>Ga0214467_1000252_pt1 | contig 13842 bp, 13 predicted proteins | sample RVTome_8_FD_187339 | JGI IMG/M metagenome (GOLD analysis project Ga0214467, IMG submission 187339) | Soil microbial communities from uranium-contaminated site in the Upper Colorado River Basin, Wyoming, United States - RVT160D0 HiSeq ...
CCTGGTCGGCGAGGAGATGCAGTTCAGCCTGCACCGCATCGGCGTGGCGGCGTGGGCCTGGACCGACGTGCACAACGGGCTCGCCAGCGCCGCCCTGCTCCGCGCCGGCGACGTCGCGCTCGGCGTGTCCCACAGTGGACAGACGCGGGAGACGATCGAGATGCTCGCCGAGGCGGGCAGCCACGGCGCGACGACCGTCGCGCTGACCAGCTTCCCGCGCTCGCCGCTGGCCGAGCTCTCCGACATCGTGCTGCTCACGGCCACGCAGGCGACGACGTTTCGGCCCGACGCCCTCTCCGCCCGCCACCCCCAGCTGGTCGTGCTCGACCTGCTCTACATCGCCGTCGCGCAGCGGACCCACGATCGTGCCCACGCCGCCTTCCAGCGGACCGCCCAGGCCGTGGATGGCCACAAGGCGGCCAAGGAGGCGGCCAGATGAGTCCCACCAAACACCCAATCGAGGAGAGCACCATGTCCGTACCTCCTGACAGCGCGTCCGACCTCACCCGTCGCACGATGCTGCGCCGGGCCGCGGCCGCCGGTCTGCTCGCGGTCCCGGCCGCGGGCCTGCTCAGCGGCTGTCTCGGCGGTGGCGATGACGAGCCGACCGACCAGGCGGAAGGCGAGAAGAGCGAGACCAACCCGCTCGGCGTCGACGCCAAGGCTCCGCTCGAGATCTACATCTTCAACGGCGGCCTCGGCACCAAGTACGCCACCGACGTGCACGTCCCTTCGTACAAGAAGTCGTTCCCCGACGCCGAGGTGAAGTTCAACCAGGCCGAGGAGATGGCGACGGTGCTCCAGCCGCGGTTCAGCAGCAACCAGCCGCCGGACATGGTCAACAACGCCGGTTCGAAGCTGATGGACCAGGGCGCGCTGGTGCAGGCGGGCCAGGTGCAGGACCTGACCGACCTGTACAACGCGCCGTCGCTGGACATCGCCGGCAAGACGGTCAAGGACACGCTCGTGCCCGGCACGATCGAGCAGGGCTCGTTCAACGGCAAGCCGTACGTGCTCAACTACGCCTTCACCGTCTTCGGCCTCTGGTACTCCGACAAGCTCTTCCAGGCCAACGGGTGGACCCCGCCGAAGACCTGGAGCGAGTTCACCGCGCTGCTGGACAAGGCCAAGGCCGCCGGCAAGACGGCGTACGCCTACGCGGGCGCGAACGCCGCCTACTACCAGTACCTGGTGATCCTCACGACGGCCGCCAAGATCGGCGGTGCGGACGTCCTCAAGAACATCGACAACCTCGAGGACGGCGCCTGGACGGCCGAGCCGGTCAAGCAGGCCGCCCAGCTGTGGGGCGAGATCGGTGTCAAGTACCTGGACAAGAAGCACCTCGGCCTGCGCCACACCGAGGTCCAGCTCCAGCAGAACCAGGACCAGGTCGTCTTCTACCCCTCCGGCTCCTGGCTGGAGAACGAGCAGGCCAAGGACACCCCGTCCGGCTTCAACTACGCGGTGATCCCGGTGCCGAGCGCCACCGCCTCGGACAAGCTGCCCCAGTCGGCGATCTACGCGGCGGCCGGTGAGATGTACTTCGTGGCGTCCAAGGGCAAGAACCCGCGCGGCGGCATGGAGTACCTGCGCCACATGCTCTCCAAGGAGGGCGCGAAGGGCTTCACCCAGCTGACCAAGGTGCTCACCGTCGTGCAGGGCGCCACCGAGGGCCTCACCATCTCACCCGGCCTCACCAGCAGCGAGGCCATGCTCAAGGCGGCGGGCAGCGACTACTTCGCCTACCGCTGGGACACCTGGTACAAGAAGATGGACGACGAGTGCCGGGCGGCCACCAACGAGCTGATGTTCAGCGGCGGCGACGCCAACAAGTTCGTGACCCGCATGCAGAAGGTCGCGGACAGCGTGAAGAAGGACCCCTCCATCGAGAAGTTCAAGCGGTAATCGTTATGCGGCATGGCAGGTACCCGTTCATCGTCGGCTTTCTGATCGCGCCGGTCACGATCTACGTGACCTTCGTGATCGCGCCGTATCTCCAGGCCTTCTACCTGGCGATGACCAACTGGCGCGGTGTCTCGGCTAACCCGAAGTTCATCGGGCTGGACAACTTCAAGGCGCTGCTTGAGGACGACACCTTCTGGAAAGCCATCCGGCATCACGGCGTGCTGTTGCTTGTCCTGCCGCTGGCGGCCATCGCGATCGCCCTCGTCTTCGCGTTCCTGCTGAACGTGGGTGGAGGGTCCAAGGGTGGCGTGATGACGGGGGTCTGGGGGTCGAAGTTCTACCGGATCGTGTTCTTCTTCCCCCAGGTCCTCGCCGTCGTCATCATCGGTGTGATCTTTCAGCGGGTATACGCGCCGGACGAGAGCGGCCTGCTCAACGGCCTCCTCGGCGTCTTCGGGATCGACCCGATCCCGATCATGGCGGACAAGAACATCGCGCTCTTCGCGATCATCGCGGTGCTCGTGTGGCAGGCGGTCGGCTTCTACGTGGTGCTCTTTTCCGCCGGCATGGCCTCGGTGCCGAAGGACATCTACGAGGCGGCGGTGCTCGACGGCGCCGGGCGGGCCAGCATGTTCTTCAAGGTCACGCTGCCCCTGCTGTGGGACACCCTCCAGGTCGCCTGGGTGTACCTGGGCATCGCGGCGTTCGACGCGTTCGCCATCGTGCAGGTGCTCTCGATCGAGCAGGGCGGACCGGACGGCGCCACGACGGTGCTCGGCATGGAGGTCTACCGCAACGCCTTCTCGTACTCGCAGTTCGGCTACGCCTCGGCCATGGGTGTGGCGCTCTTCTTCCTGACCATCACGTTCGCCGCGCTGACCCTGCGGGTGAGCCGGCGCGAGACGATCGAGCTCTAGGGGGTATCGACAGTGGCACGCATCGACACCCCCGCGCCGGCGCGGCGGGATCCGGCGCCGCCGCGGCGGCACAACCGACCCGAGGCGGAGAAGCGCCGCGAGGTGAGCGTCCTCAGCGGCTTCGCACACGTCGGGCTGGCGATCTGGGCGATCATCATCATCGCCCCGCTGCTCTGGATGTTCCTCGCGTCATTCAAGAGCAACACCGAGATGTACCTGGGCAACCCGTTCAGCCTGCCCTCGAAGATCAACCTCGACAGCTACGTGCGGGCGTGGAACCAGGCGCACGTCGGCCGCTACTTCCTCAACAGCGTCTTCGTGGTCACGCTGAGCACGGCGGGCACCATGCTGATGGGCTCGATGGCCGCGTACGTGCTGGCCCGCTACAAGTTCGTCGGCAACCGGGTTATCTACTACCTGTTCGTCTCCGGCCTGGCGTTCCCGGTGTTCCTGGCGCTGGTGCCGCTCTTCCTCATCGTCAACAACATGGGGCTGCTCAACACGTTCACCGGCCTAATCCTGGTCTACATCGCCTACTCGCTGCCGTTCACCGTGTTCTTCCTGGCCGCGTTCTTCAAGTCGCTGCCCAACTCGGTGGCCGAGGCGGCGGTGATGGACGGCGCGTCACACACACGGCTGTTCTTCCAGGTGATGATGCCGATGGCGAGGCCGGCGCTGGTGAGCATCACGATCTTCAACATCATCGGACAGTGGAACCAGTACCTGCTGCCGGTGGCGCTGATGCAGGGCGAGGGCGCCGAGAACAAGTGGGTGCTCACCCAAGGCATCGCGAACATCTCGGTGCAGGCCGGCTACGAGGCCGACTGGGCCGCGATGTTCGCCGCCGTGACGCTGTCGATCCTCCCCATGATCATCATGTACGGCTTCTTCCAGCGCCAGATCCAAGCCGGCCTGACGGCCGGCGCGGTGAAGTAGCGCGTTTGGAGCGTTGACCAGGGACTCGGTGGGTGTGGCTGCCGGTGTGTCGCACCACAAAGTCCCTGATCAACTGTCGGACCGCGGTGGCAGACTGACCGCGTGGAGTGGGTGGCGCCGGATGGGCGGGTCGTGTGGGGTTCCACCGCCGCCGCCTATCCGGCGCTGCTGCGTGCCGGGCGGCGGGTCGAGCGTTGCCATGACCTCGAGCTGACCGAGGCGTTGCTGCTCGGCTACGACGGGCGGTGGGGCGAGCCGCGTTCGCTCGCCGCGGCACACGCCCGGCTGACCGGCGCGCCGGTGCCACCCGACCCGCCGCCCCGCGTGGCCGCCCCACCCGGCGACGGCCAGGGCGCGCTCTTCGACCCCGACCCGCCGCCCGGCGGCGACGTCGAGACCCTCGTCAAGGTCTACGAGGACCAGTGCGCCCGGATCGCCCGCACCGGGCACCCCGGGCGGTTCCGCCTGCTGGTGGCCGCCGAGTCGGCCGGCGCGCTGATCGCCGCCGAGATGGGGGCCGCCGGGCTGCCGTGGCGCGCCGACATCCACGACCAGCTGCTGCACGAGCTGCTCGGCGAGCCCTCGCCGGTGGGCGGGCCGCCCCGCCGCCTGGCCGAGCTCTCCGCGCGGATCGCGGCCGCGCTCGACGTGCGGCAGCTGCATCCCGAGTCGCCTCAGGAGCTGCTGCGCGCGTTCGCCCGGGCCGGCATCCAGCTGCCCAATACCCGCGCCTGGTCGCTGCGCGGCGTCGACCACCCGGCCGTGCCGCTGCTGCTGGAGCACAAGGAGCTCTACCGCATCTGGACCGCCCACGGCTGGGCCTGGCGCGACGCCTGGGTCCACGATGGACGGTTCCGCCCGGAGTACGTGCCGGGTGGCGTCGTCTCCGGCCGCTGGGCCACCCGGGGCGGGGGAGCGCTGCAGATCCCCAAGGTCGTGCGCCGGGCGGTCGTCGCCGACCCCGGGTGGAAGCTGGTGGTGGCCGACGCCGGCCAGCTGGAGCCCCGCGTGCTCGCCGCGGTCTCCGACGACGACCGCCTCGCCGCCGCGGCCGCCTCCGGCGACCTCTACGCCGCGCTGGCCGCGGACGCGTTCGGCGGCGACCGGGCCCGCGCCAAGGTGGCCCTGCTCGGCGCCATGTACGGCCAGACCGGCGGCGCCGCCATCCCCGCCCTCGCCACCCTCAAGCGCAACTACCCGACCGCCTTCGAGTACGTCGAGGCGGCCGCCCGCACCGGCGAGGGTGGCGGCCTGGTCCGCTCCTGGCTGGGCCGCACCTGCCCGCCCAGGTCGGTGGCGGTCGGCGAGGAGGAGGTCGGGCCGGACGGCTCCCGCGCCCGCGCCCGGGGCCGGTTCACCCGCAACTTCGTCATCCAGGCCACCGCCGCCGAGTGGGCGCTCACGGTTCTCGCCACACTTCGCGGCGACCTCGCCGGCACCGGCGCCGACCTGGTCTTCTTCCAGCACGACGAGGTGCTCGTGCACGCGCCGCAGGAGCGGGCCGCCGAGGTCAGCGAGGCCGTGCGCGCCGCCGCCACCCGCGCCGGCCACCTGCTTTTCGGGGCCACCACGGTCCGCTTCCCCCTCGACGTGTCCGTCGTTGATTGTTACGCCGACGCCAAATGAGCCACACGGGTCTTTTCCCGAGGGGGCGAAGCGCTCAGACTTGACGCGGCACACCTGGGGGGGTGTTCGCGATGGCAACCGCGGCAATGGTCATCGCCGCCGGCGGGGGGCGCCGGATCGGCGGGCCGGAGGCACTACTGCAACACGAGGGCACACCGCTCGTCGACCGGGCGCTCGAGACCGTGCGCGAGGCCGGCTGCGAGCCGGTCGTCGTCATACTCGGCGCGGCCGCCGACGAGGTCCAGGCCGCCGCCGAGCTCAAGGGCGCGAGCGTGCTGATCGACCCGGCGTGGGGTCGGGGCATCGGCAGCTCACTGCGCGTCGGGCTCACCGCCCTGACCGACACCGACGCGGACGCCGTGGTCGTGGTCCCGGTCGACATGCCGGGCGTGACGGTCCACGCGATACGCCGGGTGGCCGCACTCCCGTACTCCGACGTCCTGGTCTGCGCCACCTACGAGGGCCGGCGCAGCTTCCCGATGCTCTTCGGCCGCAAGCACTGGCCCGGCATCTCGACGGTCGCCCACGCCGACACCGGCGCGCGGCCCTACCTGCTGGCGCACAAGCACGAGGTGCTCGACGTGGCGTGCGACCGCATCGCCGACGGCGCGCGGCTGGAGAGCCCGGAGGCGGTCGCCGCCTTCAAGCTGACCATCCCGGCCCAGCGCGTGCGCCACTAGGCCGCGGGCATCGCGGTAGCTCGAATCTTCTAGAGGATCTGTTCCAAGGGATAGAAGATCTGGGCTACCGCGATCTGCGTCGTGGTCCAGACCGCTGCTCCCGCGGCCTCACCCTCCGCGCCACACACCCGCCTGGGCCCGCGCGACTCGCCGTGGTCGCGCGGCCGGAGCGCCGCACCCCGCCGCGCGGCGAGCTTTTCCACACAGCCCACCAAAGAAGTGCCGGGTGGTGCTACGACCAGCTGTCGAGCTTGCGACCGTCCGTCTCCGCGCGGTGTGAGCGGAAAGGGGTCGCTGTCGCGGAATGCTGTCGAGCTGGGCGCACAAACGGGGCACCTCCGCTCGGACCCCGCCCACCCGCGCAGGGGCCCACCATCCACGTCCTGAAGGTCTGGAGCGCTCCCGCCGGAGGCATCAAGAAACCCACGCGGACCCGGCGGCCCGCGGGAGCATACGGCCTGCAACTGGCACGAACGCGGGCAAAAAGTGTGTGCCCGAAGAACGACCCACCACCGAGTCATGACCCGACCCTGAAAGCTCTCTAGACCTTAGGCTGTCGAGCGGGCGCACCCACCGATCGTCAGAGGGATCATGAAGTTCATCCTGCTGCTCTGGGAGCCTGACACCGACTGGCAGTCGGTGCCCAAGGAACGCCTGGACGCCGCCCTCGCCGAGCACGGCGCCTTCATCAGCTACCTGGATGGGCGCGGCATCCCGTGGACCGGCGGCGCGCTGTCCGCCCAGGACACCGCCACGACCCTGCGCCCGGGCGACGACGGACCGGTGGTGACGGACGGGCCGTTCATCGAGCTCAAGGAGGGCATCGGCGGCTACTACGTCATCGACGTGGCCGACCACGCCGAGGCGGTCGAGGTCGCCAGGCACTGCCCGATCGCCTCAGCCACCGAGATCCGCCCCATCTGGGGCTGACCGACGGGCGCCGCGCCGCGGCGCGGTCAGTTGCGGTGTGCGAGGTATGCGCCGCCGCGCGGGGAGAGGCGGTAGCCGACCTCGAGGCTCTCGGTCAGGCCGAGTGCCTTCAGCTTGCGTACGTCGGCCTTGAAGGACGGGACGTCGCGACCCAGCGCGGCGGCGAGGTCGGCCGCGCGTACCCCGGGATGGTCGGCGATCGCGCGGAGGGCCGCGGCGGTCCACGGGCCGCGCGTGCTGGCGTGGTCGAGGCGGGCGAGGCGCAGGTCGATGGCGGCCACGCCGGCGTCGTCCAGGCGGTCGTCGGCGGCCAGCGCGGCGCGCGGGTCGGGCCCGGCCACCCGGCGGAAGTGGAGCAGGTAGAGGTGGCCGTCGGCGGGGCCGTGGAGGTGGGCCAGCAGCGCGGCCACGCTCTCGAAGCCGGCGGCGCGGGCGTCGGCGGGAGTGAGGTCCTCGGCGCTTACCGGATCGGCGGCGGTCACCTCGACGAGGCCGGCGCCGGTGCGGTATGTCCGGCCGGTGACGACCTGCGGGCGCCGCCACCGGCGTAGCGCCACGGTGATCGTGCCGTCCGCGATGCCGTCGCGCAGCCGCCGCTCAAACAGCATCGCCGAACCGCCCCACGAAGTTTTCCCAGCACACGGCGCGCAGCCAGTCGTCGCCGAGGTCGAGGCGGACCAGACCGGTGAGCTGGTCGGCGTACTCGTAAGGGATGTTGGGGAAGTCGCTGCCGAGCAGCACCTTGCCGCCCAGCCCCAGCTCGCGCAGGCGCGGGTGCAGCTCGGGGGGAAACGGCACGAACTGGTCGAAGAATGGTGTGAACGCCATCGTGGTGTCCAGCGCCACCCGCTCGTATGCCTCCGCCATCGCCAGGAACTCCGCGTAGTCCGGCGCGCCCATGTGGGCCACGATCGCGGGGAGCCGGGGGTGGCGCGCCAGCAGCGCGGCGAAGGGCGAGGCGCCCGTGTATTCGGCGGCCACCGGCGCGTGCCCGGCGTGCACGACGACCGGCACTCCCGCGTCGGCCAGCAGGCCCCACACCGGCGTCAGCGACGGGTCGAGCGGGTCGAAGCCACCGACCTGCAGGTGCACCTTGAAGATCCGCGCGCCCGCGTCGAGCGCCGCGGTCACGTACTCCGTCACGCCCGGCTCGGGGTAGAACGTCGCCGACGGGAGGCAGCCGGGCGTGGCGTGGGCGAAGGCGAGTGTCCAGTCGTTGAGGTCGGCGGCCATGCCGGGGCGGTGCGCGTAGGCCAGCGCGGTGAACGCCCGCACGCCCAGCTTCTGCAGGTGGGCGACCCGCTCGGCGTCCGGCCAGCGGTAGCGGATCGGCCACTCCACGCCTACCAGCGGGCCGGCCTCGTCGAAGTGCGCCCACACGCGGCGGAGCATGCGCGGCGGCAGGAAGTGCACGTGTACGTCCGCGAGTCCGGGCAGGCCGAGGGCACCCCAGAACCCCGGGACCGCGTCGTCACCGGAAACGCTCACACCTCGATATTGAACCGGCGAAGGACCGACGGCGCCAGCAACCCCCACGCGGACAGCAGCGAGATCACCATGAACGCGCCGCGGAACAGGTAGACCTCGACCGCGCCGCCCGCGCGTACCGCCAGCCCACCGGGCAGGCCGAACATCCGCCACATGCGGCGGCCGGTGGGGATGGGCCACAGGATGGGTACCCCCGCGCGGGTTATCAGGTCACCCAGCAGGTGGACGAGGCAGCCCACGCCGACCGCGAGGCCGAGCATCGGGTATCCGCGGTCGCCGGGCAGGCGGAGCGCGGTGCCCCACGCGGCGGCGGCGGAGATGAGCGTGATGAGCAGCCAGCCGGCGCGCTTGGCCCACTCGTCGAAGAGGCCGCGGAGCGCGAGGCCGATCATGAGGAAGAGGATGCCGATGACGGCCCACTTGCCGTAGGCGGTGCACAGCGCCGTCGTGCCCCATCCCACCAGCACCGTGAACGGGATCGTGTGGGTGAGGGTGCGGTGGCCGTTCTCGCGCTCGGGGTCGTCGCTCCGCTTGGTGACGTGGTAGACGGCGAGCGACAGCTTCTCGATCACCTCGGCCAGGAAGAGCGACGCCACGCCGAAGGTGCGCGCGACCGTGGCTCCGCCCTTGTTGCGGGTGACCTTGCCGGAGAGGTCGAGGTCGGGAAAGAGCGCGCCGCCGGCGCAGACCGCGGTGCCGACGGCGATGGCGAGGGGCGACTGCTCGTATCCGGCGAAGTGGTCGAGTGACCAGGAACCACCCAGCCACACGGCCGCGCCGGACAATGCGTGAGACGGCCCCATCATGCGCGGCACTGTCGCAGAGCGACAGTCCACATTCAACGACCGCCACGGTGGTGCTCACCACCGTGGCGGTCGGGTGGCGCCCCACCGGCGCGGGAGGCGCCACCCGGGCTTCACCAGTCGTCGCGGTAGCGCCGCCCGTACCCGCCATGCCCGCGGTACTCGGCCTCCATCCGCCAGTCCCCCCGGCCGCGCCACTCGCGACCGTGCGGACCCCGCCAGTCGCCGCGGTGGCGGTAGCCGCCGTGGCGGTGCCAGGCCGCGTGCTTGGCGACGCCCAGGAAGAGGAAGGCGAGCGGGAAGATCGGCCAGAAGAACCCCGCTCCGGCGAGCGCCCACAGCCCCACCAGGATGGCCGCGAGCACCGTCACGCCGCCGAGGTGCCGCCGCAGCATGCCGCGCGCGAACGCCTTCGCCTCCGGGGTCTCGGCCAGCGCCCGCCGCCCCCCGTCGGGCAGGTCGGTGACGAGCCCGCGCAGCTCGTCCCGGTACGTCGCCGCGTAGGTCCTGGCCAGCCGCTCCTCGCCCTCGGTCAGGTCGAGCCGGCCCTCGGTCATGGCGGCGCGGATGATCGTCGCCAGCTGTTCCCGTTCGGCGTCCGAGGCTCGTACACGCCCGGCGCCGGTGTCCGTTGCTGTCATGTCATCGAGGGTCCCGGAATGCCGTGCCGGCCGCGTCGGGCCGGTGGAGGCATCGTCCGGTCGCCGGCGGGAGCAGGGGTGGCGCGCACGTACCACCGGTGGAGTAGTGGAGGGGGAGGCGTGCGGGGTCCGGGTACTCCCGGCGAGGTAGGAGCGATAGCCGCGGTGGGGCGATGCCGTGGCCGGGTCGCGTGCCCTACCGTCGGACCGTGAGCGAGCGCCGCTGGGCGCCGCACGAGCGGGTCGGAGGCAAAGTGGGCAGGCAGCGGCGCTGGGAGCCGCCCCGCGGGCCGGGGCGGCGTGGCCGGCCGCCCTGGGAGCGGGACAGCGACCGGTGGGAGGCCCGCCGCGAGCGCTGGGAGGCGCGCCGCTGGGATCCCAGCCGCAAGCGCCACGGCGGTGGCATGGTGATCATCACGGGCGTGGCCCAGGTGCTCGCGGCCCGCACCGCCAGCGTCGACCCGGACGCGATCGGATACGCCATCCTGCTCGCCGGCCCGCTCGCGCTCGGCCTGCGATACCGGTATCCGGTGCCGGTCCTGGCCGTCGCGATCGCCAGCGCCGTGGGCTTCGCGGCCTGGGTGGAGGAGCCGCGCGGGCCGTTCTTCCTGGCGGCGATCTTCGCCGTCTTCGCCGCGATCGACGCGGGCAAGCGCACGGCCACGTGGGCGCTGCTGGCCGCCGGCTACGCCGCCTATGCGGTCATCACTCGTCCGGATTGGGGGAGGGCGGCGGCCATCGCGGGCGCGATCGCCGGATCGCTGCTCCTGGCCGAGGCCAATCGGGCCCGCCGGCAGCAGTTCGCCGAGATCGCGAAATACCGCGCCGAGCAGGCCCGGGCCCGCGCCGAGCTGGAAAAGCGGCAGGCCAGCGAGGAGCGGCTGCGGATCGCCCGCGAGCTGCACGACGTGCTGGGCCACCACCTGTCTCTGATCAACGTACAGGCCGGGGTGGGGCTGCACCTGATGGACACGCGCCCTGAGCAGGCCCGCGAGGCGCTCACCGCGATCAAGTCGGCGAGCGCCGAGGCGCTGCGGGAGGTCCGCTCGGTGCTCGGCGTGCTGCGTCCGGAGGAGGAGGCCGCCCCGCGCGCGCCCGCGCCCAGCCTGGCCCGCCTCGACGACCTCACCGCCGGCGCCGGCCTCCCGGTGCGCACGGTGGTGGAGGGCGAGCCGCGCCCGCTGCCGGCCGAGGTCGACCGCGCGGCCTACCGGATCGTGCAGGAGGCCCTCACCAACGTGCGCCGCCACGCCGGCGCGGCGGCGGCCGCCGTGGTGACCATCGGATATGGCGACGACGAGGTCAGCGTGCGGGTGGCCGACGACGGTGTGGGCGGCCCGGCGGCACCCGAGGCGGGCAATGGCATCGCCGGCATGCGCGCGCGGGCCGCCGCGCTGGGCGGCACGCTGATTGCCGGTCCGGACGACGGCGGCGGCTTCGCGGTCGCCGCCACGCTGCCACTGGCGACCCCCGATCCGGGCGCGGGCGGCGCATCGCACGGGGCCGCGGCTGCCGGCAGCCGATCCAGTGCGGGAGCTGACGAGGGGGATGGATGATCAAAGTGTTGCTCGCCGACGACCAGGGGCTGGTGCGGGCCGGGTTTCGGGCGCTGCTGGACGCCGAGCCGGACATCGAGGTGGTCGCCGAGGCGGCCGACGGCGTCGAGGCGGTCCGCCTCGCCGCGCAGACCCGGCCCGACGTCGTGCTGATGGACATCCGTATGCCCGGCGTCGACGGCCTGGAGGCCACCCGCCGGATCGCCGCTGACCCGGCGCTCGCGGCGACGCGGATCGTCATCCTCACCACGTTCGAGCTCGACGAGTACCTCTTCGAGGCGCTGCGGGTCGGTGCCTCCGGGTTCCTGGTCAAAGACACCGAGCCGGTCGAGCTGCTGCGCGGGGTGCGGGCGGTGGCGGCGGGCGACGCGCTGCTCTCGCCGGGGGTGACGCGGCGGCTGATCGCCGAGTTCGCCGTCCGCGGCGCCCAGCCGGCCCTGCCCGAGCCGTCGCTGGGGCAGCTCACCGACCGGGAGCGCGAGGTGATGGCGCTGGTCGGCGCGGGACTGTCCAATGAGGAGATCGCCGCTCGCCTGGTGGTCAGCCCGGCCACCGCCAAGACCCACGTGAGCCGTGCGATGGTCAAGCTCGGCGCCCGCGACCGCGCCCAGCTCGTCGTGTACGCGTACGAGGCCGGCCTCGTCCGCCCCGGCTGGCTCGGCTGACCCGGCGCTACGCCTTCGAGGGGGCGAAGCTCGCGTTGATCATCCGGAGGTAGGCGAGGTTGCCGGCCCAGTCGAGCTCGCGGGTGACCCACAGGATCGTGTAGGCCTGGGCGGGCGATGTGCGGAAGAGCTCCTGCCGCGCGTGCAGCCGGTCGCCCTTGGCGCTCAGCCAGGTGCAGTCCCAGTCGGCGCCGCCCTTGAAGTAGCTGTTGCGCAGGATCGCGACCTTCTTGTATTCGTTGAGCGCGCCGCCGGCCACCACCTTGCGCTCCTCGGACTTCCAGTGGTCGACCGGGTCGCCCTTGAGGCCGGGCCTGGTGTCGACGGCGAGCAGCCGGGGGCTGCCCGGCTCGCGGAAGCAGACCACGTCGCCGTCGCGGTAGTACGTCCACGACGAGGGCACCGCCACCGTGAAGCCACTCGGGTCGGCGTGCCAGGTGAAGCCCTCCGCGAGCGCGAACCGTGGGGTCGTGGGCGGTGCCAAAGGCTTCGCCCCGGCGCCGGTGGGCGGCGAACCGCACGGCATGCCCGTGCCCGCGCCGGCCCCGCCCACCGGCGCCGAGACGCTGGGGGAGGGGAGCGGGCCGTCGGCGAAGTCCCGGGAGCCGCCGTCGCCGCCGCTGAGCGCGAAGACGGCGGCGGCCGCGCCGATCGCGGCCAGGAGCCCGGCGGCGGCTCCGACGACGAGCCGGCGCCGGAGGCCGCCCGACCCCTCGGCGGGAAACTCGGGCCGCGGGTCGTCCGGCGACCGCCGCGGCCGGGGCAGCAGCCGGGTGCGCGGGGGCACCGCCGGCGGCGGGAGCGCGGCGCGGCGCAGCAGCCGCTCGGCCTCCTCGCCGTTGAGCCGGTGCTTGGGGTCCTTGCGGAGCAGCCCGCCCAGCACGGGGCGGAGCGCCCCCGCGTTGGTGGCCGGGTCGGGCGGCGCGGTGGCGAGCGCGGTGAGGGTGGCCATGGTGGTGGAGCGGGCGTAGGGCGAGTGCCCCTCGACGGCCGCGAAAAGCGTGGCGCCCAGCGACCACAGGTCGGTCTCGATGGTGGAGATGCCGTCCTTGGCCCGCTCCGGCGCCACGTACTGCGGGGAGCCCATGATGAGCCCGGCCCGGGTCATCGCCCCGTCGCCGCCGTCGAAGGTGGCCAGCCCGAAGTCGGTCAGCACGACCCGCCCGTCTTCGGCGATCAGCACGTTGTGCGGCTTGACGTCGCGGTGCAGGACGCCGGCCACGTGGGCGGCGCGCAGCGCGTAGAGCACGGCGAGGCCGATCTCCGCGACCCGCTCCGGCGGCAGCGGCCCGTCCTCTGACACGACCTCGTGCAGCGAGCGGGACTGCACGTACTCCATCACGATCCACGGCCGGCCCTCGGTGTAGACCACGTCGTAGATCTGCACGGCGTTGGGATGGTTGAGCTGCGCGGCGGCGCGCGCCTCGCGGATGGTGGTCTCGCGGAGCAGCTCGCGCTCCTCGGACGTCATCCAGTCAGGTGGCACGACCTCTTTGATCGCCACCTCACGGCGCAGCATCTCGTCCCGAGCCAGCCAGACTCGGCCCATGCCACCGCTGCCGACCGGCTTGACAAGGCTGTACCGCTCGGCGATGAGTACTCGCCACACGGACGACAAGGTGCCCCCATCCCGGTCCCCTGAGCCACCACGATAAACAGACCCGGCGAGAGCCGCATTACGAGGAGATAACAAAC
>Ga0214467_1000255_pt1 | contig 13778 bp, 12 predicted proteins | sample RVTome_8_FD_187339 | JGI IMG/M metagenome (GOLD analysis project Ga0214467, IMG submission 187339) | Soil microbial communities from uranium-contaminated site in the Upper Colorado River Basin, Wyoming, United States - RVT160D0 HiSeq ...
CTGGTGCGAGCCGTGGCCGTGTACGTCAGTGGGCGTACGTCGACTCACGCTTCGAGACGGACGTCCGCGGGCGCGCAAACCGCGAGGCTTTGGGCATGTTCCCAGTGGAGACCCACGAGCTCACCAAGCGGTACGGCCACCTCATCGCCGTCGACAAGGTGAGCCTCACCGTACGGCCCGGAGAGGTCTACGGGTTCCTCGGCCCGAACGGCGCGGGGAAGACGACAACGCTGCGCATGCTGCTCGGGCTGGTGCGGCCGAGCTCAGGCACGATTCGCCTGCTCGGCAAGGGCATCGGGCAAGCCCTGGGCGACGTCGGCGCGCTGATCGAGGGGCCGGCGTTCTACCCGTACCTGTCGGGGCGGGAGAACCTGCGCGTCCTCGCCCGCTATGCCGGGTGCCCCGCCGGGCGCATCGACATCGTGCTCGACCTGGTGGACCTGACCGACCGGGCCGGCGACCGCTACGGCACGTACTCGCTCGGCATGAAGCAGCGCCTCGGCGTGGCTGCCGCGCTGCTCAAGGATCCCAAGCTGCTGATCCTCGACGAGCCCACCAACGGCCTCGACCCGGCGGGCATGGCGGACATGCGGCGGCTGATCCGGCGGCTCGGGGCGGCGGGCAAGACCGTGCTGCTCTCCAGCCACATGCTCGGTGAGGTGCAGCAGATCTGCGACCGGGTGGGCGTGGTCTCCGGCGGCCGCCTCATCGCCGAGAGCACGGTGGCCGAGCTGCGCGGCGGTGCGCGGCTGCGGGTGGTGGCGGACCCGATCGAGGAGGCCGCCGCGCGGGTCCGGGCCCTGGTGGGGCAGGACCGGGTGCGGATCGAGGACGGCGCCTTGGAGCTCGACATCGAGGCGGGCAAGGCGGCCTGGATCAACGCCGAGCTGGTGAGCGCCGGCATCGACGTGAGCGAGCTGGGCGTGCGCGAACGCGAGCTGGAAGACGTGTTCCTGGAGCTCACCACCACCACAGGAGGCACCGATGTTGGGTAGTACGCGAGCCGAGATCACCAAGCTCGTGCGGCGCCCGGCGAGCTGGCTGCTGCTGGCCGTCGCCGTCGTGCTGAGCCTGACCTTCACCTACCTGGTCCCGTACGCGGGTGCCAACGGCACCGCCGACGGGGCGCCCAACGCCACCCGGGGCATCGCCGAGACGCTGCCGGATCAGCTGGTCGGCAACTCGATCGGCGGGCTGCCGGTCTTCGCCGGCGCGATCTTGCTGATCCTCGGCGTGCTGGCGGTCGGCGGCGAGTACGGCTGGGGCACCTGGAAGACACTGCTCGCCCAGGGACCGTCGCGGCTGACGGTGTACGGCGCGAAGATCGCCGCGGTCGCGCTGGCCAGCCTCGTCATCGTGCTGGCGCTCTTCGCGGCCGGCGCGGTGACCAGCGCGGCGATCGCGGCGGCCGAGGGTGCGCCGGCGGACTGGCCGTCGATCGTGGATGTGCTCGCGGGCATCGGCGCCGGCTGGCTGATGGCGACGATGTGGGCCGGGCTCGGCGTGGTGCTGGCCGTCGCGCTGCGCGGGGTGGCGCTGCCGATCGGGCTGGGCCTGGTATGGCTGATGGCCGTGCAGAACCTCCTCTCCGCCATCGCCGCGCCCCTGCTGGACTGGGTGGCGACACTGCAGGAGTGGTTGCCCGGCCCGAACGCGGGCTCGCTCGCCGCCTCGCTCGGCACCTCGACCGACACGCCCGGCGTCGCCACGATGGTCGGGGACGGCCACGCGGTGGCGGTGATGGCGGCGTACGTGATCGTCTTCGTCGGGATCGGCGGCCTCCTGCTGCGCCGCCGCGACATCATCTAGGGAGAATGTCGACCATGAACGAGTCGCGCCGGAGGTGGGTGGCCGACGGGCTGCTCGCCCTGGCGCTGCTCGTGTTCGGCGTCGCCGGCACCATACCGGCGGGGGAGGGGCAGGGCCGGCGGGTCACCGCGTTCACGTTCGTGCTGGTGGTGATCGCTGCCCTGTCGCTGGTGGTCCGGCGGCGGTGGCCGCTGTTCACGCTGGGTGTGGCGGCCGCCAGCACCTCGGTCTACCTGATCCTGACGTACCCGTACGGTCCGATCCTGCTGGCGTTCATCGTCGCGGTCTACACGGCCGCCCGGCACCTGCCGCTCAAGCCCGCCGCGATCGCCGGCGGCGTCGCGCTCGCCGTCCTGCTGTTACACGTCGTGCTCCACGGCGAAATCGAGGGCCTCGTGCCGGGCGCGGCGTGGGTGGTGGTGCCGTTCGCGGTGGGCTTCACCGTGCGGGTGAGCCGCGAGGCGGCCGCGCGGGCACGGGACGATCTGGCCCGCCAGTACGCCGACGAGGAGCGCCTGTGGGTCGCCCAGGAGGTGCACGACGTGGTCGGGCACGGCCTCTCCGCGATCAACATGCAGGCCGAGATCGCCCTCCACCTGCTGGACAAGCGACCCGAGCAGGCCGAGGCGGCGCTGACGGCGATCAGCCGCACCAGCCGCGAGGCGCTGGACGAGCTGCGGGTGACGCTCGCGCTCGTACGCCGTGCCAAGGAGAGCGAGAGCAGAGCGGCCACCGCGGGCCTGGCCCGTCTCGATGACCTGATCGCGCGGATGTCCGAGAGCGGCGTGCCGGTCACGGTCGAGGTCAGCGGCGACCGGCGGGAGCTGCCCGCGGCGGTGGATCTGGCAGCATACCGGGTGGTGCAGGAGTCGATGACCAACGTGTTGCGCCACGCCGGCGCGGCGACCGCCACGGTCCGGCTGGGCTACCTGCCCAAGGAGGTAAGCGTGGAGGTGGTCGACACCGGCCGCGGCGCGGTGACCGCGCCGAGCGGCGGGCACGGCCTGGCCGGGATGCGCGAGCGGGTCGCGGCGCTGGGCGGGGACTTCACCGCCGGGCCCGCGCCGGGCGGCGGATTCCGGGTGTACGTGAGGCTGCCGCTCCCATGATCCGCATACTCATCGCCGACGACCAGGATCTGGTGCGCCTCGGCCTGCGCACGCTCGTCGAGAGCGAAGACGACATGGTGGTGGCCGGCGAGGCGCCCGACGGGCTGGCCGCGGTCGAGGTCGCCCGCCGCGAGCGGCCCGACATCGTGCTCATGGACATCCGCATGCCCGGCATCGACGGCATCGAGGCCACCCGCCGCATCGTCGCCGACCCCAAGCTGGAGGCCACGCGGGTGGTGGTGCTGACGACGTTCGAGCTCGACGAGTACGTCTTCGACGCGCTCCGTCACGGCGCCAGCGGCTTCCTCATCAAGGACACCAAGCCAGCCGAGCTGCTGCAGGCGATCCGGCTGGTCGCCGGTGGCGAGGCGCTGCTGTCGCCGTCGGTGACCCAGCGGGTGGTGCGCGAGTTCGCCACCCGGCCGAGCCGCGTGCCCAAGCCCCACCCCCAGCTCGGCGCGCTCACCGAGCGGGAGCGGGAGATCGTGGCGCTAGTCGGCGAGGGGCTGAGCAACGACGAGATCGCCGCGCGGCTGGTGGTCAGCCCCGCGACCGCCCGCACCCACGTGAGCCGCGCGATGATCAAGCTGAGCGCGCGCGACCGCGCCCAGCTCGTCGTATTCGCCTACCAGTCAGGATTGGTCGACTTCTAGAAGGCTGCGGGGTGGGGATCATGGTCGCCGTTCTTTAAGCCCATTTTTTGCCCGCGTTCGCGTCAGTGGCGGGCCGTTTGCTCCCGCGGGCCGGCGGGTTCGCGGTGGTTGGCGTTACCCCTTTTGCCTCCGGCGGGAGCGCTCCGGACCATCGGGATGGCACGCGGGGGTTGTGTGGCGGGCGGCCGGCCGGGGTCGGGTGGGTGAGGTCCGTTCGGAGGATGCTCCGTTTGTGCGAGCAGCTCGACAGCTTCCGCGACGGCGACCCCTCACCTGCGCTCATGAGCGGTAGGCGGTCGCAGCGAGCATCGTGGTCATTGAGTCCCCTATGGGCGGACGTCGGTTGCGGCGCCGTGGCATCCGGTGTCTTCCCAGCTCACGTCCCGCGGAGGCCGCACACGGTCTAGCGCACACGTTTGAGCAGGCAAGATGCAATATCTTCTCGCTTGACGCCCTGACCTTGGGGGCAGACAAACCATGATCATTTGAGCCGATAGTTATGCATCAACGGAGAGTAGATCTAGACGACTTCGGGTCGCGGGGGCGACGGTAAATCGTCTAGATCTACTCACAGCATGGCTAGTGACGGCAGAGAAAACGACAATGGGGCCAAAGGTGGCGGCGATAGTTGCCCGAAGATGCCATCAGGACGCATTGTTATGCACTATGCAGCATTTCTGCGAGAGTCGAGCGGGGACCTGCGTATCACGATCTGTTCGAGGCCCTGTGCTTGTCCGGAATGTCGCCGCGCACTCCATGGTCACCGGGCCGGCGAGCGCGGCCCGCTCGTGCGCAAACCCCGCCGTGCGGTGGCGCGGACCATGCGCGCTTCCTGCGCTGAGGCGGAGCCAACGCGGCCAGCGCGCTCGCGGCGGGGTTGGGTTGTGGACCGCGGAGGGTGAGGCCGCGGGAGCAGCGGTCTGGACCACGACGGACAGCGCGGTAGCTCACATCTCCTATGTGGAATGGCTTCGGGTCCATCCGCGGCACGGATGGACCCGAAGCGGTGATCACTAGAGGGTGCGGAACCACTTCACGGTGTTCGCGGTGCCCATGATGTTGGCGCCGAGATGCTTCGAGCCGTTGTAGACCAGGTCACCGGCGTCCACGATGGACGCGTCCACGCCGCGGGCGGCGAAACCGGCCCGGCAGGTGGTGGCGTGTCCCGGCCGGATCTGCTCGTCGCCGGCCGACACGACGAGCCGCACGGGCACCCGGGGCGTCCAGCCCACGCAGGTGGCGTCGTGCACCGCCAGCGCCGCCGCGAAGGGGCCGGTCGGGTTGTCGATCAGCGCCTGCCCCCGCTTGGTGAGCAGGTCGCCGAGGGTGGCCGGCAGCGTCTCGCCGAGCTCCTGCCCGGTGTGCACGCCGTCGAAGAGCTCCTCGATGCCGTCCACCTTGAAGACATCGCTCGGCTGGTCGTAGATGTGGTGCAGGCGGTTCCAGGAGACCAGCAGGTAGGACGTGTAACCGGTGTTGATCGGGGGCTCCAGGCCGCCGATGACCGGGAGCAGCTCGCGCCGCGCGTCGTACGCGCCGGCGATCGGCGACAGCGCGCCGAGCCGGAACCACCCGTCCGCGCCGCCGGCCAGTGCCCGGGCCAGCCCGGTCGCCGCCGTGCCGCCCTGGGAGAAGCCGGTGACCAGCACCTTCCGCTCCAGCGTGCGACCGGTGCGGGGTGCGAACTCCCGCGCCGCCCGGAGCAGGTCGATCGCGGCCGTGGTCTCCGACGGCACGTCCAGGTAGGGGTGCGGGCCGGGGCCGAGGCCCATGCCCAGGTAGTCGGGCGCGACGGCGGCGAAGCCGGCCGAGGCGTAGGTCAGCGCCGGGCCCACCGCCCACCCGTCCCGCCACATCGACGGCGCGTCGGTCCGGTTGATCTCGGTGCCGTGCGTGTAGGACACCGTGCGCAGCTCGCGCGCCCCGCCGCGGGGGAAGGCGACCAGGCCGCTGGCGACCGTCGGCCGTCCCGCGGGGTCGACCGTGCGGTAGACCAGCTGGTAGGTGTCGACCCCGTACCGGACGTCGTCGGCTTTGAACTCTGCCGCGGTGAGCTCGCGCGCCACGTCAGCCTTGGTGGTGAGCGTGCGCAGCGGCTGGACCGTCACGAGCTGTCCACGATCGCTGTCCCTGGCCTGGCTGTCCTTGGTCTGGCCGGCAGCCGGGGCGGCCACGGCGATCGCCCCCGCGGCGAGCGCCCCGACCAGCATTCCGACGGTGATGCGTGAATGTCTCGTCATGCTTGAAACGCTAGGGATCCACGCCTCCGGTCTGAATCCGGTCAGCCGGCCAGTTCGGGGTAGGGACAGCATGACCCCGCTCCGGCGGCGGCGGTGGGCGGCTCCGCGCGACCAACGCGCAGCGAGCACGCGGAGCAGCGGGCCGGCGCCGGGCCGGCGTGTGGGTGCCCGGTTACGCTAGGGGCGCGGCCGGCTCGTGAGCCGGCCCACTATGTGCCCGCGAATGATGACAAACGGGGATGTTGTGGCGTGTTTGACACCTTAAGCGACCGGCTGTCCGGGATCTTCACCAAGCTCCGTGGCAAGGGGCGCCTCTCCGACGCCGACATCGACGCCACCGCCCGCGAGATCCGCCTCGCGCTGCTCGAGGCCGACGTCGCGCTGCCGGTCGTCAAGTCGTTCATCGCGAACGTCAAGGAGCGTGCCCGCGGCGCCGAGGTGTCCCAGGCGCTCAACCCCGCGCAGCAGGTCATCAAGATCGTGCACGAGGAGCTCGTCACGATCCTCGGTGGCGAGGCGCGGCGGCTGCAGTTCGCCAAGCAGCCGCCTACCGTGATCATGCTGGCCGGCCTCCAGGGCTCCGGTAAGACCACGCTCGCCGGCAAGCTCGCCCGCTGGCTCAAGGGGCAAGGCCACCAGCCGCTGTTGGTCGCCGCCGACCTCCAGCGCCCCAACGCCGTCGGGCAGCTCCAGGTGCTCGGTGGGCGGGCCGGTGTGGAGGTGTACGCGCCGGAGCCCGGCAACGGCGTCGGCGACCCCGTCCAGGTCGCCCGCGACTCGATCGAGCACGCCCGCCGCGTGGCCCGCGACATCGTGATCGTCGACACCGCCGGCCGGCTGGGCATCGACGCCGAGATGATGGCGCAGGCCGCCGCGATCCGTGACGCGGTCCAGCCGGACGAGATCGTGTTCGTCATCGACGCGATGGTCGGCCAGGACGCGGTGACCACCGCCGAGGCCTTCCGCGACGGCGTGGGCATCACCGGTGTGGTGCTGTCCAAGCTGGACGGTGACGCCCGCGGCGGTGCCGCGCTCTCCGTGCGGCACGTGACCGGCCAGCCGATCCTCTTCGCCTCCACCGGCGAAAAGCTGGAGGACTTCGACGTCTTCCACCCCGACCGGATGGCCAGCCGCATCCTCGGCATGGGCGACGTGCTCACCCTCATCGAGCAGGCCGAGCAGGCCTTCGACGAGGACCAGAAGGAGAAGATGGCCGCCAAGCTCATGGGCGGCCAGAGCTTCACGCTGGAAGACTTCCTCGACCAGCTCATCGCCGTGCGCCGGATGGGCCCCATCGCGAACGTGCTGTCGATGATGCCCGGCATGGGCCAGATGAAGGACCAGCTGGCCGAGCTCGACGACAAGCACTTCGACCGGGTCACCGCGATCATCCGCTCGATGACGCCGGGCGAGCGCACCAACCCGAAAATCATCAACGGCTCCCGCCGCGCCCGCATCGCGGGCGGCTCGGGCGTGACCGTCATGGATGTCAACCAGCTGCTCAACCGCTTCACCGAAGCGCAGAAGATGATGAAGCAGATGGGCGGCATGATGGGCCTGCCCGGCGGCCGGCGCAAGGCGACCAAGTCACCGAAGAACAAGCGCAAGGGCACCAAGGGCGGCGGCCGCCCCCGCTCGGCCGGCCTGCCCGGTGGCATGCCGGGCGGGATGCCCCCGGGCATGCCCCAGCTCCCCCCGGGCATGGACCCGAGCGCCCTGGGCGGCGGCGGGATGCCGCCCGGCTTCAAGCTCCCCAAGCTCGACTTCGGCAAGCTCCGCAAGCGCGAAGAAGACCAGGACGGCGACAAGTAGGTAGCGCCGCCCGCTGTTGGAGTTTCGCCAGGCTGGGTAAGAAAAATTGGGGTGCTCGGACCAAGCCTGATGGGGCAGCAGGATGAAACGTGAGGTGGTTACGGTGACGCAGCCCTCACGGAAGGAGAGCCCCTTGACCGCGGCCCTCAGCCTGCCCCAGCGCGAGACGTGGACCGTCGACGATCTCGCCGAGCTACCGCCCGACCTTCCGTATGAGCTCGTCAACGGAAGGTTGATCCTCTTGTCCCCCACCTTCATTCATCAGTTCATGTGCACCGAGATCGCGTTCGCGTTACGGGCAAATTGCCCACACGATCACGCTCCTGTCTTCGACCTTTCGCTGGACGTGAGCCGCTACAGCGAACCGCGTCCTGACGTCGTCGTGATGGAGACGTCGCATGTCGACCAGCACCCGCCGCCCGTCGAGGACGCGGTGCTCGCCGTCGAGGTCGTGTCGAAGGACTCGAAGGTGCGCGATGTATACGACAAGGCGGGCATGTATGCGGCCGCCGGCGTCAAGCACTATTGGGTCATCGATCCGCTGGGCGACAGGATCTCGCTCGCCGAGCACGTGCTGGAGTCCAAGCCTCAACGGCGGTACGCCATCGCCCGGCAGATCACCGATGTGTTCACCACCGACGAGCCGTACCGGATCACCATCGACCTGCCCGCCCTCACGGCGCGGCGCGATGCTTTCCTGGCCCGGGCCAAGCTCGAGGCGTAGCCATCGGGTAGGACTGTGCGCATGGCGTTGCATGTGCGTGGGGTCCTGCTGCCGGACGACGAGGAGCGCGACCTCTGGCTGGTCGGTGACCGGGTCACGTTCTCGCCCGTCGCGGGGGCCGAGACGATCGCCGACCGGGGTTACGTCCTGCCGGGCCTCGTCGACGCGCACTGCCACATCGGCATCGCCCCCGGTGGGGCGCCGATCGAGGGGATAGCGCAGGCCAAGGAGCTGGCCGCCCGCGACCGCGACAGTGGTGTGCTCGCCATCCGCGACGCCGGCTCGCCGTACCCGTACCCCCAACTGGACGACGACCCCGACGTGCCGCGACTGGCCCGCGCGGGCCGCCATGTCGCCCCGCCCAAGCGTTATCTGCGGGACATCGGTGTGGAGGTGGGCGCGCCGGACGTGCCGGGTGAGGTGGCCACGCAGGCGCGGGCCGGCAACGGGTGGGTGAAGCTGGTCGGCGACTGGATCGACCGCTCGGTCGGCGACCTCGCGCCGGCCTGGGACGCCGCCACCCTCGAAGCGGCCGTGCACGCGGCGCAGGCGGCGGGGGCGCGGATCACGGCGCACACGTTCTCCGAGGAGGCGGTGGCGGTGCTGGTGCGGGCCGGCATCGACTGCGTGGAGCACGGCACCGGGCTGTCGCTGGACCTGATCGACGAGATGGCCCGGCGGGGCACGGCGCTGGTGCCCACGATGATCAATATCGCCACGTTCGGCGGCATCGCGGCGCAGGCGGAGAGCAAGTTTCCCGGGTACGCGCGGCACATGCGTGCCCTCGGCGACGGCTTCCCGGCGATCGTGCGCGCGGCGTACGAGGCGGGCGTCCCCCTCTACACCGGCACCGACGCGGGCGGCGGGATCACCCACGGGCGGATCGCCGACGAGATGCTGCGCATGCACGAGGAGGCGGGCATGGCGCCGCTCGACGTGCTGCGCTCCGCGTCCTGGGGCGCGCGCGAGTGGCTGGGCTTCCCGGGTCTGGTCGAGGGCGGCCTGGCCGACCTGGTGGTTTACACCGAGGATCCCCGCCGCGACCTCCGCGTGGTCCGCGCCCCACGGCGGATGGTGCTGCGCGGGCGGGTGGTCCGGTAGGACGCGTAGGGACACCGGGGGTGGCGCCGGGTCCGGTCGCACCTGGCGGCGCGACTAGGATGTCGGCTCATGGCTCGCGTGCTCACTCCCCGTGCGGAGGATTTCCCCCGCTGGTACCAGGACGTCATCGCTAAGGCGCAGCTCGCCGACAACGGCCCCGTGCGCGGCACGATGGTGATCCGACCAACCGGGTACGCCATCTGGGAGCGTATGCAGTCCGAGATGGACGCTCGGATCAAGGCGGCGGGCGCGGAAAACGCGTACTTCCCGCTCTTCATCCCGGAGAGCTACCTGCGCCGCGAGGCCCAGCACGTCGAGGGGTTCTCGCCGGAGCTGGCGGTGGTCACCCACGGTGGCGGCAAGCAGCTCGCCGAGCCGGTGGTGGTGCGGCCGACCAGCGAGACGGTGATCGGCGAGTTCATGGCCAAGTGGGTCGACTCCTACCGCGACCTGCCACTGCTGCTCAACCAGTGGGCCAACGTGGTGCGGTGGGAGCTGCGCCCGCGGGTCTTCCTGCGCACGAGCGAGTTTCTGTGGCAGGAGGGGCACACCGCGCACGCCACCGACGCCGACGCGCGGGCCTACGCCCGCAAGATCCTCCACGAGGTGTACGAGGACTTCATGGTCCACGTGCTGGCCATCCCGGTGCTGGTCGGGCGCAAGACCGCTGGTGAGCGGTTCGCGGGCGCCACCAACACCTACACGCTCGAGGGCATGATGGGCGACGGCAAGGCCCTCCAGCTCGGCACCTCGCACGAGCTGGGGCAGAATTTCGCCCGCGCCTTCGACATCACGTACTCGGCGGCCAGCGGTGGGGTCGAGCACGCCTGGACCACGAGCTGGGGCACCTCGACGCGCATGCTCGGCGGCCTGATCATGGCCCACGGCGACGACAACGGGCTGCGGGTGCCGCCGCGGCTGGCGCCGGTGCAGGCCTACGTGATGATCGTGAAGGACGGCGAGGGCGTGGGCGAGGCGGCGGCCAAGCTCCGCGACGCCCTGCGCGATGCCGGGGTGCGGGTCGGGTTCGACGACCGGGTGGATACACCGTTCGGCCGGCGGGCCGTCGACGCCGAGCTCAAGGGCTATCCGGTACGCGTCGAGGTGGGCCCCCGCGACCTCGCCGCCGGCAACGCGGTGCTGGTGCGCCGCACCGACGGCTCGAAGACGCCGGTGGCGGTGCCCGACGTGGTCAAGGCCGTGCTGGCCGCGCTCGACACCGACCAGCAGACGCTCTACGACGCCGCGCTCGCGATGCGCCTCGACCGCACCGTCGAGGTGGGGACGCTGGCGGAGGCCATCGAGGCGAGCAGCACCGGCTGGGCCAAGGTGCCGTGGTCGGAGGTCGGGCCCGCCGGCGAGAAGGAGGCGAACGGGCAGGGCGTCACCGTCCGCTGCCTCATCCGCGCGGACGGCTCGGTGCCAGACTCTGAGGACGAGCCGGAGCTCCAGGCCATCTTGGCTCGGGCTTACTGAGCGCGCGCCTTCGGATGTCTTTTGCCCCCGGTCAGCTGATCATCCATCGCAACGTCCACCGCGGCCGCGTCGCCTGGGTACGCCCGGCGCGCGTGGTCGCCGACGACGAGCGTGGCCTGCTCGTGTGGGTGGCCCGCGGCACGCCGGTGGCCGGCGAGGTCGCGGCCGACGGGCGGGGTCTGCGGTCGATGCCCTTCGCCGAGTGGATCGGGCAGGGCCCCTACCGCCTGGCGCCCGGCACCTGGGCCGGGCCGCCGGTGCTCAAGTTTCTGCCGGTGGGGGCGCGGCACTCCGTGTGGTGGTTCCGCGACGACGAGGGCCGCTTCATTAACTGGTACGTCAACCTCGAAGAGCCCGGCGTGCGCTGGGACGACGGCGACCTGGCCGGCGTCGACATCGTCGACCAGGATCTCGACATCGTGGTCCGGCCGGACCTCTCGTGGGAGTGGAAGGACGAGGGGGAGTTCGCCGAGCGGTTGGCTCACCCGGATCACTACTGGGTGGCCGACGAGGCGGCGGTGTGGGCCGAGGGCTGGCGGGTGATCAAGCAGATCGAGGCGGGTGACTTCCCGTTCGACGGCACGTGGGTCGACTTCACCCCCGATCCGGCGTGGGCTCCTCCGGCCGTACTGCCCGCGGGGTGGGATCGCCCGCCCGCCCGTATCTGATCAATCACCCCCGGTCGGACCTTTCGCCGAGGGTCTGGCACAATAGGTCGCTGGTATCCGGTTCCACGTTCGCGCCCTCTAACCCGGACGTGGCGGCCAGTCCATCCGAGCCCCGACCGTCACAACCCCACGTGGCGATCCGGTCAGCTCACCCGTATCGCACAGGAGCGAAAACAAACGTGGCCGTAAAGATCCGGCTCCTGCGGATGGGTAAGATCCGCAACCCGCAGTACCGCATCGTCGTCGCCGACTCGCGCACCAAGCGCGATGGTCGCGCGATCGAGTACGTCGGGATCTACCAGCCGAAGGAAGACCCTTCGATCATCGAGGTCAAGTCCGAGCGCGTGCAGTACTGGCTCTCCGTCGGCGCGCAGCCCAGCGAGGCTGTCCAGCGCCTGCTGGAGAAGACCGGCGACTGGCAGAAGTTCAAGGGCCTGCCGGCCCCGCCGCCGCTGCTGGTGGCGGCGGAGCGCGCCGACCGCAAGGCGGCGTACGAGGCCGAGGCCAAGGCGGCCGCCGGCGTCGCGGAGGCGGCCCCGACCAAGCCCGCGAAGAAGGCGACCAAGAAGGCGGCCGCCGCTGAGGCGCCCGCCGAGAAGACCGAGGAGCAGGCCGGTGCGGACTCCGGCGAGCAGGTCTGAGGTGGCACTCCGGCCCGCGCTGGAGCACCTCGTCAAGGGCATCGTCGACCACCCGGACGACGTTCGCGTACGCATGATCGACTCGCGCCGCGGCAAGCGGCTCGAGGTGCGCGTGCACCCCGAGGATCTGGGCACCGTGATCGGCCGGGGCGGTCGCACCGCCAAGGCCCTGCGGCAGGTCATCGGGTCGATCGGCGGCCGGGGTGTGCGCGTCGACATCGTCGACTCGTACTGATAGATGCTGCTTTACATCGGTCGTATCGTCCGTCCGCACGGCATTCGCGGTGAGGTCATCGTGCAGGTGCGGACGGACGACCCAGATGAGCGGTTCGTCCCCGGGAAGGTCTTGGTGACCGACTCGGGGGCGGTGCCGTCGTCCACCGATCCGGATCCCGCCGCCTACCAGGTGCCGGAGCAGCTCACGATCGAAGAGGTGCGCACCCACCAGGGCCGGCTGATCGTCGCGTTCGACGGGATCCACGACCGCAACGTCGCCGAAGCTCTCCGCGAGGTGATGCTCTGCGTCGACAGCGCCGAGGTGGGCCCGCTGGCCGATCCGGATGAGTTTCACGACCACCAGCTGGTGGGGTTGACAGCGGTGACGCCGGCGGGGGAGACGCTGGGCGAGGTAGCCCGCATCGACCACGCGCCCGCTTCCGACCTGCTGGTGCTGCGCCGCCCCGAGGGCCGCACGGCCCTGGTCCCCTTCGTCAAGGCGATCGTGCCCGAGGTGGACCTGGCCGGTGGCCGCGTAATCGTCGACCCCCCAGAGGGCCTCTTCGACCTCTAGCGCTTCATGCCCGGCGTTCTTTAGGCATCCATTTGCCCGCGTTCGTGTCAGTGGCGGGCCGTTTGCTCCCGCGGGCCGGCGGGTCCGCGGTGGTTGGCGTTACCCCTCTTTGCCTCCGGCGGGACCGCTCCGGACCATCAGGATGGGTGGATGTGCCATCCCGACAACCATCGACCCACACGAGCGGAGCAGACCAATGCCCGTGGCGCCAGGCTTGGGTGCTGATCGTTGCGGCCGTCTGGGGTGGCGCCCCAGGCGTTGGCCTGCTTAGGCCCATGCGGGTCGATGGCCGTCGGGATGGCACCGCTTTGCGTGGGGGTATGTGGCGGCGAACGGATCGGGTACTTGAGACCCCTATGGCGGGACTTGCGTACCAAGATCTGCCGTCTTGACGTCCAGATGCGCCAGAGGCCGGGGTTGACCTGGTGGACGGCGGAGGGTGAGGCCGCGGGAGTGCTCTGTGTAACCGGCATCGCGATCGCCCTCGGCTGCGTCAGTAGATCGTGGTACGCAACCGCCCTATGAGGGCTACTTGCGTACCACGATCTTTTGGGTTGAGTGCCCACGAGGAGGCGGTGGGGGGATAAGTCAGTAGAAAGCACCCACTACTCAGGGCAACGAAGATCGGCGCGAGCCGGCTGAAGGGCGGAGCGCTCCCGACGGGGGCCCCAACAAGACCGCGACCAGCGACGCAGGGTGAGGCCGCGGGAGCGACGGTCTGGACCACGGCGGACAGAGATGATGTTGGTGAGCAC
>Ga0214467_1000261_pt1 | contig 13433 bp, 10 predicted proteins | sample RVTome_8_FD_187339 | JGI IMG/M metagenome (GOLD analysis project Ga0214467, IMG submission 187339) | Soil microbial communities from uranium-contaminated site in the Upper Colorado River Basin, Wyoming, United States - RVT160D0 HiSeq ...
CGCATCCGGCGCACGTTGGGTTCGTCGAGACCCGGTGGCAGACCGAGGTCGACGCCTTCCAGGAGTACGACTTCGTCGCCCGCTGACGCCTCCCGGAACCGCCGCCCGAAAGGCTCGGCTACACAAGTGTCGGCGTACTGGCTGGAGTGCTCAGCCGCGTACGCCTGAACGGGGTCTGTCGCCGATCTTGTGACGACGAAGTCAGCTTCGGATCAGGATTGCTTTGCGAAGCAGGTCGAAGTTGGCGCGGCCGTGGCCGGCGCGTTTGACGACCTTGTTAGTTACGTGGGATCGGCGGCTCCGGGGATGATCTTGTCCCTGAGCTTCTCCACGAGCTAAGGGATCTGTTGAGCATCGTGAAGGTGCTGGACGGTAAGTGGCCGGTGCTGCTGCGGCATGAGCTGGCCGTCGGTGGTTGCAGGTTTGGGCTGATCTGGGGCGGGCTCCGCGGACGATCGACGCGTACGCCCGTGGGCTGGCCGAGTACCTGGAGGGCTGTGAGCGGGAGCGTGTTGATCCGGTGTTGGCGAATCGGGCGCACGTCGCGGTTTACGTCCGGGAGTTGACGAGTCGGCCGAGCCGGCGTGGAGCCAATGCCGTGTCGATCGACTCCGGGGTGGGGTTGGCGAACGCGACGCTGCAGCAGCGCCTCGTCCCGGTCCGGTTGTTCTACGACTTCCTGATCGAGGACGGGCTGCGTGACTCCAATCCGGTCGGCCGGGGCCGCTACACGCCGGGTCGCAAGGCGGGCGGTCTTGAGCGAGGGCTGGTGCCGCGGCTGACGAAGCTGCCGTGGATCCCGGATGAGCGGCAGTCAGGCCACGGTCCGCCCCACGAGTTGGGCGCCATCTGTGCCGATCGGCACAGATGGCCACACCGATGCCGATCCCCTACCGGGCAAGGCGTAGCAGGCGCTCGTGGTCGAACATTTTCCCGGTGTCGACGAAGCCGTACCGCAGGTAGAAACCAAGCGGCGAGCCCTCACCCAGCACGACGCTGGTCACCAACTCCCGAGCGATCGGCCTAGACCGCAGGTGCGCGACTACCGCGTCCAGCGCGGCCCGCCCGTACCCGAGGCTCTGGGACCGACCGTCGATCAGCATCCGCCATAGATAGAAGGGCCACGGCACGTCCGGGTTGCCCTCCGCCACACCGTCGGCGAGCAGGACGAACCCCACCGGCCGCTCCACGGCGTAGACCGCCCGTGGCCAGGGCGCGAGCTCCGGGTATTCGGCGGCGTCACGCAGCGAGCGGGCCACCCCGGCGACGAAGCCCTCCTGCTCGGCCGCCACCCGCAGGCCCAGCACCGCGGGCCGATTGTGGTCGGTGATCGCGCGGAGGGGTGACAGGCTCGGCCATCCAGCCATTCTCGACCAAGCGGTCGCCTCAGCCAACGGACTTTCCTGGCTCGCCAAGCTTCCCGCTACAGCCTTCCTCCGTGAGTTCGCACGATCGCCGCCCTCGGCACCCGACTCCGGCAGCCGCCGAGGGCGGCGCGATGGGCGGTGCGAAATCGCGATGCCGCAGAGCGTTGACGATCCACCGGCCAGGTCGATACGAACGATGGTCAGCGGGAGAGCATCCACAGCTCGTACGGCGTGAGCGGCTCGGGGTAGTTGAGCTCGCACGACCGGCCCATCCACTTGTCCGAGTGGTGCCGGAGCAGGTAGTCGCCCTGGGCGCGGCAGTCGGCGTGCGTGCGGTAGTAGCCCCACAGGACCCAGTGGCCGACGGCGGTCTGGGCGTGCGCGGTGGTGGACGGTGGGGCGGGCGCCGCCGCCGCGGGTGACACGGCGGCCGATGCGCCCGCGGCCGTCACGGCGGCCACGATGACGACCCTGGTCAGTAGCTTCACGTCAGCATCCTCTCGTCGGTGCCCGCCGGTGCGGCGAACTTCGCCGCGGGCGGACCGCCGAAACCCTGGACCCCAGTTAGCCACAAAGGACCTTTCACCCTGCTTACACCGTGCTGACGTGAACTCCGGGCGAGGTTGCGCAGGTTGTCCTCGCCCACCACCGACCGGGCTAGGGCCGGGCACGGGGGAGATGTGAGCCCTTCAGACATTGACGGATGTCTGTTCCGTAGCGGATTGTTTAGTCGTACGTATCCATGTATGGGGGATCAGATGGGTTACCGCACAAGGCTCGTCGCGTTCGTGGCTGGGCTGCTCACCGCGCTCACCTTCACCGCGCCCGCCGCTGCTCAGACCACCACCACCCCGCCCGCGCTGCACTGCGAGGTCGAGCTCATCAGCGTGGTCGTGTGGAGCAGCGGTCACGCCGCGACGATCCGCATCAAGAACGTCTCTGACGTGCCGGCCACCGCGCACGCCACGATCCAGCTCCCGTCGCCCGGCGTCATCGTCCAGGTGTGGAACGCGACCGCCTCCGTCAGCGGCTCGACCACCTGGCTACGACCGACGGTCCCGGTCCTGACACCCGGCCGGGAGATCTACATCCCGTACGTCGCCACAGGCCAGTACGTCCCGCCGGTCGTCGTCTGCCAGCCGGCCTAGCGCGGCGCGAGGTCGACCGCGGCCACGGGCCGCGCTCCGCCGGCCATGGTCGCACCCTTGAGTACCATCGGGCCGCCGTCCATCGTGGACAGGGATGACCGGAGGTCCGCCCTACCCGACGCAGAAAGCCGTTGTGAGAACGTCGCGCATCGCTTGGCTTACCGGCGCGCGGCGAGGCTGGAGACCCAGCGCCCGGCCGCTGTCCGCTCGACGCAAGCTACGAGGAAGGTCGGCGGTCCGGTACGGCGGCGCGGCGTGGTGCGGATCGACTCCTGACGGGACGACGACAACAGCGTCTCGGTGGCCGGTTTCACCCGGGTCGCGCATGAGAGGCAACCGAGGCCCTGCGCGGTCTCGGTGATCCCCCCGCTGGGGCCGGGCAGGTAGCCGTCAGTCGGCTTTGGCGAACATCTGGTCGGCCGTCCGGAGCGAGTTCTCGATGGTTTCGAAGCCGCGCGGCAGCATGACGCGCTCGTATGCGGCTATCGCCGCAGTGAGTGACTTTTCGCCGCGTGCGGCGGACAGCAGCTCGCCGGATAGCGTCGCGGCGTCCTGTAGCGCGGTGTTGGCGCCGACGCCGCCGGTCGGTGGCATGGTGTGGATGGCGTCGCCGAGTAGCGTGACCGGGCCGGGCTGCCAGGCGTCGATGCGCTCGCTGGCCCGGATCGTGATCGGGAAGAACGTGTCGGTGTCGGCGTGTGCGAACAGCTTCCGGATCGCCGGATGCCAGTCGGTCGTGGCCTCGACGGCGATCTGCCGCAGATCCTCTGGCGGAAGCTTGAACAGCTTGTCATCGGGCATGCCGAGACGCTCGGAGGTCGCGACGAGGGTGGTCATCAGGTAGTTCGACGCGCCCTCGGGGCGGGAGCGGAACCGCACCGTCGCGAACCCGGCGCCGTACCCGTGCTCGTCGGCGACCCAGCAGAAACCGCGGTTGAAGTCTTCCGGGATGAGGGTGTCGGTGGTTTCGTCGATCGTCATCCGGCCGTAGATGCACCGGAGGCCGACGTCTCGTGTAGTGGCGTGCGGGAGCAGTTGCCTGCGCACTGCCGAACTGACGCCGTCCGCGCCGACCAGAAGGTCGCCCTCGGCGCTGCCGCCTTCGACGAAGTCCACCCGGATCCGGCCCTGACCGGTGATCTGGTAGCCGGCCACCGTCTGCCCGAAGCGGACAGTGTCGGCCAGACCGGTGAGCAGACCCTCCCGGAACGTGTCCCGGTCCACGTGGGTGATCTCGTCGCTGGGGATTCCCGGGAACGTCTGGGCCATCACCCGCGCCAACTGGTGGGTGTACGAGGCCACCAGGTCACCGTTGACTCCGCTGGTGCGGCGGACCCGGTCGAGCGCCTGCGCCGGCAGGCAGGTCCGCAGCGCGGAGTTGCCGTTCGGGTCGATATGGATGCGGTAGCCCTGGTTGCGGGTCTTCGGCGTGGGGTCCCGCTCGTACACGGCGACCTCCAGGCCGCCGTGGCGCAGCGACTGCGCGAGTGCCAGCCCGCCGATACCGGCGCCGGCAATGAGGATCCGTGGTCCACCCGACATCTCGTTGTCCTTCCGCGTACGGGCGCTGTCGACCTCAACAGCGTCAAACACATGTATGGCTTTGTCAACCATGCGTATGATTAACTCTGTTAGGCGTACGTATAATCACTGTGTGCCGTCGCCGAGACCTCGCAGATCACCCCAGCCGCAGGACCGCCAGCGCGACGCGGAACGCACCCGTCAGCGGATCCTGGAGGCGGCAGCGGCCGAGTTCGGCGCCCACGGTTACGCGGGTGCCCGGATCCGGGCGATCGCCGCCAGGGCGGGCGTCAATCAGCAGTTGGTGTCCTACTACTTCGACGGCAAAGAGGGCCTGTACCTGGCCATGTCGCAACAGTGGCAGCAGCGGCAACGCGAGCTGGTACCACCAGATACGCCCATGCCGGAGCAACTGCGCCGCTATGCCCTGGAGGTGTTGCGCAACCCGGAAGGCGTCCGCCTGTTCGCCTGGAGCGGCCTGCAGTACACCGGCACGGACGACGACCCCGACCGCGCCTCCCGAACCCAGTTACTCGCTGAGAGTGTCGACAGGCTTCGAGCGCTACAACAGTCCGGCCGGCTTCCGGCCGAGATGGATCCGGCGTGCCTGCTAGTCATGTTGATGGCCGCCGCGATGGCAACGACGACGCTGCCGCACGTCATCGAAGGCGTCTGCGGCGCCGACCCCAAGTCCTCCGAACTCGTCGAACACTTCGCCGACCAGGTGGCCGTCCTCGCTCGGCACATCGGACTAGAACCCGCCTGACTTGCACCGTCGGGATCACACATCGAATCGTGCGCCGACCCGACGCGACGGCCTCGGCAGGGCACCGAGGGGTGCCAACATCACGCTGGACGGGCCCGATAGCTATTTCTCCGCACCTTCGGAATTGGTGACCGTTGAGACGACGTCAGCGGGCGCTGCCCTCGCCTACAGAGCGCCTTCTCGGCAACCCACGCGGCCAGGAGTCTTCGAAACGTCAGGCCCTGATCCACGCTCGGATCGCGGCGGATCAGCAAGGCCGCGCTGTCCGCGGCAGACGCGGACGCCCGGCTGCGTCGCGCCGAGCGCATAGGACATAAGACTCGGCGTTGCCACCAGATGCCGAGCCCGGACTGCGCGGTTCGCCGATCGCGGTCCACTATTGACACGAAGGTGCGCGATGGGATGGTGGTGGTGCGTGATGGATCCGGTGTCGCTCGTGACTGGTGCGCTGGCGGCGGGACTGTCGGAGACGGTGTCCGGGGCGGTGCAGGATGCCTATCGCGGCCTGCGGGATGCGCTGATCCGCCGGCTGCGCCGGGACGGCGACGAGACCTCCTCCGAGGAGGTCGTGCGTGCGCTGGAGGGGCGAGCTGACGACGTTCCGGCGTTACGTGCCGCGGTATCCGAGGCCAGTGTGGCCGACGACGAGGAAGTCGTCGCCGCCGCGGCACGGCTGCTGCGGGCTACCGACCCTACCGGCGCCAGGGTCGGCAAATACCTCATCGACCTGCGTGAGGCTAAGGGCGTGCAGGTCGGCGACAACCCCAGCATGAACATCAACTTTTAGGCGGCGGGGTGGATGAGCCGACGCGTATGGATCTTCGGGGTGCGACCGGTGTCCAGATTGGCGATCACCCGCAGATGCACCTCCACGTCCGCAACACTCCGCCCTCGTGGTGGATCCGGTCCGGTTACATCGACCAGGTACGCGACATCGCGCCCGGCGGCGGCGCGCCGGGGGCTCTGAAGGACCGCGGTGCCGAGCTTGAGGAACTGGCTGCGTTTTGCGCCGGCGATCAGGAATACCTCTGGTGGAAGGCGCAGCCGTGGGCGGGCAAGTCCGCGCTGCTGTCCACCTTTGTGCTGAACCCGCCGCCGTCGGTCGAGGTAGTCTCGTTCTTCGTCACCATGCGGGTGGCCGCGCAGTCGGACAGCGTCGCCTTTACCGACATGCTCATCGACCAGCTCGCCGCGATCCTCGGCGAGCCGGCGCCGGGACCGCTTTCACCCGGCCGCGCCGACGCCCTCCGGCGGGCGTTGTTGCTACAGACGTCGGGCAAGCTGCACGCCGAGGGCCGTCGCCTGGTGCTAGTCGTAGACGGGATCGACGAGGATCGGAGCGTCCGGCCGCGATCCGGGCTCGCCAGCGTCGCCTCATTGCTGCCCAAATCTTGCGGCGACGGCCTGCGGGTCGTGGTGTCGAGCCGCCCGGATCCGCCGCTGCCGGCCGACGTGGCCGCCGACCATCCCCTGCGGCGCGGCATCCGGATCCGCAGTTTGACCATGTCATCGCACGCCGGTGAGGTCGCCCGGCACGCCGGTCGGGAGCTGTACGACCTGCTGCACGACGACGGCCTCGGACGCCAGGTACTCGCCCTGATCACCGCCTGCGGCGGCGGGTTGACCCTGGCCGAGCTGGAGGAACTGACCGGCGAGCCACCGTTCCGGCTGGAAGGCCTGCTCGGTGGCGTGTTCGGGCGCACGGTCGCCGGGCGGGAACCGGGTCGGCGGTACGTCTTCACCCACGAGACGCTGCGCAGCACGGCGGTCCGCAGCTTCGGCGCCACCCTCGCGGCGTACCGGGAGCGTCTGCACCGGTGGGCCGACGACTACCGCGACCGATCTTGGCCGCCGGAGACCCCGCGATATCTGCTGCTCGACTACCCAGCCCTGCTGGCTGAACTGTCCGACGTCGGCCGCCTCGTGGATCTGGCACTTGACCACGCCCGGCACGACCGAATGCTCCTGCGTACCGGCGGCGACGCGGCCGCGTTCGCTGAGTTGCACGCCTGTCAGAACATCTTGCTGACACGCCGCGAACTCACCGAGGCCGACCTCGGCTGTCTGCTGCGTCTGTCTCACCACTGCGACGAGTTGGAAACCCGCAACCGCAACATTCCCGTACGGCTCCCGGCTGTCTGGGCGACTCTGGGCTACGCCGACCGCGCCGAAGCCCTTGCCTACAGCATCGCCGACCGGTACGAGCGGACAGCCGCGCTGGTCGCCTTGTCGGAAGCGCTGGCCACGGCGGGCGAGACGGTGCGGGTTGAGCGGATCATCCGGGACATCATCGACCCGTACGAGGGTTCACGCGCGCTGCTCGGCGTGGCCACGGTGGCGGGCCGGGCCGGCGACACGGAGCGCGCGATGGCCGCAGCAGGCTCCGCGAGGGAACTGATCACGACTATCGACAGTTCGTACGAGCGGGAGATGGCACTGACCGGTCTGGTGGAGGTACTCACGATCACCGGTGCGGTCGGGCAGGCCGAGGCCATCGCCCGCAGCCTGACAGACGCACACCATCGGGCGCGGGCGCTCACCGCCGTGGCGAAGGCGAACGATACCGACGGCGCACTGCGGATCATCAACGACATCACACTGACCGATCAACGGGCCTCGGCGCTGATCGACCTGGCGGACCTGGCCGAGCCGGGACGGGTGGACGGCCTGGTCGATATCGCCGAGCAGGCAGCCGCCTGCGTCGATGATCCGTATCGGCGTGCCCTCTTGCTCGCCGGGTTGGCAAGAGTGAGCGCCAAGGCCGGCAAAAGGCGTCGTGCACTACGGCTACTGGCGGTAGCGGAGCAGACCGGGCGGCCGTTGGTCATTGCATTCGAGCGGACGCTCGTGCTCACGCGGCTGGCTGAGGCCATGACCGCGGCGGGGGAGGACGAGTGGGCGGACCGGCTTGTCCGCGATATCACCGATCCGTACGAGCAGGTCACGGCGCTTAGCCAGCTTGTGTCAACGTCCGCCGCCAGTCTTCACCGCGCGGAGCGGGTCGCCCTTGGCATCGCCGACGCCGGTTTACGGGCGCAAGCAATGACCGACTTGGCAGCGGCGGCGGCCGCAGCCGGCCACCACAAGCATTCCGCCGACCTGGCACTAACCGCCGAGCAAATCGCCCGAGCCATCACCGATACCTCCGGACAAGCCGGCGCTCAGGCCGATCTGGCGATAGCGCTGGCCGTCGCGGCAGAGGTGGAATGGGCCGAAGAGACGGCCCGCGGCATTGACGACCGTGACGAGCGCGAGCGAGCCCTCGCCGGCGTGGCCGAGGCGGTCGCGGCGGCCGGGGACGTACCACAGGCGCAACGGATCATCGATCTGATCACCGACCCGGACTGGCAGGCCGGTGCTCTCGCCGGACTTGCAGAAGCGCAGGGCGCGATCGGCGACGTCGACGGCGCGGAGCGGATCGCCCATGAGATCGACGACCCGGAGTGGCGGGCACAGGCACTGGCTGGCGTCCACGGCGCCCCGCAAACCCTCGTCAACCCGACGAACGACCCCGACGAACGGGCCCAGGCCCTCACCGCGGAGCTCGCAACGGCCGGCGACCTTACACAGGCGGAGCGGGTCGCCCGCAGCATCACCGACCCGGGACGACAGGCTCGAGCACTGCTCGTGGTGGCAGCGGCGGCAGAACGTGGCGAGGCCGGACGCCTGATCGGATCGGCCATGGGGATGGCAAGCTGGCGATACGCCGTGCGGGCACTCGCAGCCGTTTACCCCCACGTCGTCATCGAGGCCGCTCCGACGCTCGAAGACAACGCGCCCGGCCACCAGGTGAGGAGGACAAGCTAATATCTCCCGGGTTGAAGGGAGTAAGCGCCGTCCGAGGGTGAACGCCATGCCGCGCGTTATTCGCGGCATGAGAGTGCGCATGATCAAGTGATCCTGGAGATCGGTACAGCACACGATCGGCGGCAGATCCGGATGCCGAATGCGGCACCCAATCACGGCTGCTCAAGCGAGGCAGAACTCGTTGCCTTCGGGGTCCTGCATGACGATGTGGCCGAGACGTCGTCGTACAACTCCTCGCGGATCACCGTCGCGCCGGCAGCAACAAGCTCGGGCACTTTCTGCCGAATCGGTCGGGCGCGCTCTGCCATGTCCCAGGGCCTGGACCAGCCACCCGGATATCGATATGCATTCGGTTCTTGGCCGATTTGCCCTCGGAGACAATGGGCAACAAAACAGACATTCTTGCTGTAGGTGTCAAGGGCAAACTGGATGAGGTAAGAACCGACCTTGCGCCGCGGCGGTCCTTCGGGTCGACTCTGACCATCCCGACTTCGAGCACGGCTGCTGGGCGGAACGAGACCGTGTATGGCACAGCGCCTTCCGCCGTCCGGCCGAACAGGTCGGTGAGGGCTTTGATGTCGCCGCTGGTGGCCGTGGGCATCGTCGAGGATGTGGCCGCGGCGGATGAGCTGATCGGGCATGTGTAGCCGGCGGTCGGTCCAGTTTGGGCCACACCGGATGGTGATGGTCTGGGTGCGTGACCGATCGCGTACTTGTCGCTCAGGAAGTCGGTGGCGGCCATGCGCGCATTGCGGCCTTGGCCACGGCGAGCAGTTGCTGGTGGGTGGCGCCGTCGCGGGCCTGTTGGGACATGCCCTGGAAGGTGGCCGCGGTGAATCGGGCGAGCATGGCCGCGTCGGTGCTGGCGGGAAGGACGCCAGCGGCGATGTCCGCCTTGATACGACGCTGGATTTCGGCGATGTTGGCGTTGCGCTGGCGTCGCAGCTGCTCCTCGACGTCGGCCGAGGCGGGTGTGCAGTTCGTCGCTGCGGAGACGACCAGGCATCCGCGTGGGTGGTCACGGTGGGTGAACTCGGCGGCGGCTTCACATAGCATGCGGGCCACCCCGTCCCGGGCGGTCTTCTCCTCGGCGACGGCCCGCATCGCGAACGCTCCGTGCGTACGCCCGTAGACCTCGACGACCTCCCGGAACAGCTGCTTCTTGTCGCCGAAGGCCGCGTAGAGGCTAGGCGCGCCGATCCCCATGACGGCGGTGAGTTCGGCGACGGACGTGGCTTCGAAGCCGTGTTCCCAGAAAGCGGTCATCGCCCGGCGCAGCGCCTGGTCGCGGTCGAAAGCGCGGGGACGGCCCCGGGCGGCTCCTGTTGTGGTCGTCACACCACCATTCTATAGCGCTCGCTAGATAACTTCCCTACGGTCTCTGTATCGATCGCTACATAAATCTGGAGAAGGAGCGAGATGGGCACCCTCGAAGGGAAGACCGCACTGGTCACCGGAGGCAGCCGCGGCATCGGCCGAGCGATCGCGCAACGCCTGGCGGCAGATGGTGCGCTGGTGGCGGTGCACTACGGGAACAACGAAGCAGCCGTGAAGCAGACCGTCGAGTCGATCGCCGCCGTCGGCGGCCGGGCCTTTGCCGTGCAGGCCATGCTGGGCGTACCCGGTGACGCGGACACGTTGTGGTCGGCGTTCGACAGCGGCCTGAAGGAGCTCGGCGCACCCGCCGGGGTCGACATCGTCGTCAACAACGTGGGCATCGGCGACTTCGCCGACATCGAAACCCTCACGCCGCAGCAGTTCGATCGCCTCTTCGCGGTGAACGTGAAGGCGCCGTTCTTCATCGTCCAGAAGGGATTGCCGCGGCTGCGCGACGGCGGCCGCATCGTCAACGTCTCCTCCGGTGTCACCCGAGTCGCGTACCCCGAGAAGATCGCGTATGCGATGACCAAGGGGGCGATCAACACCTTCGGCCTGGCGCTGGCCAAGGCGCTCGGTGCACGTGGGATCACCGTTAACTCAGTATCGCCCGGCATCATCGACACTGACATGAACGCGGACTGGCTGCGCAACAAACCCCAGGCACGGGCAGCTGCCGCCGCGTACTCGGTGTTCGGCCGCGTTGGCGAGCCGCAGGACATCGCCGACGTGGTGGCGTTCGCGGCCTCCCCGGCTGGCCGGTGGGTGACCGGCCAGAACCTCGACGCCACCGGCGGCTCCCAGCTCTAGACCACACTCCCAGGCAGGCTGGACCGGTCAGTCCGGCCCGCTGTCGTACGCGTGCTCGATCTGGCGAGTGTACGACGGCGACTACCGCGTACAGCGCTCGGAAGAGCAACAGCGCGGCTCTGGAGCCGTTCGCCTCAATGCCCACTTCCGCCGCGCCGTCAACGAGAGTTCGCTCTGAAGATCCTCTACCGGCGAGCTTCGAACAGCAGAACCCTAATTGCCTCCTCAGGTGAAACACCACCTACGCTTTCATCCGGTGAAACCCCACTTACGCTTTCATCCGGCGCGGATCGTCATCCGTTAGGTGCCAGTGCGGACCCGGCCCTTGCCTCGGACGGCTCCGAGAAAGGGTTGCATCTCAGGTTTCTCGTGTTGCCGGGACGGCGACGACATCACCGACGGGTGCTCCAGCTTCTGTGCGGGCCGTGGTGTCTTGCGGGTACGAGGGCTGCTCGGACAGTCCGATGCGGCGGTGCAGGCGCCGTAGCGGCGCCGGTGCCCACCAGTTGGCCCGGCCGGCCAGGCGCATGAAGGCGGGCAGCAGGACGCCCCGGATCAGCGTCGCGTCCACGATGACCGCCAGCGCCATCCCGATACCGAGCTGTTGCAGGAAGACGACCTGCCCGGTGGCGTAGGCGGCGAACGACACTGCCATGATTGCCGCGGCGGCGGTGACCAGCGGGGCGCTGCGGGCGATGCCGAGTGGCACTGAGCCCACGGCGTCACCGGTGCGGTCGTATTCCTCCTTGATTCGTGACAGCAGGAAGACTTCGTAGTCCATGGACAGCCCGTACGCGATGCAGAACATCAGGATCGGGATGCTTGGTTCGATCGACCCGGTTGGGGTGAAGCCCAGCAGGCCGGAGAGGTTGCCGTTCTGGAAGATGAAGACCAGCGCGCCGAACATCACCGACAGGCTCAGCACGTTGAGCACCGATGCCTTCAGCGGCGCCACCACACTTCCCGTCATCAGGAACAGCACGATGAAGGTCACCACGATGATCAGCCCGGCGATCAGCGGCAGCCGCTCGGTCACGCCGTCGCGGTAGTCGGTCAGCTCGGCTGGGTATCCCCCGACGAGCACCTCGAAGGGCGCAGGCACCGCTCGGATCTCGCCCACCAGGCCGGTGGCGTCGGCGTCGAGCCGGTCTGAGGACGGCACGACCGATAGCCAGGTGCCGGATCCGCCGGTGAATCTCGTGCCGGGCGGCTCCGCGATCCGCCCACCGTCTGCATAGGACCCGGCAGCCGAATCGACCCGTACGACCCCGTCGATGCGCGACAGCACTGCCGCGTAACCACCTGTGGTGTCGGGGTCACCTGTGGGCGAGACGATCTGGATCGCATCTGCCTCCTCCTGTGAGAAGCCGGCCCGGATCTGGTCGTACACCTGGCGTACCGGCGCGGAGCTCGGCAGCACCCGGTCGTCGGGCAAGCCGAAGCGCACGCCCAGGAACGGCGAGCCGAGCAGGAGCAGGACCACCAACGCCGCTCCGCCGAGCAGCAGCGGGCGGCGCATGACGCGGGTGGCCGCTCGGTACCAGAAGCTGCTGGTCTCGACCGGGACCGGACCGCGGCGCTCGACCCGGCGGCCAAGCAGGGCCAGCACGGCGGGTAGCACGACGGTCGCGCCGATGACCGCCGCGAGCACGACGGCGATGCCGGCGTAGGCGAACGAGCTGAGGAATGGGAACGGGAACGCGAACAGCACCGCCAGGGCGGATGCGACGGTAGCGCCGCTGTACAGGACGGTTCGTCCGGCGGTGCGCACCGTACGGGCCACCGCGTCGGGCACCGCCGTCCCGCCGCGCAACTCCTCCCGGAATCGGAAGATGACGAACAGCCCGTAGTCGACGCCCAGGCCGATGCCCATCACCAGCGCGATGTTCGACGCGAACGTGGAGATGTCGGTGAACGCGGTGACGCCGCGCAGGATGGCCAGCGACCCGACGACGGCGAACAGTCCGATGCCGAGGGTGACCAACGCGGCGGAGAACCTGCGGTAGACCCACCACAGCAGCACCAGGACCAGCGGGAGGATCACCAGCTCCGCGCGTAGGAAGTCCTCGCGTGCCTGCCCCATGACCTGGCGGAACACCTCGTCGCCGCCGCCCACTTCGACTTTGATGGTGGCGTCGGAACGGTTGAACAGCGGGCTGAGCGTGGGCAGTATCGAACGCCGTACCTCGTTGGCGTCGCCGGGCACCCAGGCCAGCACCATCGCTGGTGGGCATCGTCGCTGCGCAGTGTTGTGGAGTTGTCGTTGGACCAGTACGACCAGGCGTCGCCCACGCCGGGATACGCCGCCAGCGCTGCGGTGAGGGCCTTTCCGGCTGCGGCCACCGCGGGGCTGTCGACGGTCCCCGACTGTGCAGTCACCAGCAACGCGACATTGGGGCTGCCGGTGCCGAATCCGGCTGCCAGGGCGTCCCTGGCCCGCATCGACTCCGATCCGGGCGCTTCGAACCGGTTGAGCGACAGCGCGTTGAGCGTGCCCGCGCCGATGGCACTGGCCAGGACGAACACGATGACGCTCGCCGCCACGACCCACCACGGTCGGCGTGCAACAAGTCTTCCGAACATGAGGTCTCCTGCTAAAGTTTTACGAGTAAACAGTCGCATCTTTGGCCAGAATAC
>Ga0214467_1000263_pt1 | contig 13191 bp, 12 predicted proteins | sample RVTome_8_FD_187339 | JGI IMG/M metagenome (GOLD analysis project Ga0214467, IMG submission 187339) | Soil microbial communities from uranium-contaminated site in the Upper Colorado River Basin, Wyoming, United States - RVT160D0 HiSeq ...
CCCGGACAGCGTGGAACAACGCGGTCCAGAAACGACCGCGTGCCTTCGTCCATTGGGCTTGGGTCACGCATGCCCCCACGGTCTGGTGACCAGAGCGACAAGAGCCGTATAACGGGCGACCGTTACGGGTCGAGCGACTTGCCCTGGGTGGCGCGCGAGCCCTCCGGGATCCCGTCGAGGTACTTGTCGGTGAGCAGCCCCTGCGCCAGCGCGGTGAAGCCGATGACACCCGCGCCCACCTCGGCGGTCGCGTCCAGCAGGCCTTCGGTCTCGATCCAGCGGTTGAGCATCGAGTACGACGGCTGGTGGATCAGCAGCGGCGTGCCGAGGTCGCGCAGCAGCGCCGCCATCTGGCGGGTGTGCGCGGCGTCGTACGACGAGATGCCGACGTAGAGCGCCTTGCCCGCGCGGACGGCGGCGTCCAGCGCGGCGGCGGTCTCCTCCAGCGGCGTGTCCGGGTCGTAGCGGTGCGAGTAGAAGATGTCCACGTACTCCAGGCCCATGCGGCCCAGTGACTGGTCGAGGCTGGCGAGCATGTACTTGCGGCCGCCGCCACCCTGCCCGTACGGCCCGGGCCACATGTCCCAGCCGGCCTTCGTGGAGACCACGATCTCGTCCCGGTACGGCCGCAGGTCCTCCCGCACGAGCCGGCCGAAGTTGACCTCGGACGAGCCGTACGGCGGGCCGTAGTTGTTGGCCAGGTCGAAGTGCGTGATGCCGAGGTCGAAGGCGCGCCGGGTGATCGCCCGCTGGGCCTCGAACGGCTTGTCATCGCCGAAGTTGTGCCAGTAACCCAGCGACAGCACTGGCAGGTCGAGGCCCGAGCGGCCGGTCCGGCGGTACTGCATACCGCTGCTGTAGCGGTCCGATGCGGCGACGTAACTCATGATCTCACTATCGCCATCCGACCCTGTGCCGTCCAACAGAAGAATAAGATTCGATTCAGCAGGACCGGTGCTGAGTCTCCGGTCAGGTCGCGACGCCCACGACCTGCTTGATCGTCTCCGGCTGGTCGACCATGCGGAGCATGTGGTGGGCCACGTCGGCGCGGGGCACCGAGAAGCCACCCCGGATGTTGCGGTTGAACGCGACCCGGTATCGGCCGGTCAGCGGCTTGTCGGTGAGCTGCGGCGGGCGGGAGACGGTCCACTCCAGGCCGCTCTCGCGCAGGATCTGCTCGGCGAGCGCGAGGTCGGCGTAGTGCTCGTGGTACAGCCGGCGGGCGATGCGGCTGAACAGGTGGCGCATGAAGAAGCCGTCGCCGGGGTCGTGCTTCGGCGGTGCGGGCTGGCCCGGCACCGGCACCGGCCCGACCGGCGCGGCACTCACGATGATGATCCGCCGGGCGTGCTCGGCCTGCATCGCCGCGACGATCGCCCCGGTGCCGCGCGAGGTGACGCCGGCGTCGGCGCGCGGGTCGCGGGGGCCGAGACCGGACAGGACGGCGTCCGCGCCGCGCACGGCCGCGCCGAGTGCCGCCATGTCGGGCGCGGCGAGGTCGACGGCGACCGTGTGAACGCCCGGGGGCAGCTCACGCGGGCGGCGCGCCACCGCGGTGACCTCGTGCCCGGCGGCGACCGCCTGCTCTACCAGGTGCCTACCGATGCCGCCGGTGGCGGCCATGACCGTGAGCTTCATTGGTCCAGTCCTCTCGCTGCCGTATGATACGAGAACCATAGTATCGGAGTTTGGGGCCGAGACAATATGACTCCCGTAACATCTGGAAACCAGCGTGCCCGGCGGCAGCTCACCGGCCAGATCAAGGACTCGCTCCGCGACCTGCGCAACCAGCTCTCGATGCTCAACCGCCAGGTCGGCACCCACCTCGACCTCAAGGACGTCGACCTCGACTGCCTCGACCTGGTCGCTCGGCACGGGCCACTCAGCCCCACCGCGCTGGCCCGCCGGGCAGGGCTGCACCCGGCCACGATGACCGGCATCCTCGACCGGCTCGAGCGCGCCGGCTGGGTCGTCCGCGAGCGCGACCCGGCCGACCGGCGCGCGGTCACGGTGCGGGCGCTGCCGGAGCGGGGCCGGGAGGTGTACCAGCTCTACGCCGGCATGAACGGGGCGATGGACGAGCTCTGCGCGGGGTACGACGAGGAGCAGCTCAAGCTCCTCGCCGACTTTCTCCGCAGGACGACGGAGGCCGGCGCCACCGCCACCGGCGACCTCGCCACCCGCGGCCGGTAGGTGCCTAGAGTAGGGACCGTGCTCGATATCAAGGACGTCGGCCACGTGTACTCCGACGGGCACGCGGCGATCCGGGGCGTGCGGCTCCAGGTGGCGGCGGGCGAGCTGGTCAGCATCGTGGGCCCGTCCGGCTGCGGCAAGTCCACGCTGCTGCGCTGCGTCGCCGGCCTGCTCCGCCCCGCCGAGGGGCGCATCGCGCTCGACGGGCGGCCGGTCAAGGGCGTGCCCGACGACCTCGCGTTCGTGTTCCAGGACTACGGCCGATCGCTCTACCCGTGGCTGACCATCCGCGACAACGTGGCGCTCCCGCTGCGCCGCCGCGGCCTCGACCGGCGGCAGCGGCGCGCGGCGGCCCAGGAGGCACTGGCCCAGGTGGGGCTCGCCGGCGCCGGCCGCAAGCACCCCATGCAGCTGTCCGGCGGCATGCAGCAGCGGGTGGCGATCGCCCGCGCGCTGGCGTACCAGCCGCGGCTGTTGCTGATGGACGAGCCGTTCGGCTCGGTCGACGCGCAGGCCCGCGAAGACCTGGAGGACCTGCTGCTGCGGGTGCGCGAGGCGAGTCCTGGCATGACGATACTGCTGGTCACGCACGACATCGACGAGAGTGTGTACGTAGGGGACCGGGTCGTCGTGCTCAGCGGCGCGCCGGGCGCGGTGCGGGCGGACCTGCCGGTCGACCTGCCCGGCCCTCGCGAGCAGATCGCCACCCGCGAGCTGCCCGCGTTCGTGCACCTGCGTGCCGAGGTGGGGCGGCTGGTGCGGGAGAGCGGCCAGCCGGCTCAGTAGATGTCGGTGTCGGTCGCGCGCACCGGCACGTCGAGCAGGTACGGCCCGTCGTAGGAGAGCGCCCGGTCGAGCGCGGCCGCCAGCTCGTCCGCGGTGGACACCCGGCCCGAGGCCACGCCGAAGCCGGTGGCGAGCGCGGTCAGGTCCAACCCGGGCAGGTCGGTGCCGGGGATCGCCGGGATGCCGATGCGGCGGCCCAGCCCGGAGACCGACTCGTACCGCCCGTTGTTGAGCACCACGACCGTGAGCGGCGCGCGGTGCCGGGCGGCCGTCCACAGTGACTGGACGGAGTAGAGGCTGGAGCCGTCGCCGACCACGCACACCACGCGTTCGCCGGCGAGCGCCCGGCCGACCGCGACCGGCAGCCCCCAGCCGAGCGCGCCGCCGCCGGTCGTCGTGTAGCCGCGCGGCCGCGTCACCGGGAGGTGCTCGTGCAGCGCGTCCCGGTGCGACGGCGCCTCCTCCACGATGACCGCGCCGGGCGGGAGGGCCGCGCGCAGTGCCGCGATGACCGCCGCCGCGTCGAGCGGGTCACCCGGTGCGGGTGGCTCCGGTGGTACGCGCCGGGGCGGGGCGGGCCGCTCGCGCTCACCCACGAGCGCCAGCAGGGCCGCCGTGCCCGCGCGGACGGTGGTCAGCACGCTCGTGCCGGCGACCGCCCACGCCGCGGTGGCCGGGTCGCAGTCGAGGTGGAAGAGGCGCGTGCCCTCGGCGAGCGGTGGCCCTTCGCTCTGCACGTGGTACGTGAACACCGGCGCGCCGAGCACGAGCACGACGTCGTTGCCGGACAGCAGCTTCGCGATGCCCGCCCGCACCGGCGGCAGGTGGCCCTGGAAGAGCGGGTGGTCCTCGGGGAAGTTGGCGCGGCTCGTCATCGGCGCGCACCACACCGCCGCCCGCAGCCGCTCGGCGAGCGCCGTGAGCTCGGCCCAGGCGCCGTCCTCGTCCACGCCCGGTCCGGCGACGATCGCGGGCGCGGCGGCGGCGTCGAGCGCGCCGGCCACCTCGCGCAGCGCGGCCGGGTCGGCGGCGAATCCGGTGTGGACGGTCCGCTCGGGCACCGGGTCGGCGGGCGCGTCCCAGTCATCGTCCGGAATGGACAGGAACACCGGCCCGCGCGGTGGCGTCGCCGCGATCCGGACCGCCTCGGCCAGAAACGTCGGCACGGCCGCGGCGAGCTCCGGCTGGCGGGCCCATTTCACGTACGGGCGGGGGAACGTGGCCGGCTCGTCGGCGGAGAGGAACGGCCGCGCGGCCAGCATCGACCGGGACTGCTGACCGGCGACGACCACGAGCGGCACCCGGTCGCGGTACGCGTCGTAGATGGCGCCGAGCGCGTGCCCCACCCCGCCGGCCGAGTGCAGCGTCACCAGCGACGGCCGCCCGGTGGCGATCGTGTGGCCGGCGGCGATCCCCACCGCCGAGGACTCCTGCAGGGCCAGCACGTACGCGAAGTCGCCGGGCCAGTCGCGAAACATGCGCAGCTCGGTGGAGCCCGGATTGCCGAACCACGTCGTCATCCCCGCCCGCCGGCACACCTCGAAGAACGTGTCGCGCACGCTCAGGCCGGCCGTTGCCATGACAGCACCCGCCTCTCGATCCCTAGCAAGCCCATGTTGAGGAGGTAGCCGAGCACGCCGAGCAGCACGATCGCCGCCCACACCGTCTCGTAGTCGAAGCGCGTCGTCGCCTCCACGAGCTGGAAGCCGATCCCGTCCGCGGCGCCCGGCTGCAGCTCGGAGAAGACCATCAGGATCAGCGAGAGCGAGAGCGACAGCCGCAGCCCGGCGAAGATCTTCGGGAGCGCGGACGGCACGACGACGAGGCGCAGCCGCTCCGCGGTGGTCAGCCGGAAGACGGCTGCGGTCTCCAGCTGCACCGGCTCCACGGTGCGCGCGCCGTCGGCGGCGTTGAGCAGCACCGGCCACAGCACGCTGAACGCGATCGACGCGATCTGCATCTGCGGGCCGAGCGAGAAGAGCACGATGAAGACCGGCACGAGCGTGGGCGGCGGGATCGCCCGGAAGAACTGGAGCACCGGGTCGAGCACGTCGTACGCCCACTGGGAGCGGCCGACCGCGAGGCCGAGCGCGACACCGGCCACCACGCCGATGGCGAAGCCGGCGCCCAGCCGGGCCAGGCTCGGCAGGACGTTTCCCACCGCGCCGTCGGTCAGGAAGAGCCGCGTGGCGGGGCCGGAGAACCACAGGTCGTACATCCGCCCGACGATCACGCGCGGCGTGGGGAAGAACGGGTCGTCGGCCGCCATCGTGGCCACCTGCCAGCCGGCGACGCCGAGGACGAAGACCGTCCAGCGTTCCAGGATGGCTCTCATCGCGGCCGCGCCCAGGGAAAGGCCCGCCGCTCGCCGCGGACGAGCGCGGTGTTGATGAGCAGGCCGAGCACGCCCGCCCAGACCGTGGCGGCGAGCGTGTCGGTGGTGCCGCCGGGGTAGTTGGCCGCCTCGGCGATGAAGATGCCGATGCCGTCGCCGAAGCCGCCGAACATCTCCGCCGTCACCGCGAGGATGAGCGCGACCGCGGCGGCCATCCGCACGCCGGTCGCGATGAACGGCGCCGTGGCCGGGATCGCCACGTGCCACAGCACCGCTAGGCGGCCGAAGCCGAACGCGCGCAGCGTGTCCTTCGCGACCGGGTCGACGTCGCGCAGGCCGTACACGGTGTTGAACAGCACCGGCCACACCGACGCGTACACGATGACGGTCAGCTTCATCTCCAGCCCGGTGCCGAAGAGCATGGCGACGAGCGGGATGAGGGCGACCGAGGGGATCGGCCGGAGAAACTCGACGATCGTGGTGACCGCGTTGCTGACCACCGGGATGTTGCCCAGCACGAGGCCGAGCGGCACCGCGACACCGACCGCGATGAGCAGCCCGAGGGCCCAGGCGGTGAGCGTGGCGCGCACGTCGGCGAGGAAGTCGGTGTCGGCGGCGAGCGCGGCGGCGCGGGCCAGGATCGTCGAGGCGGGCGGTAGGAAGTCCTGGTGCACGATGCCGGCCCGGCCGAGCGCCTCGCTCACGCCGACGACGAGGCCGACCCCCACCGCACCGCGAGCCAGCCGCCGGACGGTCGCCCGCCCCGGCACGTCAGCCCGCTTCGTACACGATGGACTTGGCGTCGAGGGGATTGCTGAGCTGGCCCTGCTCGCGCATGAGGTCGATGAGCTTCTGCACGTGCGCGGCGTCGTTGGCGACCGGGAAGGCCGGCATGGTCATCGCGCTGGCCACCTCGGGCGAGATGTTGCGCACGAAGGTGGGCAGGACCGCCTCGACCGCCTCGCGGTCGGCGGCCATCTCCTGGGCCTTGCGCATCGCCCGCTGAAACGCCGCGGCGGTCTTCGGGTTTTGCTTCGCCCACCCGTCGAGCGCGAAGTATCCGTCGAGCGGCAGGTCGGTGACGGGCGCCCCGCCACCGTCGACGACGACGCGGGCGCCGAGCTTCTGCTTCGCGTCGGTGAGGAAGGGCTCGGTCACGTGGATGGCGTCCACGTCGCCCTTCTCCATCACGGCCGCCATCTGCGGGAAGACCACCTGCCGATAGTTGAGCTTGGCGGGGTCCGCGCCGGCGGCGCGCACGATCGCGTTCAACGTGATGGCCTGGATGTTGTTGAGCACGTGCACGGTGACGCTCTTGCCCTCGAGATCCTTGGCCGCCTGGATCGGCGAGTCGGGCATGACCAGCACGCCCATGAAGCCGGGCGTGAGCCGGGTGCCCTCGGTGATCAGGTTGATCCTCAGGTCGCCCTTGTCGTGGCCGAGCAGCATCGAGGAGTTGTTGGCGAAGACGATGTCGATCGTGCCGTTCTTGAGCGCGGGGTAGGCCTGCGTGCTCTGCTGGACGGGCTGGGTCTCGACCTTCAGCCCTTCCTTCTCGAAGAGCTTCTCCTTCACCGCGATGTAGTACGGCGCGTTCATGGGGAGGGACAGCATCGCCACCTTGATCGTCGGCCGCTCCAGGCCGCTGCCACCGCCGTCGTCACCACCCGAGTCGGAGCCGCCACAACCGGCGACCAGCGACACGGTCACGAGTATGCCCAGAAGGGCACGACACCGAGCCATCGACGCTTATCGTACTTGATCGGCATCAATGCGCAAACCGCGCTTTTACGCAACCCGTCGCCGGCCGGCCTAGGCGGGTGCGTGCGACGGCCGTCTCAGGGTTGTTCGGGAGGCTGGCCAGGGCTCGGGGGCGAACCTAGTGTCCTTACATCGACGTCGGTGCATTGACATCAGTAACGGGGGTGAAGGGCAACACTAAGGAGATTTCGCATGCGTTGGAGAATGACGGCATGGGTGGCATCTGCCCTCGGGCTCGTGCTGGCCGGCACGGTCGGGTTGGTGCCCCAGGCATTGGCCGCCGACAATCCGTTCGAGCGCGGGCCCGATCCGTCCAACTCGAGCATCGAGGCGCGGCGCGGGCCGTTCGCCACGTCGCAGACGACGGTCTCGCGGCTGTCGGTCAGCGGCTTCGGCGGCGGCACGATCTACTTCCCGACCAGCACGTCGGAGGGCACCTTCGGCGCGGTGGCGATCGCACCGGGCTTCACCGCGAGCCAGTCCAGCATGGCCTGGATGGGGCCTCGGCTGGCGTCACAGGGCTTCGTCATCTTCACGATCGACACGATCACCACGTCTGACCAGCCGTCGAGCCGGGCCCGCCAGCTGATCGCGGCGCTGGACTATCTCACCTCGTCAAGCTCGGTGCGGTCGCGCATCGACGCCGGCCGGCTCGGCGTCATGGGCCACTCCATGGGCGGCGGCGGCACGCTGGAGGCGGCCGTCAGCCGGCCGCAGCTGCGGGCCGCGATCCCGCTCACGCCGTGGGACCTCACCAAGTCCTTCTCCCGGATGCAGGTGCCGACGCTCGTGATCGGCGCGGAGAGCGACTCGATCGCCCCGGTGCGGTCACACTCCGAGCCGTTCTACGGCAGCCTCCCGTCCGGACTGGACAAGGCCTACCTGGAGCTCAACAACGCCTCGCACTTCGCGCCCAACAGCGACAACACCACGATCGCGAAGTTCAGCATTTCCTGGCTCAAGCGATTCGTCGACGACGACACCCGCTACGAACAGTTCCTCTGCCCGCCGCCCTCGGTGAGCTTGGCCATTTCGGAGTACCGCGACAGCTGCCCCCACTCCTGAGAGTGTGCGAAAGGTGCCGGCTCCGGCCGGCACCTTTCAGGTCGCCAGGTCCACCAGCACCGCGCGCAGCATGCGGTTGGTGACGGCCGGCGCGGGCCTGCCGCCGTGCAGCATGTCGCCGTAGATGACCGACTCGACGATCCGCACGTACAGGTAGGCGCGGCCGCGCAGCTCGGTGTCGACGGGCGTGGCGGTCAGGTCGAGGCAGTCGCGGAAGATGCGCGCCTGGGCGACGATGAACCGCTCGTGCACGCGGCCGGCGGGCGTCAGCAGCACCCGCGCCGCCGTCTCCGGCTCCTTCGCGATAAACCGCCGGAACGCCCGCGAGTGCGCCAGCTCCTCGCAGAAGCGCCGGGTCACCTCGACCACGCCGGCGACCCCGGTCGCGGAGCGGCCGCGGAAGGCGTCGGCGAGCGTGCGCGACCCCAGGTACCACAGCACGTCGCCCAGCACCCGGTCGCGGGTGCCGGCCACCCGGTAGAGCGTCGCGCGGCTGACCGCGAGCTCGACGGCGAGGTCGTCCATCGCGAGGCCGCCGCGCGCGAGGAAGTGCCGCGCGCCGCCGTGCACGACCTCGTCGTAGCTCACCACCCGCCGTGCGCGTTCCATCCCGAGGCCGCCACCTCCCTCACCGTCATATACCTCAATACGGTACGACCAGGGCGGCCGGATGGGGGAGGTCCGATTCAGGCGACCTCGATGTAGTCGAGCTCGGCCCAGCGGGTGAGGTACTGGAGGCGGAGCGTGTTCCAGCCCGCGTTGAGGGTGACGTCGACCGGTACCTGGCGGTAGGTGTCCCAGCCGGTCTGCGGGTAGTTGACCACGACCTGCGCGCCGCCGTTGACGGTCAGGCGGTGCTGGGCGTCGCCGAAGCCGGCCGCGTAGCAGACGTACACCGTGTAGCCGCCGGCCGCCGGCGCGTACACGGACAGGTCGACCCAGCTGTCCGCGTAGTCGATGTACCCGACGACCGCGCCCTGCGAGGCGTTGGCCGCGCCGGTGCGCACCGACGCGCGGTTGAGCGTGCCCCGCTCGGCCTCGGTGCGCACCCGGCTGCCGCGCACCACGGGCAGGTCGCCCGCCCAGCCGAGGTCCGCCCGGTACATGCCGCGGCCGCCGCCGGGCAGCCAGCCGTGGAGGAAGACGTTGCCCCCGGCCGCGTCGAAGTCCGCCCCGCCCGGCCCGCTGATCGCGCCGTCGAGTGTCGCGGTCGTGATCAGCGGCCGGAAAGCCTTCGTGTACGGCCCGGTGATGCCCGCCGACGTCGCGTAGCTGGTGTGGTAGGTGGCGTTGCCGTACGGGCCGGCGGAGTAGAACAGCACGTACCGCGAGGCGCGCCGCACCAGCACGGGCGCCTCGATCACGCCGGCCTCCTCGGCGCGGTCGTTGCGGAGCAGCTCCGTCCGTCCACCTTGGAACGTCAGGCCGTCGGCCGCCACCGGCTGCAGCCAGATCGACGGCGGCTGGCCGATCGCGTTGCGGTCGTCCTTGTAGAGCAGGTAACGGCGGCCGTCGGTGTCGACGAAACTGGAGGCGTCGATGTCGCCCGCCTCGCCGGTGTTGCAGACGAGCGGCCCGGTGCCGACCGGCGTGAACGGCCCGAGCGGACCGCCCGCCAGCGCCGCGCCGACGCACTGCCGCCCGGCGGCCCGGCTGCGCGCGGTGTAGTAGAGCAGGTACTGCCCGTCGGCCCGCCGCGACACGTCCGGCGCCCAGGTGAGCCCGGTGCTCGCCCACGCGCCGAGCGCCGGCAGCGCGTCGCCGCGCTGCGTCCAGGGCCCGCCGGGCGCCGGTGCGGTCGCGACGGGCACGTTGGCTCCGCTGTTCGTGGCGTACGCGTACCAGGTGTCGCCGAAGCGGGACACGTCCGGGTCCGGGAAGTCCCGGTTGACGACGAGCGCCGGCCGCGTGGTGGCGGCCCGCGCCGGCACGGCGGGCAGCAGTACCACGAGCAGGAGAGCGCAGGCCGTGGCAGTCAGGCGTCGCATCGCGCCTCCCCAGACGATCGGTAGATGTCGATACTATAAGCCTTCTTTCCAATTCTGAAGGAGACAAGATTTTGAGCTACCGCGGTCTCGGCGGGGTCAGCTGGGGGCGCCCAGGTCGTCGAGCGCCCGCGCGGCTCCTCGGTGAAGAGTCACCGGGTCCGTCTTGCGCGCCGTGTCGAGGCTGATCTCCTTGGCGGCCGCGTTGGCCTGTTCGAGCTGGGGCTTGCGGTCGAAGAGCGCCTTGGTGAGCGCGCAGACCACGTTCGGGTCGGTGTCCTGCTTCACGAGGAGCAGGTTAGGCACGACGATGGTCTTGGCGTCCGCGGCCATGCCGTACGTGGCGGCCGGGATGGTGCTCTCCTCGTAGACCGGGTTGACCTCCTTCATCTTCGGCAGCAGCGGCGTGATGTCGATGAACCGCACCTCGCCCTTCGCCGTCGTGAACAGGTCGGTGACGCCCGGCGTGGGCAGGCCGCCCGACCAGAACATCGCGTCGATCGAGCCGTCCTTCATGCCGTCGACGGTCTTGGTGAGGTCGAGCCGCTGCGCCGAGATGTCCTTCGCCGGGTCGAGGCCGGCGGCGGTGAGCAGGCGGTTGGCGATCACCTCGGTGCCCGACTTCGGCGAGCCGGTCGACACCCGCTTGCCCTTCATCTGCTCGACCGTCGTGATGCCGCTGCCGGTGCGGGCGATGACCTGCGTGTAGTTGGTGTAGATCCGGGAGAGCGCCTGCACCGGCTGCGGCGCGTCGAAGCTCCCCTTGCCCTGCACCGCGTCGGCGGCGGTGTCCGCGAGCGAGAACGCGACCTGGTACGTGCCGGCGACGAGCTGCTGGATGTTCTGCACGGAGGCGCCGGTCTCGGCGGCGGTCGCTTTGACCTTGCCGCCGGTGGCCGCGGCGATCTGCTCGGCGTAGGCGTTGCCGAGCGCGAAGTACACGCCGGTGGCGTTGCCGGTCGCGATGCCGACCCGTACGTCGCCGGCCACCTCGCAGGTGACGTCGCCGCCCGCGTCGGTGCCGGCGGCGTCCTGCCGCCCGCCGCAGGCCGTCAAGCCGGCGGCCACCAGGACCAGAGCGATAACGGTTCTCATGTGGACTCCTTCCCCAGGGGTGGGCGGCGCAGCCTCACCGCGACGAGCGCCACCGCGAGCAGCGCGCAGCCGGCCACGATGGTGACCGGGTGCAGATAGAGCAACAGCAGGCCGGCCACCGCGGTGACGACCCGTTCGGGTGGGGCGGCCGGGCCGAGGCCGAGCACCCAGCCGCCGGTGGCCACCGCGAGCGCGGCCACGGCCAGGCAGGCCACGGCGGTCGTCCAGATCACGCCCCACACCGGGCCGCGGCCGAGCAGGTACTCGCCCGAGTTGGTGAGCACGAACGTCACCGGCACGAGGAACGCGGGCAGTGCGTACTTGAGCGCCTGCCACATCGTCGGCACCGGGCGGCCGCCGGTGACCGCGGAGGCGCCGACCGCGGCCAGTGCCGTCGGCGGGGTGACCTCGGAGAGCACCGAGTAGTAGAAGACGAACATCGCCGCGGCCGGGCCGGGCACGCCGAGCGTGAGCAGCGCCGGACCGATGATGACCCAGCCGATGATGAATGACGCGGTGACCGGCACCGCCAGCCCCAGCAGCGAGAGCGCGACCGCCGCGAACACCACCGTCAGCGCGAGCACGGCGGTGCGGTTGTCGGCCAGCGACTCGGCCGTGCGTACCAGGAGGGAGGCGAGCTGGGCACCGAGACCGGTCTTCGTGGTGATAGCGGTGATGATGCCCGCCGCCGCGCAGACGGCCGCGACCGGCAGCACGCCGCGCACGCCGGCCGACAGTGCCTCGAAGAGCCGGCGGGGGGTGAGCCGGCCGTGCCGGTCCAGGAAGGACAGCAGGAACGCGAGCGCGGTCGCGTACACCACGGCCTTGGTCGCGCTCATCCCGATCGCGAGGAACACGACGATCGCGACGAGCGAGGAGAAGTGGTATCCGAAGCGGGCGAGCAGCCGCCACGGCGAGGCGACCTCCAGCTCCACCGACCTCACCCGGAAGCGGCGTGCGTCGATCTCGACGGCGAGGAGGATGCCGAGGTAGTAGAGGACCGTCGGGATCATCGCCCAGCCGAGCACGGTGAGGTAGGAGACCTCCAGGTACTCGGCGACGATGAACGCGGCCGCGCCGAGCGTGGGCGGCGAGAGGATCGCGCCCACCCCGGCCGCCGCGAGCATGCCGCCCGCCTGCTCGGCCGGGTAGCCGGCGCGCCGCAGGATCGGCCAGGTCACCGCGCCGACGCTGACGGCGGTGGCGGTGCCCGATCCGGAGACGGTGCCGAGCAGGAAGCCGGACGCGACCGCCGTGCGCCCGGCCGCGCTGCGGGAGCGGCGGAACGCCGCGACCGAGAGGTTCACGAAGAACCGGCCGGCGCCGGAGAGGTCGAGCACCGCGCCGTAGATCGTGAACAGCACGACGTAGGAGGCGGCCACGTCGAGCGGCGTGCCGTAGAAGCCGCCGCCGGAGTTGTAGAGCGCGTCGACGATCTGGCTGAAGTCGAGGCCGGCGTGTGCGATCGACCAGTTCTGGGGGAGCAGACCGCCGTAGTAGCCGTAGGCGAGGAAGGCGAGGCAGACGGCCGGCAGCACCCACCCGGTGGTCCGGCGGCAGGCCTCGACCACGAGCAGCAGCAGGACCGCGCCCATCGCGACGTCCGCGGGGTCCAGCAGCGCCTGCCGGTCCAGGAAGGCGTCGTATCCGCCGCTCGCGAAGGGCAGCACGGGGTACAGGCAGACGGCGAGCGCGAGGACGGCCAGCACCCAGTCGGCGGGCGTGGGGAGGTCTCTTCGTGGTGTCGTCTGGCGGCGCAGGCGGGCCGGGAGCGGGATCCCGCTGCGGTAGCTGAGGAACACCAGCGGGAGCACGCCGGCCAGGAAGACGATCAAGTAGTACTGGCTGCCCTGGGCGAGCGGCCGGAAGACCTGCCACAGCACGAGCACCGCCACCGCGAACGCGACGACCGCCACGCCCCGCTCGACCGGCCCGGTGAGCCGCCGCGCCGGAAGCTCCTCGTCGTCGTAC
>Ga0214467_1000264_pt1 | contig 13191 bp, 13 predicted proteins | sample RVTome_8_FD_187339 | JGI IMG/M metagenome (GOLD analysis project Ga0214467, IMG submission 187339) | Soil microbial communities from uranium-contaminated site in the Upper Colorado River Basin, Wyoming, United States - RVT160D0 HiSeq ...
CCATCAGCAGCCACATGAACGGCACTAGACAGCCACGGCTGGCCCTCCCACAGCAACGGCAGCCAACCACCGTCCCACGCCAACACCGCAGCCGTCGTCACCCTGCCGCAGTCAACCGCTAGCCGAACCTCCCCAGACATCGACCACAGTCATACCACCACACACCACCGAGCGTCACCCCACAAACCACATCAGTAACAGTCTCTAGCGCGGTGTGGCCGTTGGTTCGGGCAAGTCTTGCTCCCCGACCGAGAGCTTGACCTGTGGATATGCGGGAGCCTGCTATCCGGGGCGCGGACAGTTCGCCCGGGATAGCGGCGGGTACGTCGACCATGGGAATGTCGCCACCTCGTACACGACTCGATCCTGCGACCAGCCGCACGACCCATGAGGACGAAACCGGCAAGAATCGGGCAGCAACGGCACGGAGCCGAGCAGCCACGCTGGCCATTGACCAGTCCAACCCCCCAGCCACCCTCAGCGGTGATATCAGGGGATGAGCCCAGATTGCCCGCTGCGGTGGCCCATGCTGGCCACGCTCGGCGAACTACCGAGGGCGGCGGCTACGGCAGTGACCGGGACGCTCATGTCACATCGTCCGGACCGCAAGCCAGAGCGGGTAGGTCGAGGCTGGATGCCCGCTGGGCAGGTCTGTCATGGAATTCGGATTTGCGTCCGGTCCGCGCGTCGGTAGCTGCACCAACGCCGGCGACAGCGTCGAAACTATCCGGGGCTCCTCGGGTGTGGTCCCTGGTGGTCATCGCACGCGTGGATCTTGTCGAGACTCTGATTGTCCCGCCAGTGGCTCAGCTGACCTGTTCGATGGAGGCCAGGTGGGCACGGATGGCCGCGGTGGTGGTTTCCTCGTCGTCGGTGCGGTCGATGTCGATGTCGGTGAGGAGGTTCAGGGCGTGTTGCCAGTGTTTGCGGGCTTGTTCGTGTTGGCCCGGGCGTGGTGGGCGTGGGCGAGCCCGTCGTGGGCGCGGGCCTGATCGACAGGTTGGCCCAACTCGCGCGGTGTGTGGCCAGGACTTTCCAGGACTTGAGGGTGGCTACGGCGCGTTCGCCTGTCAAGGGCAACCTGTTCTGGGCCTTCGCGTACAACGTCGTGGGGCTTCCGCAGGCGGCGGCCGGCCTGCTCAACCCGATGCTCGCCGTGCCGCGATGGCCTTCAGCGCGATCTTCGTCGTCACCAACAGCCTGCGGCTCCGCCGCTTCCGCCCCACCTTTGACCCCATCGCCATCGGTCACGTTGATGCGGGAGCCCGACCGCCGGGCAGCCGTGGCGATCAGCCGTGGTTCGCCGGATCGGCGCCGAGCATGAGGATGGCCGATCCCGATGCCGGCGGCGATGATTCGTCGGGCGATCTGGTTGCCCGGGCCGGGGAATCCACCCGGCCCGAGCCGGTGGATTTCCCGGCCCGGGCCTCTTTTCAGGTCGGCTGTGCCGTGGCCCGCGCGTCAGCCGTCGCCGTCGCCGTCGCCGGGTGAAGCTCCGGTGATGGCTTGTGTCTGCTGTCCGAGGATCTCCTGCAGCGGTATGTCGTCGTAGTTGCTGAGGACGACGCCGACCCACCCGGTGTCCGGGTAGATGCTGTAGTAGGTGGAGCTGCCGGGGTGGGGGCCGCCGCGCCCGATCTCCCACTGGCCTTCGACGATGTGGGCTGTGGGCCCGTAGGTGGTGAACCCGGGGGAGCCTCGGAAGTTGGGGGCCTTGACCGAGGTGTACACGTCGGCCCAGGCCGGGTCGAGCACGGTGCCGTCGTACAACGCTTCGGCGAACCGGGCCATGTCCGGTGCGGTAACGAACCCGCCGTCGGGGACGAAGTTGCGGGCATTGTTCTGGCCCGCCATGCCCGGGTACGGGCTGTCCTTGTCCAGGTTGCGGACGGCGTCCACCCAGCTGCCGTCGGTCTGTTTCATGTACGAGTGCGCGATGTGTTTGTCGGCCAGCCATTGCGGCCTGGTGTAGTACGCCGAGCCGGTCATGGCGCAGCGCTCGAAGATGTGCTTGTGCACGTAGTCCCAGAACGTCATGCCGGTCACCGCCTCGACGATCTGCACGACGACATCCGCACCCCAGCCGGGTTTGTCCGAACCCGCGCCGGGGGCGACCTCCAGCGTCGCTTGCCGGGTGTACTGCTGGTAGTACGCGTGCTGCTCCTGCTTGCTGTGGAAGATGCGTTGGTAGTCGTGCTCCGGGAAGGACAACCCGGAGGTGCCGATGAGCAGGTGGTGGATGCGCACCTGCTCAGCGATGTCCGTGGCGAACCCGGTCAGGTAGGTGCCTACCGTGTCCCACAGCTTCACTTTGCCCTGCTGCGCCAGCTGCACGATGGACAGGCTGACGAACGGCCCGCCGTAGAGGTTGAACGCGACACCTTGGTGGTTACGGATCCCCTTCTCCTTGTCGGCCATGCCGTAGCTGCGCGACAGCACCGTCCGGCCGCGATGCGACAGCAGCACCACTCCGGAGAACTTGTCCTCGGCGGCCAGCTTCGCGATGTACCGGTCGTAGGCGCCGCCGGGACGGGTGTCCGGCGGGATCCGGTCGAGTCCGGACGTGGCCGTGTCGGCGTGGGCGGGCTGGTCGGCCGCCAGCGGCCCGGCCGCCACGCCGGCGGCCGCCAACCCGCCCCACCCGAGCAGCCGCCGCCGGTCGATGCCACGTACGGTATCCAAATCCATGATCACAGTCCTTTCCGGATCGACAGTGAGGGCCGTGGTTCATGCCTGCACTGAAGACGGACGACTGTTGCGGTGGCGTATGCGTTTTTCGATACGCCTGCGATATACCCGCCGATCTCCTGGCATCAAGCAACTGGCGCGTCGGCGACATGACTGAGCCATTTCATCGTGAGTGGGGCCGGTCGATGTCCTGCCAACGTGGGCGTGTTGATGCTCCACACAGGACGAGCCTCCCGGTAGGACAGCAGGCGACCAAACGACAGCTGGGTCAGATAGCCGCGGCCTTGGCGCGGATCTCGGCCGCCCGCAGGTGTTCCAGTTCGTCGAGTATGGACACCGCGGTCTGCCACGCTTCGCGTGCGGCGTGGTGGTGGCCCATCGCTTGGTGGGTGTCGCCGAGGTGGTCGAGTGTGTCGGCTTCGTAGATCTGGTTGCCGAACTCGCAGAACATTTCCAGGGCGCGCCGGTAGCTGTCCAATGCCTCGTCGTGCCGGCCCAGGTGGTGGTACGCGTAGCCGACGCTGTCCCAGGTGCTGGCCTCGCCGCGCCGATCCCCGGCGAGGCGCAGCAGCCTGACCGCCTCCTGGCAGTCGGTCAGCGCCGCGTCGAACTCGCCCAGTAGCGCGTGGTACCAGCCCACCGAGTTGTACGCGTACGCCAGTCTGGCCTGGTCGTCGGTGCTGCGGAGCAGGTCGCGGCTGCGGACGGCGTGTTCCAGGGCGTCGCGGGGGCGTCCTTCGCGTTCGAAGGTCATGCACAGGCTGCGGTGGCAGCGTGCCTGGCCGGCGAGGTCACCCATCTCCTGGTACAGGTCGAGCGTCTGGCGGGCGTGGTCGCGGCTGTCGTCGTACCGGTCCAGCCGGGCGTACACGTCGATCAGGTCGCGGTGGATCCGGGCCAGCCACGCGCGGTCGCCCAGCTGGTCGGCGGCGGCCAGCGCGATCCGCAGCCCGGCAAGCCAGTCCTGCCAATGGCCGCGTAGGTGCTGTAACCGCCCCACCGCCCAGGCGAGGTGGCGGGCGTGGGCCAGGAGGCCGTGTGCCCATGCCGCCTCTATCGCGGCGGTGAGCACCGGGCACTCGGCGGCGCACCAACTCAGGGCGGCGGAGAGGTCCGCGAGCCGCTCCGGTCGGGCACCGGCGACCGGTACGGGTGGCTCCGCCGGGTCGCGCAGCGGGTCGAGCAGCATGGAGGCGGCGTCCGCGGTGCGCGTGCAGTGGTCCAGAACCCGCGCAAGCACCCCGTCGGCGCCCCCCACGTCGGCGAGTTCGACGGCGTACGCGCGGAGCAGGTCGTGGCAGGCGAACCGGCCGGGGCGGTGTTCGGTGAGCAGGTTGGCGCGGGTCAGCTCGCGCAGCAGCGCCTCGGTGGCGGTGGCCGGGATGGCGGCGAGGCTGGCCGCGGCGGCGACTGGAACCCGGTTCGTCGCGGTCCGGTGCCAGCAGGTCGTGCCGGACGTCGACAAGCGGAGGTGTCCCGGGCGGCGAATGCGCCCGGTCCGGCCCGAGAGGCCGGTCAGACGGTGATCGTCAGGTACGCGTCGTCGAACCGTTCGTAGAGTTCGCGATCGGCGGTCAACAGCGCCACCTCGAGCTCGAGACCATGACGCTCGCGTGTCGCGTCCTCTACCGGTACCCGCAGCACCAGTGGCGCGGCCAGGGCATCAGGGTGGCGCGCAGCTGTGTCTGAAGCGTCATCCATACGCCCTCCGGCAGGCCGTCCCTGCAACCGGACGTGGGCGGATCGTCTCTGCGCACGACGTTTAGGCAGAGGTCCTCGGCGGGCTCCAGCCCTACCGGCAGCGGCGGCGCGAGATAGTGGCGATCCGGCTGGCTAACCGCTGCGCCCGCTCTTCCCCATAGCCGGCCCGGCGGGCAAGGTCGAACGCCAGCAAACCGACCGTCTGTGCCTCGACAGCAGGGAGCTTGGGCAGCGGGTGTCGGCCCTTCGACGCCGTTCCACAACGTCCGCGACACCCGTCATGACTCGCTCAAACAAGTAGCCGATGAGAGCGCGCTCCGGCCTCGCAGGTTCGCGCCGACCTTAAAATTTGCACCCCTACCAGTCGGCCACCATGACGGTAGGCGATGCTGTCGTGATGATCCTGCGACGGGGCCAGACTGTTCAGAGGGCGATTGAGACTCTTCAAGATCGCTTGCGGGAAGGGGGAAACGCCCGCAACGCAGATCGGTCACAACTATTATCGCGCTACTTGGATTGGGTCCGCGAATCTGAGCGTCAGTTTCGCAACCTGTTTAGTGATAGCGAGGTCATGGATCGGCTACTTTCACCACGGCACTGGCACATACGCGCCCACGGCCGGACCGAGGATATTGCAGTCGGTCCCGGCGTGTTCTACGACGAGTTTGAGGCGCAACAACAAGTGCTTCAAGGTGTCATTGACGTCCTAAAGGGGTTCTTGCCCTTGGCTGATTTGCCAGGAGAGGTACTCGTTCTCGATACCAATACGATTATTCATAATCGACCCTTGGACGAGGTTGACTGGCTTGGGGAGGCTCGGGCCAAGCTTGCACGCCTAGTTGTGCCGCTACTGGTATTAGACGAACTTGACGCAAAGACATACGCATCGAGTAAGCAGTTGGCAGGGCGGGCTGAGAAGCGCCTGCGTCTTCTTGATCGGCATCTCGAGGATGCGGTGCGTGGATCCGCGCAGGTACGCGACGGTGTGACCCTAGAAATCCTTCGTGACCCGGCAGAACATAGGCGCCACGCCGACGCCGACTACGAGATCCTCAATCGCGCCGAGTTCTTGCAGCAGATATGCGGTGCAAGAGTCCGGATCATATCTGGCGACCGTGGGATGCGAGTCCGTGGGATTAGCAGAAGTATTCCGGTGCAGGCGTTGTCGCCCAAGTGGCGCCTCACCCTCCAAGAGGAAGTCGCTACGACACCCACATGAGTGTCACAGCGGAAGTTGGGGGTGAACATACGCGTGTATTGCCTCCTGAGCGGATTGTTGAGTGATTTGTGCCGCCGTCGCCCTGGTCCGTCTCGGCGCCATCCGGGCGCTGACCGTCCGTCCAGGTACGGTGCCATCGCGTCCATTGCTGTAAGAGCCGCAGCTGTGAGCCGTTCGGGGTGAACGTCGGGAGCGTCGCGGCGAGAGCGTGTATGGCAGCGGCTACGGCGGTCGTACGAGATCGCCGGCCAGTGTCGTGGGGCCTGACGTTGTCAGGGCGTCCAGCGTGGTGGCAGACGTCAAATGGCCCAGGTGATTGCGCGCCGGCCCCCGACTTTCGCCCGGCTCGGCGATGAAGGCCGGTGTGGCCTCATCCAGTAAGTTGCAGGATTCTGTGGATCGCAAGTACCTCGCTGGCGGCCTACCGGCAGTGCGCGGACCTCGGTTGGCCAGCGTGTCACGGGTGGCCCCGAAAGGGGCTGTTCCCGCCTCCGGCGCCTGATCACGTAACACTCGGCGCCCTGCGATCGGCCAGGATCGTGGTCACGAAGCCGCCGTCGTGGGTGGGTCGATGATTCTCACGCCCAGGCGACGACCAGGTGCGCGACCTCACCCTCGACGTCGACGACCTGGATGTCGAGATGCAATGCGGTTCTTGCCGGCCTTCGATCCTGTCGCATATAGCAAGAAAGCGGACATCTTGACTTGATGTCCTGGAGCAACCTTGAAAGACGAGAACCGTCGGCACGCCTTGTAGGTCGCAGTCCGCTCATGGCACCGGCAGGGTCTTGGGCAGCTGCCCAAGACCCGAAGATTCGCCCTGCCTGGATAAGCGTCTTAGTCGGTGGCATGGCCGATTCACCTGGCACCCCCAAAGGCAATGAAAGCCTTGGGGTGGAGAATTCCGATGGCGGAGCGAGCGAAGTGGTGATGTAGTCGACGAGTGTCACCCCAGGTTCACCTAGACGATGATGATGTGCCGCTGGCGGTGGAGTCGACCGCCAGGTCCGGTCCGCGGTTGGCCATCTTCCTGATGGCGCTGCCCGATGCGCTGCCCATGGAGCACGGCTCCACGTTCACGCAGATGTTGGAAGGGCAAATTGCGCAGTGGGCGGGTCTGCCGGGACGGCTGACCGAGGACGGCCTGGACTTTCCGCAGGGCTGGTCGGGACGGCGGTTCGTTTCGCTGAAGATTTGGCAGCTCAAGGAATCCTCGTTGGAGGATGAACTGCGTGCCCTCAACGCCGCGTTCACGGTGGCTGGAACGATCACCGGCGAGGCACCATCAGACCGGACACCTGGAAGCGGCGATGCGGACAGCTACCGCACCGTGGTGGAGATGGTCACGCCGGTCGACGAGACCGAGATCGACACACCTGGTGGAAATGTCGGCGAGCCGTTGACCCGATGCTTGAGCTTCCTGACGGAGATCTTTCGCGCGTACCGGGTCGCTCGGTCGGTGCTGGTGCCGGAGCTGACCTATCAGCGGCTGCCTCCGTTCGCTGTGCTATTGCTGCGTGACCCGCTAGCCGGCGGTTCCGGGATCATCGGACCCGGCACCGTCGTCGTGCTCGATCATCTGAACGTCAGGAACCAACCGGCCCCGGAGGTGCTCGAACCGCAGCAGGTCGGCGACCTGTACACGGTCTTGGGTCGGCTGCTCAAGGGTGATCCGATACTCGTGTACGCCGAACGGGTTCTGGAAGCGGAGCGTGCGTTCAAACATGATGGCGACTTGGGCAACGCGGTGGTCCAGCTGGCGATGGCGATCGAGGTGCTGTTCGATCGGGTGCTGTCCCTGCTGATCTGGGAGCAGAGCTTGGGCAACCCCGACTTCGACGCCGCCGCAACTGCTGTAGGGATGAACCTCAAACCGAAGGTGCGCACCCAGTTCGGCATCCGTCTGGGCGGTTCGTGGGACGTCACGATGGGTGCGCTCGGTGCGTGGGACACCAAGATCGCCCGGCTTCGAGGGCGGGTGGTGCATGGCGGGTACCGGCCGACCCACCTCGAGGTGACCGATGCGTTCGCCGCGGCCAAGCAGGTGGAGGAGTTCGTGATCACCCGGCTGCTGGCTAACCTGTCCACGTACCCGAGGACGAACCTGTTGATCCTGGGCCAGCCCGGGCTGGAGAGGCGAGGTGCATGGACGGCTCGTATCCGCAGTTTCGTCGAGCAGCGGGCCACTGTGGAGTCGGACTGGATCGATGGGTTCGTAGACTGGCGTTCACAGGTCGAGCTACGTCTGTAGGCAGAGCTAGACGCCAGTCAGCGCGAAGACCTCACCGTTGTCGAACTATCGCGGCCCCGGTGCGCTGGATTTCCTCGCCACTCGGTCGGCACCGGCTCCGGCGCCAGGAATGCGCACACCCGCAGCAACTGTGCCGCGCCGGGGTCCACGTCGGATAGCCGGTCGACGGCGACGGTAACCGCTGCCGCGAGGGAACGCCCGTACCCGGATGAAACCCCCGCGCCCATCACCCGCAGGGCGTGCCGATCCAGCTCCGCCTGGTACTCGCCGGCTGGCATTCCGGTCTCGGCCAATACGCCGGCGGCCTGTGTGAGCGCCAACGGCAGATCTCCCAACGCCTGGGCGGGACGGTGCCGCTGAAGGCTCGATCGCGGGTGATCGTCATGGTGAAGTAGCTTCGACGCGTGGCGATGCGCGATCTCGGCCCTATCCGTGCTGCTCGTATGCTGCGCGCCGACCTGCGCCGTGCACGGGAGGCGGCGGGGATCACGCAGCAAGAGGTCGCTGAGCAGATGTCGTGGTCGCTGTCCAAGGTTACGCGGATCGAGAGCGGTGACGTCGCGATCTCTGCCAACGATCTGCGTGCCGTTTCCCAGCTTTTCGGACTGGGCGAGACAGCGATACGGGAATTGTTGCGTCGGAATGAGGCCTCGCGCGCCCGCGGTTGGTGGCACGACTACCGAGCTGTCATGTCTTCGGTGTACAGCGAGGTCGTCGGCATGGAGTCCGATGCCGACCAGTTGTGTGACTACGCGGTGACGCTGGTTCCGGGCCTGCTCCAGACGAGAGCCTATGCCGAGGCCATGATCAGCAGTGGCGGTAAGATCTATTCGCCAGAGGATCCGGAGAGGTACGAGTCGGAACTGAGGGTCAGTTTGCGGCTGCGCCGCCAGACGAATCTACTTGAGGGATCCGACCCGCCAGGGTTGACGGTAGTCCTCGACGAGTCCGTCCTGTACCGCTCCGTCGGAACGGTCCAGACGATGGAGGAGCAGCTTCGCTGGCTGGCTGAGTTGACCAGGCGTCCCCATGTGCAGATCCGGATCCTTCCGCTCGAGCGTGGCGGCCATTGTCTACACAGCTACAGGATAGTGGACTTTGAACTGGTCTATGTCGAGTTGGTGTCCAGCGAGATCCTGTTCGACGACCCAGGGCGCCTCGGCTTCTACAAGACTATGTTCGACTTGGCGTTGGCCGACGCGCTCGATGCAGATCGGACTGGGCAGTTGCTTGAGCGGGTCGCCAAAGAATACAAGAGAGGGCGGCGGCCGCGGCCATGGTTATGGGAGTGACCCGAGGTTCAGTTCCAGGCCGCTGACGTTGATCGGCTTTCGATCTCGGACGCTGGCGGAGAGGGTGAGCCGTCCGATTCCGAGGATGTTCTCCATGCTTTCCCAAGCCTCGTCGTCCAGCCCGGCCTGCCATAAACGCACGGTCGAGCGCCACCACCGGCGGACGTCGGTGCCGGGCGGGGCCAGCGAGTCCAGCACGATCTTGTCGGCGCTGAGTAGGAGGCGGAGGATTGTCAGGTTTGCGGTGTAGGCGGCGGCCGCGTCGACCACGTCGGGTGGCACCGGCTCGTAGTCGAGACGCCCGAAGGCTCTCAGACGCGCCTGCGCCAGCAACGCCAGGGCGGCCTTGCGCATCGCTGGGAGGCGGGTCGCCGGGTAGTGGGTGACCAGGCCGCGGGCGAACTCCACAATCTGGCGGCGGAGGCTCAGGGGCTGATAGGACAGCATTGCCCGCAGCATGCTGTCGTCTGGTGCCTCGTGGGCAGATGGGTCCGACTGGTATAGCTCGCGTCGTTGGGCGTACCCGTCGAGCAGGATGAGGGCCCGCTCTGCGATCAGGTATTCGCTGAAGGTGGCGTGCAGGAACTCGTACGTGCGGCGGGCTTGATCGGTGTGCTCGTCGGCCCGGGCGACGTGGACGAAGAAGAAGCCGGCCACGGTCCGCCGGGCCCGCTCGGCAGGCCGGTCGAACCCCTGCGCCGGGTCGCGTTCTCGTCCGAGGAAGACCTCGAGGTCGCGCTCCAGGTCATGGTCGCCGACGTACTGGCGGCGCCGGTTGAACATGGCGAACGCGGCGATGCTCAGGCGCCACCGGGCGTCGCCGAGGAGCCGCGGCAGTTCCTCCTCGCCGGGCGTGCGGTCCGGTTTGTCGGCGACCTGCCGGTGGATGAAGTTGTCGAGGAGCATCCGGTAGAGCGTCGCCGTGGACATGCCGTCGGCGTCGATCCGGGCTGCCGACGGGTCCGCATGGTAGATGCTCAGGAGCGTGAGCAGCAGAGGTTGCCGAGCCAGTGCGCCGTGCCGCAGGATCTCGGTGGTGGTGAGTTTGCGGAACCGCGCTGTTCGTACGTTCGCGCGGTTCCACGCCGTCAGCCACTGCTCGATCTGCTCGTCGGAGAACTCCTCTAGCTTGATCACCAGCGAGCCGTCCGGTACCCGGGCCCGGTCCAGAACGATCGTGCGGGAGGTCACGATAACTGCCACCGACCGGCCCAGCGCCAGTTCCTCGGCCTGGAACCTCGCGGCTTCGGTGAGGTAGCTCGACTGTGTCGTCCCGGTCGCCTGGATGAGTTCGTCGAAGCCGTCGAGAATGACCACACGGGTTACGTCGGCGCTTTCCTCGGCTAGCGCACCCCAGGAGACCTGCTCGTGGAGGATGTCGTGTAGCGCCGTCTCGACTTGGACCAGCAGCCGGTCGTCCGCGTTAACTCGGCGCAGTTGTACCGGGACCACGGCGAACCGTTCGCTGGGCAGCCGGGCCGCCAGAATCTCACTGAGGAGAGACTTCCCGGCTCCCGGGTGGCCCAGCACGACCAGCGGCAGGCGAGCCGAGTCGGGGTGGGCGAGGCACGCGGCCAGGAAGACATCGAGCCCATCCCGCGTAGGACGGTCAGCCCACCACTGTTCCTGCGACATGGCGGCAGGCGACGGGCCGGACGCTACCGCGTACCGGAAACGCGGAGTCACGAAGCCTCCGGCGACCGACGGCAGCGAAATACCACCCGGCGGCTTCGACGAACGCAGGAGCGGCTGGTCGAGCACGGCGGCTGCGGTCCGCGCAAGTCCGGCCCGGATGGTGCCGCGCCGAGGCCGGTCCACAGTGGCGCCGGCGACCAGGATGTCGTGCAGCTTGCCCATTGCCTCGGAGGCCCGATCGAGCACCTCGGATAGTCGCAGGTTAATCCGGCGCAGCTCGTCGCGAGTGGCGGCATGCTCTCCGAACGACGCCCAGACGAAAAACTCCGGCACGTCTGAGCTGAGCCGCAGGTAAAGCTCGCGGTAAAGCTCACGCCATCGGGCGACGATCCGGGGAACGACGTCGCCCGCATTGGTGCTGCGGCTCCAGGCGCGTAGCCCTTCGAAGAACGCGAGCGCGCTGTCGGCCAGTCCGGCTACCCGCGGGGCGAGCCGGTCATTCAGGTTCTCTTCGAAACCACCGGTCGGCGACGGCAGTGGCAGATCGGCGTCGGCGAGCTGATCGACCCAGCCGGACTGCGAGATCAGGTCGCCACGAGCGGTGGCGAGCCGCAGCTTCTCGGCGTCGGTCACCTTGAGCTGGTCGTAGAGCGGCCCGAGCGTCTGCCGGAGTGCGTCGAAGAGGGCCGCCACCACGATCGTTGTGTGGGCCGCCGCGATCAGATCGTGTCGGCTGCGCCCATGCGTCCCCCGTACCCGTTCCAGCACGGGAGACAGCAGATCCCGTACGAGGCGGCCTGCCTCCTGCTTGCCGTCCACCATGCCCAGTGCGGGAGGGTGAACGATTGCTCCCAGCAAAATGCCCGCCCCCGCGACCCGATCGAGCACTTCGACAACAACTGGCGAATGACGACCGAGGATGGCAAGGGCACCCGAATAGGTCAACGGCGTGGCTCGGGCCATTACCCGACCGTACGGCAAAGCTGGCCGGTCCCGGAATCCGGTAAAACGGTGTCGGTTGGGCCTGCAGCCCCACCGTATGACGACAAAGAACCTGGGATGTCTGCCGATTTGAGGATGTTCGCCGATTGGGCGAGGGCCCATTCCGCACGCACCCATGTTTGAGAACGGACATCGTGCTGGTAGATCGGATGGTGAGTCGATGGGGGTCAGGTCGTTACGCGGGCCGAACCGAGGGGCTCGTCAAGGAAGCCCGTGTGGTGTGGATCGCCAACGGTGCTCGGCATCCGTTCCGCTGCTGACGATCACCGCTAGGTCAGCGAAGCTGCCGTCGGTGCACCGTGAAGCCTCGCTTGCCCCGCGGTCATACTGTTGAGAACGCGGATGCTGGGAACGAACCGGAGGATCGGGATGAGTGCCCTAGCTATCACGAAGGCTATCAGCGGCATTGCCGCGTTCGCGACGACAATGATCATTTTAGTCTTCGGCAACTTTCTACTGAGAAAGGCAGATGCTACGGTACTTGGCGTCGCGGTTCCTTCGCGCTTTGTCCATGCAGTCATTGGGCCAGTCCTGGTGTTACTGAACGGTGTCTTACTCCTCTATCTGTGTGCTCTCTATCGGACCAACGTCGCGGCCGCCGAAGTGGCACAGATTCAGCATGCTCAGCAGTACAAACTGCTGGGGGCACTCTTTAATCCTTTCTATATTTCGCGGAACGCTGCGATAAATGCGATCGGCTACGCTTTTCTTATCGTTCTGTGGTGGCTCGGCATGCATGCATTCCTCTATTCCATAGGTTTGAACAAGGACTCCACAGGCCCTTGGTTCTTCGGCTGGCAAACCTTGATAACGGTGATGTATCTAGCGCTCGGCCTCAGTTCAATGTGGGCAATTCAGGCATGTTGGTACAAGTTCGGGATACATGACTACGATAGCAAGTTGATTGCCGCATTTCTCGGCATTCCAATTGGCGCCTTTGTTCCGCCTCTGGTCCTCAAACTTGGATCGCCGTTACTCCCGTTCCGGTGACTCTTCAGAAAGGTTTACAATGGAATCCATTGCAATGGTCATGGCAAGTCTATTGTCCGTCGTTTGCCTGGTCAGCGTGCTACTGGCCAGGCTCCTTGGCTGGAAAGCGACCAGGTGCTCAGACTTTGGGTCCGACTTCGATCTGGCGATTCGCAGTGCCACGGAAAGTGATGCGGGCTCAACTACGCAGAAGAATAGTGCATCTGATCGCGAGAAAGTAGTCCCAAGTGACTGAAGGGACGAGGATGCAGCGATTACAACTTCGTAATGCCGAAAGTAGTGCATCCGATCGTTTAGTGCAGGCCCACGGCTCGACGCGGCTCGCGACGCTTGACGGTCTTCTCGGTCCTGTCGATGGCAGCGCCTCAAGGTGTATCGATAGGCGCTAATCTACACCTCGGGGATGGGAGGAT
>Ga0214467_1000265_pt1 | contig 13146 bp, 10 predicted proteins | sample RVTome_8_FD_187339 | JGI IMG/M metagenome (GOLD analysis project Ga0214467, IMG submission 187339) | Soil microbial communities from uranium-contaminated site in the Upper Colorado River Basin, Wyoming, United States - RVT160D0 HiSeq ...
CACCGGGCAGCGGCACGCCGGCGCGTCCGGGCGCGGTGACGGAGGCCGCGGCGGCGACTCCGGCGGCCGCGCCAGCCGCCACTCCGGGCGGCACGACGGGTGCGGCCGCGGCGGCACGCACCGGCCCTGGCCCGTCCGGCCCGATGCCACCCGGCACCCGCACGGCACCGCGCGCTCCACCGCCGTGGCCTGGTCCGTCCGGCCCAGGGCCGCGCGGGTCAGGTCCGGGGCCCGCCGGGCGTCCGCCGGGGCCGCGGCCCGGTCCGCCTGGTCCGGGGACTCTCGCCATCCCGACGCCATCCAGTCCCCCGCCGCCGGCCGCCGGCCCGCGCGGGCCGGGCGGTCGGTTGAGGGCACCGTTCGGGCCGGGCGAGCGCGGGTCGTCGGGCACTCCGTCGGGACCGGCTCCCACGGGTCCGGCGCCTGGTGGCCTGGCTCGGCCGGCCGGACCAGCCGGCATACCAGGCCCGTCGGGCATGCCCGTGCCATCGCCCGGCCTGGGGCCGGCCGGCGCCGCGCGCCCCCCGGCCCGGCCGGCGCGCGGTCCGCCGGGCACCCCCGGTCCGCCCGGGACGCCGGGGCCGCCCGGCATACCGGGGCCGCCGGGCCTGCCTACTCCTGGTCCGCCGGTGGGCTCGCCACCGGCTCGGGGACCACGTGGCCGTCCTGGCCCGCCCATCCCCGCGCCGTCGGGCGTGCCCGGGCGGCCGGGCGGGGCGTCAGGGCCGAGCGGCCCGCTCTGTCCTGGCGGGACATCCGGCCCGAAGGGCGGGCGTGGCCCGGAACGCGCCTCCGGCCCGAAGCGGTCGCCGGGGCCGGCCTGATCCATCGGCGGTCGGGCACCGCCCGGCCGGTCACCGCCCCGGCCGCGGGGGCCGGAAGGCGGCGTCGCTCCCTGGCGGCCCGGCACCACGGGCGGGGCGACGGGCGCGGCGCGACCCGAGGGTGCGCCCGGACCGCCATCCGAGACCGGTGCCGCGCCCGGGCCGCGTCCGAGGTCGGGCCCGGACTGGCCGATGGGCGCGCGCGGGCGGCCGACCCCGCGGCTGCCACGGGGGCGCCCGCCGGGGCCGGCGAAGCCTTCCAGATCGTCGTCGTCCGCCGGCGGCCGCTGACCGCCCCGCTGCCGCCCGCGGTCCGGGTCGGCGATGTCTCCGGTGTCGTAGCCGCCCGGCCCGCCCCGGCCGCGGCGGCGCCCACCGTCCGGGCCGGTCACATCGCCGGTGTCGTAGCCGGCGGCGCCGCGGCGCCCGCCGTCGGGGTCGGCGATGTCGCCCGTGTCGTAGCCACCCTGGGCCCGGCCCCGGCGGCGGCCACCATCCGTGCTGGTCACATCGCCGGTGTCGTAGCCGACCGGCCCGCCCTGGGTGCGGCGGCGCACGCCGTCCGGCCCCTCGGTGAAGCCCGGCGGGGGCAGGTCGGGCGTCGGCGGGCGGGCGACCGGTGGAGCGGACTGTGCCGCGTGTCCCGCACCGCGCCCGTCCGGCTCCGCCCAGCCTTCCGGCCCGGCCGCCTGGTCGGGCAGGCGCTGACCGCCGGTCGTGTCCTGGTCGACCCAGCGGGAGCGGGCCCCGCCGGCGGGCCGATCGCCGCGCGGGACCGTACGCTGCCCGCCGGTGCGGGCACGGCCACGCGGCGGCATGAGCGGCTCGGCGGCGGTGTCCGGGATGGCCGGCGCGGCGGCCTGGGGATCGGCGTGGCGGGAGGCACGGGCGCCGGGCACCTGCGGACCGTCGCCCGCCGGCTCGGCACGGCCGGGCGCCCCGCCGCGCGGGAGGTCGGCGGTGTCACGGGCGGGCGGCGGGAGGTCGGGCGCGTTGCCGGACTCCGGGACGGCGGCCTGCGCCGGCCGCCCCGAGCCGAAGGTCGTCGCTGGGGCACCCATCGCCTGGAAGCCGCCGGTGTCGGGCTCGCCGTGCGGCGATGGGCCGGGACCCTGCCGGACCGGGATCGGCTCGCCGTGCCGGGGGCCCTCCGGAAAGCGACCGGGCGGCGCCGGCTCGCCGTGGCGTCCGGGTGCGGCGGCCGCGCCGTGGCGGGGCGGGGCCACGTCACCGTAGGGCGGCGGGGCGCCATCCCCGTGGCGCGGCGGCGGCCCTTCGCCGCGAAGTGGCGGTGCTTCAGCCGGCCGAGCGGCGCGGGGCGGCGCTTCGCCGTGACGGGGTGGGAGGGCATCGCCGTGGCGGCCGGGACCCGCGCCGTCGCCGAAGCGGTCACGGGCACCGGCGTCGGGACGCCGCGCCTCGGGCTCGCCGTGGCGGGGGGCGGGCGGGACGGCCGCGAAGCCGCCGGTGTCACTCGAGCGCCCTGGCCCGGGACCACCACCGTGCCGGCCACCGCCGGTGACGTCGCCCGTGCCGTCGTGGCGGCCGCCCATCACATCGCCGGTGCCGTGCCGGCCGCCGGTGATGTCGCCGGTGTCGCCATGCCGGCCAGCGCCCCCGCGCCGGCCCGAGCCGGTGACGTCACCGGTCTCGCCGTGCCTGCCCGAGCGGCCCGCGCCCGTGATGTCGCCCGTGTCGCCGCGCCGGCCGGTGCCGCCGCGCCGGCCGCCGGTGATGTCGCCGGTGTCGCCGCGCCTGCCCGCGCGGCCGGGACCGGCGATGTCGCCGCCGTCGCCGTGGCGGCCCGGACCGCCGGCGCCGTCGAAGCGGCCGGGCGGGGTCACGCCGTCGAAACGGCCACCGTCGGGGCCGGCCACCGGCACGCCATCGAAGCGGCCGCCGTCGGGACCTGACATGGGCGTGGGGCCGGGCATGGGCACGACCGGCTCGAAGCCGCCGGAGTCGCCGCGTCGCGGGGGGCCGCCGGCGCGGGCGCCGGGCGCGGGCTCGTCGAAGCGGCCGCGGGCACCGCCGTCACCCCGGCGGCCGGCCGGGTCGTCGTAGCGGGGCGGGTCGCCGTGCCGGCCGGGCGGGGGCGGGTCGCCGTATCCGCCCGGAGGCCCCGGCTCGGGGTGGTGGGAGCGCGGCGGCTCGCCACCGGGCATCGGGCCGGCCGCGACCGGAGGGCCGGCGGGCGGCGGGACGTCGCGGCCACCCGGGCCGCCCCCACGCCGCACCGTGGGCCTGTCGCCGCCAGGCGGTGGCACGCCCGGGCCGGGCCCGCCGGGAGCCGGACCGGGCCCCATCGGCGGCCCTTGCCCGCGCCGGGCGCTGGGCAGTGGCACGGCGGGGCCGGTGGGCTCGTCGGCCCGGCGGGGTGGGGCGGTGGGCCACCCGTCCTCGTCGGCCTCGGCCTCGTCCTCGTCGCCGGTGGGGAGCTTCGCGTACGCCGAGGCGCCCGCCGCCCCCGGGCCGATCGCGGCGCCCTCCTGCTTGGCCGTACGCAGGTCGTCGAGCCAGCCGGTCTCCTCGCCACCGATCGGCTCGTCGACGGGCTCCTCGCCCTTGCCCCGGCCCCAGCGCCCCTTAGGCATCGTCACCTCGCACGATCCGGCGCAGCGCGGGCATGCGGGCCGCCACCGCCCGCTCCGAGCCGTGATCGCCCGGCTGGTAGTAGTCGGTGCGCGCCAGGTCGTCCGGCGCGTACTGCTGGGTGGACACGCCGCGCGGGTCATCGTGCGGGTACTTGTAGCCCAAGCCGTGCCCCAGCCCTCGCGAACCCTGGTAGTGGGCGTCGCGCAGGTGCTTGGGGACGGCACCGCCCCGCCCGGCGCGGACGTCGGCCATCGCCTTGCCGATCGCCACCGTGGCCGAGTTGGACTTCGGCGCGGTGGCGAGGTGGATCACGGCGTGGGCCAGGTTGAGCTGGACCTCGGGCAGCCCCACGTACTCGACGGCGTGGGCCGCCGCCGTGGCCACCTGGAGCGCGGTCGGGTCGGCCATGCCCACGTCTTCGCTGGCGAAGATGACCATGCGGCGGGCGATGAAGCGCGCGTCCTCACCGGCCACCAGCATGCGGGCCAGCCAGTGCAGCGCGGCGTCGACGTCGGAGCCGCGCATGCTCTTGATGAACGCGCTGGTCACGTCGTAGTGCGCGTCGCCATCCCGGTCGTAGCGGACCGCGGCGACATCGACCGCCTGCTCGGCGGTGGCCAGGTCGATCACCTTCGCCCCGAGCGCCTCGGCGGACGCGGCGGCCGCCTCCAGCGCGGTCAACGCCTTGCGCACGTCGCCGCCCGCCAGCCGCACCAGATGGTCTTCGGCGTCGGCATCAAGCGTGACCGCGCCGCCCAGCCCGCGCTCGTCGGTGGTGGCGCGGCGGACGAGGCCGCGCACGTCGTCGTCATCGAGCGGCTGGAGGGTGAGCAGCACACATCGGGACAGGAGCGGGGAGATCACAGAAAAATACGGATTCTCCGTGGTGGCCGCGAGCAGCGTGACCGTGCGGTCCTCGACGGCGGCGAGCAGCGAATCCTGCTGGGTCTTGCTGAAGCGGTGCACCTCGTCGATGAAGAGCACGGTGGGCGGCCCGCCGGAGCGCCGCTCGCGCCGGGCCGTGTCGATCACCGCACGCACGTCCTTGACGCCGGCCGAGAGGGCCGACATCGCCACGAACCGCCGGTCGGTGGCCGCCGCCACCAGGTGCGCGATCGTGGTCTTGCCGCTGCCCGGCGGCCCCCACAGGATCACCGACATCGGCGTCGATCCGCCGACCAGCTGCCGTAGGGGCGCGCCGGGCGCCAGCAGGTGATCCTGACCGACCAGCTCGTCGAGCGACGCGGGGCGCATCCGCACGGGCAGCGGGGAGTCTGCCCCGGGCGGGGTGAACCCACCCGTGGCGCCACCCCCAGCCGGTGCGGTGCGCACGCCGGTGGCCGCGAGGGGGAACAGGCCGTCGGTCTCCATCACCCACAGACAGTACCGGCCGATCCTCAGCCGCGGCCCGGACGCCGACCCCGGTACCACCGTCCGCCGCCGCCACCGGAGGCGGGGCCACGGCCGAGGCCGGCGAAGTACAGGGCCAGCAGGAACAGGCCGATCAGGACGAGGGTGTTCCAGTTGAAGAGATCTGGCGCACCCAGGTCGGAGTCGAGCAGGTCGAGCAGCAACGCGAAGCCGAACACCGCGGCAGCAGCGATGGCGAACATGAATCCTCCTTGAGGGGGGTTTTGTGCACGCCTCATGTACCCCGCGCCACAATCCTCCAAGCGTCCACCGTGGACATTTCTGACGCGGCCTAGGCTGCCCGCCGTGGAGGTGATCACGGGGCGGGAGGCGGTACTGGCCGCGGCCGGTGACTCCCCGTACGCCCGGCTGAACACGCACGGTCAGGTGACCGGCTACCTCCTACCCCGTACCACCGCCTGGGTCGACCGCCGACCCACGAGCGTGACGGCCTGCGCGGTGGGCGACCCCGCGCGGGCGGCGGAGATCTTGGTTGGCACCGGCGCGGAGTGGCTGCACCTCCCCCGCGCCACCCCCGCCGACCTGGCCCGGCTACGGATCACCCACAAGGACGACTGGGAGTTTCTGTGGACGGCCACGCCCCCGCCGCCCCAGACCGGCGAGGACGGAGTGACGCAGCTCACTCCCGCCGACGAGCCGGAGATCGCCGCGCTGCTCGACGCCGCCTTCCCGGACACCACCACGCGGCCGGGCGATCCGCGGGTGGTGGCGTGGTTCGGGATCCGCGAACGCGGACAGCTCGTCGCCTGCGCCGCCGACCGCAGCCGCGGCGGGGTGGGCTTTCTCGCGGGTCTCGCGGTCACCCCGGACCGGCGTGGTCGCGGGCTGGGCACCGCCCTCACCGCGGCGATCGTCCGCCACCACTTGACCGGGTACGGCGTGTCGTCGCTGGGCGTGCTGGCCAGCAACGCCCCAGCCCTGGGCCTCTACCGGGGGCTCGGGTTCGCACAGGCCCTGAGTCGCACCTCGGTCCGCCTCCAGCCCTAGACGATCTATTTCTGGGCTGCCGGGCACTAGCAGCGGACCTTGGTACTGATCCGTAGCCAGGGCAACGGATCAGTACCAAGATCTGCCGTCTTGATGCGCCGGATCCCTTGAGGGCTAGTTGCCGTGCTCGACCGGGGCGGCGGCGCCGGCCGTGCCGGGCTTCTCCGCGGCGACCTTGGGCTTGGCGTCGACGCCGGCCTCTGCCCGCTGCTGGGGCGTGATCGGGGTGGGCGCGCTGGTCAGCGGGTCGTAGCCGCCCCGGGTCTTCGGGAAGGCGATCACCTCGCGGATCGACTCGGCGCCGGACAGCAGCATGCACACCCGGTCCCAGCCGAACGCGATGCCGGCGTGCGGCGGCGGGCCGTACTTGAACGCCTCCAGCAGGAAGCCGAACTTGTCGCTCGCCTCGTCCGGCGTGATGCCGAGCAGGTCGAAGACGCGGCGCTGCACGTCGGCGCGGTGGATACGCACCGAACCGCCGCCGATCTCGTTGCCGTTGCACACGATGTCGTACGCGTACGCCAGCGCGCGGTCCGGCGCCTCCTCGAAGCGATCCATCCAGGAGGAGTTGGGCGAGGTGAACGGGTGGTGGACGGCGGTCCAGCCGGCCGCCTTACCGTCCTGGGACTCAGTCGGCTCGAACATCGGCGCGTCGACCACCCAGCAGAACGCCCACGCGTCCTCGTCGACCAGCCCCGAGCGGCGGGCGATCTCGACGCGCGCGGCGCCGAGCAGCTCCTGCGCCTCGCGGCGGTCGGTGGCGGCCGCGAAGAAGATCGCGTCGCCGGGCTTGGCACCCACCGCGTCGGCCAGGCCGGCCAGGTGGGACTCGCTCAGGTTCTTCGCGACCGGGCCGCGGGCCTCGCCGGTCTCGGCGTCGAGCACCACGTACGCCAGGCCGCGGGCGCCGCGCGCCTTGGCCCAGTCCTGCCAGCCGTCGAGCTCCTTGCGGGTCTGGGCCGCGCCGCCCGGCATGACGACCGCGCCGACGTAGCCGCCCGCGTCGATCGCGCCGGCGAACACCCGGAACTCCGTGCCGCGCAGGTAGTCGGTCAGCTCGGTCAGCTCCACGCCGTAGCGGAGGTCGGGCTTGTCGGAGCCGTAGCGCGCCATCGCGTCGTGCCAGGTGATCCGCGGGATGGGCGCGGTGATCTCGTGGCCGGCCAGCTCCCGCCACAACGCGCCGACGATCGCCTCGCCCAGATCGATCACGTCATCCTGGGTCACGAAGGACATCTCGATGTCGAGCTGGGTGAACTCCGGCTGCCGGTCGGCCCGGAAGTCCTCGTCGCGGTAGCAGCGGGCGATCTGGTAGTACCGCTCCATCCCGCCGACCATCAGCAGCTGCTTGAAGAGCTGGGGTGACTGCGGGAGCGCGTACCAGGTGCCGGGCTGGAGCCGCACCGGCACCAGGAAGTCGCGGGCGCCCTCCGGCGTCGACCGGGTCAGCGTCGGCGTCTCGATCTCCACGAACTCGCGGCCGTGCAGCACCGTGCGAGCGATCTGGTTGGCCCGCGAACGCAGCCGGATCGCGCCCGCCGGGCCGGAACGGCGCAGGTCGAGATAGCGGTACTTGAGGCGGATGTCGTCGCCCGCGTCGACGTGGTCGTCGACCGGCAGCGGCAGCGGCGCCGCCTCGGAGAGGATCTCCAGCGCCGAGACGTTGACCTCGATCTCGCCGGTGGGCAGCTCCGGGTTGTCGTTGCCGTCGGGGCGGCGCTCGACCACGCCGGTCACCTTCACGCAGAACTCGTTGCGCAGCGCGTGAGGGTCAGCGGACTCCTCGCTGTGCCCGACGTCCTCGATCGCTGACGCTCCTCGGAACACCACCTGCACCACACCCGACGCCTCGCGCAGGTCGACGAAGATGACACCCCCGTGGTCGCGCCGGCGGGCCACCCAGCCGGCGAGCGTCACCGTCGTGCCGGCGTCCGCGGCCCGCAGGCTTCCGGCGTCATGGGTACGGATCACGGGTACATCTCCTTCGCAATGGGTATCCGCGGACATTCTGTCAGGGATACCCGGAGTGACCCGACGCCACCCGCCCGTCAGCGCGGGATGTTCCAGGCGGTCGCCTTGATCGTCACCGCACCATCCGCCGCGACCCCGGTGACCTCTACCAACACCAGCCGCTGGTCGTCCCCCCGCTCCACGGCCTCCGCGAACGACGTCGTCAGGCAGATCGCGATGCCCTGGCGCACCGGAATGGTGGATTCGCCGAGCGGTGCGGTCCTGATCCGCTCCGCACAGTCCCGCGGCGTCATACCGGGACTGCCGGACTGGCTCGCCGCCACCCCGCCGCCCAGGCTGAAGTAGATCGGCCGGGTCGTGCACCCGCCGTTCAGGACGATGTCGACACCGGTGCCCGTGTTCGCCCGCGGCTCGTCCAGATCCGCGGCCATCGCCTCGTCGCACCGATCGGCCTTGAGGGTCAGCGACTGGCCTTCGTACTTGGGCGCGTAGACCGTCCGTTCGTCCAGCGGCGGCTCGCCGGTGCCGGTCGGCGCCGGGTTGACCGGGTCGCTGGTCTGTGCGGCCTCCGTGGGCGGAGCCTGCGTCGTTGCCGCCGGCGCGGGTGCCGATGCCGCACCGCTTGTCGGTGCCGCCGCTGTGTCACCGCCGCCCGCCAGCGCGAACTGCTTGGCGTCACCGGCCTGGTCGACCGCGCGCCACGCGACCACCAGCGACACCACCGCGACCAGCAGCGCCAGCGCCGACACACCCATGGCCAGCACCGCGCCTCGGGACCGCCGGGCAGGCGCGGGCGCGGCCGGCGAGACCGAGTACGGCGCGGGCGGTCCGGAGTACAGGCCCGGCGGGCCCGACATCGGCGCGGGCGGGGCGGACTGGGGCGGCGCGGGCGGTGGTGGTTGGAGTGGCGGGTACGTGACCGGTGGCGGATAGGCGGGCCCAGCCGGCGGCCGGGGTGGTGGAACGGAGCCGGAAAGCGGGTCAGGCGCGGTCACCCGCACACCTCCTCATATGGGGATTGCATTTATCGCAGAGGTGACGGAGTCTCACAGTCGCTTTTCCGTCCACGATCGGGTGACCCCTATTGTGGACAGGCCACGATAATGATGTCCGTGTTGTTCGACGAAACCGCGTCCCGCCGCGGAATGCGCAAGGCAGAGAAGGTCGGCATCTGGCTCGCCGCCGTCACACTGACCGTGAGCTCGGCAATCGCGCTCGGCGCCTGGCTCTGGCCGATGCCGCCACAGTCTCCCGAATTCGTCATAGCGAGCCCAGGGCCGGCCACCGCCCCCTCGACGGAATCGGTGGATACCGTGCCGACCACGGTCCCGGCGTCCGCGCCCGGTCACCAGAATGCGACCTACTTGGCGGAGTTGAGCCCCCAGTCCGGTGGCGCGAATTTGGCGGACTTGCCGAGGGCGCTGAATGGAAGGGCGGGATATGAGCACCTGATCGTGGTGCGGTGCCCCACCAACCAGTCGGACGACAAGGTGCGTACGGTCACCTACCCGCTGCGGGGCCGGTACCTCGACTTCTCGGCCACCGTCCGCCCCTACGACACGGCGATGCCGGACGGGCACGCGTACGTCACCGCGGTCGCCGGTTTCAAGGAGCGCGATGGCACTCTGACCCGGCAGACCGCGGGTACCCAGTTCGGCGCCACGGCGGCAGGCGCCGCTCCGCTTTCCGCGACCGTGGAGCGCGCGGAGGAGCTGACCATCCAGGTCCGGTGTGAGTCCCCGCAGGGAGTGGTGGTGCTATCGGACGCGAAACTGATTCCGGCGACCTGAGCGGGCCTCGAATGATCGGATGGCGGAGCGCCCCATTTCGACGTACCCCGTTCCAGTGATTGGGCCATCTTTTCCGAGTGCGAAAAAGGCTGTCACGATTTCGACAATGACGGATGCGGCGGGCCGCCTTAATGTCTTCCCGTGACAGATCCCACCGATGAGCCACGCGCTTACGGACGCCATGCCGTGCCACCGCCGCCCGACGACAATCCGGCCGCCGTCCCCTATTCGCCGCCGATACCACCCACGCCCGGCCCGCCGCGGATGCCACCCGCTCCCCACGCGCGGCAAATGCCGCCCATCTCGGGTCCGCCACAAAGGCCGCCCGTTTCCGGTCCACCGCAAACGCCGTACGCCTACGGGGCGCCGTACGGCACGGGGTACCCGCCGCCGGTCTCCGGAATGCCATACCCGGCGGGCGGCCCTCTCCAGCCGGTCTCCGCCCATCCGTACTCGCCGGCCCATCCGTACTCGCCGGCCCATCCGTACTCGCCGGCCGCGCCGCTGGCGGCGCCGTTCGGCTACGACCCGGTGACCGGCATGCCGCTGTCGGACAAGTCGCGCACCGTGGCGGGCCTGATGCAGATCCTGCTGGGCGGGTTCGCCGTCGGGCGGTTCTACACCGGACATGTCGGCCTGGCGATCGGCCAGCTCGCCGCGGTGTGGGTGCCGGCCTTCACGCTGTGCTGCATCGGCACGCTCTTCTCTCTCGTCGGCGGCTTCCTGCTGTGGTTCTTCATGCCGATGGGGGCGGTCTGGCCGCTGGTCGACGGCATCGTCCTGCTGGCGCGGGGCGGCACCGACGCGCAGGGCCGGATCCTGCGCGGTTGACCGCCCGCGAAACGCCCGGGGCAGGCCCCGCACAACCGAAACGTGCTGGAAACGTTGAGGTGTCAGCATCCCGCTGGAGGTGTCCCCTGTGTTCCTGACCCGGCACGAGCAGGATCGGCTGCTGATACATGTGGCGGCCGACGTGGCCTGGCGGCGGCGTGAGCGCGGCCTGCGGCTCAACCACCCCGAGGCGACCGCGGTGATCACCGCGTTCCTGCTGGAGGCCGCCCGGGACGGGCGCACCGTCGGCGAGCTCATGGAGGCGGGCCGGCAGGTGCTCACCCGGGAGGACGTGCTCGACGGCGTGCCGGAGATGCTGCCGGAGGTGCAGGTGGAGGCGACGTTTCCGGACGGCACGAAGCTGGTCACCGTCCACGAGCCGATCCCGTGATTCCCGGGGAGATCATCCCTGGCGACGGGGATGTCGAGATCAATGTCGGGCGGCCCGTGCTGACTCTCGCCGTGACCAATACCGGCGATCGCCCTGTACAGGTGGGCTCGCACTACCACTTCGCCGACGCCAACCCGGCGCTCGACTTCGACCGGGCGGCCGCCCGGGGGCACCGGCTGGCCGTACCGGCGGGCACCAGCGTCCGCTTCGAGCCCGGCGTGCCGCGCGACGTGGACCTCGTGCCACTCGCCGGCCGCCGGATCGTGCCCGGCCTCCGCGGCGGAGGCCCCCATGAATAGGCAGCGCTACATCGCCCTCTACGGGCCCACCACCGGCGACCGGATCCGGCTCGCCGACACCAATTTGCTGATCGAGGTCGAGGAGGATCGCTGCGCCGGCGGCGACGAGGCGGTCTTCGGCGGTGGCAAGGTGATCCGCGAGTCGATGGGCCAGTCGCGGGCCACGCGGGCCGAAGGGACCCCGGACACCATCATCACCGGCGCGGTCGTGCTCGACCACTGGGGCGTGGTGAAGGCCGACGTCGGCATCCGCGACGGGCGGATCGTGGCGCTCGGCAAGGCCGGTAACCCGGACACCATGGACGGCGTCCACCCCGACCTGGTGATCGGGCCGGGCACCGAGGTGATCGCGGGCAACGGCAAGATCCTCACCGCCGGTGCGATCGACTCGCACGTCCACTTCATCTGCCCGCAGATCCTCGAAGAGGCGATCGCCAGCGGCATCACCACGGTGATCGGCGGCGGCACCGGCCCGGCCGAGGGCACCAAGGCCACCACCGTCACGCCCAACGCGTGGCACCTGGCCCGCATGTTCGAGGCGATCGACCCCTGGCCGGTCAACGTGATGCTGCTCGGCAAGGGCAACACGGTCAGCGCCGAGTCGATGTGGGAGCAGCTGCGGGGTGGCGCGGGCGGCTTCAAGCTGCACGAAGACTGGGGCACCACGCCCGCCGCGATCGACGCCTGCCTCACCGTCGCGGACGCCGCCGGGGTGCAGGTCAACATCCACACCGACACGCTCAACGAGGCCGGCTTCGTCGAGGACACCCTGCGGGCGATCGGTGGGCGCTCCATCCACGCGTACCACACGGAGGGCGCGGGCGGCGGCCACGCACCGGACATCATCACGGTCGCGTCGCACCCCAACGTGCTGCCGTCGTCGACCAACCCGACCCGGCCGTACACGCGCAACACGCTCGACGAGCACCTCGACATGCTGATGGTCTGCCACCACCTCAACCCGTCGGTGCCGGAGGATCTGGCGTTCGCGGAGAGCCGCATCCGGCCGAGCACGATGGCGGCCGAAGACGTGCTGCACGACCTCGGCGCGATCTCGATGATCGGCTCGGACGCGCAGGCGATGGGGCGGGTCGGCGAGGTCGTGCTCCGCACCTGGCAGACCGCGCACGTGATGAAGGACCGCCGGGGCGCGCTGCCCGGCGACGGCGCGGCCGACAACCACCGCGCCCGCCGCTACGTGGCCAAGTACACGATCTGCCCCGCCGTCGCGCACGGCATCGAGGGCGACGTGGGGAGTGTCGAGGCGGGCAAGCTCGCCGACCTGGTGCTGTGGGACCCGGTGTTCTTCGGCGTGCGGCCACACCTGGTGATCAAGGGCGGCATGATCGCCTGGGCGCAGATGGGCGACGCGAACGCCTCGATCCCCACCCCCCAGCCGGTGCTCCCCCGCCCGATGTTCGGCGCCTACGGCGGCGTGCCGGCCGCGACCAGCCTCGCGTTCGTGGCGCCGGCCGCGGTCGAGGACGGGCTCGCGGAGCGGCTCGCGGTGGCCCGGCGGCTCGTTCCCGTGGCCGGGGTACGCGGCCGGGGCAAGGCCGACCTCCCGCTCAACGACGCCACCCCGCGCATCGAGGTGGAGCCCGACACGTTCACGGTGCGGATCGACGGCGAGGTGGTCGAGCCGGCGCCGGTGACCGAGCTGCCGATGGCCCAGCGCTACTTCCTCTTCTGATGGGCGGCACGACCCTGCTCCTGCTCGCCGACGGGCGCTTCCCGGCCGGCGGGCACGCCCACTCGGGCGGCCTGGAGGCGGCGGTGACCGCCGGGCGCGTACGCGACCTCGCCGACCTGGACGCCTTCCTGCGCGGCCGCCTCGCCACGGCGGGCCTGGTGAGCGCGGCGTTCGCGGCGGCGGCGTGCCGGGGCGCCGACCCAGGTGGGCTCGACGGCGAGCTGGACGCCCGCACCCCCTCCCCCGCGCTGCGCAAGGCCTCCCGGGCACAGGGGCGGGCGCTGCTGCGTGCCGGCCGGGCACTGTGGACGCTCGCCACCGCGGAGCGGGAGCT
>Ga0214467_1000266_pt1 | contig 13103 bp, 10 predicted proteins | sample RVTome_8_FD_187339 | JGI IMG/M metagenome (GOLD analysis project Ga0214467, IMG submission 187339) | Soil microbial communities from uranium-contaminated site in the Upper Colorado River Basin, Wyoming, United States - RVT160D0 HiSeq ...
GATGGGTTGACCGACCTGCGCTTCGTCGGCATCGACGGGCCGCGGTGGATGGTCCGCTGCGTCTTCCAGGGTGGCGTCGCCGTCGACCCGACCACCGCCGGCCCGCTGGCCGAGTGCCTGCACGGCCTGGTGGTCGACCGCGGGCACGAGGCCAAGCCGGTGCGCGAGCCGCTCCCGCTGCGCCTGCCCAAGGAGCTCGCCGACCAGGCCCAGGCTCAGCAGGGCGCGCCCGCTCCCGAGACGCCCGACAACGTGTCCCCGCCGGTCAACGGCTCCGGGCCGAGCCAGCCACCGCGGCGCAAGCCGTCTCCCCGCCCGCGGCGTACCTAGACCGCTGTCGATCGACGTGCCGGGCGGGGGCGCGTACCCTGGGACGAGCCGGCGGGCGGGCGCCGGCCTGTCGAGGAGGCTGACACCCAAGGTCATGGCCACCGACCACACTTCTTCTCCGGTACGCCGGTTCTTCCAGCGACTCACCGCGACCGAGGCGGAGCTCGACGCGGAGGAGCTGCAGCGGGAGAGCGCGGAGTCCGGTTCCACGCTGGCGGGCATGTGCCGCCGGGGGCAGCTCGTATCGGTGTCCGGCCGGCTGCGTACCGTGGTCTACACTCCACGGACCAACCTGCCCACGCTGGAGGCGGATCTGTACGACGGCAGCGACGTCGTCACCCTGGTGTGGCTCGGCCGGCGGCACATCGCCGGCATCGAGCCGGGCCGGCAGCTGACAGCGCGCGGTCGCGTCGCGGTGCGCGACGACCGTAAAGTCATCTACAACCCGTACTACGAGTTGGAAGCGCCTCGATAGACATGACGACGCAGCCGGACGACGACGAGGAACGCCTGCCCAGCTTCGCCGAGCAGATGGCCGACCAGCTGGGCGGCTGGCGGGGCCTGGTCGAGTCGAGCGTGCCGGTCGTGGTGTTCGTCCTCGTCAACGTCATCGCCGATCTCAACCCGGCCATCATCGCCTCCGTAGGCATCGCCCTGGCCATCGCCATCCTCCGCCTGATCCAGCGCCGCCCCATCCGCCACGCGGTCAACGGGCTGTTCGGCGTGGGCGTCGGCGCGTTCATCGCCTGGCGCACGGGTGACGAGAAGGACTTCTACCTGCCCGGCATTCTGTACGGGATCGGCTACGGGCTGGCCCTGCTCGCCTCGGTCGCCCTGCGGCAGCCGCTGGTGGGCTGGATCTGGTCGGTGATCGTGGCCGGCGGCAAGGCCGAGTGGCGCACCGATCCCAGGCTGATCCGCCTGTTCAGCCGGCTGACCGTGCTGTGGGGCGTGGTGTGGCTGGCCAAGGTGGGCGTGCAGGCCGCGCTCTACCTCGCCGACCAGGACACCGCACTGGGCATCGCCCGTCTGGTGCTCGGCTACCCGCCGTACCTGCTGCTGCTCGCCTTCACGGTGTGGGCCGTGCGACGCGAGACCCGGATGCGGGAGACAGAGGTCGCGCCCGCCTGACCGCGGGATCGGCCGGCCGGCGCGGGCGCAAGGGCACGATGTCCGCCGTGGCCCAGACTCGATGCCGCTCAGCTTATTTTGATCAAGGCTGTGATGTGGTCACTCTCTGAGGGGTTCCGTTCCACAGAGTCAGAGGCTTTGAGCTGCCGCGATGTTCGTCGTGGTCCGGACCGCTGCTCCCGCGGCCTCACCCTGCTTCGTTGGTCGCGGTCTTTTGTTGCCTGCGGCGGGAGCGCTCCAGAGCATCAGGATGGGGGTAGCGCCATCCCGGCGGCGGCGGGGGTGGGTGCGTGCGGCTCGCCCGGGGCTCGGTCGCACTGAGTAGTGGGGCTTTCTACGGATTTATCAGGCTTGTCGCGCCTGGTGAGCGCCTGTCCTAAAAGATCGTGGTACGGCGCTGCCCTCATAGGGGCGGGTGGGTACCACGATCTACTGCCACAGCGGCGGACCACCGCGATGCCCCACCGCGTCCGCCAACGCTGCGTCACGGACGACAGCGACGGCTGTGCCCATCCTGCCCCCGGCTCGCGCTCGGCGGTACAGAAGGTACGTTATGAGGCCCGGATAACGTACCTTCTGTACCGCTGAGCAGGTCGCTGTCGACCGATGCTTAGGATCCGCGGTCTCTCTGCGCACCCAGGGCTCGGCACAGCCGCTCGAGTCGGCGCGACCAGCAGTGGACGGGTGCGGCCGCGCGGAGGGTGAGGCCGCGGGGGCGGCGGCCCGGACGCAATACCGCTCAGCTTAAGTTGATCTTGGGCAGATTGGGTTGGGCGGGGCTGGCTCGGCCTCGGGTTGGCACCACGCACTTCGAAGCTGAGCGACCACGGCGCCCGTGCCGCGCGACCGCGGTGACCCACACAGGCGAGGCGGGTCGTGCACCGCGGACGGGTGAGGCCGCGGGAGCAGCGGTCCGGACCACCGCGCACATCGCGGTAGCCCAAGTCTTCGTCCCTTGAAATGGACCCGGGGACAGGGGCCTAGGCGGCGCCGCCGCGGGTGCGCTCCACGCTGTCGGCACCCAGGATCACCGCGCGGACCGTGTCTTCCACCTCGGCGGTGCAGACGAAGATCAGCTCGTCGCCCGCTTCGATGGGGTCGTCGGGCCCGGGCACGAGCACCCGCTTGCCGCGCAGGATGGCCACGAGCGCCGCGTCGCGGGGGAGCGGCACCGCGTGCACCGGATGTCCGACGTACGGCGCGGTGGGTGGGAGCGTGATCTCGACCAGGTTGGCCTCGCCCTGCCGAAACGTCATCAGTCGCACCAGATCGCCCACCGTGACCGCTTCCTCGACCAGGGCGGCCATCACGCGCGGCTTGCTGACCGCCACGTCGACGCCCCACTGCTCGGTGAAGAGCCACTCGTTTTCCGCGCGGTTGACCCGGGCGACCACCCGCGGCACGGCGAACTCGGTCTTGGCCAGCAGCGAGACCACCAGGTTGACCTTGTCGTCACCGGTGGCGGCCACGACCACGTCGCAGCTGGAGAGCGCGGCCTCCTCGAGGCTGGCCAGCTCGCACGCGTCGGCCAGCACCCACTCGGCGGCCGGCACCCGCTCGGGGCGGAGCATCTTCGGCTGGCGCTCGATGAGCATCACCTGGTGGCCGTTTTCGATCAACTCCTGGGCGATCGAGCGACCCACGTTGCCGGCTCCGGCGATCGCGACCCGCATCGCTACCGGCCCCCTTCCGGAGCGGTGCTGGCGATCATGCTCACGCGCTCCGTGATGTCGTCGGTGACCAGCATGAACACCTGGTCGCCCTCCTGCAGGATGGTCGAGCCCATGGCCAGCGTGCCGATGCCGAAGCGGGTCAGGTAGGCGATCCGGGTGCCCGTGGTCGTCTCGAGCTGCTTGACCGAGTGGCCGAACCACGCCTTGTGCAGCGGCACCTCGATGATCGACACGGTGCTGGTGGGGTCGCGGAAGATCTCGACCGTGCCCTCCGGCACGAGCTGGCGCAGGATGCGGTCGGCCGTCCACCGCACGGTGGCCACCGTGGGGATGCCCAGCCGCTCGTACACCTCGGCGCGCTTCTGGTCGTAGATGCGGGCGACCACTCGGGAGACGCCGAACGTCTCGCGGGCCAGGCGGGCCGAGATGATGTTGGAGTTGTCACCGCTGGAGACCGCGGCGAACGCGTCGGCCCGCTCGATCCCGGCCTCGCGCAGCACGTCGTGGTCGAAGCCGATGCCGGTCACCGTGATGCCACCGAACTCCGGGCCCAGCCGCCGGAACGCGTCGGCGTTCTGATCGATGACCGCGATCGTGTGGTCGCGCGCCTCCAGGTTGTGCGCGAGGGTCGAGCCGACCCGCCCACACCCCATGATCACCACGTGCACCCCGTGACTCTCCTCTCGTTCCCAGGAGAAAGCCTCCCACGTGATCGCCTCCGGCGGGGCGCCGCCCACCCCGCCACCGTACGATCGGCGCTTGTGGTCAGTCCCACCTCCCTGCTGAAGCGTCTCCTGGTCGGCCGGCCGTTCCGATCCGACCGCCTTCAGCACACGCTGCTGCCGAAGCGCATCGCGCTCCCGGTGTTCGCCTCGGACGCGCTCTCCAGCGTGGCGTACGCGCCGGACGAGATCCTGCTGACCCTCTCGATCGCCGGCGCGGGAGCCTACTTCTACTCGCCGTGGGTGGCGCTGGCCGTCGTCGTGGTGATGCTGACCGTGGTGGCCAGCTACCGGCAGAACGTGCACGCGTATCCGTCCGGCGGCGGCGACTACGAGGTCGCGACCGTCAACCTGGGCCCGAAGGCGGGCGTGGGCGTGGCCAGCGCGCTGATGGTCGACTACGTGCTCACCGTGGCGGTGTCGACCTCGTCGGGTGTGGCCAACCTGGGCTCGGTCATCCCGTGGGTCGCGGAGCACAAGGTGGGCGTCGCGGTCACCGCCGTGGCGCTGCTCACCGCGATGAACCTGCGCGGCCTGCGCGAGTCGGGCACGGCGTTCGCGATCCCGACGTACGGCTTCATGATCGTCATCATCGGCATGCTGCTCACCGGCATCGTGCGCATCTTCGTGCTCGGTGACGACCTCCGCGCACCCAGCGCCGACCTCCTGATCGCGGCCGAAGACGACCATCTGACCGGGTTCGCGATGGTGTTCCTGCTCTTACGCACGTTCTCCTCGGGCTGCGCGGCGCTCACCGGCGTCGAGGCGATCTCCAACGGCGTGCCCGCGTTCAAGCCGCCCAAGAGCCGCAACGCCGCGACCACGCTGCTGCTGCTCGGCACCGTCTCGGTGACGATGCTGGTCGGCATCGTGTGGATGTCCCGCCTGACCCACCTCCAGTTCGTCGAGGATCCGGGGCTCCAGATCGTGGCGGGACCGGCCGGGTACGAGCAGAAGACCGTCACGACCCAGCTCGGCGAGGCGGTCTTCGGCGGCGGCTCGGTGCTGCTCTACGTGGTGGCCGCCGCGACCGCGCTCATCCTCTTCCTGGCTGCTAACACCGCGTTCAACGGCTTCCCGGTGCTCGGCTCGATCCTCGCCCAGGACCGCTACCTGCCTCGCCAGCTGCACACCCGGGGCGACCGGCTGGCGTTCTCCAACGGCATCGTGCTGCTGGCGCTCTTCGCGATCGTGCTGATCGTCGCGTTTCAGGCCGAGGTCACGCGGCTGATCCAGCTGTACATCGTGGGCGTGTTCGTGTCGTTCACGCTCTCTCAGATCGGCATGATCCGGCACTGGAACCGCCTGCTGCCCCGCACCCGCGACCCCGACCGGCGCCGTCACATGATCCGCTCGCGGGCGATCAACGCGTTCGGCGCCGCGATGACCGGCACCGTGCTGGTGATCGTGCTGATCACGAAGTTTCTGCTCGGCGCGTGGATCGCGATCGCCGCGATGGCGGTCATCTACGTCACCATGCTGGCCATCCGCAAGCACTACGACACCGTCTCCCGCGAGCTCACGCCGGACGAGGACCGCCAGGTGCTCCCGGCCCGAAACCACGCGGTCGTGCTGGTCAGCAAGGTGCACCTGCCGACGCTGCGGGCGCTCGCGTACGCCCAGGCCACCCGGCCCGACTCGCTCACCGCGGTCACCGTCAACGTGGACGACAAGGACACGCGGCGGATCCAGGACGAGTGGGAGCGGCGGGAGATCCCGGTGCCACTCACCGTCGTCGACTCGCCCTACCGCGAGATCACCCGCCCGATCGTCGACTTCGTCAAGTCGGTCCGCCGCAGCTCACCTCGCGACGTGGTCACCGTCTTCATCCCGGAGTACGTCGTGGGCAAGTGGTGGGAGCACATCCTGCACAACCAGAGCGCGCTGCGGATCAAGGGGCGGCTGCTCTTCGAGCCGGGGGTGATGGTGACCAGCGTGCCGTGGCAGCTCGCCTCCAGCGCCGCCAAGGACCTCGACCGCCTCGACCGCGACCTGGCCCGCGGCCCCGCGCGCGGCCCCCGCGACCGGACGCCGCCGCAATGATCTTGGAACGTATCGAGGTGACGGTGGGCGCGGTGGCTCATGGCGGCCACTGCGTGGCCCGGGTGGGCGAGCCGCCCGGCCAGGTGGTGTTCGTCCGGCACGCGCTGCCCGGCGAGCGGGTGGTCGTCGAGATCACCGAGGAGCATCGGGGGTACCTGCGCGGCGACGCCGTCGCCGTGCTCACGCCCTCGCCAGATCGGGTCGAGGCGCCGTGCCCGTACGCGCGGCCTGACGCCTGCGGCGGCTGCGACCTCCAGCACGTGGCTCCGCCGGCGCAGCTGGACTGGAAGGCCGCCGTCGTGCGCGAGCAGCTCACCCGGCTCGCGGGGCTGCCGGACTTCCCGGTACGCGTGGAGGCGCTGGCCGGTGGCCCGCTGGGATGGCGCACCCGCGTGCGGTACACGGTGGACGGCGCCGGCCGGGCGGGCCTGCTCAAGCACCGCTCGCACGAGGTCGTGCCGATCGACAGCTGCCGGATCGCCCACCCCGCCATCCATGAGCTGCCGGTGACCGCCGATGCGTGGCCCTCGGCGTCTACAGTGGACACGGTGGCGCCGGCGGCGGGATCCGCGATGGTCGGCCCGGATGGTGTTTTCGGCGGTCCGGTCGTCGAGCGGGCGGTGGGTCGCGAGTGGACACTGCCGGCAGACGCCTTCTGGCAGGTGCATCCGGCCGCCGCGGGGACCTTGGCCGGCCTGGTGCTCGACCTGCTGGAGCCGCGGCACGGCGAGTCCGCCTGGGATCTGTACGGCGGCGCCGGCCTCTTCGCCGCCGCGCTCGCCACCAAGCTCGGCCCCGACGCCCCGATCACGCTGGTCGAGGCGGCACCGCCAGCGGTGGCCGCCGCCCGCACCAACCTCACCGACCTGACCCGCCTGCGTGTGGTGCCATCCACAGTGGAAGCGGCACTCCGCCGGGGGCGCGTGGGCGGCCCGGTGGACCTGGTCGTGCTCGACCCACCCCGCACCGGGGCCGGCCGGGCCGTGACCCGTGCGGTGATGGCCGCCGGCCCGCGCGCGGTCGCCTACGTGGCGTGCGACCCGGCGGCATTCGCCCGGGACGTACGCACGTTTCGAGATGGGGGCTGGCGGCTCGCGGCGCTTCGGGCGTTCGATCTGTTTCCGATGACGCACCACGTCGAATGCGTAGGGCTGTTGTTGCCCTGAGCGTCATTCTCTGGCCGCTGGGGATGCTCGCCGCTCGGGCGGCTCGGCCGGTGAGACGCTGCCACTCGGAGGGTGAGCGGCGGGTTACACGGCTGGCGGTCGGATAGCGGTAGCGGGCTGCGTGAGGGTCGCCGGCTGGCGCGCGGCCCGGGCGGTGGTGAGCCGATCGCGGACGCGTACGACAGCGATGGCGACGAGCACGAACGGAAGCAAGGGCAAAGACAGCAGCAAAATGACGAGCATCGCGATCGTCTGACCGGCGGCGGAACCATCCGGACGGCGTACGCGATGTGCCGGGGGAGCGGCGGACATATCACGTAGCGTACTCGCCGCATGGGGCATCTGTCCGTTTTCGTACCTCGTTCGGGGGAATCTGTCCTGGTCGCGACAGTAACCTTCCCGCGCCCACGTGTCACGGGCGAGCCGTCTCTTGTGGACCCCCGAACCCATGGACGCGCTTCCATCGAAAGAGCGCTCTCTGCCCGGTCGGGCGGCATCGTTGCGGCTCGATCACGGAATCGTCCCGGGGCGTTGACAACCTTGTCTCGGGACGCGATCGTTCGACGGCAAACGCGACCTTTGGGAGGGTGGTATGCGATACAGCCGCCGGGGCATCGTCGCCCTGGGTCTAGCCGCAGCCTTGTTCGCGCTGCCCGCATGCTCCAGCAGCGCCAACGACGACGACGGCGGCTCGAGCGGCAGCGACACCGAGGTCGAGGTCTTCTCCTGGTGGGCCGGTCCGGGCGAGAAAGAAGGCCTGGACGCGATGATCGCCGACTTCGCGAAGAAGAACTCGGGCATCAAGTTCAACAACGCGGCCGTGGCCGGCGGTGCCGGCACCAACGCCAAGACCGTGCTCGCCACCCGTCTCCAGGCCAAGAACCCGCCGGACTCCTACCAGGTGCACGCCGGCTTGGAGCTGGCCAGCGACATCGAGGCCGGCTACGTCGAGGACATCACCTACCTGTACGACCAGCAGGGGTGGAAGGAGAAGTTTCCCAAGGGACTCATCGACGCCATCACGGTCGACGGGAAGCTCTACTCGGTGCCGGTGAACATCCACCGTTCGAACCTGCTCTGGTTCAACCCGGCCACGCTGCAGAAGGCGGGCATCACGGCGGCGCCGAAGACGTGGGACGAGTTTCTCACCCAGGCGGCGACGCTCAAGTCCAAAAACATCACCGCGCTCTCCATCGGCCCGGGCTGGACGCAGGAGCACCTGCTGGAGAACGTGCTGTTGGGCGAGTTGGGCACCGACAAGTACACCGGCCTCTGGAACGGCTCGACGGACTGGAAGTCGGCAGAGGTGACCGCGGCGCTCACCAAGTACACGAAGATCCTGGGCTTCACCGACCTCAAGTCGGCGGCGGCCGACTGGCAGCCGGCGCTCGACAAGGTCGTGGACGGCACCGCCGCCTACAACGTGATGGGTGACTGGGCCGACGGCTACCTCAAGGGCGCGAAGGCGCTGAAGTTCAAGACCGGGTACGACGTGGTCGCCACCCCGGGCAGCGAAGGCGTCTACAACTTCCTCTCCGACTCGTTCACGCTGCCGGTCGGCGCGCCGCACAAGGGCGCGGCCGAGAAGTGGCTCGTGGAGTGCGGCTCGATCGAGGGGCAGGACGCCTTCAACCCGCAGAAGGGTTCGGTGCCGGCGCGCACGGACGCCGACAAGAGCAAGTACACGGACTACCTGGCGGCCGCGCTCACCGAGTGGCAGAGCCCGTCCACGAAGATCGTGGGTTCGCTGGCGCACGGTGTGGTGGCCAACAACGCGTTCAAGGGCGAGATCGACACGGCCCTGCAGATCTTCGTGCAGGACAACAACGTGGCGAAGTTCGCCGACGCCGTGGCGAAGGCATATGCGGCGAACAAGTAGCAAGGCGCGGCGGCGGCTCCGGGCCTGGGGCCCGGGGCTGCTGCTCGTCTCCCCCTCCCTGATCCTGCTCGGCATCTTCGTGTACGGCTTCCTGGGCTGGAACGTCCGGGTGTCGTTCACGAGCTGGCGCGGGCAGACGCCGGTGTACGACTGGGTCGGCACGCGCAACTACTCGGAGCTGTTCGACAACGAGCGCTTCCAGATCGACGTGCGCAACCTGGCCGTCTTCACGTTCGTGTTCATCGGCGGTTCGCTGCTGTTGGGTTTTCTCATGGCCATGCTGCTGGAGAAGGGCGTGCGGTTCGAGGCCTTCTTCCGCAGCGTCTTCCTCTTCCCGATGGCCATTTCGTTCATCGCCACCGCCATCATCTGGCGGTGGCTGCTCAACAACGGCTCGGGCGAGTCGACCGCCGGCCTCAACAAGCTCTTCGAGAACATCGGCCTGGGTTTCCTCTTCAGCGACTGGCACAAGACGCCGTCCTCCTGGGCCATCGCGGCGATCGCGCTCCCCGCCGGCTGGGCCCTTTCCGGGTACGTCATGGCGCTTTTCCTCGCCGGACTGCGCGCGGTGCCGGAGGAGCTGAAGGAGGCCGCCCGGGTAGACGGCGCGCCCGAGCGGAAGGTCTTCTGGCACGTGGTGCGGCCGATGCTGCTGCCCGTGCTGATGAGCGCGGTGGTGATTCTCGCGCACATCTCGATGAAGACGTTCGACCTCTTCTACGCGATCGACCAGGGCAACCTGCGGATCGACACACCGGCGCTGTACATGTGGTTCACCACCTTCCAGCCGGGCTTCTTCGCCCGCGGCGCGACGATCGCCACGCTGTTGCTCTTCGGCATCGCGGCCGTGATCGTGCCCTACATCTGGTGGTCGGTCAGGACGGAGCGGCGCAAGTGAGAGCAGTGCTGAAGACCGGCCGCTATCTGGCTCTCTTCCTGCTGGTCTGTTTCTTCCTCATGCCGGTGTACGCGCTGCTGGTCACCGCGCTCAAGGATCCCGCCTCGGTCAGCGTGGTGCGGATGTGGGAGCTGCCCAGCACGTTCTCGCTGGAGAACTTCCGGATCGTGTGGCCGGATCTCCAGGAGGGCTTCGTCAACAGCGCGCTGCTGGCGGTGCCGGCGAGCCTCATCTCGGCGATGCTCGGCGCGGCCAACGGCTTCGTGCTGTCGAAGTGGCGCTTTCCCGGTGCCGACTTCGCGTTTCCGCTGATCCTCTTCGGCATGTTCATCCCGTACCAGGCGATCCTCATCCCGATGTACCGCACGATGCAGAGCGCCAACCTGGTCGGCGGGCTGGACGGGCTCATCATCGTGCACGTCATCTACGGCCTGCCGATCACCACGCTCATCTTCCGCAGCTACTTCACCGGCCTCTCCGACGAGGTCATCGAGGCGGCCAAAGTGGACGGTGCCGGCATGCTCCGCACGTTCTTCTACGTGGCGCTGCCGATCGCGCCGCCCGCGTTCGCGGTGGCGTTGATCTGGCAGTTCACCTCCGCCTGGAACGACTTCCTCTTCGGCGTCCTGCTGACCAGCCGCGAGTTCTGGCCGATCACCGTGGCGCTCAACAACATCGCGGGCGGGCAGACCGTGCCGTTCAACCAGGCGATGGCCAGCGCGCTCCTGGCGAGCCTGCCGACGCTGCTCGTGTACGTCCTGCTGGGCCGGTTCTTCATGCGCGGCCTCATGGCCGGCGCGCTGAAAGGATAGGAAAGACACGTGGTCGGGATCAGGTTGGAAGGCGTCACCAAGAAGTACCGAGGTGGCGTGCTGGCGGTGCGGGACGTCGACCTGACCGTCGAGCCGGGCGAGTTCATGGTGCTCGTGGGCCCCTCCGGCTGCGGCAAGTCGACGTTGCTGCGCATGATCGCCGGCTTGGAGGAAGTGTCCGAGGGCAAGGTCTTCATCGGCGACAAGGATGTGACCGAGGAGCTTCCGCAGCAGCGCGACGTGGCGATGGTATTTCAGAGCTACGCGCTCTACCCGCGGATGACCGTGCGCCGCAACATGGCCTTCGGCCTGCGCATGCGGCGCACGCCCAAGGCCGACCGGGAGCGGCGGGTCAAGGAGGTCGCCGACGTGCTCGGCCTCGAGCACCTGCTCGAACGCCGGCCGGGAGCGCTCTCCGGCGGGCAGCGCCAGCGGGTGGCGATGGGGCGGGCGATCGTGCGCGAGCCGCAGGCCTTCCTCATGGACGAGCCGCTGTCCAATCTGGACGCCAAGCTGCGGGTCAGCATGCGCTCCCAGCTCTCGCTCCTCCACCAGCGGCTCAACACCACCACGGTGTACGTGACGCACGACCAGGTCGAGGCGATGACGCTCGGCCGGCGGGTGGCGGTGCTGCGCGACGGCGTGCTCCAGCAGTGCGACACCCCGCAGACGCTCTTCCACAAACCGGTCAACCTCTTCGTGGCCGCGTTCATCGGCTCGCCCTCGATGAACTTCGTGCGCGCCACCGTCGCGGGCGGCGAGGTCACATTCGGTGACGTGCGCCTCCCGATCCAGCGCGATCTGGGTGAGCGGCCGGTGATCCTCGGCGTGCGCCCCACCGGCCTCACGCCGGCGAACGGCAACGGCTGGCCCACCCTCGAGGTGCGGCCGGAGATCATCGAGGAACTCGGCGACGAGCGCTTCGTGATCTTCGAGCTGGACGCGCCGCGGGTCGACACCGAGGCGACCCGCGCCGCGGTGGACGCCCAGACGGCTGACGACGCGTTACTCCTCCCGGAGGACCGGGCGAGATTCACCGTACGCCTCTCGGCTGACCAGCCAGTCAGTGTTGGCGAGCCTCTGACCTTGGCAATCAACCCCGAAAGACTGTACTTCTTTGACCCCGAGTCAGGTGCGGCCCTGTGACGGACCGATAGACTCGGCCGACATGAGCGAGCGTAGCGAGCCGATCAGGCACAGTGCTGAAGCCAGTGTCCTTGGCACGGTCGGTGGTCCGCAGGACGTCAAGCGCATGACGCCGGAAGAGCTGGCGATCCTCGCCGCCGAGATCCGCGACTTTCTGGTGGCGAAGGTCTCCCGGACCGGCGGGCATCTGGGGCCCAATCTCGGCGTGGTCGAGCTCACGCTGGCGATGCACCGGGTCTTCGACTCGCCGCTGGACCGGTTCCTCTTCGACACCGGCCACCAGGCGTACGTGCACAAGATGATCACGGGGCGCCAGGCCGGCTTCGACCAGCTCCGGCAGCGCGGCGGCCTCTCCGGCTATCCCAGCCAGGCGGAGAGCGAGCACGACGTCATCGAAAACTCGCACGCCTCCACCGCCCTGTCGTACGCGGACGGCCTCGCCAAGGCGTACGCCCTGCGGGGTGAGTCGCGGAGCGTGGTCGCGGTGGTCGGCGACGGCGCGCTCACCGGCGGCATGTGCTGGGAGGCGCTCAACAACATCGCCGCCGCGAAAAACCCGCTCGTGATCGTGGTCAACGACAACGGCCGCTCGTACGCGCCGACGATCGGCGGGCTCGCCGAGCACCTCTCCAGCCTGCGGCTCAACCCCGGTTACGAGAAGGTGCTCGACGCGGTCAAGGACACGCTCGGCGCCACGCCGGTCGTGGGCCGGCCGGTGTACGAGGTGCTGCACGCGGTCAAAACGGGCATCAAGGACGCCTTGGCGCCGCAGGCCATGTTCGAGGACCTGGGCATCAAGTACGTCGGCCCGATCGACGGCCACGACGTGGCCGCCGTCGAGTCCGCGCTGCGCCGGGCCAAGGGCTTCGGCGGCCCGGTGATCGTCCACGCGGTGACCCGCAAGGGGTACGGCTACCGCCCGGCCGAAGACGACGAGGCCGACTGCCTGCACGGGCCGAGCAGCGCGTTCGACGTCGAGACCGGCAAGCTGCTCGCCGCGCCCTCGGTGAAGTGGACCAACGTCTTCGCCGACGAGCTGGTCGCGATCGCCGACGAGCGGCCCGACGTGGTGGGCATCACCGCCGCGATGGGCGAGCCCACCGGCATCGCCACGCTCGCCCGCAAGCACCCCGACCGGGTGTACGACGTGGGGATCGCGGAGCAGCACGCCGTCACGTCGGCGGCCGGCCTGGCACTGGGCGGTCTGCACCCGGTCGTCGCCGTGTACGCGACCTTCCTCAACCGCGCCTTCGACCAGGTGCTCCTCGACGTGGCGATGCACAAGCTGCCGGTGACGTTCGTG
>Ga0214467_1000267_pt1 | contig 13007 bp, 9 predicted proteins | sample RVTome_8_FD_187339 | JGI IMG/M metagenome (GOLD analysis project Ga0214467, IMG submission 187339) | Soil microbial communities from uranium-contaminated site in the Upper Colorado River Basin, Wyoming, United States - RVT160D0 HiSeq ...
ACCGGGCGCGGCTGTGGACCCGGCCGGCCCAGGCGCCCGCCCTGGTCGGCGCCGCGGTCAGCGTGGAGACCGCGCGGTGGTGCGCGGAGTGGGCCGACGGGCTCATCACGGTGGGCGCGCCGCACGACCACCTGCGCAGCATGATCGACGCCTACCGAGACGCGGGCGGCCGGGGACCGCTGCGCCTGCAGGTGCACGTCAGCTACGCCGCCGACGACGAGGAGGCGCTGCGGATCGCGCACGATCAGTGGCGGACCAACGTCTTCGCCCCGCCGGTCTGCTGGGACCTGGAGATGGTCGACCACTTCGAGGAGGTGGCGAAGCACGTACCCCCGGAGGCCATGCACGACGTCGTGCGGATCTCGGCCGACCCGGCGCGGCACGCGGCCTGGCTCCAGGAGTACGCGGACCTCGGCTTTGACGAGATCATGGTGCACCACGTGGGGCAGGAGCAGGACGAGTTCCTCGACGTCTTCGGCGGCAAGGTGCTCCCGCAGCTGCGCGGCGGTGTGTCATGAGGCTCAGCCACACCGCCGACCTCTGGTGGAAGAACGCGGTCATCTACTGCCTCGACGTGGAGACCTTCTTCGACGGCAACGGCGACGGATGCGGTGACTTCAACGGCCTCGCGCAGCGCGTCGGCTACCTCGACGAGATGGGCGTCACGTGCATCTGGTTGATGCCCTTCTACCCCACGCCGGACCGCGACGACGGCTACGACATCACCGACTTCTACGGCGTCGACCGGCGCCTGGGTACCAACGGCGAGCTTGTCGAGTTTCTCCGGGTCGCCCGCGACCGGGGCATCCGGGTGATCGCCGACCTGGTGGTCAACCACACGTCCGACCAGCACCCGTGGTTTCAGAGCGCGCGGTCCAGCCGCGAGTCGCCGCACCGCGACTGGTACGTCTGGCGCGACGAGCCGCCGGCCGACGGCCCCGAGGGCGTCGTCTTCCCGGACCAGGAGAAGAGCCTCTGGGAGTACGACGAGAAGGCCGGCCAGTACTACCTGCACCGCTTCTACAAGCACCAGCCGGACCTCAACGTGGCCAACCCGGCGGTCCGCGACGAGATCGTGCGCGTGCTCGGCTACTGGCTCCACCTTGGACTGTCCGGCTTCCGGGTGGACGCGGTGCCGTTCCTGCTGGAGACCGGCGGCGCGCTGGATGCGAAGGAGCTGCCCGACCCGCACGAGTACCTGCGCGACCTGCGCGCGTTCCTCTCCCGGCGCAACGGCGAGGCGGTGCTGCTCGGCGAGGTCAACCTGCCGTACCCGGACACGATGCGCTTCTTCGGCGACGAAGACGGCGACGAGCTCACGATGTGCTTCGACTTCATCGGCATGCAGCGGCTCTACCTGTCCCTGGCGCGGGGCGAGGCCGCCCCGCTCGCCGAGGCGCTCCGCGAGCGGCCGGTGCAGCCCAAGGACGGGCACTGGGCGACGTTCGTGCGCAACCACGACGAGCTGACGCTCGACAAGCTGAGCAAGAAAGAGCGGCAGGAGGTCTTCGACGCGTTCGGCCCGGAGAAGCGGATGCAGCTCTACGACCGGGGGCTGCGCCGCCGCCTACCCTCCATGTTGGACGGTGACCTGGACCGTATCCGCATGGTCTACAGCCTCCTGTTCTCGATGCCCGGCACGCCGGTGCTCTTCTACGGCGAAGAGATCGGCATGGCCGAGGAGCTGAGCGTGGAGGGGCGCAACGCCGTGCGTACCCCGATGCAGTGGTCCGACGACGACAACGGCGGCTTCTCCACGGCCGACCCGGAGAAGCTTTCCGCGCCACTCGTGCGGGGCGACTTCGGCCCGGCGAAGGTGAACGCGGTGTCCCAGCTGCGCGACCCGGACTCGCTGCTGTCCTGGATGAAGCTGCTGATCCGCCGCTACCGGGAGTGTCCCGAGCTGGCCTGGGGTCGGTACGAGGTGCTGACCCACGACGCCGAGCAGGTGCTGGCGCACCGGGCCGACCAGGACGGCGGCACGGTGGTCGCGTTGCACAACTTCGCGGACGAGCCGGTAGAGGTGACGCTGCGGCTGGACGGCATCGAGCCAGGTGACCAGCTTGTCGACCTGCTCGCCGACAGCACCACGCCGGTTGAGGACGGGCACGTGACGGTGCGCCTCGGCCGGTACGGCTGCCGCTGGCTGCGCGTCGTCAAGCCGGGCGAGGTGTTTGTGCCCTGAGCGCTACCGGGGCTTCGGCAGTCCTTCGCAGAGGCGCGCGGGTATGTCGATGGCGCGCGGGCAGCCCGCCTCGCGGGTGGCGGCCTTAACCTGCCACCAGCTCGCCGCCTCCCAGCGCAGGAACCACCGCTGCACCAGCGGCTCGGCCACACAGCCCGGCCGTCCCTCGACCGGGCCGCACTCGCCGGCGGTCTCGTTGACGCTGACGATCAGCCAGGACGGGTCGCAGTGCTCGACCCTGTGGGAGCTGTGCTTCGGCACGTCCAGGCTGCCGGTCACGACGTCGATCCAGCCCTGCGCGCAGTGGTCGGCGGGCGGGGTGTCGCAGCCGAAGGGGCCGGTGCACTTTCGGTAGCCGGCCGCCGTGCGGCCCCAGGCGGGACCGGTGCTGTTGAGCACGATCTCGCGGTCGCCGAGCGGCGCCTTGGCGGTGAGCGTGACGGTCGCCGGGACGCGGGTCTGGCACGCGCCCGGCTCGTGGACCTCGTACACGACGTTCGCGTGGACGGTGCCCTTGACCGACTCGTCGAGGTAGGTGACCTGCCGGTTTCGGGAGCACTCCGGCACGAGGACGTCGATGAGGAGTGTCCGGTCGTTTTTGCCCGGGCGCACACCGGTGACCTCGGCCGCGTAACTGACCCAGCGCGGTGACTCGGCCGGAGTCGGGACGTGCATCTCGACGTCGGGGTCGCGCTTCGCTCCGGCCCGCTCCATCGCCCGCTGCCCGAAGTCGGCGGCGAAAGTGGTGTCGTCGATGACGAGCACCGCGACGAAGTACTCGTCGGACGCGCCAACGTAGTAGGCGCCGTGGTCGGTGCCGATCAGCAGCGAGCCCTGGTAGCCGACGTCCGCCGCGGTGATGCGGTACTCACCGGGGCACTGCGCTATCGCCTCGCGCACGGCGTTGGGCGCCCAGAGCTGGCCCCGGGCGACGTACTCGAACACCTGGTGCCGGCCCACCTGAAACGCCACCGTGCGGGACTCGCCCGGTGCCGCGGTCGGCAGCGGCTCGCACGGCGCCGGAGGCAGTGGGTTTTTGCCCTGGTCAGGCACGGCCGAGATGGCGGTGCCGCCGTCGATGTCGTCCGGCTGCAGCATCACCCCGTCGGGTATGCCGCCAGCCGCCGTCGTGCCCCCGCACGCCGCGGTGGCGAGGAGCAGGAGCGCGGCCACCGCGGCCAGCCAACGCCGCGTCACGGATGTACGGTATGCCAGGGTGTCAATCGACCCAGCCGGGCGCTATTCGTCGCCCGCACAAACGGGGCTCAAATGCATCTCGCAACTTGCATCTATTGAGACCGCGTGAACCCCCAATTGCGTATCAGGAATGGCTATTGACTAATGCCTCGCTCGTATCGCACGGTAGAAGTCCCGAGGAGGCAGGCATGGAGCTCAGGCCGTTCTCTGGCACGTATCTCACCGACCCGGCCGCTATTTGGCGGGATCTGCTCGACGGCCCGGAGCGGGTGCATTACGCCGAGGATCTCGGCCTCTGGCTGATCACCAAACACGCAGACGTACGCAACGCGCTGGGCGACAGCGAAGCATTCAGTAACGCGTTGACCTTAATGCCCATTTATGACATGTGTCCGGAGGCGCTGTCGATCGTCATGGAGATCGACGCACCGCCGACCACCGCGGCGGCCGATGCGCCGACGCATACGCGCACTCGCCGCGCGCTGCGGGCGACGTTCCCCAACACCGCCGCGCGCGTCAACGAGCAGTACGGCGCGATCGTGCGCCGGCGCGTCGACGAGCTGGTGTCCCGCCTTGTCGCCCGGCGGGGCACCGTCGTCGATCTCGTTCCCGAGTTCGCGGCCGAGCTGCCGCTGCTCGTCATCGTCGACCTCCTCGGGGTGCCGCCGGAGGACGTACCCGCGATCAAGAGCTGGTCCGACGGGCAGATCGCGCTGGTCTGGGGCCAGCCCGAGCCCGCCGAGCAGGTGCGCCTGGCGCAGGGCCTGCTCGACTTCTGGCGGTACTGCCAGAAGCTCGTCACCCTCCGCGTCCAAGGCGGATTCGAGGACGACGACTGCCATGACTTCGTTAGCCGGGCGCTGCGCTACCGGGGCGGCGACGACGAGGTGCTGACCGAAAACGAGGTCGCCAGCTTCGCGTTCAACCTGCTGGTGGCGGGGCACGAGACCACGTCCGGCCTGATCGCGCACAGCCTCGACAACGCGCTCTCGGTGCCCACCCGGTGGGAGCGGCTGGTGGAAAACCCGGCCGGCGTGCAGGCGTTCGTCGAGGAGACCCTCCGCTTCGGCCCGGCGATCGACGGCTGGCTGCGGGTCACCACGCGTGACGTCACCATCGGCGAGTCCACGATCCCGGCCGGCTCCCGGTGCCTGCTGCTGCTCGGCGCCGCCAACCGCGACTCGGCGACCTTCGCCCACCCGGACGCCTTCGACCCGCACCGCGCCGACGTCCGCGACCACCTGTCGTTCGGTTACGGACCGCATTTCTGCATCGGCGCCGCGCTGGCCCGCCTGGAGGCGCAGGTGGCGCTCACCCAGCTGACCGCCGCCATGCCCGGCCTGCGACTCGCGTCCGAGCATCTCAGCTCGTTCAAGCCGAATGTGGGTTTCCGGGCGCACAACGCATTGCCGGTGCTCGTTGACACGTTCGCCCAACTGGACGGCACCGCCCCGCAGCGCGCGGCTTGATCGACAACTACCAGCCGAGTCGATCATTTGGGGTGGGTTTCCAGAGATCGGCCAGCCCGTCAGAATGGGAGGGGCGGGGTTTTCCAATTGGCCGGGTTGACTCGAAGGTGAGCACATGGACCGTGCGCCATCCGATGCTGCCCCTGATCCGATGGCCAGCCGCCGGTTCCGGCGGGAGCTGCGGCGTTGGCGCACCGATAGCGGGCTGACCCAGCGCGCGCTCGCCGACCGCGTCCGCTTCAGCCGCGAGACCGTGGCGGCGGTCGAGTCCGGCCGGCGTTACGGCAGCCGTGAGCTGGCCGTGCGCTGCGACGAGGTGCTCGGCACCGGCGGGCTGCTCGCGTCGCTCTGGCCCGAGGTCGCCCGCGAGCAAGCCGCCGCGGACGGCCGGCGCGGCCCGCGCGAGCGCACCGCCCCACGCCCACGCACGCCGGCCGACGACATCGTGGCGATGATCGTCGACAATGGCGCGAGGCTCGGCCCCACCGAGGTCGTCGTGGAGATCGACGACCTACGCACGGTCATCGACCGCGCCCTGAGCCGCGGCCGGAGCCGCCGCCGGTGAGCCCGGCCGGCGTCGGGCGCCCCGTCGACCGCGTTGCTCTGCTTCCCCCGACGATCTAATCCAAGCTTTGGGCTACCGCGATGTGCGTCGTGGTCTCGACCGTTGCTCCCGCGGCCGCACCCGTCCGCCGCTGGTCGCGGTTACCCCTCTTTGTTGCCTCCGGCGGGAGCGCTCCGGACCATCAGGATGGCATCAGGCGGTAGGAGTGTGGCCGTGCGGCTCGCTCCTGGGTCTTGGTTGCTCTGGGCAGTGGAGGCTTTCTGCGGATTTATGCGCTCATTGTGGCCTCGTGAGCAGCGACCTAAAAGATCGTGGTATTCCACGGCCCTCATAGGGGCAGTTGCGTACCACGATCTACTGACGTAGCCGGGGATCATCCTGGCTCGATCGCAAATGCCCACCGCGTGCATCAACGCTGCGTCACGATCGCCGCCCGGTGGGCGTCCGGAGCGCTCTCGCCGCGACCAGCGGCGGACGGGCGAGGCCGCGGGAGCAGCGGTCGGGACCACGGCGGACGTCGCGGTAGCCCAAGCTTGGATTGGATCGTCTAGAGGAAGCGCCCGGGTCTGCACCAATCTGCAAGTCCTGATCAAGGGTTAGCAGCGATAGCTACGGAGAGTGCTGATTCCTCTCCGGACGGTACAGATGCGGGTACCAGTTTTTCGTACCACGGGCAACCCTGTTTGTCGCACCCCATGTGCGACCCAATGGGAATTGCGAGCTGCAACGTGCACATGGAACTGTGCCGACCACCCGTGGGAGTGAATCTTGGCGTCCGGTACAAAAGCCCATGCGGCCCGACCGGGCCCTCGGCAGCGGGGCTGGAAGATCGCCTCTCGCATGCGCATCATCGTGGCCGCGCCGCTGGTCGCCGTCGTCGGCTTTGCCGGCCTGGCGCTAGCGGGCAGCGTCCAGCAAGCCGAGCGGGCCAGTGACCTCGGTGTCCTCGCGCGCCTCGGCGCCGACGCGGGCACCCTGGCGTATCAGTTGCAGCGTGAGCGGGTCTCCGCGGCCGATCTTCTGGCCACCGGGGGCAACCGCCAGGAGGACGCGTACGCGAAGCAGACGGCGGAGACGGACCAGGCGGTCGCCGAGTACCGGCGGCAGCGGGCCCTCGTGCCGTCCGTGCCATCGAGCACCGCGGCCGTCCTGCAGAGGATCGATGGATCCATCAACGACCTGGGACCGCTGCGGGCGCAGGTGCGCACCGCCGCGAACGCCTCGGTCTCCGCCATGACCTTCAGCTACCGCATCATCATCGCGGACCTGCTGGCCTACCGGGAGGCGACCGCGCAGGGCGTCGAGTCGGCGGAGATCGCCGACCAGATCCGCGCTTCGTCGGCGCTCTCCAAGGCCGGCGAGTCCGTGGGCCAGCAGCAGGTCGCGGTCATGCGCGCCCTGGCCGCCGGCCAGTTGACGCCGGCGATGCAGCAGGACATCACCGCCTCGCGCACCGGCTTCACCGAAAACAGCCTGGCCTTCCTCAGCCTCGCCAGCCCCGAGTGGCGGGTCTGGTGGGAGCAGGCCGGCAGCGGTCAGGAGATCGTCGGCCTGCAGCGCCTGCAGGACCAGGTCTCCCGGGCCGAGCCGGGCAGCAAGCTGCGGGTCGCCACCGACGACTGGATCACCGCGACCCAGTCCTGGGCCCGCCGGCTGTACGAGGTGCAGCAGCGCGTCGACAGCGCCGTCTTCGACGAGATCGACGCGGCGCGCGTGGACGAGCGGCGCAACGCGATCCTCGAGGCGGCCGCGATGGCCGTGGCGCTCGCCCTCACCGTGCTGGTCACGTGGGCGGTCGCCCGACAGATCACGCACCGCTTGCGGCGGCTGCGCGACGCGGCCAACACGGTCGCGTTCGACGAGCTGCCCGCGATGGTGGAGGAGCTGCGGCGGCCCGACGCCTCGGTACACCCCGAGATGCTGGCCGCACAGGTCACCACCAGCATGGACCGGGGCAGCGTCGACGAGATCGGCGAGGTGGGCGAGGCGTTCACCGCCGTACACCGGGCGGCCGTCCGCACCGCCGCCGAGCAGGCCGTCATGCGGGCCAACACCGCGAAGATCTTCATCCACCTCAGCCGCCGCGAGCAGCGCCTGGTGGACTCGGTGCTGGCCCAGGTCGACCTCGTCGAACAGGACGAGACCGACCCCGAGCGGCTGCAGCGGCTGTACACATTGGACAACCTGGCCACCCGGATGGCGCGGATCAACGCCAGCCTGCTGGTCCTCGGCGGCGTCGGCGTCGGCCGCATGCGGCAGTCCGACGTGCCGCTGTCGAAGATGCTCCAGGCCGCGCTCTCCCAGATCGAGCACTACGAGCGGGTACGCCTCGGCGTGGTCGACACCGACGTCGCGGTCTCCCGGGACGCGGTCGACGAGGTCGTGCACCTCCTCGCCGAGCTGATGGACAACGCGACGACGTACGCCCCACCGGAGAGCGAGACCTGGGTGACCGCCCGGAGCCTCGGCGACCGGGTCATCGTGCAGATCAGCGATGAGGGCGTAGGCCTGCCCAAGGAGCGGCTGGCCCAGCTCAACCACGTGCTCTCCCGGCCACCGGCGATCGACGTCGCCGCCGTGCGGGCGATGGGTCTGGTCGTGGTCGGCCAGCTCGCCATCCGCCTGGGGGCGAAGGTGGAGCTGCGCCCGGGTCCGCGGCTCGGCACGATCGCCGAGGTCGCACTCCCGGGCAAGCTGATCCGCCCGGTGCCCGAGGACCAGGAGCTGCCGAGCGCCGGCCACTCGCCGCTCTTCGGCAGTCCGCTGGAGACCAGCATCCACATGGACGGCCCGATCCCGGTCAGCCCGGCACCGGCCGGCATGCAGATCCCGCTCCCGCGCACCCCGCACGCCGGGCCGTTCCCCGGTGCCAACGGTGGCCTGATGGGCACCAACGGCGGGCCGCAGCAGGGCGCGAACGGCGGCCTCCACGGCGCCAACGGTGGTGCGAACGGCGGGCTCCAGAGCGGCAATGGTGGGTTCCAGGGCGCCAACGGCGGGCTTCCGTCGAGGCCGCACGCCACCCCGCCGGATCCTCTCCCGATCCAGGGCCGCGCCCCGGTCCGGGAGATCGACCAGACCCAGGAGCTGATCATTTTCGAGCAGGTCAACAGCTGGTTCCGGGCCGATCACGATCACAGCGTCGGGCTGGCGCAAAGCGAGGCGCCGCCGCCCCCGTCCGCCGCCGAGTCTCCGGTCCCGCCAGCCGTGGCCAACTGGAGCACCCCCGGGGACGAGGGTTGGCGCGCCGCGTCCCAGCTGGAGAGCCCGCAGGTAGTGGGCACCACCCGCACCGGCCTGCCGATCCGCAAGCCGCAGGCACACCTGATCCCCGGCGCCGTGCCGCCCAGCAGCGACCAGGGCCGGTCCGAGCAGCGCGACCCCGCGCAGGTCGCATCCGCCATGTCCGCGTACGCCCGCGGTGTCGCGGGCCGCCGCCCCTTGGCCAACGCCACCAACAACGACGCGACAGGAGAGCCTTCGTGACCAACCAACGAGACCTCGGCTGGATGCTGGACAGCTTCGCCGAGCGCGCGCCGGACGTCAGCCACGCCATCGCCATCTCGGCCGATGGGCTCATGGTTGCGGCCACGCGCGCACTGCCGCCGGACCGGGCCGACCAGCTCGCGGCCACCGGCAGCGGCCTCGTCAGCCTCCTGCGCGGCGCCGCCGCCTTCTTCGACGCGGGCGCGGTGATCTCCAACGTCACCCAGCTCGAGGGCGGCTTCATGTTCTCCATGGCCTTCAACGACGGGGCGTCGCTGCTCGTGCTGGCCACGCCCAACTGTGACGTCGGGAAGGTCTCGTACGAGATGACGGAGCTGGCCAACCGCATCGGCGACGCGCTCACCCCGGCGGCCCGCTCGGCCCTCATGCACAGCCGTTGACCCCACATACCCCCCGGACGACCAGTCCCTACGACGGAGGCTCCATGCGTATCCACAAGATGACCGCCGCGCTCATCGCTCTCAGCCTGGTGTCGGCCGGCGCCACGGCCTGCGCCGATGAGAGCGGTGGCGCGAACGGCACGCTCAAGATCGGTCTGCTCGCCTCGCTTTCCGGCACGTACCAGGCGATCGGCACCGACATGCGCGACGGATTCCAGCTCTACCTCACCATGCACGGCGGCCAGCTGGGCGGCCACCCGGTGGAGCTGGTCGTGGCCGACGAGGGTGACGGCGCACCGACCGCGGTGCCCGCCGCCACCAAGCTCGTCAAGCAGGACAAGGTGGTGGCGCTCACCGGCGTCGTCGGCGGTGGCTCCGCCGCGGCGATCCAGCCGGTGCTGGGCCAGGCGAAGATCCCGTTCATCGGCGCGAACGCCCGGCCGGAGCTGAAGGACGTCACCTACAACTGGACCACCTCGTACCTGTCCCAGGAGACCGGCGCGGCCATCGCCCAGTACGTGAAGGACAACGTCGACGGCAAGGTCTACGCGATCGGCCCCGACTACCAGGGTGGTTGGGACCAGCTCAAGGGCTTCACCGACGCCTACGCCAAGGCCGGCGGCGAGCTGGCCAACCCGGACGGCAAGACCCGGTTCACGCCGTTCCCGGCGACGAAGAACTTCACCCCGTACTTCGCGCAGATCAAGGCCTCCGGCGCAGCGGCGGTCTACACGTTCTACGCGGGCGCGGCGGCGATCGACTTCGTCAAGCAGTACTCCCAGTCGGAGGTCAAGGACCTGCCCCTGTACGCGGCCGGCTTCCTGACCGAGGGCGGCGTGCTCAACGCGCAGGGCGACGCGGCCCGCAACGTGTACTCGGTGCTCAACTACTCGCCCGACCTCGACAACGCGCAGAACCGCGAGTTCGTCGCCGCGTGGAAGGCTGACCACGACGGTCCGCCGACCACGTACGCGATGGCCTCGTACGACGCGGCCGCGGTGCTGGACAAGGCGATCGGGGCGGCCGGTGAGAACCCGACCGCGCAGAGCATCAACAACGCGATCGGCGGGCTGGGCCAGATCGAGAGCCCGCGCGGCGCGTGGCAGTTCTCCAAGAAGACCCACTCGCCGGTGCAGAAGTGGTACCTGCGGCAGGTCCGCCCGGACGGCCGCGCGCTGTCCAACACGGTCGTCGGTGACCTGGCGACGGTCGGCGAGTAACTGGATGGGAGAGCTCGATCCGTACCTGATTCCGGCGCTCGACGGCGTCGCGTACGGTCTGCTGCTCTTCGTGGTCGCCGCGGGGCTGGTGTTGAGCTTCGGCGTCGCCGGGATCCTCAACCTGGCCCACGGCACCCTGTATGCGATCGGCGCCTACGTGGCGGCGTGGCTGGCCGACGGTGGCTGGGCCGCGCTGCCACTGGCGCTGGTCGCGGGGGTCGTGGCGTCGACCGCCGCGGGCACGGCGCTGGCCGGGCTGCTCACGCCGGTGAAGCGGGGCGACCACCTGACCCAGGCGCTGCTGACGTTCGGGCTCGCGCTGGCCGGCGGGAGCCTGCTGGTGAGCGCGTTCGGCCCGGAGGACCTGCCGGTGCGCGTACCCGGGGCACTGGACCGCCCGATCGACCTGGCCGGGCACCCGTACGCCGCGTACCGGCTGGTCTTCATCGTGATCGCGGCGGTGATCGCGGTGGGCCTCTACCTGACCGTCACCCGCACCCGCGCCGGCATGCTGGTGCGGGCCGCGGTGGACGACCCGCAGATGGTGGCCTGCCTCGGCGTCAACCCGACCCGGGTGCGGGTGGGCGTGCTGGCGGTGTCGGGCGCGCTCGCCGGGCTGGCCGGGGTGCTGGGCGCGCCGATCATCGGGCCGGGGCCGAGCACCGCCGCTACCGTGCTGCTCCTCTCGCTGGTCGTCGTCGTGCTCGGCGGCCTCAACTCCGTCGGGGGCACGCTGCTCGCGGCCCTCGCGGTGGGCGAGATCCAGACCCTCGGGGTCGCGCTGCTGCCGACGGCCGCTCCTTTCCTTCTGTACGCGGCCATGGCGCTCATCCTCGCCGCCCGCGCGCAGGGCCTTCTCCGGCGATGGAGTACGGCGTGAGCGAGCGGAGCGAGCGAACCATCAGGCTCAGCAGCCTGCGCGAGCGGTGGCTCGGAGCGAAGCGACGAGGCAGCGCCAAGCGGCTCCTCGCGGCCGTTACCGGCGCCGCCATCGCCATCGCGGTGGCGGCGCCCTGGATGGTCGACGACTACACGACCGCGACGCTCGCCCGGCTGCTCGTGCTCGCCCTGGTCGGGGTGAGCGTGGCGCTGCTGACCGGTGTGACGGGGCTGCCCACGCTCGGGCAGACGGCCCCGTTCGCCGCTGGGGCGTACGCGGCCGCCCAGCTCGACACCGCCTCCGCACCGGTGCAGCTCGTGGCCGCGGTCGGGGTGGGCGCGGGGTTCGCGCTGCTGACCGCGCCGCTCGTGGTGTACGCGCGAGGCGTGGTCGTACTCATGATCACGCTGGCGATCGGTGAGCTGGCGATGACCGTGGCCGGCCGCTGGAAGTCGGTGACCGGCGGCACCGACGGCCTCATCGCGACCGCCGCGTTCGACACCGATCGGACCCGCTACCTGTACGCCCTCGCGGTGGTCGCCGTGATCGCCGCCCTGGTGCTGCTCGCACTCCGCTCGCCGGCCGGGCTGCTCCTGCGGGCCAGCCGCGACGACGAGGCGCGGACGCGGGCCAGCGGCCACCCGGTGACGGCCTACCTGACCGGGGCGTACGTGGCGGCGGGCGGGATCGCCGGCGCGGGCGGGGCGCTGCTGGTCACCACCCAGCAGTACGTGTCACCGGCCGACTTCAGTTTCGACATCGCCGCACTGCTCCTGCTGGGAGTGGTGATCGGTGGCGCCGGGTCGATGCTCGGCGCGGTCGCGGGTACGGCGCTCGTCTTCGCCGCCCGCGACTGGCTTTCCAGCCTGATGCCCGGACAAGCGCCGCTGCTCCTCGGGGCGATGTTCGTGCTGACGGCCTATCTCCTGCCACGCGGGGTGGCGGGATTCGACTGGCGCCGCATCCGCCGGCCGGGGCGGGGTGCCGTAAGACGCGCGACCCAGCGCGCGAATCAGGAGGCGTAAACAGTGGCGGACGTTCTGATCACGGAGGCACTCACCCGGCGGTACGGCTCGCTCGTCGCCGTGGACCGGCTCGACCTGCGCATCGCGCCGGGCGAACGGCGCGCGATCATCGGGCCCAACGGCGCCGGCAAGACCACCCTGCTCGACCTGGTGGCCGGCGCGATCCGGCCCAGTCGCGGGCGGATCCGCTTCGACGGGCGGGACATCACCGGGTATGGACCGGCGCGCCGGGCGCGGTTGGGGATCGGCCGGATCCACCAGCGCCCGGCGGTGTGGCCATCACTGACCACATTGGACAACGTGGCGGTCGCGGCGGCCCGCCGGCGGGGCGGGGTCAAGCGTTCCCGCGGCCCAGCCATCGAGCTGCTCGACCGCCTCGGCCTCGCCGACCACGCGGGCGTACCGGCCGAGCGCCTCTCGCACGGGCAGTGCCGGCAGCTGGAAATCGCCATGGCGCTGGCCGGCGAGCCGCGGCTGCTGCTGCTCGACGAGCCGGCGGCGGGACTGTCCGCTGTGGAGTTCGAGCGGCTCGGCGCGGTGCTCCGCGACCTGCCGGACGGCGTGACCGTGCTGCTCGTC
>Ga0214467_1000274_pt1 | contig 12720 bp, 13 predicted proteins | sample RVTome_8_FD_187339 | JGI IMG/M metagenome (GOLD analysis project Ga0214467, IMG submission 187339) | Soil microbial communities from uranium-contaminated site in the Upper Colorado River Basin, Wyoming, United States - RVT160D0 HiSeq ...
GTCCTCACCGAACCCGAGCCCGGCCTGTTCACCCTCGCCCAGCCCGCCACCAGCGGCCCTGACCCAACACCAGCGTCATAACGGACATAGCCGCTCGGAACGCCCTCTCAGGCAGCCAACAGCCCAGCTCACACCGGCGCACGTCATGGCCGTCGATGCGGCTGGGCTGTTGGGTAGCCGGGCTACGGTAAAGCCTTCAAACACTTTGAAACCCTCAGCAGCTCCACCTCCGGGCACGGCGCCCGGCGACCGCGGTAGCAACCGCCCACCCGCCCTCACGGCCGGTCGGCCTGCTCCGCCCGCCAGCTGCCCCAACCCCATCGCGACGCCGCCTCTATGGCGCCGAACCACGTGGCACAACCGCCACCCATCGCGGCCCTCGCTCCGGCCGTCCCCTCCCTCGCCCTCCCGTTCGCGGAGGTCGATCGCGTGCGCCCACGTCCACACCCAACAGGAGGACCACTGTGCCCCGAACGCCCGTCGTCATCGTCTGCCTATCCAAGACCACACCCACCGACCTATTGGTTACCGACGCGACCGCGCTCCTAGCCGCGGCGGCAAGCGTGAGCGGGGCGAGCCCGGCCGGACACTTCGCGATCCGCACCCGGCTGCGCCGCGGGCAACTTATCCAGCCCTGGCAGCGCACTGCCGCCGGCGGCCCGATCCGGCTGCTCGACCTGGCCGAGATGCGCGCCAGCGCGTACGACGGGTTCGCCCACCGCTGGCGCATCTGGAACCAGGTGGTCGCTGGCACCCGACCGGCCCAACCACAGTGGCATTTCTGGGACCGGCACCGCACCAACCCCAAGCGGTACAGCCGGCAACGCGCCAAGCAGGAGTACCTGGCCCAACCACGAGTCGCCGCCATGCGCATCTACAACGCGTTGCCAAACCGGCTCCTGGCGCTGCCCACCAGCCACCTGGAGGCGCTGCAGACCGGCGCGGACGGGTACGCCAACCTTGGCCTGCTGTGCGCGGTACCCGCCGACGGGATCGTCACCGCCGACGGCGCCTACCTTTGCGCTCCCTCGGATCGGCTCTGCGATCAGCTGTCCTATCTGGGCACGGCGCAAGAGCTGCTGGGTGGCCTAGACGCACGAGAGCAGCTCGTCGCCCTCGCCGTCAACTAAGTCCGTTCCATCGTTGGGGAGGACCAGCACACCTGGTCCTCCCCTTCTTCGTTTGCGTAGAAGGGAGACCCGTCATGCGAATGCCCTCCAGCATCCACGTGGTGGGCGTGGCAGTGAGCGCACTGCTGCTGCTGTCAGCAATGGTGCAGCTGGCAACACAGGCCGGTCACACGGTCGCCTTACTCAGCGCCGGCGGTGCGGCTGGCGGCCTCGCTGCCCTGTTCGCGCTGGCCGGAACGCACCTGGTCCGGACCCGCGCGGCGTTGGCCGCCGCGCACCAGCGAATCAGCGACCTGGACGACCAACTCGCGCAGGCGAACACCGACCCGGTGACCGGCCTGCCGGTGCGACGACTCGCCGAGGCGTACATCGCGGCCGCCCACACCCTGGAGCTGACCGTGGCCGTCCTGGACGTCGATGACATGCATGGCATCAACAACGACCGCGACCACCAGTTCGGCGACGCCTACCTGGCTGGCATCGCCCAGCGGCTACGCGCGCTCGCGCACGACGGCGACCTGGTGGGTCGTCTGGGTGGCGACGAGTTCGTGTTCGCCACACCCCGCGACCTGTGGCAGGCGACCGACGCGCTGGTAGCCGCGTTCGGTGAGCCACTAACCATCGGCGGCGTCGAGGTGCCGATGCAGGTAAGCGTCGGCCTGTGCCAGCTACCGGGCGGCGACGTGCACACCGCACTGGGCTGCGCGGACCGAGCCATGCTGACCGCCAAGCGCCGCGGCAACGTCCTGGAACTGTACGACGCCGCCCGCGACGGGATCCCCGATCCCGAAACGGCCCGGCCCGCGGTGCGCCCCCGCGACAAGTCCGCTCCCCGCACGGGCAGCCACGACTGACCGGCCGCATCTGCCGAGTCCGACAACCGGAGCCGTCGCGCAGCCATTGGCCGCGGCTTGGCAGCTCGCCCCGTGCCAGCTCTCACGCTCGTCTGCCCGGAATTGCTGAATGGAGGCCACCTGCGTCCATGTTCGACACCGCGATAGGCAACACCTTCCCACAGCCTGTCGGTGGTGTCTGGCCATCGGCTGGGCGCTGGAGGGAGATAGATGCCGCCTGTGAACGTCATTCGGCAGCGGTCGAGGTGTTGCAGCAGGCGTTCGTGCTGCTGCCTGCGACCTTGACCGGGCCACCGAAGCGGTCTTCCGCACGCACTGCCGGGAGTTGCTGAACCGGGTCGCGTGCAGCCAGCCGACCCAGCCCGCGACGGCGCCGAGTGCTGCCTCGTGCTCTGCCAGACCAATCTGGCGCGCCGACGCCCCGGCCTCGCCGGGCGAGCGGCCGTCCTTTCGATCCCTTACGCCTTTCGGCACTTCGCGAGGTGCGTGGGACCGGACGGCCCGCGCACCTCCCTGACCTTTTTCGGAGGTGTGGCGATGCCACAAACCCATGTACCAAGCATGTCGACGGCCGAGCCCGGCGAAGACGTCTCGGCGCTCGAGTGCCCGACGTTTCCACGGACCGGCACCTGGCAGTGCGGCAGCTGCGAGCACCACTACCCCACCGGCGTCTCGTGCCGTCGCTGCGTGAGCTGTGAGGGCTGTAACGACGCGGTACGAGTCAGCCTCATCCAGACCACGGCCCGCGGGTCGGCCATCTGTGACGACTGTCTGGACCGGTTCTACTGGCAGTGCCGCCAGTGCGACGGCTGGAACCGCGACGACGAGGACTGCGGTACCGGCTGCTGCGACCCAGACAACTGCGGCTGCGTGGACTGCCGCGCTGACAGCTACCTGGTCCACAGCTGGGACTACCAGCCGCGACCGGTGTTCCACGGCGACGGGCGGCTGTTTCTCGGATCCGAGATTGAGATCGAGACACCGTATTCCCGGCAGACCGAATGCGCGAAACTAGCCGCCCGCCACCTGGGCCGACTGGGCTACCTCAAGCAGGACGGGTCGCTGGAGTGCGGGTTCGAGATCGTGACACATCCGATGTCGTACGAATGGGCGCTGGCGAACTTCCCCTGGCAGATGCTGGCCGACCTAGCTCGGGCCGGCTGCGACACCAGCGAGGCAACAGGAATCCATGTCCACCTGTCCCGCGCCGGGTTCCATACGCCATGTCACACCTACCGGTGGATGAAGTTCATCTACCGCAACGAAACCCAGGTCACTCAGCTAGCGCGCCGTTCCTCTCCCCGGTGGGCGGCGTTCACCCCAGACGACCGGCAGCTAGCCAAGCAGTACGCCAAGGGCGCCCGCAGCGAAGACCGATACCGGGCCATCAACACCGGCAACCACGCCACGTTCGAGCTGCGGGTCTTCGCTAGCTCACTGGATCCACGGCAGGTCAAGGCCGTGCTCGGGTTCGCCGCCGCATCGGTTGAATACACCCGGTCGCTGACCGCCCGCGACATCGTCAGCGAACGCGGCTGGGAATGGCCGTCGTTCGTGGCGTGGCTGCAACAACGGCCCGTCTACCAGCCGCTGGTCGAGCAACTCGAGGTGCTCTCATGTGTCTGCTGACGTTCCTACCGGCCGGCGTCATGCCCAACCTCGAGGCGCTGACCAACGGCACCATGCTCAACAACGACGGACACGGCTTCGCGATCGTCACCAACGACCGGCTGCTGGTCCACCGCGGCATGGACGCAGAGCAGACCATCGACGCGTTCGCCCAAACCCGCGCCCGCCACCCGGACGGGCCGGCGCTTTTCCACTCCCGGTTCGGCACCCACGGCACCACCGTGCTGGAAAACTGCCACCCGATCCCGGTCGGCGGTGACACACGCACCGTCATCGCCCACAACGGCGTGCTACCCAAGGATGTTCGGCCCGCCATCAAAGACCCGCGGTCGGACACCCGGATCGCCGCCGAGGTATTCCTGCCCACGTTCGGGTCGCTAAAGCTACGCCGCAACCGGCTGCGGCTGCAGCGGTGGATGGGCCAGGACAACAAGATGGTCATCCTCACCGTGGACCGCCGCTTCACCCGGCGGGCCTACATCCTCAACGAGCAGGCCGGCACCTGGGACGGTGGCATCTGGTACTCCAACGACGGATACCTAACACCGGCGCACCACCGCAGGCTCGGCAACCTCTGGTGGACCGTTGGCTGGGAGCCGACCGGCAGATACGAGGCCCTTGAGCGGTGCTGGAACTGCCACGCCCTCACCGAGGCAGACGCTCCGTGCGCGGTGTGCGGCTGCTGTCTGGACTGCACGGCCCCAGTTGAGCGATGCCTGTGCTACCAGCCCGCCGCCCTCACCGCCTCAGCCGACAACGATGTGGTTCGCACCGGACCCGGAGCGCCGCCCAAGCGGTGACAAGCCTTCAGCCAGAAACTGCCACGGCCGGGCCATCTGCTGCCCGCTGATAGCGCACCGGCCAGCCGACGCCGGTCCGAGCACACGGACCTACCTCCCGTGGACGTCAACGCGATCATCACTGCGCGGCACCGCACCGCCGACCCCGGCGGATGCGCCCGCACCACGTCACGCATTCCCCCGTTGTTAGTGGCCGTCGCCCGGCCGACATCACGGCAGCCCGGGCACGGCCACATGGCCGTGTCCGGGCTTTCGTGCCCTGGCCACCGCTTCACGCAACCGCGTCCAGGATGCCCGGTTGCCTCGACTACATCGCGAGAGACCGGCCGCGCCCCGCACTCCACATCGGAGGGCGCCCGCGGTGCGAGTCCCGCTCCAATTCCCACGTCCTTCTCTGACTGGAGCTCATCATGTCCCCACCCGCAGCAACGCCAGAACCGATCGAACTGTGGTTCGACCTGCAGGCCACAGCCCGGCTAGCCGAGCACGTCGCCGCATCCACCACCCACTACCCCAACGGCGAGGAACAACTCAACCACGAGAGCTGTCCGGGGGCGCTGGTCTGGGCCGCCGACCGGGGAACATATTTGTCCTCCAACGGCTTCCCACCCCTGCTCGCCAACCCCGCCGACCCGGACAGCACCTTCGTTTTGGTCTACGCCTGCGGCTGGGGCCCGGACAGCGACCGCCGCCTACTCGGCGCGTCCGCCGTCGGGCAGGACGACTTCGGCGTCCATCTACATCTGAGCACCGGACCCGATCCCTGGCTGCTACATATTCGACAGGCCGTCAAGGATGGCAAGCAGTGGATGGTCCTGCTCGTCGAAGAACAGGACGTCGGCGTGCGCTTCACCTCCGACAACCCACCGGCCCAGCAACCTGGCCAACGGGACGTCACTTGATGACCTACCGAAGATCCCTGCGGCGCCCGCGACACGTGCCGTTCACGCGTGTTTCGCCCTGTCATCGACCAGGGCCCTTCTTGATTGGCGGCGATATCCCATGAGCCCACTACCGCGCCGCGCCAACACCCCCGCAGACAGTTGCCGGCCAAGCGAACACGCGTCGGCATCATCAGAGGCCGACAACATCGACGTACATCGGCTGTGCCTGTTCGACCTCGACCTGAGCTGCGGCCACTGTGTCACCGTCCGCCTCACCGGCTGGTGTCCGGTGTCGGTGGCCTGCTGCGACCGGCTCGGCGGCGCCTGGCACGCCGGCACCTGGATGCCCTTCACGTCCGATGTGGACTATGCGCGGCTGCTCGAGGAGACCTACGAGCAGCGACCTGCCAACACATCCCGTGAACAGTTACAGGTCCTGTCGCGCCGCGCCCGCACCGACCCTCCAGCCACCGCCAAATTCTGGAATCGCAGTAGCAGCGGCCGTTTTCCCAGCCGCGTCGGCGCTGCGGCACAGGCACCTCACGACCCGGACGTCATCGATGTCGATCGCGCGTTCATCGCCTAACGGCGCCAGCTTCGCCCAGCGAGGAACTCCGCGAACCCACCGACGGCGCACGGTGTCGAGTTGTTCGGACGACGCCAACGCAAGATCGAAACGTGGCGACCGGGGACGCGCCTACGGCACCAGCTGCCGGCATCGAGTTGCCCGCTTAACCGCTGTTTGATGCAGTCTTCGCAGCACAGGCAACGACCTCACCCGCCGAGTCTCCCACCAACAACCCGTCCGCAACGGGTCTCAAGCTCTTGCCAAACACCCTGACCCAGCTCGCTGCCCCTGCCTACTGGGGACCTGCCCTGCCGGCTCCACGGGCTGGCCGTGAAACCAGCTCCGCGACAGCTGGTCATTCCCGTAACACACGCCTTGTCCAACGGCGTTCCGGTTCGGCACCACACCCGGGACGCCGTCAGGGCGCCCGGGTTCATTTATGTACCCGGAAGGAGCACCATCCAATGTCCAGCACTGCACAGCCTTTCGACGTCAACGCGGCCTTCGCCGCCGAACGCGCCGGCCAGATCCAGGCTGCCAATGACAGGCAGGCTGCCTTCGACGCCCGCGTCGCCAACGGCAAGCTCGTCGCCCTCGGCAACGGCCGGTTCCGGGTCAACGACCCGGGCAGCTGGGACAACGGCGAAGTCCTGATCCAGCAACAGGATGGGCAGATCCTGCCGCAGCACGGCCTGGACACCAGCCTCGGTCACGTCGCCCTCTACAGCAGCGTGCCCACCTGGCACCAGCTGGGCAACATCGTGCCCGGCGGCACCGGCGACGTCGAGAAGGTACTGACGCTCGGCGGCATCGACTTCGAGGTGGTGCGTCGACCGGTCGAGTTCCGCAACAGCCTCGACTGCCCGCACCGGGTACTGCCGGAGCAGTTCGTCACCACGCGCCAGGACACCGGCGCCGGCCTCGGCGTCGTCGGAAGCAAGTACGAAGTGCTGCAAAACCGCGACGCGTTCGCGTTCCTGCAAGACCTCGTCGACCGCCACGACGTCATCTGGGAGTCCGCCGGCGCGGTCCGCGACGGGCGGAAGGTGTTCATCTGCATGCGCCTGCCCAACACCGTCACCATCGACGCGGCCGGCGTGGCCGACCAGATCATCCCGTTCATCGTGGCGCTCAACAGCCACGACGGCTCCAGCCTGTTCCACGTGGTCGTCACCCCCTGGCGGCCGGTATGCCGCAACACCGAACGGTTCGCGCTACGCGACGCTGTCACCCGCTGGGGCGTGCGCCACACCCGCAACGCCCGCGACCGGATCGAGCAAGCCCGTCGCACGCTCGGCCTGTCCGTCACGTACTTCGACCGGTTCGCCGCCGAGGAGGAGGCCCTGGCGCGCACCGATCTGGCGTTGGCTGAATACCGCCGCGTCGTCGATGACCTGTGGCAGCCACCGGCCGACGACGCGTCCACTCGCGCCAAGAACAGCCATCGGCGGCGCACCGAGGAGCTGGTAGACCTCTACACCACCAACGCCGCGCAGCTGGGAACGACGGCCTACGCCGCCGAACGCGCGCTCACCGAGTACGCCGACTGGAAGCAGGTGATCCGCCCGACCGGGTCGCTGCGCGGCAACAACCTGGCAGCGCGCGCCACCGCCGTGCTGGAAGGCAGCAACGACGAGCTCAAGAGCCGCGCCCACCAGCGTCTACTCACCCTGGTCCGCCGCTAAGGACACCATGCGAAACGCGCTTGCGCACATCGGCTGCGGCCACGCAGCCGATGTGCCCAGTTCGGTGAGGACCTTGCCCGACGGCCGACAACACACCGCGGCCGAGGGCGTGGCCCACATCGTGCGCCGAGCCCTCGCGCTGCACCGCCGCGGCTACCTCAACGCCGACGTACCCGGCTGGGCCGAGACCATCGCGCGGGTGGCCCGGCAGATCCTGCACGACTTGACCCCACCCGAGCGTCCCGACGACCCAGACTGGGCCCTCGATCCCGCGGCCGCAGCCGACGATCTGATCCACGCCCGGCGGTTGCCGCTGCTCGCGACGGGGACCGGCTAGGTCCGCACGGCGCCTGAACCTACCTGAACCACCAAACCTTTTGGTGCGCCGGCAGCAGGGGGCACCGCAACCGCGAAGGGCATGACATCCGGTCCGCCGGCCGCCTTTTGCGCGGTCAGACCAGAAAACCATGCACCACCGCGAGCCCACTCGATGCGCGACGCCTACCCCGGAACCAGGCGCACCGGCCGGCTGTCGCGATGCGGTGCATCAAGCGCGCGGACGTGCGCAGAACCCGGCTCCCGACTACCACCTCTGGAAGGACACTACCGTGCACAGCCACCACGCTAGCGGCCGGTCATGAGCGGCCGCCCCGTCTGGATCGTCGCCGCTGTCCTGGGCGCCGCTTTCATCTGCGGCAGCGGCCTCATCGGGCTCGCCAGCGGCGCCGCCGCTTGCGTGCCTGCCACACGCTCGCTGTCGCCGTGGGCCGGCACAGCGGTTGCCGGCTACGACGGCGAGCAGCTCGCCAACGCCACCAGCATCGTGTCGGTCGGCGCCGGCCGGCGCATCCCCATCTTCGGGCAGGTCATCGCCGTCGCCACCGCGGTGCAGGAGTCGTCGCTGCGTAACCTCACCAAGTCCGTCGACCATGACTCGCTTGGCCTGTTCCAGCAGCGGCCCAGCCGAGGGTGGGGCACGCCGCAACAACTTGTGGATCCCGTCTACGCGGCCAACGCGTTCTACGACAGGCTGCTGAGCGTTCCTGGTTGGGAACGCCTGCCGCTGACCGAAGCCGCGCAAGCCGTTCAGGCCAGCCGATACCCGGACGCCTACGCACGTTGGGAGTCCGACGCCGCCGCTATCGTCGCGGTCATCACCGGGGTGTACGGCGACTGTCACGCCGGCGACGGGATGGCCGCCGCCGCCGAGGCTCTTCCCGCCGACTTCACCCTGCCGGCGCACGCACCGCCGGCCGTGGCCGCGGCGATCGGCTGGGCGCTTGAGCAACTGGGCACACCGTACGCGTTCGGCGGTGACTGCACCGACGCACACTCCGCTGACCCGGCCAGACAATGCGACTGCTCCAGCCTCATCCAGCAGGCGTACCGCGCCGGCGGCGTCACCTTGCCCCGGGTCACCGAGGACCAGCAGCACGTTGGCGCGGCTGTCGCCGATCTCACCGACGCGTTGCCTGGCGATCTCGTCTTCATCCCGGGTGCCAACGGCACGCCAACGGATCCCGGCCACGTCGGCCTCTACATCGGACATCGCCTCATCGTGCAGGCACCACATACCGGTGATGTGGTGAAGCTGACCGCTGTGGGTGCCTGGGCGGACCGGGTCGCGAAGATCCGACGTCCGCTCCGGTAGGTCCGTCCACTCAGGACGCCGGATGCGAACAAATCGCGTCGTTCATGCCGCCGTTCGCGCCGGCCGCCGAGCTCGAACCACCGCCGACCCAGCGCGGGCATCCGCGGTGGACGCGGGCGGCTTACGCCCTGCCGCGCCGAACACATCCCAGCCTTCTGCGAAAGGTTCACCATGAGCCACGCTGATCCACCGTTCGCTCGCCTCACCGGCCCAGCCGATGTGCTGGCCTTTGTTTCGTACCTGCTTGGCGTTAAGCCCGCATCCAGCTTGCTGCTTGTTGCCATGCACGGTCGCGACGGGCTGGTGTTCGTGATGCGCCTCGACCTGCCGGAGAACACGGCTGTGTGGCAGCAGTTGCCGCAAGCAGTCGACCGGATCGCCGCATACCCGCAGGACGGCCTTTTCGTCGTCCTGATCGGCTACGGCCCGGCCGGGCCGGTCGAGGCCGCGGTCGAGGCCGCTCGGGCCGAGTTGACCCGCACCGCGGTTCCCGTCCGTGACACCCTGCGCGTATCCGAGGGCCGCTTCTGGCGGCTCGACTGTGCCGACCCCGCGTGCTGCCCGGCGGACGGTGTCCGGTTCGACCAGGTGGCCAGCATCGCGACCACCGCGGTGTATGCCGCACCGGTGGCGCTGCCGGATCGCCGCACGTTCGATGCCACCCTGGCGCCGGTGACCGGTGAGGCCCGGCTCCGCATGCGCGTGGCGACGGCCACCGCCTGCGCCTACCTCAGCGACCTGGTCGAGGGCAGCGCCGCACTTCGCGGCCGCGGCGCCACCGTCAACAAGCAGGTCGGTCGCGCTATCCACCTGGCGCTGCAGGACTACCTGCTCGAAGCCCGCGAGGCCTACCGGCAGGCACAACCGGTCGACGACCTATACGCGGCGACCCTTACCGTGATCGTGGACCTGCCAGCGGTGCACACGCTGGCCGCCCGCCTGACCGGCTCCGAGCCGTGGCAGATTCTGATGTGGACGGACCTGGTCCGGCGAGCCGATCCCCAGTTCACCGCAGCGCCGGCCACCCTCCTGGCGCTATGCGCGATGCGGGCTGGCAACCTGGTACTGGCCGACCTGGCCGTACAGCGAGCGTTGGCCACCGAGCCCGACCATCGGCTCGGGCAACGCCTCGCCCAAGCGATCAACGCCGGCATACACCCGGACGATGTCGCGGCCATGTTCGCCAACTAGCGATTCCCGCCGCAGAAGCGGCTGCAGCCGCCAATGCCGAGTCGTCATTTTTCGTTGTTGGACTGCTCCGTATGTGCTCGACCTGCCGGCCAGGGCCGTTGCGTCCCGCCGGCGGCCCGGCCGGCTCCCCTTCCTCACACGCCGTTCGGCGTGAAAGGCCAACCCTTTTTGTTACCCAAGCCGACTACGCTGCGGAGCTGTTCTATGACTTTGTGTGACCGCACTGTTGGCGTGGCCGGACCGTTCCTCGACGAGCCCGCGCCCCCGGGACAGCGGTGCCGGGTCCCGGAGCGCGGCAACCGGTCATCCTGACGCTGCGCCGGCCCCGAAGCCGGCCTGTTGTAGGCCCTTGTGCCGTTACGGCGCCGAAGTCTGTCAGCTGTTTTCGGCAAGGTGTTTGAGCACCCAGTCGGGCAACGAGATTGAGCACCACCTGCAGCGGCCGGCGATAGATGTGTCTGTCTCCTTTCGCAGTGAATCTGCTCCGGGCTCAGGGCTGTGAGCTGGACGGATCAGGTTGATTGAGAATCTGGCGGGTCCGCTCTTCTCGGTTGATGTGCTCCGCCGAAGGGTTTGCGCTGTGGTTTCTCGGTCTTTCTGCGCTGCATGACGGTTTGGTCGCGGATCTTGTCGTTGATGTAGTCGCGGACGGAGCCATAGGACAGTTCGGCACCGTGCTCGTCGACCAGACGCTCCCAGATCGCGATGGAGGTCTGCGCCGACGTGTGGCGCGTCCACCGTCCGGTGACGTGGTGTGAGCCTTACTGCCCTGGCGGGTGGATGAGGTGTGCGCCCTGGCCGACTTGGTACGCCTCCGCGATCCAGCCCGCGAACGTGCTGTCGAGTTGGTCGAGGCTGGTCACTCGGAAGTGGTGCACGAACAGCCGCTTGGTGTAGGGCGAGGAGCGCCGGATCTGCGGGCCGGTGACCTGCCGCTGCAGATCGAGGTATCCGTCGAGGCTCTTCATCCCGAGACCAGCTCCGGCGAATCCGCGACGACTGCCTTTGAGAGTGATGGCGGTCTTCGCGACCGCGTACGTGAACGGGCCGCATGCCGCCGCGAGTTCGATGAAGCGGTGGTAGAGCGCGATGACCTCGGCGGGCTTGTCCTTCAGGTGCCGCTCGATGGTCCAGTCATCACTCATGCCGGCTATTGTGGCGGCTACGTCCGACATCTGTGTATGACCGCGGTGCCCGCCGCTGTCCGGTCTTAGAAATGATTGCGACTGATCATGCGGTGAGCTGCGGTTCGACGAGTTGATTGGGACGCTTTCGGCCGGTCGGTCGCAGACAGGGCAGCACGATCGCAGTGAGCCTTTCCGCGTAACGGGTCGTGGCGTTGGGTGATCAGGTGGTGCGGTCATGTTCGACGTGCAGAAGCACGAGAGCGGCTGCGGCGATCTGGCCGATCTTCCAGGGGCAGAGGCTGACGTTCCGCAGTGCCTTGAACGTGGTCTTGAGTAGGGAGTTGCCGCGTTCGCCGATGGCTCGGACACCGTTGTGGGCCTTGTTGAAAATCTTCTGGACGTCGGTGAGCTGGCGGTGCTTGGGCTTCTTGAACGCGACGGTGATGACCGCTGCTTCACCTTCGTAGCCCAGGTCGCCCAGCACCCGCAGGTTCTCCTCGGTCCACACGGCCAGCAACGGCAGAACCTCGACGTGTTCGCGCAGGGCGGTGGTGTCGTGCTCGCGGCCGGGACGCACCGGCGAGGTCCATAGCGGCCAGCCGTCCGGAGCGGTGATGACCTGAACGTTCCCACCGTGGTTGTCGCACTTGGCCGACCACCACAGATCCACGCCCGCGGTGGGTCCGGGGGTACGGCACCGGTCGGTTTCGATCACCGTCCCGTCGATGTTGACGTGGCCGTAGCCGGCCATCTTCGCGGCCAGCAGCGCCGATTCCAGGCTCGGCGCGCAGGCGGCAAGGACACCGATGCCTTCGTGTATGTAGTCGTAGGCGGTGGAACGGCCGATCGCGTTGTCGGTGGCCAACGAAGCGACCCGGGTGCCGTCCACCAACCAGCGGATGACCAGGACAGCCTGCTTGAAGCAGCCCAAAGCGCGGCTACCGGTTCGGGTACCGCGGCGCAGGCGTTCGGTGTGTAGCAGGCCGGAGACGAACAGCACCGTCTGCTCGCGCACGGACAGGGTGGCGGTGTATGTAACACTCATGGCGACGCGGGACCCCTATGAAGTTGATCTGTGAGAGGACCACCTTCATACCGGGGTTCTGCGTCTTTACGTTGCACCACAACCGCTTCGGCGCGTCTCAGCCACCCGACCGCGTCGGCTACCTAGAGTCCGCGGTTCGTTACGCGGAAAGGCTCA
>Ga0214467_1000276_pt1 | contig 12674 bp, 11 predicted proteins | sample RVTome_8_FD_187339 | JGI IMG/M metagenome (GOLD analysis project Ga0214467, IMG submission 187339) | Soil microbial communities from uranium-contaminated site in the Upper Colorado River Basin, Wyoming, United States - RVT160D0 HiSeq ...
CGAGGCGGCCCCATGACGCCGGGCTTCAACCCGTACGTACCGCGCCCGATCGACCTGCCGACGGAGGTGCTCGGCGCCAGCCTCGAGGAGCTGGACGAGGCGAAGATCTTCGCGGCGCCCGCCGACCCCGCGCTGTGGCCGGCCTGGCGGGAGCGGCTCGCCGAGTGGCGGGCGGACGCGCGGCACCGCCTCGGCTACGACGGCCGGCACTACGACGAGGTCCCCGGCGACTGCCTCAGCGTCTGCCTCGCGTGGCTCTGGGACGAGACGCTGTTCGACCACGAGCGCGGCGAGTTCACCGTGGACGCGTTCCTGGACGCGGCCGAACGCGACTTCGGCGGCTTCGACGGGGTGGTGCTCTGGCACGCGTACCCGGTCATCGGGCTCGACGACCGCAACCAGTTCGACTTCTACCGCGACGTGCCGGAGCTGCCCGAGGTGGTCCGCGCGTTTCGGGCCCGGGGCGTCCGCGTCTTCGTCGACTACAACCCCTGGGACACCGGCACCCGCCGGGAGGCGGTGAGCGACGAGGAGGCCGTGGCGGCGATCGTCACCTGGCTGGGCGCCGACGGGGTCTTTCTCGACACGCTCAAGGAGGGCGCCGGCAAGCTGCGGGCCGCGCTGCCACCGCACGCCGTGCTGGCCGGCGAGTCGCGGGTGCCGCTCGCGCGCATCGAGGACCACGCGATGTCGTGGGCGCAGTGGTTCGCCGACTCGGAGGTGCCGGGTGTGCTGCGGGCCAAGTGGTTCGAGCGGCGGCACGTGCTGCACCACACCCGCCGGTGGCACCGCGACCACCTCGACGAGCTCCACTCCGCCTGGCTCAACGGCACCGGCATCCTGGTGTGGGAGAGCGTCTTCGGCGTCTGGGTCGGCTGGAGCGAGCGGGACCGCTCGCTGCTGCGGGCGATGCGGCGGGTGCACCGCGGCCACGCCGACTGGCTGCGCTCGGAAGACTGGACGCCGCTCGCCGACTACGCCGGCGGCCAAGTTTACGCGTCCCGCTGGGTCCATCAAGGCCGGCCACTGTGGACGGTGGTCAACCGTGGGCCCGACGTCGACGGGCCGTGGCTGGTGACCGGCGCGGCGCCGGGCTTCGTCGACCTGCTGACCGGGGAGCCGCTGGCCGTCACACCGGCCGGAGACGGCAAGGTGGCGGTGGGCGGGCGCCTGGCCGCCGGCGGGATCGCCGCCGTCGCCGTGGGCGAGCCGCGGAGCCGGCAGGCGCCACCCGGCGGCGACCCGGGTTTCCCTGCCCGCGCGGCGGTCCGCACTCCGGTGACCGCCGCGCCACACCGGCTCGTACCCGAGGGGATGCTGGCCGTCGACGGAGGGCGGCGGGAGCTGGTGGTGACGCACCGCGTCCGGGAGACCGGACTCTACGGTGCGGCGCCCTATGTGGACGAGTGGAAGCCGCTGCCGCCCCGCCTGCACGGCACCGGGACACTGCGCCGCAGCGTCCAGCTGCGACGGTTCGCGATCGCCGAGCGTGAGGTGACTCACGGCGAGTTCGCCGCGTTTCTGGCCGCCACCGGATACCGGCCGGTGCGCCCGGAGCGGTTCACCGCCGGGCAGGGGTCGGCCGACCGGCCGGCGACCAATGTGGACCTCGCCGACGCGCGGGCGTACGCGGCGTGGGCCGGGCTGCGGCTGCCGACCGAAGACGAGTGGCAGGTGGCCGCCGAGGCGGGGCTGCTGCGCCGCACCGCGCCGCTGGTGTGGGAGCTGACCGAGAGCGAGCACACCGACGGCCGGACGCGGTTCGCGATCCTCAAGGGCGGTGCGGACTTCCGCGCCGAGGGCTCCGACTGGTACCTCGACGGCGGCCCGCAGCCGCCCGAAGTCTCCGTAAAGCTGCTGATCGCCGGTGCCGGGCTGACCCGCTCGCCGAACATCGGCTTCCGCTGTGCCGCTGATCTGACCGGAGGCGTCCAATGAGAAGAGCCCTCGTCGCCGTCCTGACCCTCTTGACCGTCGGCGTGTCCGGTGCGGCGTCGGCCGGCGGCACCCGCGCGGGCACGCTCACCACCGCGCGGGCCGGCTCGATCGACTACACGGTCTACCTGCCACACGGGTACACCGCCCGGAAGAACGCGAAGGTCCGCTACCCGGTGCTGTACCTGCTGCACGGGCGCGGCGACACCATGCGGGCGTGGACCCAGGTCAAGGCCGACCTCGACAAGCTCATCGACGACGGCACGATCGCACCCGTGATCGCGGTGCTGCCCGACGCACCGTGGAGCGAGCGGGGCGGCTGGTACGTCGACTCGGCGTACGACGGCGGCAGCGCGGTCGAGACGATGCTCACCCGAGACCTCGTCTCCCATGTGGACGCCACCTACCGCACGGCGGCGCACCGCGGCGCCCGGCTCATCGGCGGCTACTCGATGGGTGGCTACGGCGCGCTCCGCTACGCCCTCGCCCACCAGGATCTCTTCGCCAACGCGCTCGTGCTCAGCCCGGCCGTCTACAACCCGCTGCCGCCGGCGGACTCATCGGCCCGCGAGTTCGGCGCGTTCGGCCAGGGCGACGAACGGTTCGTCGACGAGGTCTACCAGCGGCTCAACTACCCCGCCCTGCTGCCCGCATTGGACCCTGACCTGCCGGTCCGGATGTTCATCGCCGTCGGCGACGACGAGTGGGCCAACCCCGACCCGGCCGACGCCAAGCACGACCTCGACTACGAGGCGGCGACGCTCTACAACAACGTGCGGCGCTCGGACGCGGTCGCCGCGCAGTTCCGGGTGCTCGACGGCGGGCACGACTGGGACGTGTGGCGGCCAGCCTTCGTGGCCGGCCTGACCGAGCTGAGCCCCACCCTCAGCGCCACGCCGCCGACCGGCATCCCCGGGCCGCCGCGCGGCACGCCCGGCACGGACTGGGCGGGTGGCGTCACGGCCGGCGGCACCGTCGCGTTCGCGGCCTCGGGCCCGGTGGAGGGGCAGCCGTACGCGGGCGGGCTGGACGCGGTGGTCCAGGCACCACAGTGGACGAAGCAGTTCGGCACGCCCGCCAACGACCGACTCTACGGCGCGGTGGGCACCGCCGACGGTGGCGTGATCGTCGCCGGATACACGCGCGGGGATCTGGACGGCAGGCATCCGGGCAGCCCGGCCGACGACGGGTTCGTGGCCAAGTTCACCGCGACGGGGGAGCGGGCCTGGCTCACCCAGATCGGTGACGCCGCCAAGGCCGACCGCTTCTACGGCCTCGCCGCGGCCCCCGACGGCGGCGCCTACGTGGCCGGGTATACGAGTGGTGCGCTTGCCGCCCCTAGCTCCGGTGACAAGGACGTCGTGCTGTCCCGCATCGGACCGGACGGCACCGTCGCCTGGATCCGCCAGCTCGGCGGCGCGGCCGAGGACAAGGCGTTCGCGGTTGGCGCCGACGCGAACGGGGTCTACGTCGCCGGTGTGATGTCCAATGAGGGCTTTGTCGCGGCGTTCACCGCGGATGGTGCCCAGCGCTGGGTGAAGGCCGACGGCGACCTCTTCGGCGGCGTGGCCGTCACGACCGCCGGGGTCGTCGTGGCGACCGGCAAGGCCGGCGGCGACGCCCTCACCCTCGCGCTCACCAGCGGCGGCACGCAGCGGTGGCGCACGGTCAGCGGCGGCCGGGGCGACGACGCCGGCGCCGAGGTGGTCGCGCTGCCGGGCGGCGCGGTCGCGGTGGTCGGGTTCACCGGCAGCACGTTCGGCGTACCGGCCGGCGGCACGGACGTCTTCGTGGTGCGCCTCGACGGCTGCGGCCGGCAGCAGTCGGCGGCCCAGTTCGGCACCGCCCGCGACGATGGCGCGGACGAGTTCGGTGAGGAGAACCTCTACGCGGTCCGCTCCGGCGACCGGCTGCTCATCACCGGCCTGAGCAGCGGCGACGTGTTCCTCACCGAGGTCACGCCGTGAATCCGGCGCTGAATGGCGTGCGGGTGATCGAGACCGCGACCCTCTTCGCCGGCCCGCTGGCCGCCGCCTTCCTCGGCGACTTCGGGGCCGACGTGGTGAAGGTCGAGCACCCGGCCAAGCCGGACCCGTCGCGGGGCCACGGCCCGGCCAAGGACGGCCAGGGGCTGTGGTGGAAGGTGCTGGGGCGCAACAAGCGCACGGTCACGCTCGACCTCTCCGCGCCCGAAGGGGCCGCCGTCCTCAATAGGCTCGTCGCCAGCGCGGACGTGCTCGTGGAGAACTTCCGGCCCGGCACGCTGGAGCGCTGGGGCATCGGGCCGGAGGTGCTGCACGAGGCCAACCCCGGGCTCGTGATCGCGCGGATCTCCGGCTTCGGCCAGGTCGGCCCGTACGCCCGGCGGCCCGGCTTCGGCACGCTCGCCGAGGCGATGAGCGGCTTCGCCGCCGCCACCGGTGAGCCGGAGGGCCCGCCGACGCTGCCCCCGTTCGGCCTGGCCGACTCGGTGACCGCGCTCGCCACCGCGTACGCGGTGATGCTCGCCCTGCACGCCCGCCAGCGCACCGGCACCGGCCAGGTGATCGACCTCGCCATCATCGAGCCGATCATGGCGATGCTCGGGCCGCAGATCACCTGGTACGACCAGCTCGGCTACGTCCAGCCCCGGCGCGGAAACAGATCGGACAACAACGCGCCGCGCAACACGTACCGGTGCGCGGACGGCCGGTGGGTCGCCGTCTCCACGAGCGCGCTGAGCATCGCCGAGCGGGTGGTACGCCTGGTCGGGCGGCCGGACCTGGTCGAGCAGCCCTGGTTCGCCACCGGGTCGGGCCGGGCCGCGCACGCCGACGAGCTCGACGCGGCGGTGGCCTCCTGGGTCGCCGCCCGCGACCGGGACGAGGTGGTGGCCGCGTTCGAGGCGGCGGAGGCGGCGGTCGCCCCGGTGTACGACGTGCGGGACATCCTCGCCGACCCGCAGTACACCGCGCTCGGCACCGCCGTATCGGTGCCCGACGACGACCTCGGCACGGTGCGGATGCAGAACGTCCCCTTCCGCATGTCGGCCACGCCCGGCGCGATCCGCCACGCCGGGCGGGCGCACGGGCAGGACACCGCGGAGGTACTCGCGTCGCTCGGCTACGCCGCCGAGGAGGTCGAAAGGCTGCGCGAGCGTGGGGTGATCTGATGCTGCTCACCTGGCTGTACGTACCCGGCGACCGGCCGGACCGGTTCGCCAAGGCGGTCGCCTCCGGCGCGGACGCGGTGATCCTCGACCTGGAGGACGCGGTGGTGCTACCCCGAAAGGAGTACGCACGCGCGGCTACCGCTGAGTTCTTGAAAGAGACGCACCCGGTGCCGGTGTACGTGCGGATCGCCTCGGCGGAGGACCTGCCGGCCGCCAGCGGGGCGGCCGGGCTGCGCCTGCCCAAGGTCGAGTCACCGGAGCAGGTGCTGGCGGTCGCCGCGCGCACCGGCGCCGAGCTGCATCCGCTCATCGAGTCGGCCGCCGGCGTGGAGCACGCGTACGCGATCGCGACCGCGCATCCCGCGGTGGCCAGCATCGGGCTCGGCGAGGCCGACCTGCGATCCGACCTGGGCGTGACCGACGAGGCCGCGCTGGCGTGGCCGCGCGGTCGCCTGGTGGTGGCGGCCCGAGCGGCGGGTCTGCCACCGCCGGCCATGTCCGTCTACCCCGACCTGTCCGATATGGACGGGCTGGAGGCCTCGTGCCGGCTCGGGCGGCGGCAGGGTTTCCTCGGCCGGGCGGCGATCCACCCGCGGCAGCTGCCGGTGATCGCGGCCGCGTTCCGGCCCGAGCCCGAGGAGGTCGCGGCCGCGATGGCGGTGCTGGCCGGCCTGACGGAGTCGGGGGAGGGGCCGCTGGTGCTGCCCGACGGGCGCTTCGCCGACCGCGCGATGGTCGGCGCCGCCCGCCGGGTGTTGGACCTCGCCGCCCGCTACCCGATCACGGGGCTTTGACGCTCACGGGGCTTTGACGCCGGGGACCAGCACGCTGAGGCAGGTCACACAGCCTTCGAGCTTTTCGAACTCGCTCACGTCCACCACCACGGGCGTGAAGCCGAGGTCTTCCAGCAGCGAGGTGGTCTTCGGCGCGGCCGCACTGATCATCACCTTGTCGCCGCCGAGGCAGACCACGTGGCAGCCGGCCTCCTCCTCGACCGTGCGCACCGCCGGGAAGATGCCGACGTCGACGAGGCCGGGCAAGGCCACCACGGTGCCGTCCGGCAGCGCGGTCACCGCTGACTTGAGGTGAAGCACCAGGCCCAGCGGCACGGCCACCACACGGCGGTCGCCGAGCAGCCCGCGCAGCTGGCGGATCGCCGCGCCGTTGGTGCGCCCGCCCTGCCCCACATACACGGTGTCGCCGATCTGCAGCACATCGCCGCCGTCCAGCGTGCCGGGCGAGACGATCTTTTCGACCTCCAGCCCCACCGCGCGTACGGCCGACTCGGTGCCGGCCACCTCCGGGCGGCGCTGGGAGGCGCCGGGCCGGGCGAGGATGGCCCGCGACCCGCTCACGACGACGGTGTCCTCGACGAAGACCGAGTCGGGGCAGTGGTCGGCGGGCACGACATCGAGCACGCCCCAGCCGGCGTCGGAGAGGGCGGCACAGTACGCGTCGTGCTGGCGCCGGGCGAGGTCGACGTCCACAGTCGACCGTTCGATGTGGGTGACCAGCCCTTCGGCGAGGCGGCTACTGGGCCGCCGCACGAGCGCGATGCCTCGGCTCATGGGATGTGGGACCTCCTCATGGATCATGGGGGTCCACATCATGCCATGCCCACCTCGTGGAACTACTCACTCTGCTCCAAGGCGCGCTGTAACGCGCGGTAAATCTGCCCGAAACGTAATGCGTCATTGGTGCGGAGCAGCAACACGTCCATGCCGCGGCACTGCACCCAGATCTCGTGCACCGCCGAGCCCCGGTCGTATGACCGTTCGAGCGCCATGAGCGGAAACTCGGACAGCGGCGTGAGCGTGAAGATCAGGCCGATCAGGACCGCGAGCCCGACCAGAGCGAGGCCCACCTTGCTGCCCCAGTCGGTGAAGAGCCAGAGCGCGCCGACCGCGACCGGCCCGCCGAGCAGCGTGACCAGCGCCCACCGGCCGGCGACCCGCCCGCCCACGCGCAGGTCGCGCCGGGTGCGCCGGTGCCACACGTAGGAAAGATCTGAAAGCGAGTACGTGAGTCCGTACGCTTGCACCCACGACGACGTCACGCGCACTGTGTCGTCGCGATAGTAAACGGCCACTCGCCCAGTGTTACGCAGGGAAGCCCATGATCTTCACCGGAAAGCTGACCGTGGCACTCCCGCCCAGCGACGCGTTCCGCCTCTTCACGCCGCTGGGTGAGCGGGAGTGGGTCGACCACTGGGAGCCGCGTTTCCCCGACGCGGTCGACGACGACTCAGCGCCGGGCACCGTCTTCCTGACCACCGGGCACGGCGGCACGACGACGTGGGTGGTCGTCGACCGCGAGCCGGGTCGGCGGCTGCGCTACGCCCGTATCGCTCAGGGCACGGCGGGCACTGTGGAGGTCACGCTGCGGGCGGTCGACGGCGGCAGCGAGGTCACCGTGACGTACGAGCTGACCGCTCTGACCGAGGCGGCGCGACCGGAGCTGGCGCGCTTCGGCGAGCACTACCCGGAGTTTCTGCGCGAGTGGCACGAGGCCATCGCCAAAATCACCTGACCGTGGAGCTCTCCAGCGCCCGCTGCAGGGCCCGGTAGATCTGGCCGAAGCGCAGCGCGTCGCCCGTCTCCAGCAGCAGCACCTGCTGCCCGCGCCAGGTCGCCCAGATCTCCAGCGAGCGGGAGCCCCGCGTGTACGACCGGTCCATGTGCTCCAGCAGGAAGTCGGCGAGTGGGCCGACACCGAGCCCGACCAGGCACGACACGCCGACGATCCCGATGGTCACGGTCGTCGAGGTGTGCAGCGTGAACGCGATGAAGAAGCCGATCGCGGCCGCCACCAAGGGGCCGAGCAGCACCATGCCGAGGGCCCCGCGGCCCGCGATCGCGCGCCACGAGCGGGCGCCCTTGGAGTGCCACACCCGGGCCAGCTCGCGCAGCGGGTATCGGCGACCACCGATGCGGATGGCCTCCGAGGTGATCTGCACCGACTTGTCGTCGTAGTAGGTGACCATGGCCCTACTAGCCTACTTGCATGGCTGACTTTGTGCGCGTGGAGATCAAGGACGGCATCGGCACCATCCGGCTGGACCGGCCGCCCATCAACGCGCTGAACATCCAGTTGCAGGAAGAGCTGCGCGCCGCCGCCACCGCGGCCGCCGCGGACCCCGAGGTCCGCGCGCTCATCGTGTACGGAGGGGAGAAGGTCTTCGCCGCCGGCGCGGACATCAAGGAGATGGCCGCCATGTCGTACGTGGACATGGCCGCCCGCGCCGCCGACCTCTCCTCCGCGGTCGGCGCGTTCGCCCGCATCCCCAAGCCGGTGGTCGCCGCGATCACCGGGTACGCGCTGGGCGGCGGATGCGAGCTCGCCCTGGCGTGCGACTGGCGGGTGGTCGCCGACGACGCCAAGCTCGGCCAGCCGGAGATCAAGCTCGGCATCATCCCCGGCGCCGGGGGCACGCAGCGGCTGGCCCGCCTGATCGGTCCGGCCCGCGCCAAGGACCTGGTGCTCTCCGGTCGCATGGTCGACGCCGAGGAGGCGCTGCGGATCGGGCTCGCCGACCGGGTGGTGCCCGCGGCCGATGTCTACGAGACGGCGGTCGCGCTCGTCCGCCCGTACACGGAGGGTCCGGCCCAGGCCGTGCGTGCCGGGAAGCTGGCCATTGACGGCGGCCTGGAGATGGATCTCGCCTCGGGCCTCGCCTGGGAGAGCCAGCTCTTCGCGACGCTCTTCGCGACCGAGGACAGGCGGGAAGGTATGGCCGCTTTCGTGGAGAAGCGGGAGCCGCGTTTCACCGGACGGTGATGGCGTCGTTCACCGGACAATCATGGATAGTGGCCGGCTCGTAGACTGATCGCCATGTCAGCGGACCGGACGCCGACCTCGGGGCATGCCCTGGGGATCGACTTCGGGACGTCGCACACCGTAGCGGTCGTGCGATGGCCGGACGGTCGCGGCCGCCCGCTGCTGGTCGACGGCTCGCCGCTGCTGCCCTCCGCCGTCTACGCCGAGCCGGGCGGCGACCTGATCGTGGGGCGCGACGCGGTGCACAGTGCCCGCCTCGATCCGGCCCGCTTCGAGCCCAACCCCAAGCGCCGCATCGACGACGGCACGCTGCTGCTCGGCGACCGCGAGGTGCCGGTGGGCGACGTGGTTCAGGCCGTGCTGGCGCGGGTGGCCGAAGAGTGGGATCGCACCGTCGGCCGGGTGCGGCCGGAGATCACGCTGACCTGCCCGGCCACCTGGGGAGCGACCCGCCGCCGGCTGCTCGCCGACGCGGCCGCCCGGGCCGGCTTCGATGGGGCCCGGCTGGTGGCCGAGCCCGTCGCCGCCGCTACGTATTTCGCCAAGGTGCTCGGCCGCGAGGTGCCGATCGGGTCGGTCGTGGTGGTGCACGACTTCGGCGCGGGCACGTTCGACGCGAGCGTGGTGGCCCGCAAGTCGAGCGGCTTCGAGGTGCTGGCGGTCGACGGGCGCGACGACATCGGCGGCCTCGACGTCGACGCGGCGATCGTCGCGCACCTGGAGAAGACGTACGCCGATCGCGACCGGGCCGCCTGGGCGCGGCTGGAAAACCCGTCCACCGTGGAGGAGCGGCGGGCCAAGCGCCAGCTCTGGGATGACGTGCGCGTCGCGAAGGAGCGGCTCTCCCGCAGCCCGTCGGCAGACCTGATGTTGCCGCTGCTCGATGTGGAGGTGCACCTCACCCGGGTCGAGCTGGAGCAGCTCGCCACGCCGATCCTGGAGCAGACCGTGCGGGTGACGCAGGGCGTCATGCGCTGGGCCAAGCTGCCCGAGGGGCAGGTGGCCGGGGTGTTCCTGGTCGGCGGCTCCAGCCGCATGCCGCTGATGGCGACGCTGCTGCACCGGGCGCTGGGCGAGGCGCCCGAGGTGATCGAGCAGCCCGAGCTCGTGGTGGCCGAGGGGAGCATCCTCGCCGGCGAGGCGCTGCTGGCGAGCGCGCCGCCCGCCCCCGGGCCGGCGACCTCCCAGATGCGGCTGGGAGACCTGTCCGGCCGCCCCGTGTCTCCGGCCGCCCCGGCATCCGGGCAGCCGGGCGGCGGGTCACTGCCGCGCGGGTCGACGCGCGTGCTGCCGCCCGAGGAGCTCCCGTCCAACCCGCCCGCAAGCGGCGTGCCGGCCGGCTCCGCCCCGGGCCCGGCTCCACCCGTTTCGGCGCCGCCGGGTGGTGTCGCCGCGGGAGCCGGGATCTCGGGCGCGGCCTCGGCCGGGTCCGCCGCGCCCGCGTCCGTGGGCGGTGGCATGGCGGCGCAGCCGCCGGCAGCCGCTCCGCCGGACAAGCCCGCGCGCACCGTCGGGCGGGTGATCGTGCCAGGGGCGCAGCCACCCTCCGGCCGCCCGCGCGCCCAGGCGCCGCCGCCATCCGCGACCAGGCCGCTCCCGCGCCACGAGGAGCCGCCCGGGCCGCCCTTCGTGCCGGCCAGCGGCGGCGGCTACGTGCCGGCCAGTGGCAGCTACGTGCCGCCGAGCCCGACCTACCCGCCGGCGAACGCGCCGTACTCGCCGCCCGGCCAGCCGTACTCTCCCGCGCCGGGATACCCGGCCGCCGCCCAGCGCCGCTACTCGCCGCCACCGACTCCGCCGCGTGCCCAGCAGGTGCCGCTCGCCGCGCCGCGCGGCCCGCAGCCGATGGTGCGGGAGGCGGGGGTCCGCCGGCGGCCGGGCTTCATCGTGCGCACGATCCGCGCGCTCGTGATCACCGCGCTGCTCATCATCGTGCCGGTCGGTGCCGGCATCTTCGCGTTCGGCGCGGCCAGCGACAAGAGTCCCGCCGAGGTCGTCGAGAGCATCGTCGACTGGATCCAGGCCCAGACCGGCACGCGCTGACTACTGAGCGGTAACCTACCCCCCATGACATCACCCGAGCGGATCGAGGGACACGGCGGCGAGCTGGCGCTGGCGGCGCTGCGCGCGTATGGCGTCAAGGAGATGTTCACCCTCTCCGGCGGCCACGTCTTCCCCCTCTACGACGCGGCCCACAAGACCGGCTTCCCGCTCTACGACGTGCGCCACGAGCAGTCGGCGGTCTTCGCGGCCGAGGCGGTCGCCAAGCTGCAGCGCCGGCCGGGCCTCGCCGTGCTCACCGCCGGGCCTGGTGTCACCAACGGCATCTCCGGGCTGACCAGCGCCTACTTCAACGGGTCGCCGGTGCTGGTGATCGGTGGGCGGGCACCCGCGTTCCGGTGGGGGGCGGGGAGCCTGCAGGAGATCGACCACCTGCCGCTCGTCGCGCCGGTCACCAAGTACGCGGCGACGGTCGGCTCCAGCGAGGAGATCCCGGGTGCGGTCGCCGCCGCGCTGACCGCCGCGCTCACCGCGCACCGGGGGCCCGCCTTCCTCGACCTCCCGCTCGAAGTGATCTTCTCGGCCGCCGACGCGGACGCGCCCGCCGCACCGGACGTACCCCTGGTGGAGCCCGACCCCGAAGAGGTGGCCCGGGCCGCGCAGCTGATCGCCTCCGCCGAGCGCCCGGTGATCATCGCCGGCTCCGACGTGTACGCCGGGGACGCGGTCGCCGCCCTCCGCGAGGCGGCCGAGGCCCTCCACGTCCCCGTCTACACCAACGGCATGGGGCGCGGCGCGCTGCCGCCCGAGCACGAGCTCGCGTTCGCCAAGTCGCGCCGCACGGGCATCAAGGGCGCCGACGTGATCGTGGTGATCGGCACGCCGCTCGACTTCCGGCTCAGCTTCGGCGACTTCGGCGGGGCCCAGGTCGTGCACATCGTCGACGCACCCACCCAGCGGGCCTCGCACGTGACGCCGGCCGCCGCGCCCGCCGGCGACCTGCGGCTGATCCTTTCCGCGCTCGCCGACTACGAGGGCGTGCGCGAGGACCACGCGCAGTGGATCGCCACCCTCCGCCTCGCCGAGGACGCCGCCAAGGCCCGCGACGCCGAGGAGATGGCCGCCGAGACCGACCCGATCCGTCCCGCCCGCGTCTACGGCGAGCTCCGCAAGGTACTCGCCCGCGACGCGGTGACGATCGGCGACGGCGGTGACTTCGTGTCGTACGCCGGCAGGTACCTGGAGCCCGCCGTGCCCGGCACCTGGCTCGACCCCGGCCCGTACGGCTGCCTAGGCACCGGCATGGGGTACGCGATGGGCGCCCGGATCACCTACCCGGATCGCCAGGTCTGCGTGCTGATGGGCGACGGCGCCGCCGGCTTCTCGCTGATGGACGTGGAGTCGCTGGCCCGCCAGGGCCTGCCGGTCGTGATCGTGGTCGGCAACAACGGCATCTGGGGCCTGGAGAAGCACCCGATGCGCGCGATGTACGGCTACGACGTGGCCGCCGACCTCCAGCCTGAGCTGCGGTACGACGACGTGGTGAAGGCCCTGGGCGGCGCGGGCGAGACGGTCGCGAAGGCGAGCGAGCTGGGCGGGGCACTCACGCGCGCGTTCGACGCGGGCGTGCCCTATCTGGTCAACGTCCTCACCGACCCCGCCGACGCCTACCCCCGCTCCTCCAACCTCGCCTAGGAACGTGCTGAATATGGGCGTTCGTGGGGTGTGGGGTGTCGCGGTGCTGGCTGGGTTGGTCGGTTTGATGTTTTGGTGTGGGCGGGGGGTGGGGTTGTGGGAGGTGCTGGGTGGT
>Ga0214467_1000277_pt1 | contig 12640 bp, 17 predicted proteins | sample RVTome_8_FD_187339 | JGI IMG/M metagenome (GOLD analysis project Ga0214467, IMG submission 187339) | Soil microbial communities from uranium-contaminated site in the Upper Colorado River Basin, Wyoming, United States - RVT160D0 HiSeq ...
TGACCGGCCACCCGGCCGCGACCGTGCACCGGCTGCTGCAGCTGCGTCCCGGCGGCGACCCGACACACGACCGGGACAACCCGATCGACGCGGACCTGATCGTGGTGGACGAGGCGTCCATGCTCGACCTGATCCTGGCCAACAAGCTCATCAAGGCGGTACCGAGAGGCGCGCACCTGCTGCTGGTCGGCGACGTGGACCAGCTGCCGTCGGTCGGCGCGGGCGAGGTGCTGCGCGACGTGCTGGCCGCCGAGCGGATCCCGCGGGTGCGGCTGACGCAGATCTTCCGGCAGGCGCAGGAGTCCGGGGTGGTGGTCAACGCGCACCGGATCAACGCCGGCCAGCCGCCCGACCTAAAGGCGTACCCGGATTTCTTCCACTTCCCGGTCGAGGAGCCGGAGGCGGCCGCGGAACTCGTGGTGGACGTGGTGGCCCGGCGCATCCCGGGCAAGTTCGGTATCCGGCCGCGCGACATTCAGGTGCTCACCCCGATGCACCGCGGGCCGGCCGGTGCCGGCAACCTGAACCTGGCCCTTCAGCAGGCGATCTCCCCGCACCGGGAGGGAGCGCCGGAGCGGCGGCACGGCGGCCGAGTGTTCCGGATCGGCGACAAGGTCATTCAAATCCGCAACAACTACGACAAGGGCGAGGCCGGGGTCTTCAACGGCACCGTCGGCGTGGTCACTGCCCTGTCCAGTGAGGACCGGCAGCTCACGGTCCGCACCGACGAGGACGAGGACATCGCATACGACTACGACGAGCTCGACGAGCTGCAGCACGCGTACGCGATCACGGTGGCACCGCTCGCAGGGCTCGGAGTACCCGGCCGTGGTCGTGCCGGTGACAATGAGCTCGTACACGATGCTGCAGCGCAACCTGCTCTACACCGCCGTCACCCGCGCCAAGAAGCTGGTCGTGCTCGTCGGCTCCCGCAAAGCCCTGGCAATCGCAGTGCGCACCGCCGGCACCGGCCGCCGCCACACCGCCCTCACCCACCGACTCACCAACACGACCGCCACAGCCCGATCCTGAACAGCTGCGGGCCACCCAGCTGCGCCGGCAACGCACCCCGTCACCCATCAACGGACGGTTAGGCTCCGGTGTGGCCTGGCCCTTGCACAGGCCGCTGTCGACTGCGTCGGGTAACCGCAGCCCGGCACCGCCACGCGGCGGCGGCGTACGTGCGCTATGAAGAGCACTAACATGCCGAATTGAGTGCACCTCCAAACGTGTTCCGCAGGGGTGGATGCGGTTTCGTAGGTGGCGTTGGATCGACCTCAAGCCGCCAAAGGTTGCGGCGCCTTAGCGGGAGGCATTAGCCGAAATATAGGCATGATCGGTTGATGCGGAACCCGACGCTCCGCTGAAGGCTGACCCAGGGCGCTACCATCAATGGGGGCCTAGCCCTCGCGCGAACGGAGATGGTCGCCATGCAGATGCCGGAGCCTGGAGGAGACCAGCCAAACCCGCTAACCGCTGGGGCGAAGTTCCACGGGATCCCGACACCGCTCACTCGGGATTTCCCTCAGGCACACGACTGGTGAGCGAGACCCGGGAGCGGAGTTCACCCAGCCATGGACTGACTCTGCGGTAGCCACCAGCCTCTATCAGGGGACGCCTCAGCCATTCGACTCCCGCGACTCGCCACCCCCCGCCGCCTTCGGCTGGAACTACTATCCACCCGCCGCACACATCTAGGAACTCGCGCTAACAAGCGAGGCAGCTTCGACTCGAAGCAAGGATCAGGTGGAGGCCGAACTGCAACCTAATGCTGGTGGTCACAACGTGGCGCTACATCTGGAGCGATGCGAAGTTGGACTCAAAGAGCTTCTCGCCATCTGATCGCAGCGCTAGCCGCATTTCACAGTAGAGCCGCCAATACGCCTGCCACTCATTGCTATGCTCGTCGCGATAGTCAATTTGAAGTCCGATCTCCCGGCCCTGGTCGGCACTGATCACCGCGCCATGCGAGAGCCAGTCGGCATTAGAATTGAGCCTGCTCGCGATGGCGGTAATGTTGACAGTGTCACCTGATGGCATATGGCTCATCTTATGGAACATGCCGTCGCGAAGCAGCTTCTCGGCGAATTGCTGCGAACGATCGCGCGCTTTATGGCATATATCGAGAAACGCCGGGTCGAACTTCGTTATCAGTTGTTGGAGCGCGGCGGCGTCAGGGCCGCCCTCCCGTATGCGTCTTAGGAGATCCTCGAAGCCGTCGATGTATGACTGGGCGGGCCGGTTACTTCGCGTACCGTCTGGTGAAATTGTCACGATTTGGGGATCGATCGGACCCAGCTCACTGGTATCGCTCATGATGATGGAGCGAGCCGCCAGAGATAACAGTGTGCCGGCGCTCTTTGCGCAGTCGGGCACGATTACGCGTAGCTCGCCGTCTGGTTCCACGGCCTTCAAGAGGAGGCCGGCGATCTTCTCGGCGGCGTCAACATCGCCGCCCATTGTGTGGAGCATGAGATCAAGTTTTGTACCCGGCTTGACCTTGTAAAGCAGGTCTGTCAACGCTAGAACGTCGTCGCGCTCGACATATGCGGCGGCGCCCGATACGTAGCAAATCAGTGTCCGTCCAGTCGCCGCTTCGATTTCGCGTATGTATTCCTGGCGGCGATACCTTGCACTTTGTGTGGCCCGGAAAAGCGGCGTTTGACTTGGTTGAGGAAGTGGCTGCTCGTTCGGTTTTACGCCCGAGCCCTCGGCGACTGCGGTCATGAGCGTCGTTGCTCCCTTTGTGCCCTATTCGTCTTGTACCCAGTTGACTCTTCCAGCATTCAACCAGAAGTGGCATCGCTCGCCAGAGTGAAAAGCGTCGACACTCGGGAACAGCGTCACTGTCTTTCCGGTTCTAAGGTCCCACCACGGCTTCCGGCTGTGGGACAGGTTAAGTAAGATGCGCTCCTCTGGGTGCCTGGGGCAGTCGAATGCCAACCATGAGGGCTCCGAACGGGCGAGAACAACCGTTGCCGTTCGAGGAGGCAGGGTTGTAGGAACCTCATCTGCCGCGGCTACGCTTCCCGCGAGCCGGTACCGCCAAGGCAAGAACCGAAGCCCAGGTAGCTTCCGGCGGAACCAGAGGTTGAGCCGACCAGCCGTCATGGATGACAGGAGAGCCTCGGCACTAGTGCCGGTCATCGCTGGACCCAGGTTACTTGCATAAACGGCTCGGTGTCACCGTATCCGATCAACCCCGCGGCGGGGTCGCAGAAGTGGCCATCTCGTGGCGGCCGGCTGTTGGTGCTGACCTCGCGGTCGTGGGCGCGGACCAAGATTTCCGATGGCGCGGGCGTCACGCCGTAGCCGACGAGCCGTTCCAGTAGCTCGGCCGTTGCCAGGCTTGCTACCAGCGAGGTATACGACACGACCGCAGGTTCCACTCGGCCAAGCTCGGGCGCGTAGCCCTCGTCTTGCCGCTGGCGGCGTTCTTCGGGATCGAGCAGCTCGGCTGCCGCTCTGGCGAGGTCGACGCGGTTCCGGCAGATGAGGCAGGCATAACCGGGTGCCATAACCGTGACTCGGCCGTAGATTCCTCGAAGCGTCCCATCCGTGCTGTCCAGGAGTACACCGCAATCGATGACGGGCACCATGTAGAAGGTAGAGAGGCGGGACAGCACCTGCCGTCCAGCGTTGTCGTCGGTGCAGCCGAAGACGACATCAGCCGCCGTGACGGCCTGTGCCACCGACTGTTCGGTCAGTCGCCCCACGATGCTACGCACGGTCACGTCGAGCGCGATGGCAGCGACATGGGACGCGAGCACCTCGGCTTTCGGCTGGCCGACCGATGACGGACTGGAGCCGTAGAGGCGGGTGAGGTTGGTCGCCTCAACGGTGTCGGGGTCTACCAGCAGCACACTCCCGACGCCGAGGCGGGCGAGCTGCTCAACGACCGCCGAGCCGGTGCCACCGCAACCGATCACTGCCACTGTAAGGCCATCGAGCACAGCTTGGACGTCCCCGCCGAATGCCCGGACCTGCCGGTCGTATAGCGCCGGAGCTTGATGGGCTGACGAGGCGTCGAAGGCGCTGAGCAGGCGGAAGCGCGGGCCGACCACCCACGCCCGACCGATGGCATGCCGGGTATTGCCGTCTCGGAAGCATCCCGTGTATTGGAAGAGATCCGAGCCCGGCGAAAGCACGATGCTGCCGTACGAGTCTTGGCCAGTGCGGATACGAAACGGCGCGTCCAGCTGCTCGTCGACGCTGGCATCGTGGCTACTTGGGGTTGGATCGCCTTCAGGATGTGTATGGAACCAGAGGGCGACCGCGCCGATTTCGGCTGCTCGTGCGAGCGCGGGAACGTAACCGCCAGACCGTACCAGGAGCGCATCACCGCGCCGGTCTGAGTACTGATCTTCGGGCACGAGATGGAGTTCGCGAACCAGTAGGCGGACGCCGTTCTCCGTGCGGGCGACGCCGGCGAGCAGCACGCCGGCCGTCTCCAGCGGCTCACGCGTAATGGTTGCCAGCCTGTTGGCGATGTCGGCGGGCAGGACGATCGTGGCGTCGTCGTTCATGCGGCTGCCCTCGTGGCGAACGATGCTACGTTACTTCGGATTCGAGTCAGGTAGCTCTCCAGGCCATCGACACCGGAGCGCCACGAGTTCGCGTTCGGGAAGTGTCGGGACCAGCGCTGCCACTGACGGCCTAGGTGCTGCTCCGTTACCTCTGTGGCCGGGGCCCTGGTTCCATCAAGCCGGATGAGCGCCGGGTCGAACCACCACATGTCCGGCGGCATGTCAGGGTAACCAGGTGGCAGCCGGACTAGTAGGTCTGCCTTTTCCTGTTGGTAGCCCGGTGGGACTCGCCAATCGGGGAAGACCACACAAACCATCCCGCCCTCTTGGTGCACGGTGTACTGGATGCGGCGCTCCTCAAGGAACGCTGTGTCGGCCGGTGGCAGCACGGCGGCGACTCCTCTGGCTTAGCGCCTGCTGCCCGGGCTGATCTGGCCCGGGACGGTGAAGAAGCGAAGGCCGCTGCGCATCTTGACGACGTCGTCGTCGCCGATGAGCAGGTCGTCCTCGCCCGGGCGCACCTGGTAGAGGTCGCGATCCGCGGGGATGGGCGGGTCTGGGAGTTGGCGCAGCTGGGCGCCGGTCAGCTCAGGCTCCTCCACCTGGAAGTGCTCCCGATCGATCTGGATGTAGAAGTGGCGTGGGCCGCGCTCGGATGCTTCTGTGCTCATGGTGATGCGCCTCTCTGGTTGCTTGATACCACGGTATCACGGTGCTTGCCTGACGGGCAACCACGGAGCATAATCGGTTTGGCGCACAGAGTCAGGGGGAGCGACGATGCGAACGCCGAAGGCGATGACGATCCGTTTGTCTGCCGAGCAAGCCGAGGAGTTGGAGACCGTGGCGGCGGTCGACGACCAGCCGATCGCCGAAGTCATCCGTGCCGCAATCTCCGAGCACATCGACGCACGCAAGCGCGATGAAGGGTTCCGCAAAAGCCTCCGTGACAGAATCGAGCGGACACAGCGCATGCTCGGCGAGTAGGCCGCGTACTCAAAGCCGGGCGGTAGGGCAGCCGCCCTAATTTCGTCGCACACCGTGTCGCCGCAAGATCCGCTTTACGCTGGAGCGCTGACGCCGTACTCGTCCGCCAGGGCCTGGACGGTGGCGTCACCGTCACGGAAGCGCGCGATGATCGTCGGGACGGCGTCGCCCCGGCAACCGCGCCTGCCACCGGTGGCCGCGGTGGTTGGGTCAGCTCGCGTGGTGGCGCTGGTGGTGGCCCAGGACGGCCGTCTCGTCGCGATGCCGCGATGCGGGTGTGGACTGGTCAGGAGCCCGAGAGCGCTGAGGTAGGCGACGTAGCCCGCGTCGTCCGGGCGGTCGATGGCGGCGGCGACCGCGCGGGCCGCCATTGCATCTGGCGTGGTCCCCTCACCGCCCCGACGCGGCCGGCGACCGCCGCAAGAGGTTCGAGGGCGGCCGGTACTTGCTCGCGTCACCGATACTCGCCCAAGATCAACTGCGTGGACAAGCGACCGCGCTAGTCACCGAAGGTGACGGCAGGTACCGCTCGGCAGCGTCCAGTCATGCCGATGAGGGCGCGCTTCGGCTACCGCTTCTGCTCCTGGCATGCAACACGAGGTAACCGTCCTCGTGGGCTACTTGCGAGCCTGCTGACAGAGTGCCCGGTCTCGCACGAGGGCGCAGTCGCGTACCGGGCAGGACCATCACACCCACCGTGCAGGCCTGGAAAGTTGACGGCACGAGCCGCTGCGGTGGACACTTGCTTCGGAGGAGGATCATCGCCATGAAGCGTGAGAAGAGCAGCCAGCGGCGCGAGTTGACCCCTGAGGTCATCGCTCGTTTCGCCGAGCGTGCTATCAAACCCTCTGCGAAACTGGAAGGTCGAGTAGTCCCCGCCGGCTACCAGCGTTCTGCGCAGGTCGCAGCAATCATCGCAAAGCGCCACTCGCGCGTCTGATGTCCCTGTCGCCGGATTATGGCGAAACGCTCCTGCCAGACGACGAGTTGGCATATCTCCTTCCAGATATCCGGGCCGGGCTCGCTGAGCCCATCACTAAGGCGGATATCTACCTGTTGGAGGAGGCTGAGCAAGCGGAGGTAGTTGCCCGGCTGCTACCAGAGGTCAGCCGCGGCGATCTTGCACTCGATTCCCTCCTTAGCGTTGGCTTCATACAAGAGTTGCATCGGCAACTTTACGGCGGAATTTGGACTTGGGGAGGGGAGTTCCGTAAATACAATACGAACATCGGTATTGACTGGTACTTAATCACCGGTAATCTGCACGGCGTGCTGGGTGACATCCTCTATCGCTGGAACGAAACCGAGGATTGGACCGCGCGCGAATTGGGAATCGCTGTCCATGCGGCGACAGTAAGGATACATCCGTTCGTCGACGGCAACGGCCGCTGCACACGCCAACTCGCTGATTTTGTATTCGTTGCCGCACAGGAGGGCGACACCCTGGAACAGTACGACTGGGATCTTGATAAGCGCCAGTACATCGCCTTGCTTCGAGAATACGACAGCACTCGCAATCCTCGTGATCTGGCTGAGTTTATCCAAGTCGTCGCCACCTAATGCAATGCGAAAACGGTCTTTCCACATCTCTGATTAACACCTTGCCGCGCGGCCGAGCACGAGAAGCGACGACGGAGCGCCGTGCCCTAAGCTGGCTGGTAGCTAGACCGGTTCATCCTGACCAGCAAGCGAGCCATCGTGGTCGACAGCATCATCACCCGCAAGGTCGGCATGACGCCGCGCTGCCCGTCACTGACATGAAGTACCAGCAGTCCCTGCTCGGCTGAAGGATCGATCAACTACGGAGCGTTTGTGCTCGAGTCGGCCGGTTAGGGTCAGACGCTCCGCGAGGCAAAGCACCTGCCCCAACCCAAAGGAGCTGGACTTGCGGGCAGTTGAGGAGTTGTAGGAGGCGCAGGCGGTCGAGGCGCCTCCCAGATTCGTCATGGACCGGCGCCACTAGAGATGTGTGACGATCCCAACGTGACTGCCGACCTCGTAGTTCAGTTTTCCATGGCGCTATGCGCCAGTGGCTGTGGCTTGCGGTCCGAGAGATCGCAAAGCAAGTGGGTGAGACCAGACGAGAGCGCATTCGGCAGCAAGCCGCGACCGTGCGACTGACGATTGTGCACGTGATGCCGTTGCCGGAGGACGTGAGCCGGCCGAGTGGGAAGAAGCGTCCGTCGCTTCTCGGACTGGATGCTGCTTAATCCATGTGGTGGCAGAGGGCCACCGTACAAGTAATTTTTGTTCAATCAGATCGTGGGCGTGTGGAAGAAGTATCGGATGGCCGGTCAGTCCCGAGGTCAGACCTGGCGATTCAGCCACATGCCGATCGTGACCTTTCGTCGCGCCGCCGTGCGGCCTCCTCACGCTCGTATTCTTCAATCGACTTTCGGCGTAGATCCACCGACGGTACCGGACCCGTTTCCGGTGGGAACGTTGGCGTGCTTTGGCTGCGGACTACTTTTTCTTTTTCTTCTTTTTCTTCTTTTTCTTCTTTCGCACCTCGTTTTCTCTATAGATAGTAGCGGAACCTGTGACAGCAGCCGCGATTACAAAAGTGCTCAATATTGCCTGCACAATTGGCCCTGCGCCACGCTCTGAGGCCGCGATGAAGAGGGTGGTTCCGGTGGCCACCACGGCAAGAATGAGAGGAAGGATGCCTCGGCGCTGCATCAACCCACCACCGTTCCGATGGACACCATCAACATCAGCAACCCAATGACGCCCGGGATGATGATGCCCCACAGTGGGTGAAAGTCGGGAGTATCGGGAAGATCCTCCTCGTCGAAGCTTGGGTCCTTTCTTCGCCGCTTCGCCAACTGCTTATCTCGCCACGCTTCCCGTTGCTTCTTTGTAAGCCTTCCCGCTCGATGTATCATCCAGGCGACAAAAAACATCACCAGAGCCGCACCAAACGCGAGAAATCCTAGATCAGCAACACGCTCGCCCACCCTGCGCGCGGTATCAGTGTCACCGGCGTCGAGTGCCGCCTTTTTTGCGACATTTTGCGTCACGGCGGCGCTTACTGCCGTCACCATTGAAAGAACCAGAAGATCCAGACCAATCGCCAGATCATCGAGCTTGAAGAAACTCTCGTCAGTCTCGCGAGTCAAGCCCTTGGCTATCACTAGGAAAAGCACGCTTCCAGCTGCGATCGAGAGCTGCCCAAGCCACGTCTCTAGGAATCCGAAGACGACTTCCACGCCTACTCCCCATCGCATGTGGATCGAGCGAGGCTCCACAAGGCGGCCCGAGCTACACTTCGCCGAGCCGGCTCGGCTCTTCTAGCCCGGAAGCGGTTCTGCGGCATCACTCGTCCTTCGCGACAAGAGATCAACAAGCCGGACCTCGGATCGCAGAGCTGCCGGCAGTACAGAAATGTACCGCTGCGGTCAAGGGGGACTTGCGCATCCCCGTCCAGGAGACCGCCAGACGTCCGAGGGGCAATCTTCGGTTCGGCGCGGTCATGTAGACGGCCCGGCCCGACCGAGTGATCTTGGCATCCTCATTTGCCGCTGGTCGCGCGCGGCTTCGGTGGTGAGCTGTCGACGATCGACCTCGCGATCCGGATCAGCCGCGTAGGGGCTCAACGCACCATGGCCGATCGGTGCACCCATGGCGGTTGACGTCTGAGCCTGTTCGTCATCCCGTTTACTTTTTCGCTGTCGGAGCCAACCGATAGGCCTTCGCCCACCATCTTCATGGGGAGGTGGGAAGGGAGCTCGATGCGAGCGGACGACGAGCGCGAGTACGCCGAGTTCGTGCGGGGTCAGGTGCTGGCCTTGCGACGAACCGCGTACCGGTTGTGCGGCGACTGGCATCTGGCTGAGGATCTGGTGCAGAGCGCCCTGGTCCTGCTCTACCGGCACTGGCCCCGCGTCGTGTCGGCGGTGTCGCCACACGCGTACGTCCGGAAGGTCCTGGTCAACACGGTCCTGGAGGAGCGGCGGCGCTGGTGGTCGCGGCGGGTGCGGCCGAGCGCCGAGCCGCCGCCGGACCTGGGCGCGGCCTGCCCGGTCGGCATCGACGGCCGCTTGGACCTGCGGGCCGCGCTGGCGGGCCTGGCGCCGAGGCAGCGCGCGGTATTGGTGCTGCGGTACTGGGAAGGGCTCGATGTGGCCGAGACGGCCGAGGCGCTCGGATGCTCGGCGGGGACCGTGAAGAGCCAGACCTCCGACGCCATCGCCGCGCTCCGCCGTCTGCTGCCCAACTATGTGAGCGAGAGGCTGGAGTCCCGATGACCGACCGCGAGCTGACCACACTGTTCGCGCTCGCCGACGTCGAGCCGGAGCCCGCGCTGCCGCCGGGGTTCGCCGAGCAGACGGTCGCCGTGGCACGCCGGTCGGTACGCCGTCGTCGTGCCGTCGCCGCGTTCGTCGCCGCCGCGGCCGCACTCGTCGCGGGCACCGTCGTGGTGGCCGGGCCGGTGCCGGGCGGTGGGCAACACGCCGCGACGACCGGCGGTCCGAGCCTGCCCGACCGGTTCGCCGGGTACTCACGACGAACGGCGACGGTGGCGAAGGAGCCGCCCGGCCGGGCGGTGGCGACCTACACCTACGGCAACCACGAGTTGTTCAGAACGCTTCAGCCGCTGGTGGTCGGCGCGGACCGGGACACCTACCGGCGGGTCGACGCGATCGAGGAGCGCCGTACCGACAAAGGCGGCTATCCGAAGGCGTTGCTGTCGCCGGACGGTACCCGGATCCTCGTCGGCGATGAGCGGGGCGACGCGACGAGCCTCGTGCTCGTCGACCTCACCGACGGGCGCCGCCGCGACCTGCCCGTCGACCCGCCGATGCGGGTCCGGCTGTTCTCCTGGTCGGCGGATGGCCGTTACGTCGCCTACGGCAGGGCGCCGGTGCCGGGGCAGTCCGATCCAGGCCGAAACGGTACACCCACCACCGGTGAGCTCGTGATCCTGGACCTCGCCACCGGTATCAGCACTCGTCATCCGCAGACCACGCCGGTACGCAGCGCCTCGTTCGCGCCCGACAGCCGGCGCCTGGCCGTCCAGCTCGACCGGGAAGCCTGGATCGTCGCCGTCGACGGGCGACGCCAACGGCAACTCGTCCTGCCACCGGGGCGGGAGCTGCTGATGCGGTACGCCTGGCTGCCCGACGGTGCGCTGATCGCGACCGTGCCCCGGACCGAGGACCCTCCTTACCAGCGCTGGTCCAACGAACTGGCCGTCGTGGACGCGGCTGGCGAGGGCCGCATGGTCGCGCCGCCGGTCACGGTCGGGTGGATGCTCGGCTGGCGGTCACCGACCCGGTTGGTGACCTTCGAGATGGGCGAGGACGCCGTGGGCGGCAGCATCATCGAGGTCGCCCTCGACACAGGCGAACGGCGGGTACTGAGTCGGTTCAGCGACTCTTCCAGCTGCGAGTACGGCACCCAGCGATGCCAGGTGGGCGACCTGCAGCTCGCGACCGGCCTGCTCGCCAGGCTCGACATCAGGCCCGGCATCGATCGCGGTGACCGGCCACTCTGGCAGAGCCTGGCGTTCGTCGGGCTGGGGTTCGTCGGGCTGGCGCTGGCGCTGGCCGCGCTTCTCGCGGCGGGGGCCCGGGCCGTCCGCCGGCGGCGCTGACCCCGCTCGGCGCGTCCGCACCTGCGCTCGCTCGACATGCGCTCTGCTCTCCTGGACCGTCCTGCGGCGGCTGCCAGTCGCGGTCGGCTTTCTACCGCGTGTACGCGATCGACCAAATCCTGCCCGCATTCACCCGCCGACTACGTCCACCGAGAAGGAGCTCCGGTGGGTTCGCATTGCGTTCGAGCCCTGTCTGGCGGCGAGGGCGGCGATGATCACGAGGCTGCGGCCGTAGGGCGGCGGTTTCGTCCCGGCCCAGGCGGTCAGTCGTGGGTGCTGGCTCCGCGGCGGACGTCGAGTTCCGGCATGGTCGGGTAGAGCCGGTGCGTGGTCGTCAGGTCATGTCGTCGAGGTCGGGTCGGTTGTCGTGGACCCATTGCAGCACCGCCATGATGGCTTCGTACTGGGTGCGCGCGAGGCTTTCGGCTCCAGGTCCGGATACGGTTTCGATCTCTACCGTGACTTCGATCGGCGGCACCGGTCTTTTTCTCCTGACGCGGCCCGCGGCAGGCGGCTGAGGTTGGGGTGGTTGGTCCGAAGCCGGCGAGGGCTGATCTGCACTGGTCGGAGCAGGGGTCGTCGATGTCGGCGGCCGCTTTCCGCGTGACGTCGAAGCGTTCGGCGGGTCAGGGCGTCGGTCGCTTGCCTGTTGCTCGTCCTGCTTCACGCGAGGCCGTACAGGTGCGCTGGCGCCGGAGTCCAGGGCGGTGGCCAACGCGGCTCGATGTTCCTGTGTCAGCGACGCCGCCCCGTCGATGACCGCTTGTACGAGCTCGTCAAGCTCACGGTCGCGACTTTCAGGACGAGGTGCCATGACGCCCCCTCGGACGTGGGAAAGCGATGACCAACCTGCGGCTGGCGGGTCGAGGCCCGCATAGCGCGGTAGAGAACCGAGACTGCGCCATCCGGCATGCTCGTCCGGCTGGCCCGCGCCCCGCAACAGCTGGCCACGATCGGGTGACGGCTCGATCCGGGCAGCGCCTTGCCACCCCGAGTGACCTTCTCAAGTGTCAAGAAACTTCGGTTCGAGAGGTACCGGTTCGGCGCCGGTGGGCACGCTGAGCCGCGAACTCCGAGGAACGGCAGCAGGATCAAGGTCTACTCCCATCGCCGCGACCACTCGTTCGCGGGATGTCGACAGCTCGCGAACGGCGAATAGCCTGAGCCATCGATGTCGTACGGAAGGCCGGGGTGGGTGACAGAACGGGCGTTGATTGCCAAGGCCGCGTTGCGTAAGTTGCCGGCCACGGCAGACGATGGAACTCCATACTGCATGGAATGCCGTAGGTACGGCGAGCTCCATCGGATGGTGGCCAGCGGCGTCACGAAGTATTCCGAGTGCGAGGGGGAGTTGCCCCCTGATCTTGGACACTTGAAACTGGGATCTTGATGGTCCTGGTGGACAGGAGTCCTGGAACACGATGGTGAACAAGCCCTACCCACAGCAGTTCAAGGCCGATGCGGTCGCGTTGTACCGGTCCCGGCCGGGCGCGACGATCGCGTCGATCGCCGATGACCTGGGTGTCAACCGGGA
>Ga0214467_1000280_pt1 | contig 12366 bp, 14 predicted proteins | sample RVTome_8_FD_187339 | JGI IMG/M metagenome (GOLD analysis project Ga0214467, IMG submission 187339) | Soil microbial communities from uranium-contaminated site in the Upper Colorado River Basin, Wyoming, United States - RVT160D0 HiSeq ...
GTCGGCGTCGCGGGCGACGCGGGCGAAGGTCGGGGCGATCCGGTCCTGACCGCCGGGATACGTGAAGCTGGGAATCTGGATTCCGATACGCACCCGGCAAACCTACCCGCGCCATCCTCCAGGACGCTCCGCGACGACGGGGCGCGGCCGGATGGTCTGGGCGGACCCGCCGCCCGCATCCGTGCACCGCGGCAGCGGGCGGCGACCATGCCCGCGTCCGATTCCCGCCAGCTTTGAGGCGGCGGATGAGCGAGCGTGGAGTGCATGAGTTACCAGATCAAGGCGCTGCCGGCCGCCACCCTCGAAGCCGTCCGGGCTACCGGGCGGGACGTGTCCGGTAACCCTGTCGAGCGGATGACCGCCGGCGGCGGCGAGCCGATCCGCTGCTGCCTGCGCGACGCGGCGCCCGGCGAGGAGCTGATGCTGTTCGGCTACGAGCCGCCGCTGCCGCCCAGCCCGTACCGGGAGGTCGGCGCCGTCTTCGCGCACGCCGGGCCCTGCCCCGGGCCGGCCGGCGCCGGCACCTACCCGGACGGCTGGCGGGGGCGCTCGCAGGTGCTCCGCGCGTACGACGAGCGGGGCTGGATCCACCCGGCCACCCGCGTGCACGATGGCAGCGACCCGGAGGCGGCGATCGCGAAGGTGCTCGCCGCGCCCGGCGTCGTCCAGGTGCACAGCCGCAACGTCGCGTACGGCTGCTACATGTTCACCGTCACGCCGGGCGCCGAGGCGGCGCCGGTAAGGGACTCGTAACCACCAGCCCGGTTACGCTCCGGGCGATGCTCAAAGACCTCGCGCTGATCTTCCTGTACTCGCTCGGGGCGGCGCTGGCCGGCGGTCCGCGCGAGCGAGCCGGAGCTCGCCCGCGTGGTCGCCAACCTGCTGCTCAACGCCGTGCGGTACACGCCCGACGACGGCACCGTGTCGGTCACCGGCGGCAGCGATCCGGACGGCGCCTGGCTGGCGGTCGCCGACACCTGCGGCGGGATCCCGGAGGCCGACCTGCCGCGGGTGTTCGACGTGGCGTTTCGGGGTGAGCGGGCCCGCACCCCCGCCGAGGGAGCGGGGGGCGGGCTGGGGCTCGCGATCGTGCGCGGCCTGGTCGAGGCGCACGGCGGGCGGGTCGCGGTGCACAACACCCCCGACGGCTGCCGCTTCGTCGTCCATCTCCCTAGCCCCGCGTAGCGGGCGCGGGCGCGTCCACACGCGACGGTACGAGTTCGAAGTGGACGGTCCGGCCGGTCTTCGAGCGCGCGAGCCGGTGGGTCAGCGGCACGAAGAAGCCGTGCAGGAAGGGGTGCTTGGCGCGCAGCACCCGCGCCGCGTACCGGTCCTCCTCGCCGTGCAGCAGGCGCATCCGCGCCGGTACCCCCGGACCCGTCACGCGGCCGCGCCCGGTCGACGGCGCGATGATCGCGCGGGGGTCGCGGCGCAGCCGCCGGGTCTTGAGCGACTTCTCGAAGCTGCGCACGAACGCCCGCTCGCCGTCCACCGCGACGCTCACCGGGCTGGCGCCCGAGCGGCCGTCCTTGCGGTAGGTGGTGAGCCGCACCGTCTTCTGCCGCACGAACGGGACGAGCGCCGGGGTGGCCGCCACCGACACCTCGCCGACCACCCAGCCCAGCCGCCGCAGCCGCACCACCAGCGCCACGCCGACGAAGACCGCCATCGCGCCGATCAGCCACGGGTCGGCGTCGCGGCCGCCGAGGTCGAGGTCGCCGGCGTGGTTGACCGCGTGCACGGCGTTCGCGACGAAGAAGCCGCCCAGGGCGGTGGCCAGCCCGTCCGCCCACAGCAGGGCGAGCAGCAGCGACACGGCCAGGCCGAGCTGGAACGCGCCCAGGTCGTGCACGAAGTGCTCGTGCCGCGGGAATTCCACGAAGTCGGCGAACGAGCCCGGCGCGGCGAGGCACCACACCGCGGCCGCGCCGGTCAGCAGGGCGCCGAGGAGCGTGACGATCGTGACGTACAGGTTCTTGGTCATGTGGCATGGACGGGACCGCCCGACGAATCGTGACGAGGCGGCTAGTGTGGTGCCGGTGACCAGGCCGGACTGGGCTCCTTACGGGGTCGACCTCGATCGGCCGAACGCGGCCCGCGTCTACGACTTCTACCTCGGCGGCGCGCACAACTTCGCCGCCGACCGCCAGATGGCCGCGCAGGCCCTCGCCGGGTGGCCCGAGCTGCCGCTGATCATGCGGGCCAATCGGGCGTTCCTGCGGCGGGCGGTGCGCTTCCTGGCGGGCGCGGGCGTGCGGCAGTTCCTCGACCTGGGCTCCGGCATCCCGACCGTGGGCAACGTGCACGAGGTGGCCCGCGCCGAGGAGCCGTCCTCCCGCGTGGTGTACGTGGACATCGACCCGGTCGCGGTCGCGCACAGCCGGGCGATCCTCGACGGCGATCCGCGGGCCACCGCCATCCAGGCCGACCTGCGCTCCCCCGCCGGCGTGCTCGACCTGGCCGCGCGCGAGGGCGGCCTCGACCTCACCCGGCCGGTCGCGGTGCTGCTGGTGGCGGTGCTGCACTTCGTGCCCGACGCCGACGACCCGGCCGGCGTGATCGCGCGATACCGGGACGCCACCGCGCCGGGCAGCGCGATCGCGATCTGCCACGCCACCTCGGACGGGCAGGGTGGCAGGGCGGACGAGCACCGCGCGCTGTACGCCCGTACGCCCACGCCGATGACCATGCGCTCGAAGGCCGAGGTGGGCCGGCTCCTGGAGGGGTACGAGCTGGTCGAGCCGGGCCTGGTGTCCATGACGCTGTGGCGACCGGACGACGACGAGCCGCCCGACCGGCCGGAGGACTACCCCGGCTACGCGGCCGTGGGTTTCCGGTAGGCCCCGCCGGGAACCGGGCGGCGCCCATGACCGACTATCCATAACGTGGGGTGCGAAGAGTATCGCGAGGCGCTGTCAGCGCGCCTCGACGGGGAAGACGATCCGGGCGAGCGTGCGGCGACCGACGCGCACCTGGCCGGCTGCGCGGCGTGCCAGCGGTGGTTCGAGGCCGCCGCCCAGGTGACCCGGATGGTTCGCACGAGCGTGGTGACGCGCGAGGTCACGGTCAGCGACGAGGTGCTCGCCGCCGCTCCCGGCCGCGGGCGGGCCCGCCTGGTCCGCGCGCTGCGGGTCGGGCTCGGCGCGCTGGGCGTGGTGCAGTTTCTGCTCGGCGCCGCGCAGATCGGCGGCTTCGCGGCCGGGCGGCACCTGCACACCTTCGGCGTGGGGCCGGATCACCTGTGGCACGAGTCCGCCGCCTGGAACGTCGCGATCGGCGCCGGCTTCGCCTGGATCGCGCTCAGCCGCGGCCCGGGCTCGGGGCTGATCCCCACGCTGACCGCCTTCGTGGCCGCGCTCAGCCTGCTCACCGCCAGTGACATCATCGCGGGCCGGGTCGACCTCGAACGGGTGCTGAGCCACGCGTTCATCCTGGTCGGGTATGTGCTGGTGCTCGTGCTCTCCCGCCTCCAGCCGGCTCGCGGCGGCCCGGCCGGCGGCCAGCGCACGCCCCGCCCCGCGTGGCGGGCCAGCTTCGACGAGGTCGACCAGCCGCCGGCCCGCCCGGCGCTGCGCCTGGTCCGCGAGCGCCCCGCCCAGGCCCGCCGCGCCGCGTAACAAAGGGCCAGCGCCCCGAGCGCACGGTCCGGCTGGCGCTGCTGGAGGCCGAGTCCGCGTTCGCCGAGCGCTTCATCGCACAGACCATCCAGAGAGCTTCGGTGTGGGGGTCACGCCCGCCCGTTCTTTAGGCAGGTTATTTGCCCGCGTCCGCGTCAGTGGCCGGCCGTTTGCTCCCGCGGGCCGGCGGGTCCGCGGGTCAAGCCCTTGCTGCCTCCGGCGGGAGCCCTCCGCCCCATCAGGATGGGGTTAGGTGCCGCTTCGTGGGGTGCGGCGGCAGCCCCGTGTGCCATCCCGACGGCCATCGACCCGCATGGGCCTAAGCGGGCCAACGCCCGGGGCAAGAAAATGGCTTAAAGAACGGCGCGCATGACCTCCACCCCGAAAGCTACAGAGCTCCGGGGGAGTCGGGGCGGGATGGCGGCGCCCCGACTCCCCCAGGCCTGCACAGGGGTTCAGCGCAGTGCGAAGTGGATGGTGCGGGTCAGGGTGGCGTTGTCGTCGTCGCCGTCGAGCGACCAGATCATGGCGCCGCCCAGGCCGCGGGTCCTGATGTAGAGCATCTTCTGGAGCACCACGGCGGGGTCGTCATAGGTCCAGAAGGTGGTGCCGTCCCACAGCCAGGCGTGCCCGGCGCGCAGGTCGCGGTGCACCGTGAAGCCCTTGGCGGGCAAGGTCTTCAGCGCCTTGTAGTCCTCGCTGCCGGCCTCGAAGGTGGCCGGTGCCGGACCGGTCGCGGTGCCGAACAGGCCGTTCTGGCCGCCGGTGACCCCGGTCCAGCCGCGGCCGAAGTACGGGATGCCGAGCACGAGCTCCTCGCGCGGCGCGCCCCGGTCGAGCCACGCCTGGATGGTGGAGTCGGCGGAGAAGTCGGGGTTGTCGGGCGCGCCCGCCGGCACGCGCAGCGCGGACTGCTGGTTGGCCCGCAGCTCCCAGGTGCCGTGGAAGTCATAGCCCTGCACGGTCGCGAAGTCCAGGTACTTGAAGATCTTCTTGACCTCGAAGCCGGCGTCGATGGTGGCCGGCGCGGCCGGTACGAACGCGGTCAGCTCGTAGTGCTTGCGCTTCGCGCGGCCGAGGGCGTCGAGCTGCGACCGGAACTCGGCGAGCAGCTTGGTGAAGTTCTGCTTGTCCTCGGGGCGTACGACGTTGCCCGGCTCGCCGTTCGAGCCCGGCCACTCCCAGTCGAGGTCGATGCCGTCGAAGACGCCGGCCAGCGAGCCGGGTCCGCCGGCGCTGCCGTCCGGGTTGGGCAGGTTGCCCTTGAGGTAGAGGTCGATGCAGGAGGCGACGAACTTCTTGCGCGAGGCGTCGGTCAGCGCCGCGTTGGAGAAGTACGTGGACCAGCTCCACCCGCCGAGCGAGATGAGCGCCTTGAGGTTCTTGTGCTTGGCCTTGAGCTTCTGCAGCTGGCCGAAGTTGCCGTTGAGCGGCTCGCCCCAGGTGTCCGCGACGCCGTCGACGCTCTCCTGCGCCGGCACCGGCCGCTGGTAGTCCGCCCACGCGTCACCCTCGCCCGGGCCGCCGTCCACATAGCAGCGGCCGTCCTCGGTGACGTTGCCGAACGCGTAGTTGATGTGGGTGAGGCGGCTCGCCGCCCCGGAGGTGTCGAGCTTCTTGACCGGGAACGCCCGGCCGTAGATACCCCATTGGGTGAAGTAACCGACGCGGACGAAGCCGTCCCGGTGCGAGCTGGCGCCGGCGGCGGCCGGAGCCGCGGCCGCGCCGGCGAGAACGGTGGTCATGGCTATCGCGACGCCGAGCAGTCTTCGCATGGCAGAACAGTAAGGAACCTTTCCTGTTCTGGCAAGAGAGACCGATTCGAGTCCGGCGCGATCCACGCGGATCAAATACATTAACTCTCACGTAACGGTGCCGACATCAGTACCTGGGGAGTAACGATGACGAACCGCATAAATGACCATCTACGTATCTCCCGCCGCGGGCTGCTCGGGCTGGGCCTGGGTGTCGCCGCGGCACCGGCGCTGACCGCCTGCGGCGGCGTCTCCACCAGCGGCGCGGACGGTGGTGAGGGCGCGGTCAACTTCCTCTCCACCCAGTTCACGCAGGTCGAGGAGAGACAGCGCTTCGAGAAGATCCTCGGCGACCGGGTGACCGACCCGAAGGTCGCGTTCAACCCGGTCGACGCGCCGACGTTCGCCACCACGGTGAAGTCCCAGCTGGACGCCGGGAAGGTGCAGCTCAGCCTCCTCGGCGGCCTGCACGGCGACCTCGCCCCGCACGCGAGCCGCCTGGAAGACCTCGACGACGTGCTGGGCGGGCTCGGCGACCGCGGCTTCGCCGCCGACCTCACCGAGCTGGCCAAGCTCGGCGGCGGCACCACCAAGTACGTGCCGTGGATGCAGGCCACGTACGTGATGGCGGTCAACAAGAAGGCCCTGCAGTGGCTGCCGAGCGGGGCCGACGTGCAGAAGCTGACGTACGACCAGCTGCTCACCTGGATGACCGCCGCCCGCCAGGCCAACGGCAACAAGCCGGTCTTCGGGCTCCCGGCCGGCCCGAAGGGGCTCTACCACCGGTTCTTCCAGGGCTTCCTGCTGCCGAGCTTCACCGGCGGGCAGGTCACGACGTTCCGCAGCCCGGACGCGGTCGTCGCCTGGGAGTACATGAAGCAGTTGTGGGCACAGACCGTGCCCGCCTCCACCAACTACGACAGCATGCAGGAGCCGTTGCAGCGCGGCGAGGTGCTGGTCGCCTGGGATCACGTGGCCCGGCTGCGCGACGCGCCCGGCGACAAGCCCGACGACTGGGTGATGGTGCCGGCGCCCAGCGGGCCGAAGGGTCTGGGCTACATGCTCGTCGTCGCCGGCGTCGCGATCCCCAAGGGGGCGCCCGAGGTCGACAAGGCCAAGGAGGTCATCAAGGCGCTCACCACCGGCGAGGTGCAGGCCGACGTGCTGCGGCAGAACGCGTTCTTCCCGGTCACCAGCGCGGAGATCCCGGCCGACCTGCCCGCCGCGATCAAGCTCGAGGCCGGCGCCGTGAAGACCCAGCAGGAGGCGGACGGCGCGATCGTGTCGCTCCCGCCGGTCGGCGTCGGCACCCGCGACAACGAGGTGGGCCAGGTCTTCAAGAACGCGTTCAAGGAGATCTGCCTCGACCGCAAGCCCGTCCAGGGCGTGCTCGACACCCAGGCCGGGCAGCTCAACGCCATCCTCGACGAGCTCAAGGTGGCCTGCTGGCGCCCCGACCCCGCCGGCACCCCCTGCCGGGTGGCCTGATGGCCCGAAAGAGGGCCCGCGTCCCGGCGGCGGTGCTGCTCATCGCGCCGTCGCTGGTCGTGATGACCGCGTTGTTCGCCTGGCCGCTGCTCGTGGGCATCGGCCAGGCGTTCAGCGGGCCGGACGGGCCGACCACCGCCTACCTGCGGCGGATGGCCGACGACCCGTACTTCTGGCCGGCCGTGCGCAACACCGCGCTGCTGGTCGTGGTGCTGGTGCCGCTGCAGTTCGCGTTCGCGCTGACGATGGCGCTGCTGCTGCGCGAGCGGCCCCGCTTCGCCGGCGCGCACTTCTTCATCTGGGTGATCCCGCTCGCGGTCAGCGACCTCGCCGCCGGCCTGGTGTGGCTCTCGGTCTTCGCCGACCGCGGCTACCTCAACTCCACCCTGGACCACCTGGGCCTCGACGGGTACGCGTGGCTGTCGTACGAGAACACGACCTCGATGTTCCTCACCGTGGTGGTCGCCGAGCTGTGGCGGTCGACCTCGCTCGTGCTGGTCATCGTGGTCGCCGGGCTGCAGGGCGTCCCCAAGGACTACGACGAGGCGGCGGCGGTCTTCGGCGCCACCTACTGGCAGCGGCTGCGGCACGTGGTCCTCCCCCAACTGCGGCCGAGCCTGCAGGTCGCGCTGATCCTGCGCACGATCCTCGCGCTGGAGACCTTCGCGGTGGCGCAGGCGCTCACCGGGCGCAACCTGCCGCTGCTCGTCGGCGAGACCTACCAGTGGTACAACGTGCTGCAGAACCCCAACGTCGCCACCGCCATCGCGCTGGTCGTGCTGGCCGTGTCGATGCTCGCCGCCATCGGCTACCTGCGGCTGCTGCGCGACCGGACGGTGACGAGATGAGCGGCCCCCGTCGCTGGCGGCGCGCCGCGGTCCAGGCCGCCTGCGTCGCGGTCACCCTCTTCATGGGGGTACCGCTGTACCTGATCACGCTCGCCGCACTCTCCAGCCGCGAGTCGCTCAACCGTTTCCCGTTGCCGCTGCTGCCGACCGACCCGTCGACGGAGACGATGTCGACGTTCCTGCGGTCCACCGGCGTCACCGGCGGCTTCATCAACTCGCTGACGGTGGGGCTGGGGACGGTCGTGCTCGCGCTGCTGGTCGGGGTGCCGGCCGGCTACGCCGTGGCCCGGTACGCGTTCCGCGGCAAGGACACGTACCAGCTGTTCCTGCTGCTCGTCCGGGCGCTGCCGATCGTCGTGCTCTCGGTGCCCCTGGCCCGGGTCTTCCTGGACACGGGCCTGTACGACACGACGTACGCGGTGATGCTCATCCACACGGCGCTGGCCCTGCCGACGACGGTACTGATCACCGCGGCGATCTTCGTGGGGGTCTCCCGCGAGCAGGAGGAGGCCGCGATGATCTTCGGGGCCTCGGCGCCCCAGGCCTTTCTGCGGGTGGTGGCGCCGCAGGCGCTGCCGGGCATCGCCGCGGCCGCGATGTTCGCCTTCATGCTCTCCTGGAACGAGGTGCTCGGCGCCACCGTGCTGACCCTCAACCAGCGCACGCTGCCCGCGCAGGTGCTCACCACCCTTTCCGACTCGCCGCTGGCGTACCGGTTCGCCGGCGGTCTCGCGCTGGTGTTGCCGGCCGTGGTCTTCATCGCCGTGATGCGGCGCTATCTGCTCAACATGTGGGGGACGACGCTGCGATGAGCACTGTGGTGATGGAAAACCTGATCAAGACCTACTCGGGCGGCGACAAGCGGGCCACCGACGACGTGTCGCTGGAGGTGGCCGACGGCGAGTTCCTGGTGCTGGTCGGCCCGAGCGGCTGCGGCAAGACCACGCTGCTGCGCATGGTCGCCGGCCTGGAGACGCCCGACAGCGGCACGGTCAGCATCGACGGGCGGGACGTCACCGACCTGCCCGCCCGCGAGCGCGGCCTGTCGATGGTCTTCCAGTCGTACGCGATCTTCCCGCACATGCGGGTGCGGCAGAACATCGGCTTCGGCCTCACGATGCGCAAGGTGCCCAAGGACGAGGTCGACCGCCGGGTCAAGCGCGCCGCCGAGCTGCTGCAGCTGAGCGAGTACCTGGACCGCTACCCGGCGCAGCTCTCCGGCGGCCAGCGGCAGCGGGTCGCGGTGGCGCGGGCGATCGTGGTGGACGCGGCCGTCCTCCTGATGGACGAGCCACTGTCCAACTTGGACGCGCTGCTGCGGCTCCAGTTCCGGGCCGAGCTGAAGCGGATCGTCAGCCAGCTCGGCACCACCACGCTGTACGTCACGCACGACCAGGCCGAGGCCATGTCGCTCGGCGACCGCGTCGCGGTGATGCGGGAGGGCAAGGTGGCCCAGCTCGGCGCCCCCCTTGAGGTGTACGACCGCCCCGCCGACCAGTTCGTGGGCGGCTTCCTCGGCTCCCCGCCGATGAACTTCCTCACCGCCCGCCTACGTGACGGCGCGCTCGCGATCGGCGACGCCTCCCTCCCCGCCCCCGACCACCTCTCCACCTGGGACGCTGGTGACGTGGTGGTCGGCGTCCGCGCGGAGAACATCCAGGTCTCCTCGGACGCCCAGCCCGGCTGGGTGCCGGCCCGCGTCGAGGTGGTCGAGCCCACGGGCGCCGCGCTGCTGCTCACCGTCCGCCTGGCCGACGAGCAGCTCAAGGTCCAGGCCCCGGCGACGTTCCCCGCGTCGCCCGACCAGGCGGTCCACCTGCGGGCAGAACCCTCCGCGCTCCGCTTCTACGACCCGTCGACGGGCCTGGCCCTCACCACCCGATGACCTCCTCCCCCGCCTTCCGGTCGCCTCAGGTGATCCTCTTCAGCGCCGACCTCCCGCGCGCTGCCGCCTTCTACGCCGGGCTGGGCTTCACCGAGACCTTCCGCGTGCCCACGGACGGCGAGCCGATCCACGTCGACCTCGTCCTGGACGGCTACAAGATCGGCATCGCGTCGGCCGCCTCCACGCGCGACGACCACGGCCTGGACCCGATCGCCGAAGGCCAGCGCGCCGCCGTCATCCTCTGGACGGACGACACCACCGCCGCCTACGCCCAGCTCGTCGCGAGCGGCGCCCCGGCCCTGGCGCCGCCACACCTCTGGCTGGATCGCCTGTTGATCGCCTGGACCGCCGACCCGGACGGCAACCCCATCCAGATCGTCCAACCCCTGCCCCCCACGCCCGCGACAGCGACCGACCACTGAACCTGCTCGGCATCGCGTGATCGACTTGCCGGCATCCTGGGGCTGGTGACGAGTCAGGGCTCGCACGTGACCGTGCCGCCGGGCGCCATCACGCCCGCGCGGATGACCACCCAGCGGCCCTCGCGTTCGGTGGTGCCAGACGGTGCCAGCTGGCCATCGATGGCGAACACGACCAGCGCTCCGTTCGGCAGCTTCGACGGTGTGATCCGGATGGTTCGACCGCCTTCAGCGTCCGTGCTGAACCCCTCGCCGCCGTAGCCGCGGCCTGGGGAGGGCCAGGTGCAGTCCCCGATCCGCACGATCGCCGGTGCGTGTGCTGCCGTCAGAGCACGTTGCAGTGCCGACGGGTCGGCGATGTCGTTGGGGTGGCGAAGCTCCACCGTGATCGTGCCGTGCTTGTCGGTGGCGACCGACCAGGCCGCGGCCAGCTGGGGTGGGGTGGCCTCGGATCCGGCTGGCGGCGCCGCGCCGCCCAGAGCACCGGCCGCGGCCACCGCGACCAGCCCGGCCGCCAGCACAAGCGTGCCCCCCGCGGCGGCGCGGCGTTGCCGGCGGTGGCTGCGGCCGCGTGCCAAAACCGTCTCCAACGGACGGTTCATCCGCACGCCGGCGAAAGAGTCTTTCAGGGCGTCCAACACCTGGTTGTCGGTCATCGTCCATCCTTCTGAACGTCAACGGTGGCCAGCAGCTCGCGGAGCGAGGCGACGGCACGCGACAGGTGCGCTCTCACGGTGCCCTCCGCAATGTCCAGCACGCGCGCGGTCGCCTGGGTGTCCAGGTCAAGGAAAATCCGCAGCACCACCACGTCACGCTGCCGCGCGGGCAACCGGCGCAGCGCGGCGAGGACCTTGGCATCCACGCCGGCGTCCACGTCGACGCCCGCCGCGGCGTCGTGGCCATCCAGCCGTACCTCACGCCGGCGGCGACGCCACCACGACACGTGCGTGTTGTAAGCGGTCCGGACCACCCACGCCTGCGGCGCGGGGTGGCGGCTGACCTTGCTCCACGACGCCCACGCCCGCGCGAACGCCTCCGCGACAAGGTCCTCCGCCAGCGCCGCGTCGCCGACCGCCGCCAGCACCGCCCGCACGCACCCGTCCCGGTACGCCGCGTAGAACTCCGCGAAGTCCTCCTCCAGCCCTCCCACACCCCACAGACGCTTCAGCGTTCCGATCCGCTTACCTCGCCAGCCCCACAGTCAGGTGCCCGCCGATCCAGGCACGGCTCAAGACGAGCGTGCGGTCGCCGACGGCGGAACAGCCAGCCCACGGGGCATGAGCGATCTCGCCATGCAGCGAAACCAGGCCGCCGTGCGTAAAAGCACGGAGGTGGCATGAAGAACTCCGACCCCCGCCCCAAGCGCACCCGCGGCCTCGACGTGCTGCTCGTCGTGCTGGCATTTGTCCTGCTGGCCCTCACCATGGCGGTACTCCTGTATCTGACCTCGCGGCCGCCCGCCTACGACTAGAGCCAGGCAAGCGGGACGACTTTGCCGAGACCCTGCCCCCACCCCCGGGGTGGCACCCATCGCCGCACCGTGACAGACCGCAATTCCAAGAGGCTCTTCCATACTTTTCGCGATTTGAATAAGGGACAAGAATTGCCCTCGATCGACGAAAGGGGGTCGATGGTCTTGGGTGCTGGTGCGGGACAATTAGCGGGTGTTGGTGGAGGCGTTAGCGGAGCTCAAAGACCTCGCGGTCAAATGCGCTAACGAGCCGACGTGGCAGCTGAGCGACGACACGCTTGTCGAATGCTTGGACACGATCCATGAGGCCGCGCAGGCGGTCGCGGCGGCGCGGTTGCACCTGGTCCGGGAGATCGACGGTCGGGGTTTGGCGGTCGCGCAGCACGCCTCCAGCACGCCGGTGTGGCTGCGGGAGCATCTGCGGGTCAGCATCCACGCCGCGAAACGCCTCACCGACCTCGCCAAGGTGGTCGATCAGCGGCCGGCCCTCGACGCGGCGTTGACCGCCGGCGTGCTGAATGTGGAGCAGGCCATGGTGGTGGCCGCCGCGATCCACGACCTGCCCACCGGCCTCGGCCACGCACAGGTCGACGCTGCCGAGGCCCTGCTGATCGACCAGGCCAGCCAGTTCGAGCCCAGCATCCTGCGCAAAGCCGGCCAGCGGATCCTCGCCCACGTAGCACCCGAGCTAGCCGACGCCGCTGACGCCGCCGCGCTACGACGGATGGAAGAACGGGCGCGGCAGACCCGCGCCTTCCACCTGACCCGGCACGGCGATGGTCGAGTCCGGCTCACCGGCTGGCTCGACGAAAGCGGCGCCGCCACCGTCAACGCGGCCCTGGACCCGCTGTGCGCACCCCGCCACGACGACGCCGCGCTGCGCA
>Ga0214467_1000282_pt1 | contig 12227 bp, 11 predicted proteins | sample RVTome_8_FD_187339 | JGI IMG/M metagenome (GOLD analysis project Ga0214467, IMG submission 187339) | Soil microbial communities from uranium-contaminated site in the Upper Colorado River Basin, Wyoming, United States - RVT160D0 HiSeq ...
CGGTCGCCGGCCCCGCCTGCGGCGCCAGCAAGCGAAGCGAGCGTGGCGGGAACCGGCCCGTCTCGACACTCGGGAGAAGCCGGAACGGCGATCACCGGTTGTCGGCGGCGGGCGGCAGACTGTACGGGTGGCCGACATGACCGCGACCCGCGCCCCCAGCCCATGGACCCCGCCGACCGCCAAGGACCCAGTCGCCACCACGGTGCGCCTGCCTGGCTCCAAGTCGATGACCGCGCGGGCCCTCGTGCTCAGCGCGATCGCCGACGGCCCCTCGACGCTCCGCCGCCCACTACGCGCCCGCGACACCGAGCTCATGGCCGCCGGCCTGCGCGCCATGGGGTCACAGGTGTCCACTCTGGATGACGACCGCTGGGTGGTGCGCCCGCACCCGCTGGCCGGCCCGGCACACGTCGACGTCGGGCTCGCCGGCACCGTCATGCGCTTCGTGCCGCCGGTGGCCGGCCTGGCCGCCGGCACGGTCACCTTCGACGGCGACCCGCGCGCCCGGCTGCGGCCGGTCGGCCAGCTCGTGGGCGCGCTCCGCTCGATCGGCGTCCGGATCGACGCCGCCGACACGGGCAACCTGCCGCTGGCCGTGCACGGCACCGGGCGGGTGACCGGCGGCGAGGTGGAGATCGATGCCTCCGCCTCCAGCCAGCTCGTCTCCGGCCTGCTGCTGGCCGGCGCCGCGTTCGAGCGTGGCATCGTCGTGCGCCACTCCGGTCCGCCCGTCCCCTCGGCGCCCCACCTGCGGATGACGGCGGAGATGCTGCGCGCGGCCGGCGGCGCGGTCGACGACACCACCCCGGACGTGTGGGCGGTGCAGCCGGGCCGGCTCTCCGGGCGGGCCTGGGTGATCGAGCCCGACCTCTCCGGCGCCGCGCCGTTCTTCGCCGCCGCCCTGGTGACCGGCGGCCAGGTGACACTGCTCGGCTGGCCACGCAGCAGTGCTCAGCCGGTCGACCGGTTGCGGGCCCTGCTCCACGAGATGGGCGGCGAGGTCTCGCTCGGCACCGACGGCCTCACCGTGCGCGGCACCGGTGCCGTGCACGGGCTCGTCGCCGACCTCTCCGACGTCAGCGAGCTGACCCCGGTGATCGCCGCGCTGGCCGCGGTCGCCGACTCGCCCTCCCGACTCACCGGCGTGGCACACATCCGCGGCCACGAGACCGACCGGATCGCCGCGCTGGCCCGCGAGCTCAAGGCGCTGGGCGCCGACGTCACCGAGAGCCACGACGGGCTGGAGATCCGCCCCCGCCCGCTGCGCGGCGCGCCCTTCCAGACGTATGACGACCACCGGCTCGCGCACGCCGCGGCGGTCATCGGGCTGGCGGTCCCGGGCGTCGAGGTCGACGATGTCTCCTGCACGTCGAAGACCATGCCCGAGTTCCCGGCGCTATGGTCAGCGATGGTGGACGGGCACTAGGAGGAGCTCTGACGGGGAAGCGGCGGGAGTACGACGAGGACGACGTACGGGTCCGCCCGTCTCGTTTCTCGCGCCCGCGTACCCGCACCCGCCCCAAGCACTCCGACGCGGTCGAGGGCTTCGTGTTCGCGGTCGACCGGGGGCGGTACACGTGCCAGGTCGGCGACGCGGCCGTCACCGCCATGCGGGCTCGCGAGCTGGGCCGCAAGTCGGTGGTGGTCGGCGACTGGGTGGCTCTCGTCGGCGACACCTCGGGAGCACCGGGCGCGCTCGCCCGCATCGTGCGGATCGCCGAGCGCACCTCGGTCCTGCGGCGTACCGCCGATGACGACGACACCACCACCGAGGGCCGGCTGGAGCGGGTCGTGGTCGCCAACGCCGACCAGCTGGTGATCGTCAACTCGCTGACGGACCCGCCGCCGCGCACCGGCTTCATCGACCGGTGCCTCGTCGCGGCGTACGACGCGGACATCGACCCGCTGCTCTGCCTCACCAAGGCCGACCTGGCCAGCCCGGACGCGGTGCTCGGCTACTACGCCGAGCTCGACCTCCCGCACGTGCTCTGCCGGCCGGACGCCGACCTCGACGACCTGCGCGACACGCTCACCGGGCGGATCTCGGTGCTCGTCGGCCACTCCGGCGTGGGCAAGTCGACACTCGTCAACCGCCTCGTCCCGGACGCCGACCGGGCGGTCGGCGCGGTCAGCGCGATGGGCAAGGGGCGGCACACGTCGACCAGCGCCGTCGCGCTCCGGCTTCCCGCCGACAAGCTCAGCTGGATCATCGACACCCCGGGGATCCGCAGCTTCGGCCTCGCCCACGTCTCCGCGGAGAGCCTCCTGCACGGCTTTCCCGACCTGGTGGAGGCCACCGTCGACTGCCAGCCCGGCTGCGAGCACACCGCCGACGACCCGGGCTGCGCGCTGGACGCGTGGGTGGCCGCGGGACACGCCGACGAGCGCCGCCTCCGCTCGTACCGCCGCCTCCTGGCCTCCCGGTCGGGCGAGCCCGACCCCGAGGCCGCACCCACCGAAGCACCATAGATTTGGGCTACCGCGATATCCGCGGTGGTCCAGACCGCTGCTCACCTTAAGTCGATCTTGGTGATGGGGTTGGGCCTCGACCCAGATGTGTGTCACACCGCCACAGACACCAACACCGCGTCACGACCGGACCAGCGACCACGCCCGCCCACTCACCCGAACCACCGCGCCAAGATCCAGACAAAATCCCTGATTTTGTTGCTATCCAAGGCTGCGGTAGCCGCAAAATCAGGGAATCTGTCGTTACCAGGGCGTGCGCAGAGATCGACATCGGGGCGGCACGATCCCGGATCCGCCTACCTTGGGTGACATCGAGTCCAGACCGCTGCTCCTGCGGCCTCACCCGGCTTCGTCTGGTCGCGGTCACCCCAGCGGCTGCGGCGGGCTTGCCCCGCGGACCTGGCAGCGCGGGGCGGGGATCTCGGCGAGCCCTGGCGAGCCGCCGCCCTGCGCGCTCTCCGGCGGGAGCGGCGGCCCGCGACTGAAACGGACCCGGGAGAATCTGCCTCAGCGCCTGACCCCGAGCTCTGAGCCGGCCGTTGATCGGATATCCCGCGCGGAATTAGATCTCGACGTAGCCGCCGCTGCGCCAGTAGATGCCATCCTCGCGGGACATCAGGCCCTCGTCGATCAGGTACCGGCGCAAGGAGGCGTGGTCGTCGTGCCACGCGCGCAGGATGGCGTCGACGGCGCGCTCGGGATAGCGGACGCCCGGCTCGAACGAGGCGGCGATGTGCTCCAGGAGTATCCGCCGCTTGCTCCGCGCGGCGGGCAGGCGCACGATCCGTCCGTCCCGCACGAAGGTCCGCAGCACCGCCGCCTTGGCCCGGTCCGGGTCGAGATCCGCCTCGGCGGCCGGCGCCGGCGTGTGCTCCCGCACCGCCTCCTTGAACGCGTTGGCCTCCGCCACGATGCGCCCGTCGATGCTGGCCACCAGGCCGCCGGCGGTCAGGCGGCGGAGCGCGACGACGACCTGGCGGGCCGGCAGGCCGGTGCGGACCGCCACCTCGGAGGGGGTGGCCGCGCCGAGCACGACGGCGGCGAAGGTGGTGAGCCGATCCGGCTCGGCGAGCAGTCCACACAACGCTTCCGGTCTCATAACGGGGACGCTATCGCGTATGGGGTGCCCCGATCAGCTACCTTTCCCGCCATGGCCCGGTACGCCGACGATCTTTCCCTCGCCCATGTGCTCGCGGACACGGCGGACTCCATCTCCTCCGCGCGGTTCCGGGCGCTCGACCTCCACGTGGAGTCGAAGCCCGACCTGACGCCGGTCTCCGACGCCGACACGGCGGTGGAGCGTGCCCTGCGTGCCACGCTCGCGCGCACCCGACCGCGCGACGGTGTGCTCGGCGAGGAGTACGGCGCGACCGAGGCGGCCGCCGGCCCGGGCACCCGGCAGTGGGTGATCGACCCGATCGACGGCACGAAGAACTACATCCGGGGCGTACCCGTGTGGGCGACGCTGATCGCGCTCATGGAGGGCGACCAGCCGGTGGTGGGGCTGGTCTCGGCGCCCGCGCTGGGCCGGCGGTGGTGGGCGGCGGTCGGTCACGGGGCGTACGCGGGACGGCACACGGCCGCTGCCACGCCGATCAGGGTCTCCGGCGTGAGCCGGCTCGCCGACGCCAGCTTCTGCTACTCCGACCTCATGGGCTGGGAAGAAAACGGCCGACTCGGGGCGATGCTCGGCATAATGCGCCAGACATGGCGTAACCGCGCGTATGGCGACTTTTATGGATACATGCTGCTCGCTGAGGGTGCCGTCGACGCGATGGTCGAGCCGGAGCTCTCGCTGTGGGACGTCGCCGCCCTGGTGCCGATCGTGAGCGAGGCGGGCGGCTCGTTCACCGATCTGGACGGCCGGCCCGGTCCGGGCGGCGGCAGCGCGGTGGCCACCAATGGCAAGCTTCACGCCGACCTGCTCGAACGCCTCTCCACCTCGGGCATAGCCGCGCTCTGACGAGTGGTTGGGCGCGAGCCACGCGCGCGGGGGCTCGACAATCCCGCTAGAGTCGCCGGGTGGTGTCCACTGGCGGCTGGTGTTTCCTCGCGGCGATGATCTTGGCATACGGTGTCGCCAACCTCCTCCAGTCGATGGCCGCCACCCGCACGACGGTCCACCACACGTTCGACCCGGGCCTCCTGCTCCGCCTGGCCAGCCACCGCACCTACCTCATCGGCCTCTCCTGCCAGGCCCTCGGTTTCCTGCTCGCCTTCCTCGCCCGCCGCGACCTGCCGCTCTTCCTGGTGCAGGCGAGCGTCGCGGCCGGCCTCGGCATCACCGCCATCCTGGGTGTCGTCGTGCTCAAGTGGCGCCTGCCGGCGGCCGAGGTCGGGCTGCTGGTGCTGCTCTTCGCCGGCATCGGCGCGCTGGTGCTCGCCGCCGAGCCCGCCCCCTCCCGGCGGATCGGGACCCTCGGCCTGGCCGCCCTGGTGATCGCGCTCGCCTTGATCGGCGCGTTGGGTTTCTTCGCGGTGCGACTACACGGCGCACCCGGGTCCGTCGCCCTCGGCTCGCTCGCCGGCCTCGCCTTCTCCAGTGCGGCGGTCGCCGCCCGCCCGCTCGCGGCGGTGCACTCGGCCGAGGCGCTGCTGGTCCACCCCCTGCTCTACCTGCTGCTGGCCCATACGGTCGTCGGCCAGCTCCTGCTCGGGCTGGCCATGCAGCGCGGCTCCACGACGGCCGCCGTCGCCGCCATGGACGCCGCCGGCGCGGTGCCGGCCGCCATCATCGGCCTGCTCTTCCTCGGCGACCGCATCTGGCCCGGCCGGGAGTGGCTCGCCATGATCGGCTTCCTGGTCACGCTGGCCGCGGTGATCGGCCTGACCCGTTACGCCGAGCCGCAGCACCACCACGAGGTCGTCAAGGCCCCACCCCGCCGCCCGGTCCGGCTCCACCAACCGGTGCCCGCCGCCCGCCGCTAAGGCGTCAGTCGGGCGAGTCGAGACCCCGCTCGATGGCGTAGCGGGTGAGCTCCACCCGGTTGTGCAGCTGGAGCTTGCCGAGCGTGTTCTGCACGTGGTTCTGCACGGTGCGGTGCGAGAGGGTGAGCCGGGCCGCGATCTGCTTGTACGACAGGCCCTTCGCCACCAGGCGCAGCACCTCGGTCTCCCGGTCGGTCAGCCGCGGCGCCGCATCGTCCTCCGCCGGGCCACCGTCCTTGGCGAGCCGCCGATACTCCCCCAGCACCAGCCCGGCCAGCCCGGGTGTGAAGACCGCGTCGCCGGCGGCCGTGCGGCGCACCGCCTCCAGAAACTCCTCCGGGCTCGCTGACTTGACCAGGTAGCCGGTCGCGCCGGCCTTGACCGCGTCGAGGACGCGCTGCTCCTCGCCGCTGGCCGAGAGCATCAGCACGCGCACGCCCGGGAGCGCGGCGAGCAGTCCGCGGATCACCTCGACGCCGGAGATGTCCGGCAGCTGGAGGTCGAGCACGACCACGTCGGGCCGGGCGGCGGGCGCGATCCGCACCGCCTGACCGCCCTCGCCGGTCGTGGCGACCACGTCGTAGCCTGCCTCGGCCAGGTCGCGGGCGACCCCCTGCCGCCACATCGGATGGTCATCCACGACCATGACGCGGGTCATGCCGTCACCTTAAGGCGCAGCTCCACTTCCGTGCCCTCCCCGGGCGCCGAGATGATCTCCACGGTGCCGCCCAGGTCGGCGATCCGACCCTGGATGGACTGCGCCACGCCGAGCCGCCCCTGCCGCGCCGCCTCGGCGAGCCGGCCGGCCGGGATGCCCGGGCCGTCGTCGCGTACCGACACCGTGACCGTGCCACCCTCCTCCTCCAGCAGCACCCACGCGCGGGCCTCCCCGCCGCCGTGCCGGGCCGCGTTGTCGAGGGCGGCGCCGACGGCCGCGCCGACCTCGTGCGCGGTGGAGGCCGGCAGCCGCACCGGTGTGGCGGGCGCGGCGATCGACACGGCCGGCGACGCGAACCCGTCCAGGATCTCGCGGAGGTCGACCTCCGGCCCGGCCCGCTGCCGCGGCGTGCGGCCGCTCACCAGCGCCCGCAGCGCCGCCTCCTGCTCACCGGCGAGCCGGGCCAGCTCGGCCGCCTCGCCGTCCAGGTGCGCGGCGCGCCGCTGCACCAGCGCGAGCACCTGCAGCACGGAGTCGTGGATGCCGCGGGCCAGCCGCTCCCGCTCGCGGGTGGACGCCTCGAGCTCGACCGCCCGCTGGAGCCGCTGCTCGGACTCGACCGCGAGGCGCGCGACGTGCCCCACCGCCACGCCGGCGAGCAGCATGAGCATCAGCCCGGTGTTCGAGGCGGGGGCGAGATCGGGACGTACCGTCACCTCGGCCGCGCCGACGATCAGGGCGGCGATCACACCCCTGCGGCGGCCGCCGGAGACCGCCCAGGCCAGCACCGGGGACGCCTCCCAGGCGACGGCGAGCGAGGGCACGCCGTCGTCGATCGCGGTGCGGCCGACCACCCACGGCGAGGCGAGCAGCAGCAGGAGCGTGACGGCCAGATCGGTGCCGAGCAGCGGCCAGCCCAGCCAACCCGGCCGGGCGTACAGGTAGGCGGCGGCCACGGACCAGCCGACGAGCACGGCCAGCGCCGGGATCGCGCCGAGCGGGTGGGCGTAGTCGGTGACGTTGAACGCGGCCATCACCACCACGTACGCCATCGAGGCGAACCGGAAGACGGCGATGGCCCGCCACAGCGGCACCTGAAACGTGCCGGCCGTGCTGGCCGCGCTCGCTTCGATCGCTGGAGGCCCCGGGCGGCCGGCACGCTCCGCCCTCGTCGCCTCACTCCTCGGACCGGAGCTTGCCAGCCCCGGGGCCCGATCCTCAGCCATCGACGACCGCGCGCAGAGCGAGCACGCAGGTGTCGTCGTCCGGGCTGGCCGGCTGGAGGCGGGCCAGCAGCGCCTGCAGCGGCATGCCGGCCGCACCGTCGACCGCGCGCAGCACCGGCCCGAGCCAGTCGCTGTCGTACGTGCGGCGCTCGATCAGCCCGTCCGTGTAGATCAGCATGGTGTCGCCGGGCGCGAGCGCGGTGGACGCGGTGGCATACACCGAGCCGCGCTGCGCGCCGAGGAGCATGCCCTCCGGCCGCTCGACCGGAGCCGCGCCGGCCTGGGTGAGCAGCACCGGCGGCGGGTGGCCGGCCTGCGCCCAGGTGACCGAGGAGGTCTCCGGGTCGAAGCGGGCCACCGCGGCGGTCGCGGTCGGGCCGGACGGGTCGTCGCACACCATCTGGTTGAGGTGCGCGAGCAGCTGGGCGGGGTCGTCGGTGGTGACCGCGAGCGCGGAGAGCGCGTGCCGCAGCCGGGCCATCGTGGCCGCCGCCGGCATGCCGTGCCCGGCCACGTCGCCGACCGCCAGCAGGGTGCGGTCGCCGGGCAGGTGCGCCAGGTCGAACCAGTCGCCGCCGACCCGGGCCACCTCCTCGGCCGGCTGGTAGCGCACGGCCGCCCGCAGCCCGGGGCGGCGCACCGTGCCGGCGGGCACGGGCAGGATGACCTGCTGGAGCGCGGCCACGACGCGGTGCTCGGTCTGGAGGCTGGCCTGGAGCTCGGCCGACTCGGCCTCCACGTCGGCGAGCCGGGCCCGGTCGCGCTCGGCCGCCTCGAAGATGCTGACGTCCTGGATGATGCCGTACACCAGGCGGGCTCGCCCGTCCCGGCCACGCTCGGCCTCGAAGATGGCTCGAATGTGGCGCACCCCGCTGCGGACGGCGATCCGGCACGTGACGTCGATCGGCTGGGCGTCGCCGATCAGCGCCTGGGCCGCTTTGTCCACCCGGCCTAGGTCATCCGGAAATATGTACTCCCGGGCACCAGCGAGGGTGGCGGGGCCGGCCGCCCGGTCCCGCTCGAAGATCTCGAAGAGATGGTCGGACCAATGGACCGTGTCGGTGGTCAGATCCCACTCTGCCCAGCCCAGGTTGCCCAGCCTCTCGGTGCGCGTGAGGCGGTCGAGGATCTCGGCCGTACTCTTCGCGGTGCTTTTTTGCACCCCTCGACCATCCCACACGCGATCCGCGACCGGCGACAGTGAGCCAGCTTGCGAGCCAAACAATCAAACTCAGGGATTACACACGGCGATGGCAGCACTGCCAGAAGGCGGCCGCCGCGCAGCTTAGGTACGGTTGGCGCATCGACACGGTCCCGCTCCTCACCGAGACGTTCGAGCGCAGCCAGGTCACCCGGCTGCGTCATGCGGTCGCGTCGTGCGTCGGGGCGGCCGGTCTGGTCGGTCAGCGGCTCGACGACTTCGTGCTCGCGGTCAACGAGCTGCTCACCAACGCCGTGCGGCACGGAGGTGGCAAGGGCCGGCTGCGGCTCTGGCGCCGGGGTGACGAGGTGGTCTGCGAGGTCTCCGACCACGGTGCCGGCTTCGACGGGGCGCGGCTGTCGACCGGCGCGCGGCCGGCCGCCGACACGCCCGGCGGTTGGGGGCTGTGGCTGGCCGGCAAGCTCAGCGACCGCATGGAGGTAGACACCGGCCCCGGCGGCACCACGGTGCGGATCAGCGCCGGCCTAGCCAAATAGGGCGCTCACCGACTCTCCATTGTGGATCCGCCGCATCGCCTCGGCGAGCGCCGGCGCCACCGAGAGCACGCGCAGCTTCGGCACCCGCTTGTCGACCGGGATCGGCACGGTGTTCGTGCAGACGATCTCCAGTACGCCCTCCCGCTCGCTGAGCCGCCGCAGCGCGTCGCTGGAGAACAGGCCGTGGGTGCAGGCGAGGCGGATCGAACGGACCTTGAGCTCGCGCAGGTGGTCGATCAGCTCGATCATCGTGCTGCCCTTGGCGATCTCGTCGTCGAGCACGATCACGTCCCGGTCGACCACATCGCCGATCACCGCGCTGATCTGCACGCGGTCGTCGGGGAAGCGCTGCTTTGCCCCGGCCGCCACCGGCGTGCCGATCATGCGGGCGAAATGGGACGCCTCCTTGGCGTTGCCGAGGTCGGGCGAGACCACCACGGCGTCCTCGAGGTCGTACTGCCGGAAGTGCGCGGCGAGCTCGCGCAGCGCGTGGAGGTGGTCGACCGGCATGGCGAAGAAGCCGTGCACCTGTGGGGAATGGAGCGTCACGGCCAGCACCCGGTCGGCGCCGGCGGTCTTCAGCAGGTCGGCGACGAGGCGGGCGCCGATCGAGATGCGCGGCGCGTCCTTCTTGTCCGAGCGGGCGTAGGCGTAGTGCGGCATCACCACGGTGATCCGCCCCGCCGAGGCGCCCCGAGCGGCGTCGAGCATCAGCAGCAGTTCGACCAGGTGCTCCTGTACGGGTGGCACGAGCGGCTGGATCAGGAACACGTCGCGTTCCCGGCAGTTCGCCTCGAGTTGCACCTCCAGGCAGTCATTGGCGAAGCGGGACACCCTCACGGGGTGTAGGGGCACGTCCAGGTGGGCGCAGATCTCCTCGGCAAGTTCCAGGTGGGCAGTTCCGCTGAACACCGCGATGTCACGCACGCCAGGGATCCTAGGCAACAGCCCGGAAGCGCCCGTTATCGCCTCTAACGTGCCACGAGAAAACGCTCTCTTGACAGCACGTTCATCGATCTGACAGGTTTGTTAACTACATCGAGGAGGGTGATGCTAATGCGGAGAGCGCGGAGAGCCCTGTTGGTCCTGGCGCTCGTGGCGGCTGGCCTCGTCGTGCCGGCGGCGAGCAGCCCGGCGATGGCGGCACCCGGGGCCCTGACGTGGTCAGACGAGTTCAACGGCCCTGCCGGCAGCGCGCCGGACGGCAGCAAGTGGCGATACGACATCGGCGGCAGCGGCTGGGGCAACAACGAGCAGCAGTACTACACGAACAGCACCCGCAACGCGGCCATGGACGGCGCCGGAAACCTGGTCATCACCGCCCGCCGGGAGAACCCGTCCAACTTCCAGTGCCACTACGGCACCTGCCAGTACACGTCGGCGCGGCTGCTCACCTCCGGCACGTTCCAGCAGACGTACGGCCGGTTCGAGGCGCGCATGAAGCTCCCCTTCGGGCAGGGCATCTGGCCCGCGTTCTGGATGCTGGGCACGCCGGTCAACTGGCCCGCCAGCGGCGAGATCGACATCATGGAGAACATCGGCCGCGAGCCCAACACCACGCACGGCACCGTGCACGGGCCGGGCTACTCGGGTGCCGGCGGCATCGGCGCCGGCTACAACAACGGTCGTTTCGCGGACGCGTTCCACACGTTCACCATCGACTGGGCCCCTGACTCGATCACCTGGTACGTGGACGGAAACCAGTTCTTCCGCATCACGCCCGCCTCGCTCAACGGCAACCAGTGGGTCTTCAACCACCCGTTCTTCCTGATCCTCAACCTCGCGGTCGGCGGCTACTGGCCCGGCTACCCGGACGGCAGCACGACGTTCCCGCAGACGCTCACCGTCGACTACGTGCGGGCGTGGGCCTGGGACACCGGTGGCGGCAACCCCCAGCCCGGTGGCGGCACGATCGTCGGGCTCGGCAACAAGTGCGTCGACGTGGCCGGCGCGAGCACGGCCAACGGCGCCGCCGTGCAGCTCTGGGGCTGCAACGGCACCGGCGCGCAGAGCTGGGCCAACGGGGCCACCTCCTCGCTGCGCGCGCTGGGCAAGTGCATGGACGTGACCGCCGCCGGCACCGCGGACGGCACGGCCGTGCAGTTGTACGACTGCAACGGCACCGCCGCCCAACAGTGGCGGGTCGAAGCGGACGGCGACATCGTCAACATCGGCTCCAACAAGTGCCTGGACGCCCGCGGAGCCAGCTCGGCCGACGGCACCCGGCTGCAGATCTGGACCTGCACCGGCGGCGCCAACCAGAAGTGGCGCCGCCCCTGAGAGATCGCTCTCAGGGGGCTCCCGCCCGCGCCGCTTCGGCAAGGGCGGGAGCCTTCGGCGTGCCGGACGGCGGTGGCAGCAGCACGGTCGCCGCGGCGGCGACCAGAAGCAGGATCGACGCGATCAGGAACGCCCGCGCGTAACCGGCCGTGACATCCGCGCCCGACGTGCCGAGATCCTGGGTGCGGGCGGCCGCGATCGTCGCCAGCGCCGCGAGCCCGACCGAGCCGCCGATCTGGCGAGACGAGTTGAGCAGGCCGGAGACCAGCCCGGTGTCGCCGCGCGCCGCACCGGTCGTGGCGGCGGCCGCGAGCGGCGTGAAGGTCAGCCCGATCCCAGCGGTCATCACGACGCCGGGCAGCAGCACGCCGGTGACGAGTCCACTCTCCACGGTCAGCCGTGACTGCCAGAAGAAGCCGGCCGCGGAGACCAGCGCGCCGAGCACCACTGTGGAACGGATGCCGATCCGGGCCATCAGCCGCGGCGCCACCCGGGCCGCCACGATGATCGCCAGCGCGTGCGGCACGAACGCCAACCCGGCCGCCAGGGCGCCGTAGCCGCGCACGTTCTGCAGGTACAGCGAGACGAAATACCACATCGCGAAGCCCGCGCCGCCGGTCAGCAGGATCACCGCGTTGGCACCGGAGACCGAGCGGGAGCGGAAGAGCCGCAACGGCATCAGCGGCTCGCGGGCCACCCAGGCCTGTACGGCCACGAACGTCACCAGCAGGATCACGCCGGCCGCCAGCGGGACGAGCGTGGCCGCCGCGGTCCAGCCGTGGGCGCGGGTCTGGGTCACGCCGAACGCGAGCGCGGTCAGGCCCGCGGTGGCGGTCACCGCGCCGAGCACGTCCAGCCGGCGCCCGCCGCCATCCCGGCCGGGGTCCAGCACGAGCAGCGCGGCGACGACCACCGCGGCGCCGATCGGCACGTTGATCAGCAGGGTCCAGCGCCAGGAGAGGAACTCG
>Ga0214467_1000283_pt1 | contig 12135 bp, 5 predicted proteins | sample RVTome_8_FD_187339 | JGI IMG/M metagenome (GOLD analysis project Ga0214467, IMG submission 187339) | Soil microbial communities from uranium-contaminated site in the Upper Colorado River Basin, Wyoming, United States - RVT160D0 HiSeq ...
TCAGCCCACACCCCTACAGTCACGACTACTCGACCTGCTCGACATCGACCCACGACAGTGGTGCTGACGATCAGCCACGTGCGGAATACGGGGCTAGGCCGACGCACACCGGCTTGACCTGCCGTGCCATCATTCTGGCTACCGAATCTTGTGCGACGGCGGGGGTAGGCGCGGATCGATGGGTGAGTTCGTGGACGCGGCGCTCGGTTTCCCGGCCGTGCTCTTCACTTTCCTCCTGGTGGTCGTCGTCGGCTACTGGATCCTCGTGCTGCTCGGTGCGCTCGACATCGAGGCCCTCGACTTCGACGCCGACGGCGATGTGTTGAGCGGCTTCGGTTTCGCCGGTGTGCCCGTGGCGGTCACCGCCTCACTCCTCATCGCGATCGCGTGGTTCCTCAGCCTCGCCGGCACGGTGCTGTTCGGCGGCGTGCTGTTGCTCGCGATCCTCGCGCTGCTCGTGGCGCTCGCGGTCGCGTGGTTCGCCACGCGGTTGCTCGTGCTACCGCTGCGGCGGCTCTTTCCCAGCGGGCCGGAGGCGTCCCGATCCGACTTCGTCGGTTCGGTCTGCGTCATCCGCACCGGGCGGGTCAGCCAGACTTTTGGCCAAGCGGAGGTTACCGCCACCGACGGTTCGTCAGCGATCATCCAGGTGCGGCAGACCGGCACCGACACGTTCAAGTCCGGCACCGCCGCGCTGATCTACGAATATGACGCCGACGGGGAGTTCTTCTGGGTCACCCCCGTCCCACACCCCGAACCACACGGATAAGAAGGACCCCTCATGGACGCCATCACCACCGGCTTCGGCGTGCTCGTCGCCGTCGTACTCCTCGTCATCATCGTGTTGCTGTTCATGGTGAGCCGGCTGTTTCGCAAGGTGGAGCAGGGCAAGGCGCTCATCATCTCGAAGATCCGGAAGGTCGACGTCACGTTCACCGGCGCGGTCGTGCTGCCGGTCTTCAACAAGGCCGAGATCATGGACATCTCGGTCAAGACGATCGACATCGAGCGCACCGGCAACGAGGGGCTCATCTGCCGTGACAACATCCGGGCCGACATCCGGATCACTTTCTTCGTACGCGTGAACAAGACCACCGAAGACGTCATCAAGGTGGCGCAGGCCATCGGCACCGCGCGGGCCAGCGACCAGGAGACGCTGCAGGAGCTGTTCAACGCGAAGTTCTCCGAGGCGCTCAAGACCGTCGGCAAGCAGCTCGACTTCGTCGACCTGTACACGAAGCGGGACGAGTTTCGCGACCAGATCATCGCGGTGATCGGCACCGACCTCAACGGCTACAGCCTCGAGGACGCGGCGATCGACTTCCTGGAGCAGACGCCGATGTCCCGGCTCGACCCGGCCAACATCCTTGACGCGCAGGGCATCCGGAAGATCACCGAGCTGACCGCGATCGAGCACGTGCGGACCAACGAGTTCCAGAAGACCGAGCAGAAGGAGATCACCCGCCAGAACGTCGACGCCCGCCAGGCGATCCTGGAGCTGGAGCGGCAGCAGGCGGAGGCGGAGATCAAGCAGCGCCGCGAGGTCGAGACGATGCGGGCCCGCGAGGAGGCGGAGATCTCCCGGGTCCGGGCGGAGGAGAACCAGAAGGCCGAGTCGGCCACCATCCGGGCCGCGGAGCAGCTGGGCGTCCAGATGGAGAACAAGGCGCGCGAGATCGCGGTCGCGGAGAAGAACCGGGAGCGGGTCATCGCGATCGAGACCGAGCGGATCGAGAAGGACCGCATGCTCGAGGTCATCGCCCGGCAGCGGGAGACCGAGCTGACCACGATCTCCAAGGACAAGGAGGTCGAGGGCGAAAAGCGGCTGATCGCCGAGGTGGTGCGCGAGCGGATCGCGGTCGAGAAGACGGTCGCCGAGCAGGAGGAGAACATCAAGCGCCTGCGGGTGGTCGAGGAGGCCGAGCGGGTGCGCCAGGCGACCGTCATCGCGGCCGAGGCCGAGGCGCAGGAGTCGCTGGTCAAGGACATCAAGGCGGCCGAGGCGGCGGAGCAGGCGGCCAAGCACAAGGCGCGCGAGGCGCTGGTGCTGGCCGAGGCGCGCCAGCAGGCCGCCGAGCTCGACACCCGGGCGAAGATCCGGCTGGCCGAGGGCGCGCAGGCCGAAGCGGCCGCCGCCGGGCTGGCCGACGTGCAGGTGCGCGAGCGGGACGCGGTCGCGATCGAGAAGGTCGGCCGGGCCGAGGCCGCCGTCGAGCGGGAGAAGGCGCTCGCCACGGCCGAGGGCACCGAGAAGCTCGGCAAGGCGGAGGCCGTGGTCGAGCGGGAGAAGGCCCTCGCGCTGGCCGACGCGGTGCGCGAGAAGCTGAAGGGCGAGGCGGAGGGCCTCACCGAGAAGGCCGCCGCGATGGCCGCGCTCGACGAGGCGACCCGCGAGCACGAGGAGTACCGCCTGCGGCTGGAGGCGGAGAAGGAGATCCGGCTCGCCGGCCTCGACGTGCAGCGGCAGATCGCCGAGTCGCAGGCGGCGGTCGTGTCGAAGGGCCTGGAGAAGGCGAACATCGACATCGTCGGCGGCGACAGCATCTTCTTCGACCGGCTGATGAGCTCGATCTCCGCGGGCAAGGCGGTCGACGGCTTCATCGGGCACTCCGACGTGGCGCAGACGCTCGGCAGGCCGTGGCTCGACGGCTCGGCCGACTTCACCAAGGACCTGGCCGAGATGCTCAAGTCGCTCAACACCGCGGACGTGCAGAACCTGACGCTGTCGGCGTTCCTGCTGCAGCAGATCAAGGCCGGCGGCTCCGACGCGGACAAGCTGAAGGAGCTGCTCCAGGCGGCGAAGCGGCTCGGCCTCGCCGACGCCCCGCTCGCTGAGCTCAACGCGAAATGACGGCAACGGCCGAGGCGCCTCCCAAGCTCGACGTCGGGACGTACGAGGTCCTGCGGTCCCGGCTGGCTGAGCGGTCGGCGGAGCTGGCCCGCCGGGCGGAGGCGCTCAACGCGCGCCGCCTGGAGGTGTTCGGCAGCGCGGAGATGCGGCTGGTCGGCACCGAGCGGATCCGTACCGAGAACAACTGCGTGCCGCGCGACATCGTGTCGATCGGCGGGCAGATGCTCTTCGGCTACAACGTCTTCATCGGGCTCAAGCCGGAGACGACCGTCGACGACGTGTTCGCGGTGCACGCGTTCAGCCGCGACGGCGAGGCGTTCCGCTTCGAACCGGCCGGCGAGGTGCCGTGGCTGCGCGAGCCGCAGTTTCTGCGCGACTTCGGCGAGCTCTACCGGTACTACCGGGAGACCCGGCTGCTCCAGCTGCGCCGGCTCGACGGCCGGCTGCTCGCCATCTTCCAGACCGGCCCCAACATCGAGGACATCCGCGTGCTGCGGTGGCAGCTGGCCACCGACGGCGCGGCGTCCTACATGGACAACCGGGGCGAGCGGGACCACACGTTCCCCCCACCGCACGACTTCGAGTGGGTCGAGACCACCCGGGAAAGCCACGTGCTCGGCCGCCATCCGCACATCTCCATCGGCGACGAGGTCTTCGTGGAGACGGTCGGCGGCACGCTCACCGTCAAGGTGGAAAACAACACCGAGACCGGCGAGGGCATCTACGCCGAGCCGGTCGAGGAGCCGTTGCAGAGCCTCGCCGACGCCGACATCCACTACGCGCGGGTCGGTCCGCTGATCCTGCTGCGCGTCCGGCCGTACAAGGAGACGGTCTGGCGGCATCTGGTCTTCAACACGCGGACGAAGACGGTCGTGCGGCTCGACGGCATCGGGCAGGCGTGCCAGCGGCTGCCCGAAGACCACGGCATCATCTTCCCCGGCGGCTACTACCTCGCGACGGGTGTCAACAAGACGTTCGACACCGACGTGGCGAGCCTGGAGTTCGACCAGGTCATCCGCTCGACCAACGGGGAGGACGTGCTCTACGTCTTCCACGCGCGGGCGGAGGGGCGCACGCTCCTGTTGCCGTACAACGTGATCCGCAAAGAGGTCGCCACGCCGATCCCGTGCCACGGCTACTCGATCTTCGACGACGGCACGCTGGTGGTCTTCCGGGCGACCTCCGAGGAGCCGACCCGGGTGCACCCGATGCAGGTGTGGCAGACGCCCTACCTGTCCGATACGTACGCCGCCGCGCAGCCGGTCGGCACCGGCCCCTTGGAGCGGGTGGGCAACGCCGACCTCGTTCGCGGCATCTCGGACTGCCTTTCCGTGGGCCGGATGACCGACGAGATGAAGCCGTCCACGGGCGTCTTCGAGAGCCTGATCGCCGCCTGCGCCCGCATCTTCGACCACTACCACTGGCTCGGCGAGCCGGAGCTGGGCGACCTGCGTACCCCGCTCTCGGAGGTGCGGGCCACCGCCGAGCAGGTGCTCGACGAGTTCGAGAAGGTGCAGGCGCTCACCGCGCAGGCCGCCACCGCGCTGGACGAGGCGGCCGCCCGGATCCAGTCGCTGGTCCGCCGCACGCGCGGCGAGGCTCCACAGTCGACGGACGGCTGGGTGGCGCAGCTGGCCGATCTCCGGTCGGCGCAGGGGCATCTGGTGACGCTCGAAGAGCTGCGCTATGTGGACACCGCGCGGATCGGCGAGCTCTCCCAGGTACTCGATGAGGAGCTGGCCTCCGCCGCGCGGCGTGCGGTGTCGTTCCTGCAGCGAGACGACGCGTTCACCGGGTACCACGCGGAGATCGACCGGCTGGTCGCGGACGCCGAGGGCATCGCGACGGTCGCGGCGGCCCAGCCGCTCGGCGAGCGGCTCGCCGCGCAGGCCGAGGGCATGCAGGTCATCACCGAGGTGGTCGGCTCGCTGGACATCGCCGACGCCACCGCGCGCACCTCGATCCTGGAGCGGATCGGCGAGGTGCTCGGCGGTGTCAACCGGGCTCGGGCCACATTGGAGGGCCGGCGCAAGGAGCTGCTGGCCACCGAGGGGCGGGCCGAGTTCGCGGCGGAGTTCGCGCTGCTGGGCCAGGCCATCACCGGCGCGCTCGCGGTCGCGGACACCCCGGAGCGCTGCGACGAGCAGCTCGGCCGGCTGCTGCTCCAGCTGGAAAACCTGGAGTCGCGGTTCGGCGAGTTCGACGACTTTCTCGGCGACCTCGGGGCGAAGCGCACCGACGTCTACGAGGTCTTCTCCACGCGCAAGCAGGCGCTGCTCGATGAGCGGGCGCGCCGCTCCGACCGGCTCGTCGACTCCGCCGACCGCATCCTCGCGAGCGTGCACCGGCGGATCGCGACGCTGAAGACGATCGACGAGGTCAACACCTACTTCGCCGGCGATCCGATGGTGTCCAAGCTCCGCTCGGTGGCGCAGGATTTGCGCGACCTCGGTGACGCGGTACGCGCCGAGGAGCTGGACGGCCGGATCAAGGCGGCCCGCCAGGAGGCCGGGCGCAGCCTGCGCGACCGCCTCGACCTCTACAGCGACGGCGGCGAGACCATCGCGCTGGGCCGGCACCGCTTCGCGGTCAACACCCAGGCGATCGACCTGACGCTCGTGCCGCACGACGGGCGGATGGCGGTCGCGGTCACCGGCACCGACTACCGCGCGGCCGTGCGCGACGACGCGTTCGAGGCCACCCGGCCGTACTGGGAGCAGCTGCTGGTCTCCGAGACCGCGCAGGTCTACCGGGCGGAGTTCCTGGCCGTGTCCATCCTCCTCGACGGCGACCTTGACGCCCTGCACGAGGCGGCCGTCACCGAAGGCGGGCTGCGCGACCTGGTGCGCCGCACCGCGGAGTCGCGCTACGACGAGGGGTATGAGCGTGGGGTGCACGACCAGGACGCGGCCGCGATCCTGGACGCCCTGCTGCGCCTGCACGCCGGCGCCGGCCTGCTTCGCTACCCGCCCGCCGCGCGTGCGGCCGCGCAGCTCTTCTGGGCGTACGGCACGGACGAGGCTGCCCGCACCGCGTGGTCCACACGGGCTGGTTCGCTGGCCCGGGCCCGCGCGGCTTTCGGTGCCAGCCCCGCGATCGCGGAGCTGCGGGACGAGCTCGACTCGGCCGTGAGTGCCTTCCTACGCGAGCGGGGCCTGCCCCTGGACACCCACCTCGCCGGTGAGTACCTGTTCGAGGAGCTGGCGAGCGCGCCGTTCGGCTTCGTCACCAGCGCCGGCGCCCGCGGCCTGCTCGACCGCTTCCACCGCGCGCTGGGCGGCGCGAAGGCCAAATCGGACCGGGAGTTCGAGGAGGACCTGCGCGCGCTCGGCGACGACCTGGCCGCGCGTCACCAGCTCGTCTCGGCCTGGCTGACCGCGTTTCTGGGCGACAAGCCGGCGGCCGACCTGCCCGAGGCGATCGCCATCGAGCTGTGCGGTGCCGACCTGCCGCGCCACGACTCGTCCGCGGTCCTCTCCGCCACTGTGGACGGTCTGCTCGGCGCCCACCAGCGGATCGCCAGCCGCCATCTCGAGCTGCGCCTCGACGAGGTGTTGACCCGGATCCGCCGGTTCCGCGACGAGCGGGTGCCCGCCTTCCGGGCGTACCAGCGGCAGCGCAACGACCTCATCGGCCGCGAGCGCGCCCGGCTCCGGCTGTCCGAGCACCAGCCGAAGGTGATGAGCGCGTTCGTCCGCAACCGGCTGCTCGACGAGGTCTACCTGCCCCTCATCGGCGACAACCTGGCCCGCCAGCTCGGTGCGGTGGGCGACGCCAAGCGCACCGACCAGATGGGCCTGCTGCTGCTCATCTCGCCGCCCGGCTACGGCAAGACCACGCTCATGGAGTACGTGGCGAGCCGCCTCGGACTGGTCTTCGTGAAGGTCAACGGGCCGGCACTGGGGCACGCGGTCACCTCCGTCGACCCGGCCGAGGCGCCCAACGCCACCGCGCGGCAGGAGGTGGAGAAGATCTCGTTCGCCCTCGAGATGGGCAACAACGTGCTGCTCTACCTCGACGACATCCAGCACACCTCGCCCGAGCTGCTGCAGAAGTTCATCTCCCTCTGCGACGCGCAGCGCCGGATGGAGGGGGTGTGGGAGGGGCGCACGCGCACCTACGACCTGCGGGGCAAGCGGTTCGCGGTGTGCATGGCGGGCAACCCGTACACGGAGTCCGGCCAGCGCTTCCGGATCCCGGACATGCTCGCCAACCGCGCCGACGTGTGGAACCTCGGCGACGTGCTCTCCGGCAAGGAGCACCTCTTCGCGCTCAGCTACGTCGAAAACTCGCTGACCGCCAACCAGGTGCTCGCCCCGCTGTCCACAAGGGACCGCAGTGACCTGGAGCTGCTCGTCCGGCTGGCGAAGGGCGACGACTCGGTGCGGCCGGACCAGCTCGCCCACCCGTACTCCGCGGTCGAGCTGGAGCAGATCCTCGCCGTGCTGCGCAAACTGTTGCGGGTGCAGGAGGTCGTGCTCACCAACAACAAGGCGTACATCGCCTCGGCGGCCCAGGCGGACGCGTCCCGCACCGAGCCGCCGTACCAGCTGCAGGGCTCGTACCGCAACATGAACAAGCTCGCCGAGCGGATCGTACCGGTGATGAACGAAGACGAGCTCGAAGCCGTCATCGACGACCACTACCTGGGCGAGGCGCAGACGCTGGCCGCCAACGCGGAGGCCAACCTGCTCAAGCTCGCCGAGCTGCGTGGGCGGCTGGCCGGCGAGCGGGCGGAGCGGTGGGCCGCGGTGAAGGCCGGCTACCTGAAGGCCAAGGCGCTCGGCGGCACCGGCGACGACCCGATGAGCCGCGCGGTCGGCGCGGTAGGCCTGCTCGCCGACCGGGTAGGCGCCGTCGAATCCGCGATCGAACGCGCCGCCGACCGGATCCAGGGACCCGCCAAATAGGAGGCGGCGTAGCTGGGCCGCCATGCTGAGGCGGCCGTGCGGCTTCGCTCTGCTTGCCTGGGCGATCTATCCCAAGAGTTATTCCTGAGCTACCGCGATGCCCGCCGTGGTCCCGACCGTCGCTCCCGCGGCCTCACCCTGCTTCGCTGGTTGCGGTTACCCCTTTGCCTCCGGCGGGAGCGCTCCGGACCACCAAGGATGGGCAGAGCATGCGCGCGGCTCGCACAAGGAGTAGATCGTGGTACGGAACTGCCCTCACAGGGGCAGGTTCGTAGCACGATCTACTGCCACCGCGATGCCCCACCGCGTCCAGCCACGCCGCGTCACGGACTACAGCGACAGCTGCGCGCATCCTGCCCCCGGCCGGCTCGAGCTCAGCGGTACAGAAGGTACGTTATGAGGCCCGGATAACGTATCTTCTGTACCGCTGAGCAAGGCGCTCGGGAGCGGCGGTCTGCACCCAATGCCACTCACCTTATTTATCAAGGCTATGACCTGCGCGTTTTCGGGGCTGAACAGAGTGGCGGGTATCGCTTGGATCTCGGCCACGAAGCAATCTCCCTGCTCACCCCAGGGTGGCCTCGAAGGAGCCAACTTCATGATCGACTTAAGCTGAGTGGCATTGGGGCTGGACCACGACGGGCGTCGCGGTCGCGCGAATACGGAATGTGGTTTTCTACGACGACAAAGCGTGGAGGATGCCCTCGCAGCTGCGCACGACGACGCCGGCGGCGCGGCGCTGTTCGAGGCTCAGCAGGGGGTCCTCGGTCTGCTCCTGCCACCGGGCCAGCGCCTGCGAGGCCAGATCCCACAGCTGACCCGGATTGGTGCGCGGGTCGACGCCCAGCCGGGCCGCCGGCGCGACCCCGCCTTCGCCGACGAGGCGGCGCGCCTCGGTCTCCAGCTCCGCGCCGAACTTGATCCGGTGCCCCTGGAGCGCCGCGACGAGCCGCAGCTCGCGGAAGTCGTGCGCGTTGGTGAGCGTGTGCTCCAGGTCGGCGAGGAGCTTCTCACTGCCGGGGCGGGGCTCGCCGCGTAGCACCGACTCCAGCGCGGTCAGCGCCGAGCGGGCCTTGAGCGCGTCAGCCCGGTCGACGAAGCACCGGCCGACCGCCTCCCGCAGCTCGCTGAGGCCGCTGCGGCGCACGAGCTCGGCCGCCAGCCCGGCGCGGGTATCGGTGCCGGTGCCGGTGCGGATGAGGGTCGTGGCCAGCCGTACGCCGAAGATGCCGAGCCGGTCGAGCAGGTCGATGCGGGTCTCCACCTCGACCAGCGCGGGGAAGTCTTCGCCTACGAAGCGGTCGGTGGTGAGCAGGTAGGGCTCCAGCTCCAGGCGCGGAGTGCGGGCCAGTGTGGACAGTGCCGAGAAGTCCCGGTCGCTCAGCACCCGGCCGGCCAGCGCGAGGAGGCCGCCGAGTGCCACCACGGCGAGGCAGAGCGAGCCGACGTGGTGGTCGCGGTGGTGCTTGCGGGCCAGCTGCTTCGCGGCGAGCAGCGCGTCGATCCGGCCGCCGCCGATCTCGTCGGCGCGGGAGAGCACGAGGATCACGTTGACCGGGGCGGCCCGGGCGACCGCGCCGTCCTGGGCCGACTCCAGCCACTCCAGGTCGGTGCCACGCCCGTCACGGGTCAGGTAGAGCACCGCGTCGGCGTCTCGCAATATCTTGTCGCCGGATGCCGGCAGGGCCGGAGTGTCCACGATGGTGGCGTTGCGCAGCGCGCGGCTGGGCCAGGTGACCAGGAGGTCGTTGACGGGCGCCGGCTGCCACCGCCGGATGTCCACCCGCAGCCCGTTCGCCGTACGCGCGACGGGCAGCTCGATCCCCGCCGGGTACGCGGTGGCGTGCGGCTCAGGGCCGTCCTGGTACCACGTGAAGACCTGCTCGGCGTCGGGCACCTCGATGGGTGCGACCTCCTCGCCGACGATCGCGTTGACCAATGTGGACTTGCCGGCCTGCCACGGGCCGGCGATCGCGATGCGCAGCGGCTCGTCGAATCGGCTCAGGTGATGCTGTAGCTGGTCGGTGGCGGGCGGGCTGTCGTGGTAAAGCTCGAGCGCCTCGTGCATGAGCCGCCACACCGACTCTTCCAGGACCGAGGTCACCCTACGGGCTCCAGGCGGCGCTGGTGTTGTGCCGGCGGGCTGCCAAGGGCGGTCAGGGCCTGGGCCCGCTCGTACAACGCGGCGAGCCGGCGCATCTGCTGCTGCACCTCCCGCCGGCGCTGCTCGCGCTCGATCGCGTCGGCGTCCGCGGCCTGCTTGGCCGTGCGCAACGAGTCGACGATCGCCTCCTGCAGCTGCTCGGTCAGCCCGGTGAAGTGGTCGCGCAGCGCCCGCTGCACCCATCGCGCGGTGTCCTTGCACTCCTTGTTGAGCCGCAGGAAGAAGTCGTCGACGTGCCGCTGCGACGCCGACCTGGCCGCGGCCTGGCGCCGCCGCAGCATCGTCTTGCCCTCGTCGCGGATGGTCTTGCCGCCGAAGAGGGCGCCGGCGCCGAGCGAGACCGGGTTGATCAGTGGCATGCCGGCGAGGGTGGTGGCCAGGCCGAACATGAGCAGCCCGCCGTACGACCCGCGGAGCCCGCTGAAGATCTTCTGCACCGGCGTGAACTTCTCCACGCTCGGCCGCTCGATCTCCTCCAGCTGCTCGGCCAGCCGGTCCGGGATGCCGGCACGCCACTCGGGGAGGATGTCCGCGCCGTACCGGACGAAGTGGTCGGCGACCCGGCCGGTGACCCAGTCGCACCGCTGCACCAGCCAGGCGAAGTTGGCCTCGGCCGCCTCGGTGAGGCTCTGCTCCATCCACGCCTGGTAGTCGTCCCAGGTCTTCAGTGGATCGGCCGTCTCGAACGCCTCGTCCACCTTGCGCAGGATCTGCCGGGTGCGGTCGCGCAGGTCGTACTCGATGTCGGACATCAGATCCGTCATCTCGTCGCCCAGCGTGTTTTGCCAGCGGGTGGCGCAGCGGCGCAGCTCGTCCAGCCTGCGCTGTGCCTCGTACAGCCGGTGCAGCGACCCCGAGTCCTCAGTGGACAGCTCGGCACGCAGCGGCGCGGCGAGCTGCTCGACGACGGTGCTGGTCATCAGCCCCACCGCCGCGGGGGCGAGCACCTGCCCCTTCGAGCCCTGCTCGCGCTTGAGCCGGGCGATCAGGTCGGGGAAGCCGGACTCGGCGTTGACCGCCTTGTCGTTGGTGCGCGCGGCCTGCAGCCGCAGCGTCGCCGATACCGGCAGGAGCGTGGCCGGCACGCCTGCGGTGGCGAGGTGCTGCCGGTTGCGCTCGGCCACGGCCCGCCAGTGCGGCGAGATGTCGATCTTGGTGAGCGCGACGACCACCCGCGGGTGCGACTGGATGATGTGCAGCAGCAGGTTGACCTCGGAGACGGAGAGCTCGCGGGTCGCGTCGGTCACCATCACCACGACGTCTGCCCGGCCCAGCGCCGCGATGCCCGCGCCGATGGTCGGGTCGTCGCCATCCGCACCGGGGGTGTCGATGAGGACGATGCCGCTCGCCAACAGTCCACGAGGGACACCGATCTCGGCGTGCACCGCGCTCGCGCCCGGCCGCCGCCCCGGCGTGGTGGCGCTGATCCGGGCGGCGATGTCCGCGACGGGCATGGAAACCCGCTCGTCGGTGTCGCCGTCCTGCACCAGCGCCGCGGAGGGCGACTCCGCGTGCCGCACGACCGTGGGGATCGCCGTGGTCAGGCCGTCGCCGACGGGGCAGACCGGCGCGTTGATCAACGCGTTGACGAGCTGGCTCTTGCCTTGTTTGGGCTCGCCGACGACAAGCACGCGCAGGGTGGGGTCCAGCAGCTGCTCGCGCTTCTGCAGGAGCCACCGGACCAGGTCGGTGCGGCTGTGCGCCGCGCATACCCGAGCCGTCTCGTCGAGGGTGTCGAGCCAGATCGGTGCCATCACCGGACCCAGTCTGCTGATTTCCACTCATATATCAAGTGGGACTACTTAAATATCAAGAGGGATGGGAGACCGGGCCCGAGTCCGGCCTCCCATCCCTGGGACCGCGGTAACGCTTAGAAAACCGGCCGTGACGCGCGGTTTTTCAGACGGAATCAGAACAGGATGTCGGTGACGCCGAGGAGGCCGCCGTCCGTGTGCGCGTCGGCACCCGCCGAGCCGTGCACCGTGCCGTGCAGACCGGCCGCGCCAGCCGAGCCGTGCGCGTCCGCGCCGCCGCCCAGCAGGCCACCCACGCCGACACCGTCGAGCGTGCTGTCCACTGTGCTGGTGGCGCCGCTCAGCAGCGAGTCGCTGCCCAGCGTGTCGTTGAGCTCCGGCAGGTCGACCGGGGGAACGCCGATGCCGGAGGTCACCGAGCCGACCAGGCCGGTGACGCCGTCGAGCTGCGAGTCG
>Ga0214467_1000284_pt1 | contig 12108 bp, 9 predicted proteins | sample RVTome_8_FD_187339 | JGI IMG/M metagenome (GOLD analysis project Ga0214467, IMG submission 187339) | Soil microbial communities from uranium-contaminated site in the Upper Colorado River Basin, Wyoming, United States - RVT160D0 HiSeq ...
CGGACCGGAGCCTCTTCTACGCCCAGTCCCAGGTGCCCGAACACACCGAGTTGCACTACCTGCTGGAGTGCGCGACCCGGTACGGGGAGGCGCGCCGCATGATCCAGTTCAAGGAGCGGTCGGCGGGGCGGGGCACCCGGCTGAGCCTGCTCACGTACCCCGTGCTGATGGCCGCCGACATCCTGCTGCACGGCACGGCCGAGGTGCCGGTCGGCGACGACCAGCGACAGCACGTGGAGCTGGCCCGCGACGTGGCGACCCGCTTCAACACCCACTACGGCGACACGTTCGTGGTGCCGCGCGCGGTGAAACCCGAGGTCGCCGCGCGTGTCATGGACCTGTCGGACCCGCGCGCGAAGATGAGCAAGTCCAGGAGCGCGCAGGGCACGCTCTTCCTGCTCGACCCGCCGGAGGTGATCGAGCGAAAGGTGATGCGGGCGGTCACCGATTCGGGTGACACGGTCGGCTACGAGCCGGCGACCAGGCCGGGGGTGGCCAACCTGCTGGAGATCCTCGCCGGCTGCACGGATGGGTCGCCCGCCACGCTCGCGTCCGGTTTCGCCTCGTACGGCGCGCTGAAGCACGCCGTGGCCGAGGCCGTGATCGGCACCGTCCGTCCCATCCAGGTCCGCTTCGCCGAGCTTTCCCGCGATCCGGGGTACGTGCGGAGGGTGCTCGCCGACGGCGCGGAGCGGGCTCGGGAGGTCACGGCCGAGACCGTGCACCGGGCACGCAGAGCATTGGGTCTGATCGCGTGACATCGCCGGGATCGGGTAGGGATCATGGCGAGGGAGGGAGTGTGTACCTATGACGCAGGACACCGCGGAGCGGCGGCACAGCCCCTGGCTGGTGCTCACGACGCTCTGCCTCGGCTTCTTCATGATCTTGCTCGACACCACGATCGTGAACATCGCGATCCCGGACCTGAGCACCAGCCTCGACGCCTCGCTGGACCAGATCCTGTGGATCGTCAACGCTTACGTGCTGGTCTACGCCGTCCTCCTGATCACCGCCGGCCGCCTCGGTGACCTGTACGGCCCCAAGCAGCTGTTCATCATCGGCCTGGTGGTGTTCACGCTGGCCTCGGCCGCGTGCGGGTTCGCCACCAGCCCGGGCCAGCTCGTGGCCGCCCGGGTCGTGCAGGGCGTGGGCGGCGCGCTGCTCACCCCGCAGACCCTCTCGGTGATCACGGTGATCTTCCCGCCGGAGCGGCGCGGCGCCGCGTTCGGCGTCTGGGGTGGCGTGGCCGGCGTCGCCACCGTGACCGGCCCCACGCTCGGTGGCTACCTGGTCACCGACTGGGGCTGGGAGTGGATCTTCTTCGTCAACGTGCCGATCGGCGTGGTCACCATCGCCCTCGCCGCGGTCGTGATGCCCAAGCTCAAGCTCAACCGCCGCCACCGGCTGGACTGGACCGGCACCGTGCTGGCCACGGTCGGACTCTTCCTCATCACGTACGGCCTGATCGAGGGCGAGTCGCACCACTGGGGCAAGGTGTGGGGGCCGATCACGATCCCGGAGCTGATCGGGGCCGGCGCGCTGGTGATGGTGGCCTTCTTCGTCCACCAGTACGCCACCCGGGCGAAGGAGCCGCTGGTCCCCTTCTCGATCTTCTCGGACCGCAACTTCTCGCTGATGAACTGGGTGGTCGGCGCCATCTCGTTCGGCATGCTCGGGCTCTTCCTCCCCCTGGTCATCTACCTGCAGTCGGTGATCGGGCTGAGCGCGCTGCAGGCCGGTATCGCGGTGGCACCGATGTCACTGCTCTCGATGGTGATCGCCCCGTTCGCCGGGCGGGCCGCCGACCGGATGGGCGGCAAGTGGATCCTGTTCGCCGGGCTCACGCTGTGGTCGAGCGGCATGGGCCTGGTGGTGTGGCTGGCCCGGGCCGACGCCGGGCAGTGGACCCTGCTGCCCGGCCTGCTCGTCGCCGGCGCCGGCCTGGGCATGACGTTCGCGCCGCTGCAGACGATCGCGATGCGCGACATCGCGCCCCAGGTGGCCGGCGCCGCTTCCGGCCTGATCAACACCAGCCGCCAGCTCGGCGGCGTGATCGGCTCGGCCGCCGTCGGCGCGCTGCTCCAGGCCCAGCTGGCGACCGCCCTGCCCCACGCCGCGCGGGACGAGGCCGGGGCGCTGCCCCCGCAGTACCGGGAACAGTTCGTGAGCGGGTTCAGCGACGCCAGCACGGGCAGCCTGCACGTGGGCGCGGGGCAGACCGGCGTGCCGCTGCCGCCCGGCCTTCCCGAGCAGGTGCGGCAGGTGATCGCGGGCGCGGCGGAGCGGGCTTTCCGGGAAGGCTTCACCCACGCTATGCGCCTGACGCTGATCCTCCCGCTGGCGATCCTCGCCGCGGCGGCGCTCTCCTGCCTCCTCATCCGTGGCGCCAGGCGATCGGCCGAGCGGCGCGGGCAGGAGGCGACGCCGGCCGCGGTAAGCGGCTGAGCGGGCGTGCTCAGGCGGCGACGAGGATGCGCTTTTCGAAGCCGTGCGTGGGCGTCTCGCCATATCCGGCGGAGCGGAGCAGCGCCAGAGCGGCCGGCAGGTAAACACCCGCGTCCAGGCGCAGCACCAGGTGCCCCGCGTCCAGCGCCATCTCCTCCAGGGCGGCCAGCAGCTGGCGGGCGATGCCCCGACCCCGAAACGCGGGCCGCACGTACATGCGCTTGATGGCGCCGACCTGCGCGTCCAGGGCCTGGAGCGCGCCGCATGCCACGGCCCGCCCGTCGACCACGCCCACGAGGTGCTGGGCATTGTCATCGGGTGGGAAATCCAGCCCGCCGCCCGCCTCACGGAGCTCCCGCTGCAGCGCCGTTATCAAGGTGCCCAGCTCGGCGTCATCGACAGGGCGGGCTTCTATCAACACCGGTCCAAAGTAGCCGGACGCGATTTCCGCTAGGTTTCGCGCATGTGGACCTGATACAGACACTATTCGTCCGTAGAGTCCGACTCCGAGTCATGGGAAAGGACCGCCCCGCTGGTGGCGTCGCGTTGTGGCTGGCGGGCCCGGTGCGCGGCCAGACGCTCCGACGCGCTGGCCCGGCTCGACGGATCCTCCAGCCGGATGTCGGTGCCGCGCGGGCTGGCGGAGGAGTACTCGGCGGAGTTTGGCCGCCAGTCAAACTCCCGCGTGCCGATCCGCACCAGATCGCCGGGCTCGGCACCCGCCTTGGCCAGCGCGTCTTCGACCCCGAGCCGCTCCAGCCGGTCGGAGAGGAAGCCCACCGCCTCGTCGTTGTCGAAGTTGGTCTGCCGCACCCACCGCTCGGGCCGGGAGCCGCGTACGACGTACGCCCCGCCCTCCTCGGTGATGGTGAACCCGGCGTCGTCGACCGCCGTCGGGCGGATCACGATGCGGGTCGGCTCCAGGACGGGTGCCATGGCTCGGGTCTGCCGCACGTGGTCGGCCAGCGCGTAGGTCAGCTCCTTGAGCCCCTCGCGGGTGGCCGTGCTCACCTCGTAGACGGGCAGCCCGCGCGCCTCGATGTCCGGCCGGGTGATCTCGGCCAGGTCGCGGGCATCCGGCACGTCGATCTTGTTGATCACGACGAGCCGGGGACGGTCGGCGAGCCCTCCGTACTCGGAAAGCTCCGCCTCGATCGCGTCGATGTCGCTCAGCGGGTCACGACCCGGCTCCAGCGTGGCGGCGTCGATCACGTGCACGAGCACCGCGCACCGCTCGATGTGGCGCAGGAACTCGAGCCCGAGCCCCTTGCCCGTGGCCGCGCCCGGGATCAGCCCCGGCACGTCGGCGACTGTGAACGTGTTGTCGTCGACCCGCACCACGCCGAGGTTGGGCACCAGGGTGGTGAACGGGTAGTCGGCGATCTTGGGCTTGGCGGCGGAGATCACGGAGATCAGCGAGGACTTGCCCGCCGACGGGAAGCCGACCAGCCCGACGTCGGCGACGCTCTTCAGCTCCAGCACGACGTCGAGCCGGTCGCCGGGCTCACCCAGCTCCGCGAAGCCGGGCGCCTTACGGCGGGAGCTGGCGAGCGCCGCGTTGCCCCGACCGCCGCGGCCGCCGCGCGCGATCTCGATCGTGGTGCCGGCGCCCACCAGGTCGGCGATCGCCTCGCCGGCCGCAGACAGCACGACCGTGCCGTTCGGCACCTTCAGCACCAGGTCGGCGCCGTTGGCGCCATCGCGGTTGGAGCCCTGCCCACCCTTGCCGTTTTCCGCCTTGGCGTGCTGGCGGAAGTGGAAGTCGAGCAGCGTGTGTATCTGCGGGTCGACGACGAACGAGACGCTGCCGCCGTGCCCGCCGTTGCCGCCGTCGGGGCCGCCGAACGGCTTGAACTTCTCCCGGTGGATGGAGACGCACCCGTGCCCGCCGTCACCTGCCTGGAGGTGCAGCCCGACCCGGTCGACGAACGTCGCCACGTCTTCATCCTTTCAACTGGAAGGCCGCCGGCGGCGGCCAGCCCAAAACACAACGAAGCGGGCCGGGACACCAGGTCCCGGCCCGCTCGGAAACCGAGATGCTACTGCTGCGCCGGCACGATGCTGACGGTCTTGCGCCCGCGCTTGGTGCCGAACAGGACCGCGCCCGCCGACAGCGCGAAAAGCGTGTCGTCGCTGCCGCGGCCGACCAGGTCACCGGGGTGGAACTTGGTGCCGCGCTGGCGGATCAGGATCTCACCCGCGCTGACGACCTGCCCCCCGAAACGCTTCACGCCGAGGCGCTTCGCCTGCGAGTCGCGACCGTTGCGCGAGCTGGAGGCACCCTTTTTGTGAGCCATGTCGCCTCGTCCTTACTTCCCGCTGGAGATGCCGGTGACCTTGACCTGGGTCAGTGGCTGACGGTGGCCCTGGCGCTTGTGGTAACCGGTCTTGTTCTTGAATTTGTGGATCCGGATCTTCGGGCCTTTGGTGTGGGCGGCGATCTCGGCGGAGATCGCGACCTTCGCCAGCTTGGCCGCGTCGGTGACCAGGTCGTCGCCATCGACGAGGAGCAGCGCGGGGAGCGTCACCGCATCGCCGGGCTCGCCGACGAGCTTCTCGACCTCGATCACGTCGCCCTCGGCGACCTTGTACTGCTTGCCGCCGGTCTTGACGATCGCGTACATCGGACGCGGACTCCCTGTCGCTAAGCGGATGATTTACGGGCACAAAAACCGGGCGCACCTAACGTGCGCCACAGGAAAGAATACGCCACCGTCGGGTACGCCGCCAAATCGCCCCAGGCCCCGTCAAGCCTTCCACCACCAACCAGGACAAAGGCAGAAATTTTGGGCTACCGCGACGCCCGTCGTGGTCCAGGCCGCTGCTCCCGCGGCCTCACCCTGCTCCGCTGGTCACGGTCTGTCACCTCCGGGCGTGGGGGCCTCGGACGCGGTCCGTTAGGCGACCTGACCCGGCTCGGCCCACCAGCGAGGGCCGCGGTTTGGAATCGTTCGTCTAGGCGGCGCAGAGGGTGTCCAGGCGCTGCTGGAGCTGGTCCAGCTTCGCGCTGTCGACGCTGTCGATGTCGGCGCGCATGGTGCCGACCTCGTTGCCGATCTCGGTCAGCACGGTCCGCAGCCGCGCGTCGGTGGCCTTGGCCGCCTGCTCCTTCATCGCATTGGACCAGGTGGCGAGCGCCGCTTCGGCCTTCTGCCGGGCCTCGTACTCGGCCTTGCCGTTGCCCTCGCCGGCCGCCTTGAGCATGTTGCCCAGCTCGGCCAGGAAGGTCGTGACCCCCTTGCCGCTGGCCGCCATCGCGTCGGCGCACACCTGCTTGGCGTTGCCGGCGGCCGGCCCCGTCCCGGTCACCGCGGGCGAGCCGGTCGAGCCGGGCGAGCCGGCGGTGGGATCGGGCGCCACGGAAGCGCTGGGTGCCGCCGAGGGCGAGGTGTCCAGCCGATCGGCTGAGCACCCCGCCCCCGCGAACACGAGTGCGACAACGACCACCAACAGAGGAGATCGACCCATGGCCAGAGCCTACGGGCGGGTACGCCGCCGGGCACCACCGCGGCGGGTCCGCCGCCGGCCACCCGAACCGGCGGTCGCCTCCTCGGCGTCGTCTTCTTCCTCTTCGAGCGCGTCGGGGTCGTCCGGACCGGCCAGGCGCATCGGTTCGACCGCGTCCGTCACGACCGGGTCGTCGTCCTCCACCGCGTTCTCGTAACGCGACAGGTCGTACCCCATCGTGTCGTCCTCGTCGAAAACCGGCGCTGCCTCCACCGGCTCGGCCGAGATGGAGGTCGCGGCACCCTTGCGGCCCCGCCGGCGCCCGCTGGTCGTGCCCGAGGCGCCGTTGGCAGTCGGCTCCGTCCGGGTGGCCGCGGCGACCGCCTTGACCTTGTCGGCCGCACCGGAGCCCGAGCCGCCGGAGTTGCCGGCGCCGGACGAACCCCGTGCCGGCACCGGCTCGGTGTGGATGATCAGCCCGCGACCCTTGCAGTGCTCGCAGGTCTCGCTGAACGCCTCCAGCAGCCCCGCGCCGATCCGCTTGCGGGTCATCTGCACGAGGCCGAGCGAGGTGATCTCGGTGACCTGGTGCTTGGTGCGGTCGCGCCCGAGGCACTCGGTGAGGCGGCGCAGCACGAGCTCGCGGTTGGACTCCAGCACCATGTCGATGAAGTCGATCACGACGATGCCACCGAGGTCGCGCAGCCGCAGCTGGCGCACGATCTCCTCGGCCGCCTCGAGGTTGTTGCGGGTGACGGTCTCCTCGAGGTTGCCGCCCGCGCCGGTGTACTTGCCGGTGTTGACGTCGATGACCGTCATCGCCTCGGTGCGGTCGATGACCAGGTGGCCACCGGATGGCAGGAACACCTTCCGGTCGAGCCCCTTGAGGATCTGCTCGTCGATCCGCTTCTCGGCGAACACATCGACCACGCCGGCGTGCCGCCGCAGCCGCGCGACAAGGTCGGGCGAGACGTGCTGCAGGTACGACTCGACCATGTCGTACGCGCCGTCGCCCTGCACCACGAGCTCGCGGAAGTCTTCGTTGAACAGGTCGCGCACGACCCGGATGACGAGGTCGGGCTCCTCGTAGAGCAGCGCCGGCGCGCCACCCTCGGCGGACCGCGACTGGATTTCCTCCCACTGCGCCTGCAGCCGCTTGACGTCGCGCGCCAGCTCGTCTTCGCTGGCGCCCTCGGCCGCGGTGCGCACGATCACGCCGGCGCCGTCCGGCACGAGCTTCTTGAGCACGTCGCGCAGGCGCTTGCGCTCGTTGTCCGGGAGCTTGCGGCTGATGCCGGAGGCGTTGCCGTGCGGCACGTAGACAAGGTGTCGCCCGGAGAGGGCGATGTGGCTGGTGAGGCGCGCGCCCTTGTGGCCGATCGGGTCCTTGGTGACCTGCACGAGCACCGAGTCGCCGGACTTGAGCGCCTGCTCGATCGAGCGGGCCCGCCCCTCCAGGCCGGTGGCGTCCCAGTTGACCTCGCCCGCGTACAGCACGGCGTTGCGCCCGCGCCCCACGTCGACGAAGGCCGCCTCCATGCTGGGCAGGACGTTCTGCACCTTGCCGAGGTAGACGTTGCCAGCCATGGTGCCGGCCGAGGCGCGGGTCACGTAGTGCTCGACCAGCACGCCGTCTTCGAGCACGGCGATCTGGGTGCGGTCGCCGCGCTGGCGCACGACCATCACCCGGTCGACCGCCTCGCGGCGGGCCAGGAACTCCGACTCGCTCAGGATCGGCGGGCGGGTGCGGCGCTGCTCGCGCCCGTCGCGGCGGCGCTGGCGCTTGGCCTCGAGCCGGGTGGAGCCGGAGACGCCCTGCACCTCGTCGGAGCCGCGCCGCGGCTCGCGGATCTTGACGACCGTGGGCACGCCGTCGTCGGCGGCGGAGTCGAGCTCGCTGGAGCCCTTGCGGCGCCGCCGGCGCCGGCGCCGGGTCAGCGGCTCGTCATCGTCGTCTTCTTCCTCGTCGGCCGCCTCGGCCGGGGCCTCGTCATCCTCGGCCTCGTCGTCGGCCGTGCCGCGCCCGCGACCGCGGCCACGCCGCCCGCGGCGCCGCCGGCGGCGGCCGGCGGCGTCTTCGTCGTCGTCCTCGTCGTCTTCCTCGTCCTCTTCGGCCTCCGCGGGAGTGATCTCCGCGATGACCTCCGGCTCCGCTTCCACCGTTTCGCTGGTACGCCGCCCGCGCCGCCGCCGCCGTGACGGCTCGGCGGTCTCGGTGGCCTCTTCGGCGGCGGCCGCCACGGGAGCGGCCGCTGGCTCGGCGGCCGGCTCAGCGGCCTTCCCGGCGCGTGCCTTGCGGGCGGCCTTGGCCGGCGGCTCGTCTTCCGCCTCGGGTGCCATGAAGAGCACGGTCGGGGCGGACAGCGCGGCCCGGCGGCGCCGGCTCGTCGGCTCCTCCGCGGCGGGTGCCTCGACCACCGCCGGCTCGGTGACCACGGCCTCGGTCGCCGGCTCGGTCAGCGGCTCGGCCGCCGGGGCTGCCTTCTTCCGCCTGGTACGCGTGGCCTTGGCCGGGACGGGCTCTTCGACGAGCGGCGCGCTTTCCGCACCGATTTCCGCCGTCGTGCCTGATTCGTCCGGTATGACGGCCTTGCGGCGCCTCCGGGTCGGTGTCGCTACCTCCGCACCCACCTCGGCTGGCTCGGCCGCCTTGCGCCGGGGAGTCCGGGTGCGCTTGACAGGGGTAATGCTTTCGGCGGTATCACCGGCCGGCTCGGAACCGGTCCGGTCACCGCCCTCTGGCTCGTTGTCGAGCATGGGCGTTCTCCAGTTCTGGCGGCCCCGGGCGCGGGTGAGCGCTGCCACGCAGGGTCGCCGCAAAGTGTTTCCGGCGGCTAGCCCGCCCGGGCGAGCCACCGAAGTCTGCCTGCTGAGCGCTGGCCGGAGTCCGGCTAGCGTTCACCGATGGGTATCTCGTCGCGATCCGCCTCCAACGGATCGACGATCGCCCCCTGCGCGGTCAGCGTGCCCTGTGCCAGCCGGGTCGCCCGAGGGGGCACCGGCGGCTCCAGGTCGGCCACCACGCGGAGGCCGGCAAGAACGTCATCGGGCCGCACGGACGGGGTGACCTGCCGCACGACTAGGTCGAGTATCGCACACGGTACGCCCGTGACCTCGCTAGGTGCCGCCAACTCAGAGATCACAGAGCTTGACCCAGAGATCACAGCGATATCAGCCACTGCCCCGCGCGTGTCGAACGTGCGGCGGCCCTGCTTCGTGAGGCGCTCCACGAGCACCTCCTCGGCGGCCGTGAAGGCGGCCACCGCCTGACCCAGCGTGTCGGCGTCCACACCGGGAAGCTCGATCCGCCATGCCGAGGCGTCGATCCGATCGGCCAGGCTGGTGCCCGCGCGCGCCTCGACCGCGTCGAGCACGTCCAGGCCGGGCGAGAGGGCGGCGTCGAGCGACTCGCGGACCACCCCGGGCTCGGTGGCCGCTTGGAGACCGATCTCCAGGTACTCAGCCTCGCTGGCCACCCCGGTGGGCGCCGCCGAGGCGTACGAAATCTTGGGGTGCGGGGTGAAGCCCTGCGAGAAGGCGATCGGCAGGCCGGCCCGGCGCACCGCCCGCTCGAACGCGCGGGCGAAGTCGCGGTGCGAGGTGAACCGAAGCGGGCCGCGCTTGGCGTAGCGGATACGGATCCGCTGTACGACCGGCGCCTGGCCCCCTTCCGGCTGTGGTTTCCTGCTGATCGTGTAGCTCCCGTCGGTTAGCGCGCGGAGGCGACCGGGGTCAGTGGCAGCAGCTTGCGACCCGTGGGGCCGATCTGGATCTCGGTGTCCATCGCGGGGCACACGCCACAGTCGAAGCATGGGGTCCAGCGGCAGTCATCCTGCTCGTACTCGGACGTCGAGTCCTGCCAGTCCTGCCAGAGCCAGTCCTTGTCGAGGCCGGAGTCGAGGTGGTCCCAGGGCAGCACCTCGGCCTCGTCCCGCTCGCGGGTCGTGTACCAGTCGAGGTCGACACCGAAGCCGGGCAGCACCGCCCCGGCGGCGTCGACCCACCGCTGGTACGAGAAGTGCTCGCTCCAGCCGTCGAAGCGCTGGCCCTGCTCCCAAACGTGGCGGATCACCGCGCCGACGCGGCGGTCGCCCCGGGAGAGCAGCCCTTCGATCAGCGAGGGCTCGCCGTCGTGGTAGCGGAACCCGATCGCCCGGCCGAGCGACCGGTCTGAGTTGATCTCGGCCTTCAGCTTTCGCAGCCGGCTGTCGATCACCTCGGGCGTGCACATCGAAGCCCACTGGAACGGCGTGTGCGGCTTGGGCACGAACCCGCCGATCGACACCGTGCAGCGGATGTCCTTGGATCCCGTGGCGGCCCGCCCGGCCCGGATCACCTCGTGCGCGAGGCGGGCGATCTGCAGCACGTCCTCGTCGGTCTCGGTCGGCAGCCCGCACATGAAGTAGAGCTTCACCTGGCGCCAGCCGTTGCTGTACGCGGTGACGACGGTGCGGATGAGGTCTTCCTCCGACACCATCTTGTTGATCACCTTGCGGATCCGCTCCGAGCCGCCCTCGGGCGCGAACGTGAGCCCGGTGCGCCGCCCGTTGCGGGACAGCTCCTGGGCCAGCGTGATGTTGAACGCGTCGACCCGGGTCGACGGGAGCGAGAGCGAGACGTTGGTGCCCTCGTACTGCTGGGCCAGGCCGGAACAGATGTCGCCGATCTCGGAGTGGTCGGCCGAGGAGAGCGAGAGCAGCCCGACCTCGGAGAAGCCGGAGAACTCCAGCCCTTCCTTGACCATCTGCCCCACCGTCGTGATCGACCGCTCGCGCACCGGCCGCGTGATCATGCCGGCCTGGCAGAACCGGCAGCCGCGCGTGCACCCCCGGAAGATCTCCACCGCGTACCGCTCGTGCACGGTCTCCGCGAGCGGGACCAGCGGTTTCTTCGGGTACGGCCATTCGTCGAGGTTCATCGTCGTGCGCTTGTGCACCCGAAACGGCACGTCCGCCCGGTTTGGCACCACCCGTTGGATCCGGCCGTCGGGCAGGTAGTCGACGTCGTAGAAACGCGGCACGTAGACGCTCTCGGTGCGGGCGAGGCGCAGGAGCAGCTCGTCGCGGCCACCGGGGCAGCCGTCGTCCTTCCACCCCCGGACAATCTTGGTGATCTCCAGGACGGCTTCCTCGCCGTCGCCGAGCACCGCCGCGTCGACGAAGTCGGCGATCGGCTCGGGGTTGAACGCCGCGTGCCCGCCCGCCACCACCACCGGGTGCTCCGCCGTGCGGTCGCGGGCGAGCAGCGGGATGCCGGCCAGGTCGAGCGCGGTGAGCAGGTTGGTGTAGCCGAGCTCGGTGGCGAACGAGACGCCGAGCAGGTCGAACGCGCCGACCGGCCGGTGCGCGTCGACCGTGAACTGCGGCACGCCGTGCTCGCGCATCAGCCGCTCGAGGTCGGGCCAGACCGCGTAGGTCCGCTCCGCCAGGACGTCGGGCAGCTCGTTGAGCACCTCGTACAGGATCTGGACGCCCTGGTTGGGCAGCCCCACCTCGTACGCGTCGGGATACATCAGGGCCCAGCGGACGGTCGCCGAGTCCCAGTCTTTGACGACCGCGCCCAGCTCTCCGCCGACGTACTGGATCGGCTTGCTGATCCGCGGCAGCAACTGCTCCAGCTGAGGGAAGACGGACGGGACGCTCACGAAACCTCCAGGGTGGTATCCAATCGCCCAGAATACGCGCGGGCTGGACGGGTGGTGCCGCGGTATTAGCCTCGGTGGAGTCACGAGGCGTTGTGGAGGGAGTGCACGCGACTATGCCGGGACCCGATCCCGACCCCACCCGACCGGAGCTCCCGGAGGATGAGCCGACGGCCGTGACCCCGCCCGCCGACGACGACGGCGTGAGCGGCCTCAAGCCCACCCGCAAGGAGCCACCACGGTGGTCCGGCTCCGCCGCCGTGCCGCCGCCCGCCGAGAAGAAGCGCAAGCGTTGGCTGGCCACCGCCTACGACCTGGAAGCACCCGGCCTCGCCCTCTCGCCGCCGCCGCGCGACCCGACCATGCGGCTGCCCGAGGAGGAGCGCCAGGCGTATGAGAGCGGCGCGCCCGTGGACCCCTGGGCCGACGCCGACCCGCTCGACCAGCCGTACCCGCAGACCCTGCTGGACGTGCCGCACGCGCCGCCGCCGGCGCTCCCACCCGCACCACCGAGCCTGCCCCCACCAGCCCTCCCCCAGCCGCCGAAGGCCCTCCCGCCATCCCCGCCCCGGCGG
>Ga0214467_1000285_pt1 | contig 12095 bp, 6 predicted proteins | sample RVTome_8_FD_187339 | JGI IMG/M metagenome (GOLD analysis project Ga0214467, IMG submission 187339) | Soil microbial communities from uranium-contaminated site in the Upper Colorado River Basin, Wyoming, United States - RVT160D0 HiSeq ...
GAGCCGTCGATCGGCGATCTGCTCGATCAGCTGTCCCGCCTGGATCCGGACGACCGGGAGGCGATCCGCGCCGTCAGCGCCGAGATCCGCCGGACCATCGAAGGGGTCGCCATCCCTGACGATCTCGCGGCGGCGATCACCCGCGCCCTCGGCCAGCTCGACGAGGACGCCGCCTACGCGGTGCGATCCAGCGCGACGGCGGAGGACCTGCCGACGGCCTCCTTCGCCGGCCAGCAGGACACGTACCTGAACGTCGTGGGCGCGGCCGCGATCCTGCGGCACGTCAGCCGGTGCTGGGCGTCGCTGTTCACCGAGCGGGCCGTGACCTACCGGCAGCGCGGCGGCCTCGACCACCGGAAGGTCCTCACGGCCGTGGTGGTGCAGCGGATGGTCTTCCCGCACGTGGCCGGCATCCTGTTCACCGCCGACCCGGTCACGTCCAACCGGAAGGTCACCTCGGTGGAGGCCAGCTTCGGCCTCGGCGAGGCATTGGTCTCCGGCCGGGTGAACGCGGACGTCTTCAAGGTGCGCGACGGCGAGATCGTCGACAAGACGGTCGCCACCAAGCAGCTCGCCATCCACGGCGTGCCGGGCGGCGGCACGCGGGACGTGGCGATCGATCCGGAGCGGCAGGATCAGCCCGCGCTGACGGACGCGCAGGTCGTGCGGCTGGCGCGACTCGGCCGGCGGATCGAGGAGCACTTCGGCCGCCCTCAGGACATCGAATGGTGCCTGGTCGACGATGACTTCCAGATCGTCCAGAGCCGGCCGATCACCACGCTGTTTCCCATACCGGCGGTCGGCGATGGCGACAACCACGTCTACGTCTCCGTCGGTCACCAGCAGATGATGACCGACCCCATGAAGCCCCTCGGGCTGTCCGTCTGGCAGCTGACGACGCCTCGACCCATGGCCGAGGCCGGTGGGCGGCTCTTCGTCGACGTCACACCGGTCCTGGCCGCGTCGGCCAGCCGTGCCGGCCTCGTGGCGGGCCTGGGAAGGTCCGACCCGCTGATCGGGGACGCGCTGCAGACCGTCCTCGATCGTGACGACTTCATCCGGCCGGCCCCGGACGAGGGCGCTCCCTGGGCACCCCCGGGCAGCGGCGGGTCCGCCACGATCGAGACCGATCCGGCCATCGTCACCGACCTGATCGAGCGCAGCCAGGCGGCGATGGCCGCCCTGCGGCGCGACATCCAGACGAAGTCCGGATTGGCGCTGCTCGACTTCATCCGGGCGGACATCCGGGGCCCGAAGGGGGTCCAGTCCGACCCGCGGACCATGCAGGCGGTCATGGCGGGCATGGAGGCCACGTGGTGGCTCAACGATCAGCTACAGGCGTGGCTGGGGGAGAAGAACGCCGCCGACACGCTCACGCAGTCCGTCCCCAACAACGTCACGTCGGAGATGGGCCTCGCCCTCCTCGACGTCGCTGACGTGATCCGCCCGCATCCGGAGGTGGTGGCCTTCCTGCACGGCGCCTCGGACGAGGGCTTCCTGGACGAGATGGCCAAGCTCGAGGGCGGGCCCGAAGCGCGGGACGCGATCCAGGCCTTCCTCGACAGGTACGGCATGCGCTGCGTCGGCGAGATCGACATCACGAGGCCGCGTTGGAGCGAACGCCCCACCACGCTCCTGCCCCTGATCCTCGGCAACATCAAGAACTTCGAGCAGGGGGCCGGCAAGCGCCGCTTCGCGCAGGGGCTGCGGGAGGCACAGGCGAAGGAACAGGACGTCCTGGAGCGCTTGCGGGTCCTGCCGGACGGCGAGCACAAGGCCGACGAGGCCAAGCGGATGATCGATCGGGTCCGGACCTTCAGCGGGTACCGGGAGCATCCGAAGTACGGCATGGTCAGCCGCTACCTCATCTACAAGCAGGCCTTGCTGGGAGAGGCCGAGCGCCTCGTGCGGGCCCACGTGCTTCGCGACAAGGAGGACATCTTCTACCTCAGGTTCGAGGAGTTGGACGATGTCGTGCGCACCCGACAGGCGGACTACGAGCTGATCGACGAGCGCAAGGACGCGTTCAAGGCGTACGAAGCGCTCACGCCGCCCCGGGTGCTCACCTCGGATGGCGAGGCCGTCGCAGGGGCGTACCGCCGCGACGACGTGCCGGCCGGCGCGCTGATCGGCCTACCGGTCTCCGCCGGGACCGTCGAAGGGCGGGCCCGCGTCATCCTGGACATGGCGCAAGCCGATCTCGAACCAGGCGACATCCTCGTCACGGCGCATACGGACCCCAGCTGGACGCCGCTGTTCGTCGCCATCACGGGCTTGGTGACAGAGGTCGGAGGCTTGATGACTCACGGCGCGGTGATCGCCCGGGAGTACGGCTTGCCGGCCGTCGTCGGCGTGGTGGACGCCACCCGGCTGATCACCGACGGGCAGCGGATCCGCGTGCACGGCACCGAAGGGTACGTCGAGATCCTGCCGGAGAGCCGGCGGACCCGGCCTTGACTAGGCTGTGGGTATGTCCGAGCCGTCGACTTGCGGTCAAGGGTTAGCGGAGAGCGCCGCGCTTCCCGCGGGGCTGGCCCAGGTGGCTGACGCCATGGCGGGCATGCTGGAGCGGCACATGGTCGCCCTCGACCTGGCCGATCCCCGGTCCGCGGCCGAGCACGGGGTCTACGGCGAGGTGGCCGCCGCCCATCGGCGCGCAGCCGACCAACTGCGGGCCGCGGCGGAGCGCATGGATGCCCAGCGGGAGCTGCCGATGGGCCCGCACGACATGGCGGCCGTCGCGCACCCCGACACCACGCGGGCGTTCCAGACACTCGTCGACGCCAAGCGACACTTGCTCACGTTGCTTCGCGACACGGCCGACGAAGACGACGCGATGCTTGAGATGATGCGCGCCCCCGCGCATGACTCTGACCCTCACTGACGGCTACCACGCCGACCAGTTGGCCGGCCCGTGAGCCGCCACGCATATCCTTCCCCCGTGAGACTGCGGTTCGAGACGCGCGCGTCCGATTCGCCGTGGGTCGAGGCCGTGTGGACCTGTACCAGCGAGCAGGTCGTGGAGATGACCTCCGTCGCGGCCGTGTGCTGGGGCCTGGTGTTCTGGCAGCGCGAGGGCAGGTCGTACGCGGCCGTCTCCGGCCCCGAGACCAGGACCGGCACCGCGCCGGTGCCGGAGGGCGCGACCTTCGTCGGCATCGAGTTCGCCGTCGGCACCTCGCTGCGGGCAGTGCCCACGCCGGCGTTGGTCGACGGGGGCATCGAGCTGCCCGACACCACGCACCGGACCTTCCGGCTCGATGACGCCCGCTGGGAGACACCCGGCCCCGACGACGCTGAGGCTCTGGTCGACCGCCTCGTCCGCGCCGGAGCCGTGGTCCGCGACCCGCTCGTCGCCGAGATCCGCCGGGGCCACCGACCAGCGGTCTCCGCACGCACCGTCGAACGCCGGTTTCGAGCGGCGACCGGGTTCACCCCGGGCGCCGTGCGGCAGATCGAACGCGTACGCAGGGCCGCGATGCTCCTTGGCGCCGGCGTGCCGGTCGCCGAGGTCGTCCCGAAGCTGGAGTACTTCGACGCGCCACACCTGGCCCGGGCGCTGCGCCGCTACGTCGGGCGTACGGCGCGACAACTCGGCGAGGGCACCGGTGGCGCGATCGCGCTGAATCTGGATCAGCCGACGTCGTAGATCAGCTTCACGACCCCGTTCGGATAGGCCTCGGACGCCCGGAGGGCCAGGACCTGCTTGTCCCTGTCCTCCTTGCTGAACAGCTGCTTCCCGGCTCCGAGCAGCACCGGGAAGACGAGCAGGTGGTACCGGTCGATCAGGGCCGCGTCCGCCAGGCGTCGGGCGAGCTCCGCACTCCCGTGGATGAAGATCGCGCCACCCTCGCTCTTCTTGAGCTCGACGACGTCCTCGGTCGAGCGCAGGATCGTCGTCGGGCCCCACCCCTCGACGAGGGCGTCGTCGGGCAGCGACGTCGAGACCACGTACTTGGGCAGCTCCTTGTAGGCGGCGTGGTCGTCCGAGTCGCGCCACACCGGCGCGAACGCCTCGTAGCTGCGCCGGCCGAACATCAGCGCCGTCGTGTCCGCGAGCTCCTCGCCTTTGAGCGAGAACGCCTCGGGCAGAAACTCGATGTCGTTGACCACCCAACCGCCGCTGCGGTGCTCCTCGCCCGGCCCGCCGCCCGGGGAGTCGACGACGCCGTCGAGCGACATGAACCCCGTGTAGACCAGATCACGCATCCGCTGTTCTCCTCATCGTCAGGCGGCGAGGCCGCCATGTGCACAAGCCGGCCGCCCGCCACCTGACGCACTGCGGCGGGCGCCGAGCCCATGCTAGGAAAAGATCACGCGGCCGTCTTGTACAGAACCGACAGCGGCGATCGACACGTCGCCTTTCCGGCAGACCCTGCAGGAGAGCCAGAGGATGGCTCCATTGACCTCTCTCGAGCACAGGGCCCAGTAGGTGCCCGTCGCCTCATAGGCGGCACCCCTCTCAAAACACTTCTGACACCCGTTCGGGTTGGGGTATCCGCCCTCCAACCACCAGTAGTCGGTAGGCGGCCGGCTGGTGCACGGCCGCACCATCACCTCGTCAGCCGCGCCCGGATGGAGTTGCGTCATGGCATCGGTGGGCGAGAGCTGGCTCGCCACCGCGGGGCTGACGTCGATCACCCCCAGCGCGACGACCAGGGCGACCGCCACACCCAGGCGCTTCATCACATTGGTCGCCCGGGCACTCCGGTGGCCTACGAAATCGCGCATTGTTGCTCCTTTCGATGGTCTTTGTCCGGTTGGGCGGCAGTCTAACTTCGAGCTCCTTCAGACCGGCTTCACCTCTGCGCCAGCGATCACTCTCGATGTGGCTTCGAGCGACTCGAACGGCCCCGGCGCCATCGCCCGGCTCTTCGGCGAGCTCTGGAGAGCTTTCGGGGGGTCATGGTCGCCGTTCTTCAAGCCCATTTATTGCCCGCGTTCGTGTCAGTGGCGGGCCGTTTGCTCCCGCGGGCCGGCGGGTTCGCGGGGGTTGGCGTTACCCCTTTTGCCTCCGGCGGGAGCGCTCCGGACCATCAGGATGGGATGGCACGGGGGTTGTGCGGCGGGCGGCCGGCCGCTGTTGACCGAGCGCGGGTGGGTGGGGTCTGTTCGCGGGATGCTCCGTTTGTGCGCGCAGCTCGACAGCTTTCGGAGACGGAGACCCCTCACCCGCACCCATAAGCGCTCGACGGTCGCAGCGAACAGATCGTGGTCATTGAGTCCCCCTATGAGGGGACCTGCATACCACGATCTGTTCCAGGCCTGTGCTTTGTCCGGAATGTCGCCGCACGCTCCATGGTCATGGCCGGCGGGCGCGGCCCGCTCGTCAGTGGAAGCAATACTGTGGACAGACTCGTACCTCGACTCCGAAAGGGCTCTAGAATGAGCCCGCGCACCGCTTCACCGTCGAGAAGCTGGAGTCGCCATGTCCTTCATCGCCGCTGTTCGTTCGGTGCTTTCCCAGTATGTCGAGTTTGGAGGGCGGGCCCGCCGCGCGGAGTACTGGTGGTTCGTCCTCTTCACGGTCCTCGTCGGCATCGTGACCTCGATCCTCGATCTCGCGCTGGGCACGGAGTTCGAAGGGTCGATCGCGTCCAGTGGCCTCTTCAGCCTGATCGCCAACCTGGCGCTCCTGCTGCCGTCGCTGGCGGTCGCCGTGCGACGCCTGCACGACACCGACCGTTCCGGATGGTGGATTCTGATCGCGCTGATCCCGCTCATCGGTGCGATCGTCCTGCTGGTGTTCTTCGTGCAGGACGGCACGCCCGGCCCAAACCGCTTCGGCCCCAGCCCGAAGCACCATGCCGCACCCGGCTGGGCCGCCTGACCCGCACCCCCTCGGGGCGCCCACTCGCCGCCGCTCCACGGCGAGTGCCTACTCGGCCTTGCGTAGCCAGAAGGTGAGGCTCAGGCCGGCGTCTTCGTGTGCCTTCGCCGGCCAAGCCGGTGCGCCGGAGCTGAACGCCGTCGCGAGTACCTCTTCGGCGACGAGATCGCGGTGTTCGACGAGAGCGGCCGCCACCTCGCCGTCCGTGGCCAGATACCGCAGCTCGACCCGGTCGGTGACTTCGAGGCCACCGGACTTGCGTGCCTCTTGGATCAGCCGGATCGCTTGCCGGGCCAGCCCGGCTCGGCGCAGCTCCGGCGTGAGGTGTAGGTCGAGCGCGAGGCTCGCGCCGGCCTCCGAGGCGACGGCCCAGCCCTCGCGGGGCGTCTCGGTGATGATCACATCATCGGTGCCCAGGGTGACCTGCTCGCCGTCGACCGTCACGGTGGCGCTACCGGCGTCCAGGTCGCGTTTGAGCGCGGCGGCGTCCGCGGCCGCGATCGCCCTGGCCACCGCCTGCACCCGCTTGCCGAATCGCTTGCCGAGGGTCCGGAAGTTCGCCTTGGCCGTGGTGTTCACCAGTGACTCGCTGGACTCGCTGACCGCCAGCACCGCGGCGACGTTGAGCTCCGCCGCGATTTCCGCGATCAGCTCCGGGTCCAGCGTCGCGAGGCCCGGCGCGGAGGCGAGGGAACGGGACAGCGGCTGGCGGATCTTGACCCCGGACTCGGCCCGGGCGGTGCGGCCCAGCTCGACCAGGCGCCGGGTCAGGTCCACCTGCTCGCCCAGTCCCGGGTCGATCAGGGTCTCGTCGGCCTCGGGGTAGGCGGCCAGGTGCACCGACGGCGCCGCGGCCGGGTCGACCGCGACGACCAGATCCTGCCAGACCCGCTCGGTGACGAACGGGACGATCGGCGCGAGCAGGAGCGTCAGCGTGCGCACGGCCTCGTGCAAAGTGGCCAGGGCGGCCGGATCGCCGTGCCAGAACCGGCGGCGGCTACGGCGTACGTACCAGTTGGAGAGGTCGTCGACGAACGCGGCGAGCAGCTTGCCGGCCTCCTGGGTGTCGAAGGCGGTCATCGCCTCGTCCACTCGGCGTACCAACAGGTTGAGCTCGGAGAGCACCCAGCGGTCGAGCACCGGGCGGTCGGCCGGCGCGGGGTCCGCCGCGGATGGCGTCCACTTCGCCGTACGCCCGTAGAGCGCTTGGAAAGCGACCGTGTTCCAGTAGGTCAGCAGCGTCTTGCGGACGACCTCCTGCAGCGTGGCGTGTCCCACCCGGCGGGCCGACCACGGAGAGCCGGCCGCGGCCATGTACCAGCGCACCGCGTCGGCGCCGTGCCGTTCGAGCAGCGGGATCGGCTCCAGGATGTTGCCCAGGTGCTTGGACATCTTGCGGCCGTCTTCGGCCAGGATGTGGCCGAGGACCACGACGTTCTCGTACGCCGAGCGGCCGAAGACCAGGGTGCCGACGGTCATCAGCGTGTAGAACCAGCCCCGGGTCTGGTCGATCGCCTCGCAGATGAACTGCGCCGGGTAGCTGCGCTCGAACAGCTCCTTGTCGCGGTGCGGGTAACCGAACTGGGCGAACGGCATGGCACCGGAGTCGTACCAGGCGTCGATGACCTCCGGGACCCGGCTGGCCGTCGCCCCGCAGCCGCAGGCCAGCGTGACGTCGTCGACGAACGGGCGGTGCGGATCGAGGCCGGACAGATCCCGGCCGGCCAGCTCACTCAGCTCGGCGAGCGAGCCGACACAGGTGAGGTGACCGGCCGGACAGCGCCAGATGGGCAGCGGGGTGCCCCAGTAGCGCGAGCGCGAAAGCGCCCAGTCGACGTTGTTTCTCAGCCAGTCGCCGTAACGGCCGTGCTTGATGGTCTCGGGCTGCCAGTTGGTGCGCTCGTTCTCCCGCAGCAGTTCCTCGCGAATCGCCGTGGTGCGCACGTACCAGGACGGCTGCGCGTAGTAGATCAACGGCGTGTGGCACCGCCAGCAGTGCGGGTAGCTGTGCTCGTACGGCCGCTCCTTGAACAGCAGCCCGCGCTCGCGCAGGTCGGTGACCAGCGGCGCGTCGGCGTCCTTGAAGAACCTCCCGCCGACCAGCGCGACATCCGGCGCGAACGTGCCGTCCGGGCGCACCGGGTTGACCATCGGCAACCCGTAGGTACGGCAGTTGGCCAGGTCGTCGGCGCCGAACGCGGGCGCCTGGTGCACCAGCCCGGTGCCGCTGTCGGTGGTGACGTAGGTGGCGAGGATGACGATGTGCGCGTCCGGGATCTCCACCAGGTCGAACGGCCGCCGGTACGCCCAGCGCTCCAGCTCCTTGCCGGCGAAGCCGCGCCCCGTGGGCGTCCAGCCCTCGCCCAGCGCCTGCTCCACCAGCGCCTCGGCCACCACGAGCCGCTCGGTGCCGTCGGTGGCCACGACGTAGGTGACCTCCGGGTGCACCGCCACGGCGGTGTTGGCCACCAGCGTCCACGGGGTCGTCGTCCACACCAGCAGCGACGCCTGCCCGGCCAGCGGTCCGGAGACCAGCGGCAGCCGCACGTAGACCGACGGGTCGGTGTCGTTCTCGTAGCCCTGCGCCAGCTCGTGGTCGGACAGCGCGGTCTGGTCGCGCGGGCACCACGGCGCCACCCGGAAGTCCTCGACCAGCAGGCCCTTGTCGAAGATCTGCTTGAGTGACCACCAGACGGACTCGACGTACTCGCGATCCATGGTGCGGTACGCGTCGTCCATGTCGATCCAGTAGCCCATGCGCTCGGTCATCTCGGCGAACGCGTCGGTGTGGCGGGTCACCGACTCGCGGCACCTGGCGTTGAACGCGGCGATCCCGTACGCCTCGATGTCCTGCTTGCCGGCGAAGCCGAGCTCCTTCTCCACGGCCAGCTCCACCGGCAGGCCGTGGCAGTCCCAGCCGGCCTTGCGCGGGACGTGGAAGCCCTTCATCGTCTTGTAGCGCGGGAAGACGTCCTTGAAGACCCGCGTCTCGATGTGATGCGTCCCGGGCATGCCGTTGGCGGTCGGTGGCCCCTCGTAGAAGATCCAGTCGGGCCGCCCCTCGGCCTGCTCGAGGCTGCGGGCGAAGACGTCGTTGGCGTGCCAGAAACGCAGCACCTCGTGGTCGAGGGCGGGCAGGTCGACCTGCGCGGGTACGGGTCGGTACATCGAGTCGGTCCTCCGTCAGGCGTACTCACCAACGGAGGGACGAGGCGGCGACCCCGCGGTACCACCCTCCTTGACCGCGCTCACTGCGCGGTCCTCTCATGGGTGCGAACGCCGGTTCTACTCGGCCCGCGGGGCCTTTCCTCCGGCGGCTCCGGGGTGATCTTCTCGCCGCGCACACTCCCGGGCTCACACCATCCCCGAGTCGCTACGAGCTGCGTTCAGCGGTACTCGTCCCCATCAACACCATTTCGCGAACCAAAGCGTACAGCAGAGCGTGACCCGACCACCGGCTATTAGGGTGTCCCCGGCCCGCTCGACGCGGCCGGGGCCCTGGCCGCCCCGGGCACCACGGCGACGGCGTCGACCACGAGGGTGCCCTCGCGCACCGTGAGCCGCACGGTGTGGGTGCCGGGGCTGAGGCCGCGCAAGGTGAAGGTCTGGTAGAACTCGGGCGAGGCGACGGTGCTGGCCGAGGCGTCGACGACACCACCGTCCACGGCGACCTCCAGGACGGCCGAGCCGTTGTTCGGCCCCAGGATGTCCAGACCCGTCCCGGTGAACGTGTAGGTCAGCGTCGACCCCGCCCCCTGGCTGGTGGATAGGCTCCGCTGCACGTTGTACATGGCCTTGCCGTTCTCGTGGGCCCACGCGCCGCCGTACACCAGCTTGGTGGCGGGCCGGGCGGCCAGGTCGTGCGTCTGCAGGTTGTCCAGAAGCTCCGAGTAGTACGGCGGGAAGCCGGCGATGGTCTCGACCCGGAGGTTGTCGAATCTCGTGTGGTAGTAGCCGCTGCCGAGGTTGATACGTCCGGAGAGCTTCGGGCTGGGATCGGTGTAGGAGGCGAGTGGCACGCCGTCCAGGAGCGCGGTCACCGTGTCGCCGGCGGCGCTGACCGCGAGGTTGTGCCAGGCGTCGTGAGCGGTGTCGAATCCGGGAATCGTCACGCCACCCTCGCCGCTCACCACGTTGCCGCCCGCCACCGCGCTGTTGTTGACCAGCAGCTGCCAGCCGCCGTCGAACGAGAACCTCAGCTTGTACGGCGCGCCGATATCGCCGTGCTGCTCCCGGACGCCGATCATGGCGTAGTTGCCGCCGCCCTGGGTGCCGCTGCTTTCGAACGAGACGTCGACGCTGGCCTTGTAGTTGAGCCACCGGCCGTCGCCGATCCTCGTTACCGCGTCGCCGCCGTTCCACGCGCCGCCCAGGCCCATGATCGACTGGTCGAGCTGCTGGCGCAGGACGTAGTCGCGAGATCCGTCCGGAAGGTATGCCTCGAACGCGCCGTTGCGGTCGCTCGCGTACAGCGGAATGATGCTCTTGGCACCGCCACGGGAGGCGATGAAGCTCTCGGTGCCCACGACGCGGCCGCCGCGGCCGATCACCGGCACCCTCTTGCCGGTGTAGTCGAAGTCGTCCGCGTACAGGACGCCGTCTCTGGTGTTCTGACCGGCGCCGGAGGCGTTCGTGTCGAGTACGGTGCGCTGGCCCTCGACCGGCAAGGGCACGTGGTACGCGGGTTTCGTGCGGTTGGCCAACGTGGTCAGCGTGACGACGGAGTTCGGTTTGACCGTCACGGTGTAGACACCGGCCGGGCCGGCGGCGAGCCTGCCGCGGTACCTCAGGTAGTTAGCGTTGAACGCCTGGCGGGGCTCCGCCGCGCGGGTCTCCCACAGCTCCACCGGCGGCGCGCCGGTATACGCCATGTTCACGGCCTGGAGCCGGTACGTCCGGGTGTACTCGCTGTCGTTCATGAAGACCGTGGAGAAGTGCCGCTTGTCGGGAGCGGCGAGGGTCAGGTAGCTGGGCGTGCCGTTGCGCCCGACCACGGGATTCGTGCCGGTCGCGCCGGTGAAGCTCGCTTCGGGCACGGCCCGCCAGATCCCCGCCGTGTTGCCCGGGTCCTCCCAGCCGGTCTTGGCGAACCAGCTGAAGTGCCGCAGTACGTCGATGGCCACGTCGTAGTGCAGCCAACCCGACCACGGATCACGCGCGCTGAGGAGCTCCTTGTAGGCGTACTGCCCACCTTCGTAGAAGGCACCGATCGCAGGCTGGTACACGAAGTTCGTGCGGCGGGAGTTGACGAACCCCTTGATGATGGTGTTTCCCATCTCCAGCGCGCTGTTTCTGCCGCCGATGCCGGTCCCCGCGACGGTGGGCTCGCGCATGTTGTTGTTGGGCCGGAAAGCCGAGTTTCCGAAGGTCGCCTGCGCCTCGCTGTTCCACACCTCCTTGTCGAAGTCCTGCGCCAGGCGCGTGTAGCTGCCCGCGCCGTCGTCGTCGGGGTTGTAGTGGTACGCGGCCACCGCCACCGCGCTGCGCAGGCTGGCGTCGCCCACCATCTCGTCGCCGAACGATCCGAGGGATGCCTCGTCGGAGATCACCACACCGATTCGGTTGTACAGCGCCCGCTCGGTGGGGCTGTCGAAACCGGCGCTGTCGGTCCTGACCAGCTCGGCGTACCCCTTGGTCCAGGCCAGATCCGCCACCCGCTCGTTGACCCCCGGGTTGACGTAATCGATCATGAACCCGTATGTGCGGTACGCCGCCAGGATCGTTGCCTTGTACCAGGAGTAGATCTTGTCGTTGGTGTCGGCCCACGCGGGAGCGTTCCAGCGCAGGAAGCTCACCTTGAGCCTGGGGTTGACCTTCTTGGCGTCGGCGGCGAGCTGAAAGCCCTGGTGCCGCTTGACGTTCGGCGTTTCGGTCTCCCAGCGCATGGTCGCCGGGTCGGGCCCGGTGGAGTTGTTGCGGTCGTTGCCCATCTCGACTTTCACGTTCGTGATGACGGGCCGCTCGCCCCCGAACAGGATCTGCAGCAGCTCCGTGTACTTCTTCGGCTGCTGGGCCTTGTAGTCCATCAGCAGCTCGCTGGTGCTGTTGCCGCTCAGCAGCCCGAACCCCTTGAAGGTGAGGCCGTTGAGGTTGCCGGCGCGGACGTCGTCGCCGTCCACGACGATCGTCGTGCCGAGCTCGGCGATCGACCACCGCTGGCTCGGGCTGTCACTGCCGGCGCGCTGGCGCAGGTCGGCGCCGTCAGCCACATCATCGGCCCCGTCCAGGTAGAGGCCGGTGGCCCGGTTCTTCAGCCGCGCGTAGG
>Ga0214467_1000288_pt1 | contig 12041 bp, 11 predicted proteins | sample RVTome_8_FD_187339 | JGI IMG/M metagenome (GOLD analysis project Ga0214467, IMG submission 187339) | Soil microbial communities from uranium-contaminated site in the Upper Colorado River Basin, Wyoming, United States - RVT160D0 HiSeq ...
AGACCGGGGACGCGAGCGGGCCCATGTACCAGTGCTTGTTGAGCTCCAGGCCGAGGCCGCGGTCGCTCTCCGGGTAGGCCTGCTCCAGGCCGGCGTTGTAGTTGACCAGCATCGCCCGCACGGTGGCGGCGCGCAGGATGCGCCGGCCCTCGTACTGGCCGCCGTTGAGCAGCATCTGGCAGAAGACGGCGAGGTCGGCGGCGGTGGAGAAGACGCCGGCGTGGCCCGCGACACCGCCGAGGCCCCAGGCGTTCTCGTCGTGCACCTCGCCCCACACCATGCCCCGGCCGGCGTACGGCTCGTACTCCGTGGCGGCGATGCGGGAGCGCAGCGACGCGGACGGGTTGTAGCCGGTGTCCACCATGGCCAGTGGCGCGGTGATCTGGGTGCGTACCAAAACGTCGAGCGGCTGGCCGGTGACCCGGTGCGCGAGCTCGCCGAGCGCGATGAGGCCGAGGTCCGAGTAGACGTACTGGCCGCCGGGCGTGGCTCCGGTGGCGAGCGGCGTGGCGATGGCGGCGGCGAGCCGGGCCTCCGGCGTCGGGTGGCTGCTCCACAGTGGAAGGAACGCGGGCAGTCCCGAGGTGTGGGTCAGCAGCATGCGTACCGTCACGGACGCCTTGCCGCCGGCCGCGAACTCCGGCAGGTAGCGGGCGACCGGCGCGTCGAGGTCGATCCGGCCCGCCTCGACCTGGCGCAGCACCACGACGGTGGTGAAGAGCTTGGAGATCGACGCGAGGTCGAAGATGGTGTCCCGGCGCATCGGGATGCGCTGGTCCGGCGGCAGCTCCTCGCCGACCCGGCCGGGTGGCGGGCCGACCGCCGTGTACCGCACGGCGTCGCCGACCGCGGCGTGCTGCACGATCACCCCGTCCTTGGCGGCGAGCACGACCGCGCCGGCGTACGTCGGCCAGGTGGGGTGGTCGGGCGTCGGCACCAGGTACGCGGCCGCGTCGGTGACCATGCGGGCGATCGGCTCGGCGGCGAGGCCGACCTGGGCCGGCGTGCCCCGCCGCAGCGTGTCGTGCGTGAAGTGGACGTCTCCGGGGGTCACGGTCGGCGCCAGGGTGGTGACGGACGCGAGCAGCAGCTCTTTCCACATGCGCCCAGGATGGAACTAACTTTCGGACACTTCAAGTACTCGGGAGATTCTTGCCACAGATCGAGCGATGGGACTACGTTACGAAGATGCGACGTCGACACGTCATCGCCGGTTCGCTCGGCGTGGCCGGTGCCATCGCCACCGCCTCGCCGGCGGCGGCGACACCCAGGGTGCGCACCGGGCTCGACCGCCTCGTGGAGAGCCGCTTCGCCACGCTCGCCGGGCAGCGGGTCGGCGTGATCTCCAACCCCACCGGCGTCGACCAGCGCTACCGGCACCTGGTCGACCTCATGCACGGCAGCGGGCGGGTGGACATCGCCGGCGTGTTCGGCCCGGAGCACGGCTTTCGCGGCTCGGCGCAGGCCGGCGGCAGCGAGGGCACCGGCATCGACGCCCGCACCGGACTGACCGTCTACGACGCCTACGGCGCCACCCAGGCCAAGTGGGAGCAGCTCTACGCCACCGCCGGCGTCGACACCGTCGTCTTCGACATCCAGGACGTCGGCGCCCGCTTCTACACGTACATCTGGACGCTCTACGACGCCTGGTCGCCGCCGCCCGCGCCAGGCTCCGCTTCGTGGTGCTCGACCGGCCAAACCCCGTCGGGGGTAGGGCGTATGGGCCGATGATGACCACCCCGTACACGTCGGGCGTGGGCAAGAAGGAGATCGTGCAGCAGCACGGCATGACGGTGGGGGAGCTGGCCCGCTTCTACAACGGCGAGTTTCTCCCGACCGAGGCGGGCGCCCAGGCCCGCCTCGAGGTGATCGCCTGCCGGGGCTGGCACGGCCGCCTCATGGCCAGCGACACCGGCGTGCCGTGGGTGCTGCCCAGCCCCAACATGCCCACCCCGGACACCGCGCTGGTCTACCCCGGCACCTGCATGTTCGAGGGCGTGGCGTCCATATCGGAGGGTCGGGGCACCACCCGCCCGTTCGAGCTGGTCGGCGGCCCCGAGCTCGACCACCACTGGGGCGACCGGCTCAACGCCCTCCGGCTGCCCGGCGTGGAGTTCCGGGAGGCGTACTTCACGCCGACGTTCAACAGGTTCACCAACGTGCTCTGCGCCGGCGTCGAGGTGAAGGTCACCGACCAGCGCGCCTACGACCCGGTCCGCACCGGCGTGGCGATGCTCGCCGAGGCGCGGCGATACCCGTCGTTCGCGTGGCGGGCCGACGCGTGGGATCCGCAGCGGCCGTACTGGATCGACAAGCTGACCGGCTCTCCCCGGCTCCGCACGATGCTCGACGCCGGGGCGACGGCCGGCGAGGCGGTGGACGCGTGGCGGGCCGAGCTGGCCGCGTTCACCGCGCGCCGCCGGCCCTACCTGCTCTATCCCCGCTGACCGCCGTCAGCGGGTGAGGGCCGCGGCCACCCGCTCCGCCGCCGTCCGGTAGTCGGGCAGCGGCGACATCGCGGCGGCCAGGCGCAGGTGAGGCAGCGCCTCGGCGGGCCGGCCGAGCCGCTCCAGGGTGCGCCCGAGCAGATGGTGGCTGTAGTGGTCGGTGGGGTCGCGCTCGACCAGCACGCTCAGCTCCGCCCGGGCCCGGTTGAGCTGGGCCGTCGCGAAGTAGGCCAGCGCGAGCTGCAGGCGCGCCTCGTCGTTCGTCGGCTCGGCCACCACGATGGGCGCCAGGATGCGCGCGGCGTGGGCCGGCTCGCCCACCCGCATGAAGAGGAGGGCCTGCCGATACTCCTCGAACATGTTCACGGTGTGAGCCAACGCCGCACCGGTGGCCCGGTATTCCGTACGATCATGGCGGTGAGCGAGCCCCGGCAGGACGCCATCGTCGTGGTCCCCTACGACCCCGCCTGGCCGGCGACGTTCGAGGCGCAGCGCGGCCGGGTGGCGGCGGCGCTGCGCCCCTGGCTGGTCGGGCCGGTCGAGCACATCGGCAGCACCGCCGTGCCCGGCCTGCCCGCCAAGCCGATCGTCGACATGCTCGCCCGGATCGCCGACTACGAGGCGGGTCACCAGATCATCCCCGCCATGACCGCGATCGGCTGGGCCCACGCCCCCGAGCCCCACGACGAGCGCCTCCGCAGGTGGGAGTTCTGCTACCCGGCCGTCGCGCGGCGCACCCACCACGTCCACGTCGTGGAGGAGCGGTCCGCGGACTGGCCCACCTGGCTGGCCTTCCGCGACCACCTCCGGGGCCACCCCGCCGACGCCGCCGGATACGCCCGACTCAAGCGCGAGCTCGCCGCCGCGGACCAGCGCGACCGCCCCGCCTACCGCGCCGGCAAGGCCCCGTTCATCCAGGAGCTCCTCCGCCGGATCACGGCACACCCCACCCAGAAACGCCGCTAGCGGCGGGTGATGGAGAAGATCTTGCGGTTGTCGTCGGGGGCGCGGTCGCGGTACTGGGCGCCGCCCTTCCCGCCCGACCAGACGTCGACCAGCCAGCGGGACACGGTGCTGTCGGCGCCGTCCTTGGCGGCCGGCGACTTCACACCGAGCTGGAAGGTCCGCGACCTTCCGGGGGCGAGATAGCCCTTCGCGCAGATAGAGCCGGCCGGGTAGCCGGCCTCCCGGGACCCGAGCGGCGTGCAACCGCCCCAGTCACCGCCGTCGGCGGACACGCTCTCCGGGAGCTCGACGCTGAAGGTGAGGCCCCAGACCGCGTTGGGGCCGTTGTTGGTGATCGTGACGGCGAGGCGGCCGTGCCGCACCCCGTCGACGGGCTCGCGCAGCACGAGGCCGGGGGTGCTGGCCGCGAGGTCGGTGATGTCGCGGGCCGGGTCGAAGGAGGCCGGCGGGGGCGGGGTGGTCCGGGGCTTCCGCGCGGCCGGCGGCGCGGTGGTGGGCGGTGCGGCGGTGGGCGGTGCGGTCGTGGGCGGCGCGGTGGTGGGATCGGCGGCCGGCGTGGTGACCGCCGGAGCGGCCCCGCCGGCCCCGCCGTCCGGTGCCTCCGGCGTCTCGCCACTCGCGTCGCACCCGGTCATCGCGACCGCGGCCAGCAGCGCGGCGCCAAGCAGAGTCTTGCGCATATCTCGTTGTCCTCCCCGTCGAGCGGCCGGCACTCCCGGCCCGTCGCTGGGGTAAACACGCCTATCCCGGCCCCGGGGTTACGTCGCCTTCCCGACAGGGCTACGGCTCCCAGTACGCCTCTACGCGGTGGCCGTCCGGGTCGAGGACCTTGAAGGCCACGTATGCCGGCTCGTCGTCCCGCTCGATGATCTCGAAGCCGTCCGCCTCCAGCCGGGCGAGCAGTGCCCGCACCTCATCCGGCGCGGGTGCGCGGAATCCGAAGTGGAGGAACTCGGGCGGGCGCCCGACCTCGTCGACGGCGTGCAGCGCGAGGTCGAAGCCCTCGGCGTCGCGGACGATGACGGTGCCGTCGTCGTATCGCCGGGCGGTCGCGGGGTCGAACCCGAAGTAGGTCGCGTAGAAGCGCTCGCTGCGCCCGGCGTCGCGGACCGGCAGCCCCAGGTGGTTCAACCGCATCGACTCAGGTTACCGGCACTCCGGTGCCCATCCGCGGGCACCGGAGCACCGACCGACCACTTAGGACAGGAAGGCGCCGTAAGGGCCGTTCAGGATCCCGTTCTTCTGGGCCTGGCTGAAGTGGGTGTTGGGGTAGTTGTAGAAGGAGGCGGACATCGGCGTGCCGTCGGTCGACGTGGAGTCCGGCAGGCCGAAGGCGTGGCCGAGCTCGTGCACCATGCCGCCGTACCACCGGTTCATGTTGCCGCCGATGCCGGCCGCGCCGTCGGCGTCGTGACCGCTGAGGATCACCCAACCGCCGCCGCCCCCGCCGCCTGAGCACGAGGCCTCGGCGCTGATCTCACCGACGTTGACCCAGCGGCTGTCCGGCGCGCGCAGGTTGAGCTTGCGCATGAGCTCCTGCTGCATGTTGAAGACCACCCACCAGTAGCACTCGTTGCCGTTCGGGGTGTTCTCGTACCAGGACCTCGGGTGGTCGCCGTCGACGACCTCGACGACCGGGTTGTTCAGCGTGAACGTCCGGCCCAGTTCCTGCCGGTAGTAACGCTGCGCCTCGCGCATCACGTTGGCGATGCCGTCCGGGTAGCGCTGGTCGTACGCGACGTCGGTGGGCTTGAGCCAGTACACCCGGATGGTGCGCTCGGGCGGCGTGCTGCCCGGCGGCCGCGTGGTCGGCGCGACGGTGGGGGTGCTGGTGGTGGGCGCGACCGTGGGGGATGTGGTCGGGCCGACACCGCCCGTGCAGGTCACGCCGTTGAGCGTGAAGCTCGCCGGCACCGGGTTGGTCGAGTTGTTCCACGAGCCGTTGAAGCCGAACGAGGTGCTGCCGTTGGTGGCCAGGCTCCCGTTCCAGCCGGCGTTGACCGCCGTGACCGCGCTCCCGCTCTGCGTCACGGTGGCGTTCCAGGCCTGGGTCACGCTCTGCCCCGCCGTGAACGACCACCGCAGCGTCCAGCCCGAGAGCGGGTCGCCGAGGTTGGTGACGTTGACGTTGCCGCTGAAGCCGCCCGACCACTGCGAGCCGACGGTGTAGGCGACCCGGCAGCCGGCCGCGGCGGCGTATCCGGCGGTCGCGGTGGCGGCCGCGGCGCAGGCCAGCGTGGCGGCGAGGGCGGTGGCGATCAGCCTGGTACGGGGTGGTCGTCGGTGCATGTACGTCTCCTCCGGGGGGATGACCGGCGGAGGCCCGCCGGCGCGGCAGAATGCCGTCACGTCCCGCCCGGTGACGCGAAGCGACCAGGCCCGATCCTCCCTCGCGATTCGATGAGTGTCAATTCGTGGTGGTGTGGCTGAGTACGCCGACCTGAGTACGGAAACTCTGTGCCGGCCAGGGGCGGGTTGGCAGGATGCGGGATATGACGACGTACCCCTGTCCGGTGTGCGGGGCGCCCGCGGATCTCACCGCGGGCTGCGGCGGCTGCGGGCGGGCGCCCGACCCGGGGGCCGCCGAGGTGGTACGCCTCAACGCGGAGCTCGCCGCGCTCGCGCCGCGGATGCGGGAGGCGCTGGACGCGTACAACGCCCTCGCCGGCGAGTTCTACACCACGCGGCGGCGGCGGGACGAGCTGGCGGTGCGGGTGCGGCGGGGGGTCGCCCACGCGCGGGCGGGGGCGCCACCCGCCGTCGTCCCACCGATGGCGCCGCCGGCCCGGCCCGAGACGCGGCCGGTCACCGTGCAGAACCTGCTGTTCGTATTCGGCGGCCTGCTCGTCGGCGCGGCGGCGGTCGTGTTCACCGGGGTGGCCTGGGCGACGTACGGGGCGGTCGGCCGCTCGGTCGCGCTCGCCGTGGTCACGCTCCTGGCGCTCGCCGTGCCCCCGCTCGCCGCGTGGCGCGGGCTGCGCGGCACGGCGGAGACGTTCGCCGCGATCGCGATGCTGCTGGTGGTGCTCGACGGGTACGGCGCCTGGTACGTCGACCTCTTCGGGCTCGGCTCGGTGCCCGGCCCCGGCTACGCGGCCGGGGTGTGCGCGGTCACGGCCGCGGTCGGCGCCGGGTACGGGCTCGCGACCGGCCTGGCCGCGCCCCGGTTCGCCGCGCTCGTGGCGCTCCAGCCGGCGGCGCCGCTGCTCGCCGCCGAATGGGGGGCCGGTGTGCGCGCCTGGTCGCTCGCCTTCACCGTGGCGGCGGTGGTGAGCCTCGCCGCGGTCCGCCTCGCCGGGCGGGAGCTGCGGGTGACGGCGTGGGCGCTGTATGGGTGCGGGCAGGTGCTCTCGGGGGTGTCCGCCCTCATCGCGCTCCTCTGGCCGGGTCCGGTGGACCTGCCGGTACTGGTCGGGGTGCCGGCGCTGCTGTCCGCCGCCACGCTGGTGGCGGCCGGCCGGCTGGCCCGCTCCACTCCACTGAGGACGGTCGCGGCGGCGGTGGCCACGCTCGCGGCCGGCGGCGCGGTCGTCCGGCCGCTCGCCCAGCTGACCCCGTCGGTGCTGCTCGTGCTCACCGCCGCGACGGTGCTGGGGCTCGCGCTCGCCGCCCACCTCATCCGCCCCCTGCCCCAGCCGGACGCGCTGGGCGCCCGGACCGGGGCGCTGGTGTCGGTGGTGCTGCTCGCGCCGGTCGTCGCCGGGGCGGCCGCCATCAACGCCGTGGCGAGCGTCGCGGCGTCCCTGCCGGTCTGGGAGGGTGGCTCCGGCAGCGGCGCGCCGTTCGACTGGCAGGTGCCCGCCGCGGTCGCCCTCAGCACTGCGGTCCTGCTGCTCGCCGCGCGAACCACGCCGGGGCGGTGGGGCATCGTCGTGGCGGGTGCGACCGTCGCCGTGCTGGGGGCGCCGGTGCCGTGGTGGGCGCTGCTCCCGCTGGAGGTGGCCGCCGCCGCGGTGCTCGTGCTCGGAGTGGCCCGGCGCGCGCCAGCGGTCGCCGGCCCGGCCGCCGCGGTGCTCGCCGGCCACGCGGTGGGGGTGAGCCTGATCCGGCCCTGGTCGGCCACCGCCGTGCTCGCCGCGCTCGTCGCGGTCGGCGTGGCCGCGCTGGCCACCGGCGAACGCACCAGCCCGCGATCCGGCGAAGGCGCGGGGGAGCGGCCGCCGGTCGGGCCGGACATCGTGCGGCGGGCCGCGTTCGCCGCCGGCCTGGTGGCGTGGCCGGCCGCGACGGCGTGCGCGGTGTTCGCGGCCGGCGCCCCGCAGCCGTGGCCGGCCCGGACCGGGCTGGTCGCCGCCGCGCTCCTCCTGCTGCCGGTCGCGGTGCTGGGCGGCCGGGCCGCCCGCCCCTACGCGGTCGCCGCCCTGGCGGTCGCCGTCACGGGCGCCACGCTCTGGCCGGATCTCGCCGACGTCGGCGATCCGACCGGCCTCTACCCGGCGCTCGGGCTCCTCGTGCTCGCCACCGCCTACCGGGCCGCGCGCCCGACCGGCCGGGAGTCGCTGGCCGCCGCGGGCGCGCTGCACGGCCTGGCGCTGCTGATCGTCCTCATTCCACTGTCCAATGTGCTCTTCGTCGCGCCGTACCGGTGGCTCGGCGAGATCTGGACCGGGGCGCCGGATACGGCCCCGAGCCTCCCGTCAGGCGCACCCGCCGCCGTGCTGCTCATCTCGGCCGCGCTGGCCCTGGCCGGTCAACGGATCACGGCCGCGCTCGCCGGCCTCGCCGGGGTGCTCGCGGTCATCGCCGCCGCCGAGGCGCCGTGGCCGGTGGTGCCCGCCACGTCGCTCGCGCTGGGCACGGCCGTCGTCCTGGTGTTCACGCTCCGGCGCGGTGGCCGGGCCTACGCGGTACCCGCCGGATGCCTGATCGCCGCGCCCGGGCTCGCCGGGCTGATGCCGACGGAGGCCGCCACGCTCGCCGGCCTGGGCTTCGTGGTCGTGGCCGCGGCGGTCGTCGGCGCGGCCGGCGCGACCGCCGCCGTGCGGACCGGTGGCTGGCTCGCGGCGGTGACCGCCGGTGGCACGCTCGCCATCGCGGCGACGCTGGCGGCCGGCCAGCCCCTGGCGCGCGCCGCCTACCCGCTGCTCGCCGTGGCCGCGCTGGCACTCGGCCTGGTCGTCGTGCCGCGGCTGAGGGGCCGCCGGGTCGAGAGGGTGGCCCTCGACGCGGCCGCCTATGCCTCGGCCGCCGTCGCGCTGCTGTTGACGCTCGGCGACCCGCGCCACGCGGCCGCGGTCTGCACGCTCTGGGCGGCCGCCGTCGCCGCGCGTGCGGTCGCGCCCGGCGAGACCGCCCGCCGCCCGCTCGCCCTGGTCGCCGGCGGGAGCGTGCTGCTGGCCTGGTGGCTGCTGCTGGGCGCCGAGTCGGTCGTGCTCACCGAGGCGTACACGCTGCCGGCCGCCCTCTTCGCGCTGGTCGCCGGGCACGTCGCGCTCCGCGCCCGGCCGGCGATCGGCAGCTGGGTCGGCTACGCCCCGGGCCTGGCCGCCGCGCTGCTGCCCAGCCTCGCCTCGATCCTGGCCGCCGACGGCCAGGGCGTGCGGCGCCTGCTGCTGGGGCTGGGGGCGGTGCTGGTGGTGCTGGCCGGCGCGTACGAGAAGCGCCAGGCACCGCTCGTCGTCGGCGGTGCCACGCTGGTCGGGCTCGCGCTCCACGAGGTCCTCGTGTGGGACCTGCTGCCCCGCTGGGCCTACCTCGCGATCGGCGGCCTGGTGCTGATCGCGGTGGCGATGACCTACGAGCGGCGGCTGCGTGACCTCCGCCGCCTGCGCGGCGCCATCGCGCGCATGACGTAGCGGGGCCGCTAGATCTATCAAACCGATTTGATGTATCGTCCGTGACATGGACGAGGCGCCGCTGTTCCTCGGGCTCGCGGGGCACCCGGTGCGGTGGCGGCTGCTGTCCGCGCTGGCCCGCGGCGACCTGCGGGTCGACGAGCTGACCGCGCTGGTGGGCGAGCCGCAAAACCTCGTCTCCTACCATCTCGGCCGGCTGCGGGCGGCGGGCCTGGTCACCGCGCGGCGCAGCGCCGCCGACGGCCGGGTCTCGTTCTACGCGGTCGACCTGGCCCGCTGCGGCGAGCTGCTCGCCGCGGCGGGCGCCGCTTTGCATCCGGCGCTCGCGCTGGTCCCGCCGCCACCGGGCCGTGGCGCGCCGCCGGGCCCGGTGCTTTTCCTGTGTACCGGCAACAGCGCGCGCTCGCAGATGGCCGAGGCGCTGCTCCAGCGGGCGCGGCCCGGGATGCGCGTGTTCAGCGCCGGCAGCCACCCCAAGCCGGTGCACCCCGACGCGGTGCGGGCGATGGCCCAGCGGGGGATCGACCTGTCCGGGCGGCGCAGCAAGCACCTCGACCAGTTCGCTCGCCGCCGCTTCGGGCAGGTGGTCACGCTCTGCGACAAGGTGCGGCTGGTCGTGCCCGACTTCCCGGGCGAGCCGGAGCTCGTGCACTGGAGCATCCCGGATCCGGCCCGCCAGGGCGACGGCCTGGCCGCCTTCGCCCGCACGGCCGACGAGCTCAGCGTCCGGGTCCACTACCTGCTACACCGCATCACACCGACATCCACAGTGGAGGATTAGATGTCCACCCCGATCGATGACGATGTCTACGTCCGTTACCTGGTCGACGACGTGCCGGCGGCGGTCGACTTCTACACCACCCACCTGGGCTTCACCGTGCGGGCCAGCTTCCCGCCGTTCGCCGACGTGGCCCGGGGCCGTCTGCGGCTGCTGCTGTCCGGGCCGGACAGCTCCGCCGGCCGCGCGCTGCCCGACGGGCGGCAGCCTGGGCCCGGTGGCTGGAACCGCGTCCACCTTCGCGTGCCGGACATCGCCGCCGAGGTGGCCCGGCTCCGCGCGGCCGGGCTCACCTTTCGCAGCGACATCGTGAAAGGGCCGGGTGGGCAGCAGATCGTGCTGGACGACCCGGCGGGCAACCCGGTCGAGCTGTTTCAGCCCGCGTGAGCGCCGCCGGGCTCGGCACAGTCCTCAAGGAGTGGGGGCGGATCGGGTGTGTCGGGTTCGGCGGGCCGCCCGCGCACATCGCGCTGCTGCGCCAGCTCTGCGTCGAGCGGCGCGAGTGGTTGGACGACAAGGCGTTCGAGGACGCGGTGGCCGCCTGCAACCTGCTGCCCGGCCCGGCCTCGACCCAGCTGGCCATCTTCTGCGCCTGGCACGTGCGCGGCCGGCTCGGCGCGGTGGTGGGCGGGATCGCGTTCATCGCGCCGGGCCTGGTGGCGATCCTCGCGCTGTCGGCGTTGTTTCTGGCCGGCTCGCCGCCGCTGTGGGTGGCGGGCGCCGGGGCCGGTGCGGGCGCGGCGGTCGCGGCCGTGGCGCTGCACGCGGGCATCGGCCTGATCCCGCCGAGTTGGCGGCGCGCCGCCCGCCGCGCGCGCTGGGTCGCCTACGTGGTGGTTGGCGTGGCCGGCGCGGCGCTGGTGGGTCCGTGGCTGGTGCTGCTGCTGCTCGCCTGCGGCCTGGTCGAGGTGGCCGCGGTGCGGGCGCGGCGGCGCGGTGGCGCGACGGCCCGCGCGCACCTGGCGCCAGCGCTGGCCGCGGTCGGGATCGGCGGCGGGGTGCTGCTGCCCCTGGCGTGGGTGGCGCTCAAGGTCGGCGCCCTCTCCTACGGCGGCGGCTTCGTCATCATCCCGCTCATGCAGGCCGACGCGGTGCACCGCTACGGCTGGATGACCGACGGGCAGTTTCTCAACGCGGTCGCGCTCGGCCAGGTCACGCCCGGCCCCGTCGTGCACACGGTCGCGGCGGTCGGGTACGCCGCCGCGGGAGTCGGCGGTGGCCTGCTCGCCGCGGTGGTCGCGTTCAGCCCGTCGTTCGCTTTCATCCTGCTGGGCGCGCACCGCTTCGACCGCCTGCGCGCCGACCCGACGGTGCGCGCCTTCCTGGACGGCGCCGGACCGGCCGCGATCGGCTCGATCCTCGGCTCCGCCATCCCGCTCACCGCCGCGCTCGTCGAGCCGTGGCAGTTCGCGGTCACGGCCGGCGCCGCGCTCCTGCTGCTCGCCGCCCGCCGAGGCGTGGTCACCACCCTGCTCTGCGCCGCCGCGGCCGGCATCGCGCTCGCCCTGGCCGGCGCCCCACTGCCCACCTGAGCGGCGCCTGCTTGTGATCAAAGCTCCGCTCAAGCGGTTAGGACGGTGTGCTAGTTCGTAAGATTGTGGCATGGGGAGCCTTGGTGCAGGTGAGAGCCGTGATCAAGAGTTGGATGTCTATGCCCGTATCAGTGTTGCGCTGACGGGCGAGACGATCAAGACGGATGACCAGATTGAGATGGGTCTGGAGGATATCGAGCGGCGTGGTCTGCGCGTGGGGAAGGTGTGGCGCGACGATTCGCTTTCGGCGTGGAATCCGAAGGTGGTCCGTGAGCACTGGGAGAAGATGATGGCCCGGATTGAGTCGGGTGAGTCCGGTGGCGTTTGGGTTTTGGATTTGACGCGGTTCACGCGTAAGCCGTTGGAGGGTGAGCGGCTGATTGAGGCTGTGCAGAACGGTGCTCGGGTGTTGTCGCGGTCGATGGAGTACGACTTGATGACGGCGGATGGTCGGGCGGCGTTTCGTGAGGCGATCGTGAAGGCGGCGCAGGAGTCGGACAAGATTTCTGAGCGGGTCACGATC
>Ga0214467_1000289_pt1 | contig 12036 bp, 12 predicted proteins | sample RVTome_8_FD_187339 | JGI IMG/M metagenome (GOLD analysis project Ga0214467, IMG submission 187339) | Soil microbial communities from uranium-contaminated site in the Upper Colorado River Basin, Wyoming, United States - RVT160D0 HiSeq ...
CGACCTCACCGGCATGGATGTCACCTACAACGGCCCGGAGGGCGCGCTCGTCGCCGGTGACGGCAAGAGCCTCATGTTCCAGCAGATCAGCGACTACAACCCGCCCCGCTGGCCAGATCCGGCCTACCCGCAGCAGGCCCACCTCGACCTGCTCGTCGACGATCTCGACACCGGCGAGGACCGGGCACTGGAGCTGGGCGCCTGCCGGCTCAGCGCCCGCGGTCAAGGCTTCAGAGTCTTCACCGACCCAGCCGGCCACCCGTTCTGCCTCATCCGCTAGCGCACCCGTAACAGTCAGGGGCTGGGACGATCTGGAGTCTCACACCGCCCGACCGGCGGCAGATCCGGATGCCGGCAGGACCGGCAGGCAGGGCATGATGCTCGAATGTCGACCGAGCGTTTTACGGCCGAGGACGGCTATGACCCGGTGCCTCCTGGCTCGCCGGATCGATGGATCGTCTGGCGGCAGGATGACAACGGCCATCAGTTCGAAGTCGCGCGGAAAGACTCACGTGCGGACGCCGAGGACCTCACAGCAGCGATGGAGGCACGGGGGCACAAGCAGCTGTACTGGGTCGCCAAGGCAGAGGGATAGGCAAACCGGTAGCCGCAAATCCGGGCACGCCGACGTCGTTCAGCGAGCGTTACGACCTTGCGGCTGGCGCGGGTCGTAGCTGCCTTCGACGCAGGCGATGAACCGCTCAGGATCCTGGATGTAGGTCGCGATCGTGCTTGGTCGGTGGTTTCCCGCGGCGATCAGTTCCTGGTGGTACTTGCCAAGCTCCGCACGAAGTTGCGCGGCGGTCCACGCCCTGTCAGCCATGACCGACATCATGACGCCTGGCCCTGGCCGCACCACCGGGTCGAGCCCTACGCGGCAGATCCGGACACCTGGCGATGGGCAGAGTGTGACACTAGCCCTCCTCGTGGGCACCTCTGGCATTGAGCGTTTCCAACAACTTGACCGTTGTGCTCCAGCTGCGAATAGTCATCGACTTGTAGAGTGGTGACGTCATCATCGAGCTTAGCCGGCTCTTTGTGCGCTGAGCGCTGAGACGCTCCGAATAGACGACACCATTACCCGGCCAGACCCTGTCGACGCCCTCGCGTGGATTGAATATCGGCATCGCTTCGGCAGCCTCGATGCCCATCAGAAAAATCGCGTCACTGTGGTATTTGTCCGGCTGATCGCCGAAGCCCTTCGGTCTGTCGTCCACGACAGCCTGGAGTTGATCACGCGTGAGGACCAGGACTTTGATGAGTTCACTGTCAAGCTTGAATGCCTTGGGCAGCGCAGCTTCGATCTGGGCCGCTATCTCGTCGGCGTGCCGGTCCGACGTCAACACGACATTTCCACTGGCGATAAAGGTTGAGACGTTGAAAAACCCGAGCCCTTCTAGGCACTTCTTCAGCTCCGCCATCGAAACCTTGTTCTTGCCTCCGACGTTGATGCCGCGTAAAAGAATAAGAAACGTCTTCACCTCGCCATTGTAGCCACAGCCGAAGGCCACGTAAAGTTGTCTCAGCCTTGCGCAGAATGGCTCGAGTATCGGCCCAAAGAAATTGCAAACGAACGTTTGGCCCGGCATGATCGAGTGTGCTCTCATCGGCAATTGAGTGAACCACTGGATGTTTACTGTACTTCCGGCCGCGCTGAGGCGTGGCTGCTCCTGTGTCGCCCGTCCGGGTGCTCCCGTCGCTGTACCACCGGCGCCCATGGTGGGAGGACTGATGTACGGAGAAGGGCTGGTGGTTGCGGTGAGCGGTGGTGGCGTGTTCAAGCGGTGCGGGTGTCGGGATCCGCGTACTGGCCGGTCGGTCGATGCGACGTGTCCGCGGCTGGCCGGAGCGTAACCATGGGACGTGGTACTTCGACTGCGCGGTGGCCGAGCTACCCGGCCGGCGGGGGGCGGGTGCGCCGGGGCGGTTACGCGAGCCGCCGTGACGCGGTCGCGGCCCGCGACGCCGTCCTTGGCCGCGGCGATGAACAGTCCACGGCTGATGCGTGGACGTTGGCCCGCTGGTTGCGGTACTGGCTGACTACCCGCACCGGCATCCGGCCCACCACGCTGCGCTCGTACACCGAGCACGTGGAGCGGCACCTCATCCCCACCTTGGGCGGATCCGGTTGGCCGAGCTGACCGGCCGGCACGTCGCGGACATGATCGCCGCGGTGGCGGCCACTCCGACCCGGTACGGCCACCAGCGGACCCCGTCGACAATGCATCGCATCCGGGCCCCCTGCGCTCGGCGATCCGCGCTCGCGTTCCGCTCTCGCGCCGCCCGACGCACGGTTGGTGCGATCGCAAGGCCGTGAGGCGGGCGGCTCGCCTACGCGGGGGGTTTCAGGGGGCGGTTTGAATCCCTATTGAGAAACATCGACCTCTGGCTTGCGTTTCTGCAGGTCAGAGGCCCGCCAAGTCGGGGTGGCGGGATTTGAACCCACGGCCCCTCGCTCCCAAAGCGAGTGCGCTACCAAGCTGCGCTACACCCCGTGCGCTGAGAGTCTATGCGGTCGCCTCGACGTTTGGCGCAACGCCCCACGCGCGTCGGCCCGATGCCGCACACACCCGGCCGCCTCGACCCAGTACTCTGGTGTGGCGCCCCGGCCTGATCGGGGCGCGCGCGGGCGTAGCTCAATGGCAGAGCTTCAGTCTTCCAAACTGACGGTGCGAGTTCGATTCTCGTCGCCCGCTCTTAGGTTTCAGCAGCTCAGCCGGTGTGGCCTGGCCGTATCTGAAGACGACGGATCGCATGGAGCCCGTCCCGTGCCGGTCCACGTCGCTGGACGTCGCGGCGACCCCGTCCTCGATCTCGGCCAACTCCAAGGCTCCTCCGCAGCGCACCAGCGCCACGCCACCCTCGCCGCCGGCCGCGCGAAGAGCGGAGGCAAATCCGCGACCGCGGGGCCCGGCCGTGCTGGCCAGGCCCCGCGTAGACAGATCAGGCGCGGCGAGCACCGCCGTGGCAAGCGCAGCCAGCCGCCGCCGGCACCACACCGGTCGGCGCCTTGTGCTGGACCGTGGCCTCGATGTCCGCGAGCATCCGCTGGCGGGCGGCCGGGTCGATGAGGTGGCCCCGGACGAAGACGCTGTTGATGCGCGTGGTGTTGGTGATGTCGCGGAGCGGGTCGCGTCGAGCAGCACCAGGTCCGCGACCTTGCCCCGCTCGACCGTGCCCTGGTCGCGGCGGCCGAGGCTCCGGGCCGGCTCGAGCGTCGCCGCGCGCAGGGCCTGGGCCGGGGTGAGTCCCGCCTGCACCAGGAAGCGCAGCTCGTCGTGCAGGCTGAACCCCGGCAGCAGGTACGCCGTCCCCAGGTCGGTGCCGGTCATCAGGGGCACGCCGGCGCGGGCCAGTTCGCCGGCCAGGCTCATGCGGCGGGTGAAGAGTTCGCGGCGTTCGGCGCTCTCCTGTGCGGTGCGGCCCTTCAGGTAGACGTTTTCGGTCGACCACTGCCAGTAGCCGAGCGTGTCCGCGCTCGCGTACCGGAAGCGGGGGTCGTCGTGCGGCACGTCCTCCGGCACGTCGCAGGTCCAGTGCACGGTGAGCGTGGGCGTGACGTGGGTGCCGTTGCGCGCCAGCCGCTCGAAGACCCGGGATGCCTTGCCCCGGTCGTAGCTGCGCGCGGCGGCGTACTCGATGGGGTGGAGCTTGGTGAACCAGCCTGCGTAGTCGCCCCCGGCGATCTGGACGCGTGCGATCTCCCGGCGCAGGCGCTGCTCGTCGCGGGAGGTGTCGTACCAGAATTCGAAGAGGTGCTCGATGCTGTGCAGTCCGGCGTCGCTGGCCTCGGTGATCTGCACGAAGTCCGGCACATGCCCAAGGAAAGGGATGCCCACCCGGCGTGCCTCGGCGGCGATCGCGTGGAAGGACTCGCGGGAGAGGCGGGTGTAGGTCTTGATGAAGTCGGCGCCGGCCTCCGCCTGCTGGCGCACGGCGGCACGCCCCTCGGCCGGGTTCGCGACCGCTATGTAGGGGACGCCGAACCCCTCCCACAGCGAGGGGGAGCCGTCCACGATGGGGCTGCCCACCGCCCACCGGGGGCCGAGGCGGGTGCCGGCCTCGATGTCGCGGCGCCAGGCGCGGACCGTGTCGCTGGAGGACATCTGCCGGGTGGTGGTGACGCCGTTCACCACGTACATCTCGGGGTCGGTCGGGTCGATCTCGGTCGCGTGGGTGTGCATGTCGGCCAGGCCCGGGATGAGAAACTTCCCGCGGCCGTCGACCACCCGCGCGCCGTGTGGCACGGGGATGCGGTGGGTGTCGCCGGCGTCGAGGATGTGGCCGCCGCGTACCAGGACGTTCTGGTGGCGCCGCGCCCCGCCGGCCGCGTCGATCACGGTGACCCCCGTCACCGCCGTGATGTCCGCCGCCGGCGTGGCGCCCGCCGCCCCCGCGCGGCTCAGCCCGACCGCCGCGCCCGCCAGACCCGCCGCCGCTCCCGCCAGCACCGAACGCCGGGAAATCGCGCCTGCCATGATCACTCCCCATGTTGTCGTCGTCCGTCATCGACAACCCTCGTGCCTGCGCGTTCGCGGGTCAGTGGGGCTGGGGACCCAGGTCGGGTGGGGAAACCCCTACCTCGGGGTGGGTCACCCGCGCGTCCGCTCTACACTCGACGAGCCGCTAGTGCGTCCGCGTGACGCCGCACGGCCCACAAGCCTGAAAGATCCATCGAGGAGTACGCCTGTGAAGAGCACCGTCGAGACCCTGAGCCCGACGCGGGTGCGGCTCGCCATCGAGGTGCCGTTCGTCGAGCTCGAGCCGAGCCTCAAGAAGGCGTACCGGGAGATCGCCTCGCAGGTCCAGATCCCGGGCTTCCGCCGTGGCAAGGTGCCGGCGGCCGTGATCGACCAGCGGGTCGGCCGCGCCGCGGTGATCAACGAGGCCGTGCAGGAGGCCATCCCGGCCCAGATCCTGGCCGCCGTGCGCGAGCACGACGTGAAGATGCTGGGGCGGCCGGAGCTGGAGACCTTCCCGGAGATCGAGGACGGCCAGCCGCTCGTGTTCACCGCCGAGATCGACGTGCGGCCGGAGATCACGCTCCCCGACCTCTCCACGATCGAGATCAGCGTCGACGAGCTTGAGATCGCCGACAGCGAGATCGACGACCAGGTCAAGGGGCTGCGCGAGCGCTTCGCCACGCTCAAGACCGTCGAGCGGGCGGCCCAGGAGGGCGACTACGTCCAGATCGACCTGGCCGCCACCGTCGATGGCGAGGAGGTGCCGGGCGGCTCCGCCACCAACATCTCCCACGAGGTGGGCAGCAAGCAGCTCCTCCCCGGCCTCGACGAGGTGCTCGTGGGCATGTCGGCTGAGGAGTCCAGCTCGTTCGTGACCCAGCTGGTGGGCGGCGACTTCGCCGGCCGCGACGCGGACGTGTCGGTGACCGTCCGCACGGTCAAGGAGAAGCAGCTGCCCGAGCTCGACGACGACTTCGCCCAGCTGGCCAGCGAGTTCGACACGCTCGACGAGCTGCGCAACGACCTGCGCGAGCGGGTCACCCGGGTCAAGAAGGTGGAGCAGCTCTACGCGGCCCGCGACAAGGCCCTCGCCGAGCTGGTCAAGGTCGCCGACGTGCCGGCGCCCGAAGGGGTCGTGCGCGAGGAGGTCGACCACCGCAAGCAGGCGATGACCGACCAGCTGGAGCGGATCGGCGCCACCCTGGAGGAGTACCTCTCCGCGGAGGAGAAGACCGAGGAGCAGATCGACACCGAGCTGACCGAGGCGGCCACCGAGGGCGTCAAGATCCAGCTGCTGCTCGACACGCTCGCCGACAGCGAAGACGTGCAGGTCTCTGACGACGAGTTCGGCCACGAGATCATGCACCGCGCGCAGCGGGCCGGCGTCCAGCCGCAGCAGTACTACGACCAGCTCGTCCGGTCCGGCACCGCCGGCGCCGTCTTCGGCGACGTCCGCCGGGGCAAGGCGCTCGCGGTGGTCATGGAGCGGATCAAGATCACAGACTCGGCCGGCAACGAGCTGAACATGGACGACCTCCGCGGCGGGAGCGCCGACGAACACGATCATGACCACGACCACTGACATCGGGTACAGGCCGCGGCGGCGCGCCCGTGCGCTGAGAGCGAACGTGGCGGCCGTGGCTACCAGCAGTGGATAAGGTCGGTCGTACGGAGACAATTGCGAAGGGCTTGCCATGACCGATCAGCATTTTCCTGTGATGCCCACGCGGGCGATCGAGGCCCGCGGCGGCGACGCGCTCAGTGGCAACCTCGACGACACGGTCTACAACCGCCTGCTCAAGGAGCGCATCGTCTTCCTGGGCAGTGAGGTGACCGACAACGTGGCCAACCGCATCTGCGCGCAGCTGCTGCTGCTCGCCGCGGAAGACCCGTCCCGGGACATCTACCTGTACATCAACTCGCCCGGCGGCTCGGTCTACTCCGGCATGGCGATCTACGACACCATGCAGTTCATCGACAACGACGTGCAGACGATCGCGATGGGCATGGCCGCGTCGATGGGGCAGCTGCTGCTGTGCGCCGGCACCGCGGGCAAGCGGTTCGCGCTCCCGCACGCGCGGATCATGATGCACCAGCCGTCCGGTGGCATGGGGGGCACCGCCTCCGACATCGCCATCCAGGCCGAGCAGATGCTGTACACGAAGCGGATGTTCCAGGAGCGGGTCGCGTTCCACACCGGGCAGACGCAGGCGCAGATCGAGGCCGACTCCGACCGTGACCGCTGGTTCACGGCTCAGGAGGCCAAGGACTACGGGTTCATCGACCACGTGATCACCGGGGCGACCCAGGTCCCGTCCGGCGCCGGCACGCTGAGCTGAGGAAGACACCATGACTGAACTGCAGATCCCGGGGGGCCTCCGCGAGGTCCACAACCGGTACATCATCCCGTCGTTCGTCGAGCGCACGTCGTACGGGGTGAAGGAGTCCAACCCGTACAACAAGATGTTCGAGGACCGGATCATCTTCCTCGGCGTGCAGGTCGACGACGCCTCGGCCAACGACGTCATGGCGCAGCTGCTCACGCTCGAGGGCACCGACCCGGACCGCGACATCACCATGTACATCAACTCGCCCGGTGGCTCGTTCACGGCCATGACGGCGATCTACGACACGATGCAGTACGTCCGTCCGGACATCGTGACGGTGTGCCTGGGGCAGGCGGCCAGCGCGGCCGCGGTGCTGCTGGCGGCCGGCACGCCGGGCAAGCGGATGGCGCTGCCGCACTCGCGGATCATCATCCACCAGCCGGCCACCGAAGGCGGCTACGGGCAGGGCTCGGACATCGAGATCCAGGCCCGCGAGATCATGCGGATGCGCACCCAGTTGGAAGACATGCTTGCGACACACTCGCGGCAGCCGGTCGAGAAGGTCAAGAAGGACATCGACCGCGACAAGATCATGACGGCCGACGAGGCCAAGGAGTATGGGCTGGTGGACACGGTCCTGGCCAGCCGTAAGAAGGGCCTCGTCGCCGCGGCGAGCGCGAGCTGACACTCCCGGGAGTCAGGGGCCTGCCGGTGCTCCTAAACTGGCTAGCCCCTGACACACCCATTTTGGGGGTCGGAATACGCCCAAGCAGCGGGTAACGTCGAGGTGCACAGCGCAGGCCCCGGCCCTCCCGGGGCGATCGAGATCCACACGAGGCAGGATCGTCCTCAGGCCAGGGCCGGCTCACCGGCCGATGAGCGCAGGGAGAACGTAGGTGGCACGGATCGGCGACGGCGGCGACCTACTAAAGTGCTCGTTCTGCGGAAAGTCGCAGAAGCAGGTCAAGAAGCTCATCGCGGGGCCGGGGGTCTACATCTGCGACGAGTGCATCGACCTGTGTAACGAGATCATCGAGGAAGAGCTGGCTGAGTCGGGCGAGGTCAAGTGGGAAGAGCTTCCCAAGCCCATGGAGATCTGCCAGTTCCTCGATCAGTATGTGGTGGGCCAGGACCAGGCGAAGAAGGCGCTCGCCGTGGCGGTCTACAACCACTACAAGCGCATCCAGGCTGAGGCGGCCGGCGCGCCCGGGTCCGGTGGTGAAGCGGTCGAGTTGGCCAAGTCCAACATCCTGCTCATCGGCCCCACGGGCTGCGGCAAGACCCACTTGGCGCAGACGCTCGCCCGCATGCTCAACGTGCCGTTCGCCATCGCCGACGCGACCGCGCTGACCGAGGCCGGCTACGTGGGCGAGGATGTGGAAAACATCCTGCTCAAGCTCATCCAGGCGGCCGACTACGACATCAAGCGCGCCGAGACCGGCATCATCTACATCGATGAGGTCGACAAGATCGCAAGGAAGAGCGAAAACCCTTCGATCACGCGCGATGTCTCCGGCGAGGGCGTGCAGCAGGCCCTGCTCAAGATCCTGGAGGGCACGGTCGCCAACGTGCCGCCGCAGGGCGGGCGCAAGCACCCCCACCAGGAGTTCATCCAGATCGACACCACCAACGTGCTGTTCATCTGCGGTGGCGCGTTCGCCGGCCTCGACCGGATCATCGAGTCGCGCGTCGGCAAGGGCGGCCTCGGCTTCGGCGCCCACCTGCGGGCCGTCTCCGACCGCTCGACCGACGACATCTTCGGGCAGGTCATGCCGGAAGACATGCTCAAGTTCGGGCTGATCCCCGAGTTCATCGGCCGGCTCCCCGTGATCACCACGGTGCGTAACCTCGACCGGCAGGCGCTCATCAAGATCCTCACCGAGCCGCGCAATGCCTACGTGAAGCAGTACCAGCGCCTGTTCGAGCTCGATGGCGTCGAGCTGGAGTTCGACATCGCCGCGCTCGAGGCGATCGCCGACCAGGCGATGCTCCGCGGCACCGGCGCCCGTGGCCTGCGCGCCATCATGGAGGAGGTCCTCCTCTCCGTGATGTATGAGGTGCCGAGCAACCCCGACGCGGCCCGTGTCCTGATCACCCGCGAGGTGGTCATGGAAAACGTCTACCCGACGATCGTGCCGCGCGAGTTCACCGGCCGTCGCCGCCGCGAGCACCGCGAGGAGAAGACGGCCTAGCCGTTCCTGCGGTCCCACTCGGTGTTGGGCACGATCGCGACCATCACCAAGCGGGTCTCCTCGCTGCCGTCATTGCGGTAGGTGTGGGCGCGGTCGGCCAGAAAGTCGATCGTCTGCCCCGGCTCGACCCTGTGGTCCGTGCCGTCCACCGTCAGCGTGAGCGTGCCGGCGAGCACGTGCAGCACCTCGCGGGTGCCGGGCATGTGATTCTCGGACGTGTGGCGGTCACCGGGGGCGAAGCGCCACTCCCAGAGCTCGACGAAGCTCGGGTCGTTCATGCCGCGCAGCAGCCGGCCGAAGCCGCCCTTGCCACCCCGCCACAGCCGCGGCGCGGTCTCGGCGTCGGAGACGCGCACCGTGCGCTCCTCGGCGGGCTCGAGCAGCCGCGCGATCGTCACGCCGAACGCGTCCGCGATCCGCACCAGCGTCCCCACGCTCGGGTTGGTGCGGGCGGCCTCGATCTGCACCACCATGCCCTTGCTGACCCCGGACCGGCCGGCGAGCTCGTCGAGGGACCAGCCCCGCGCGGTACGCAGCGCGCGGACGTGTCCGGCTACCGCTGCGGTGAGCGCGGCCACAGTGTCGGTCAATTGAGTGTCCTTCACGGTCATTATTATGGTACGACAGCACGGTGACTCCCATTGTGCTCGCCGCCCTGTCCGCCCTGATCTGGGGCACCGCCGACTACTCGGGCGGACGAGCTTCGCAGCGCGCCCACCCGCTCGCGGTCACCGTGATCTCCCAGACGCTGTGCCTGCCCACGCTCGTGCTCTGCATGATCCTGCTGCCCGGCACGCCGACCGCGGCCGACCTGGCGTGGGGCGCGAGCAGCGGCCTCGCCGGCTTCGTCGGCATCGTGCTGCTCTACCGCGCGCTCGCCGGCGGCGCGATGGCGGTGGTCGCCCCGCTCGCGGCGGTCACGGCGGCGATCGTGCCGATCGGGGTCGGGCTGCTCACCGACAGTTTCCCCGGCACGCTGGCCCTCGGCGGGGCCGGGCTCGCGGTCGTCGCCATCGGGTTGGTCAGCCTGACTCCCCATGCCGGGCGCACCGCGGTCTCGCCGCGGCTGATAATGATGTCGCTGGTCGCCGGCGTGTTCTTCGGCCTCTTCTTCGCGCTTCTCGGCCAATCCAGCGAAGGAGCGGGCATGTGGCCGCTCGCCGCGGGGAGGCTCACCTCCGTCGCGGTTGGCGCCGCCATCCTTCTGGGTACCCGGACGGCCGCTCGCCTCCCCCGCCCCGCGCTCGCCTGGACCGCGGTGGCGGGCACCCTCGAGATCGTGGCGAACGCGTTCTACCTCGCCGCCGCCGTCCGCGGGCACCTGAGCGTGGTCGCCGCGATCGCCGCGCTGTACCCGGCGAGTACCGTCCTGCTCGCGCTCGCCGTCGATCGCGAGCGGCTGCGGCCCATACAGATCGCAGGCCTCGGCCTCGCGGCCACGGCGCTCGTGCTCGCGACAACGTAGCCTGGCGGGCATGCGCGTTGCCGTGTGCCAGCTGAACGCCCGCGAGGACCGTCACGCCAACCTCGCCGCCGCCCGCGAGCTGCTGGAGCGGGCCGCCGCTGGCGGGGCCGATTTCGCGATCCTCCCCGAGTACGTCGACTACCTCGGCCCCGGCGCCGGCGCACCCAAGCCGGAGGGTGTCGACGGCGAGTTCGCGGCGTTCTTCTCGGACGCGGCACGCTCGCTGGGCATGTGGGTCCTGGCCGGTTCGTTTCACGAGGCCGGGCCGGACGCCGAGCGGACGTACAACACGTCACTGGTGTTCGACCGCGGTGGCGAGCTCGCCGCCACCTATCGCAAGATCCACCTGTACGACGTGGAGATCCCCGGCCGGGTGTCCTACCACGAGTCGCGCACGGTGGCTCCGGGTGCGGAGCAGGTGGTCGTCGACGTCGAAGGCGTGCCGGTCGGCCTCTCCATCTGCTACGACCTGCGCTTTCCCGAGCTCTACCGCCGCCTGGCGGTGGCCGGTGCGCAGGTGCTGGTGGTGCCGGCCGCGTTCATGATGCACACCGGGCGGGACCACTGGGAGGTCCTGCTGCGGGCGCGGGCGATCGAAAACCAGTGCTACGTGCTGGCGGCGGGGCAGATCGGCGACCACGAGCCGGGGCGCACCTGCTTTGGCCGGAGCATGGTCATCGACCCGTGGGGCACCGTGCTCGCCCAGGCACCGGACACGATCGGCGTCACGGTCGCCGACATCGACCTGGCTCGGCTGGCCACGATCCGGCAGGAGCTGCCCAGCCTGGCAAACCGGCGGATCTGACGGCTCAGCTCAGCTCCACAGGACGCCGATGACTGTGAGGCCGACCACGACACCGCCGCTGATCAGCATCATCGTGGTCATGCGGGATGGCCCGCGCATGATGAGGCGGTGCACCGAGGCCACGATCGTGACCAGCACGACCACACCGATGACGAGCTGCCAAAAGGGGAAGAGCAAGCCGAGCAGCGCGTCTTCGGCGAGGACCATGGGCCCAACTCTTCCACGCTCGGCGGCGGACCGTGGACCGCGGTGCGGCCGCGCAGTGTCCCCGGGCGCGCCAAGACAGCGACGATAACCGATTTGCGTTCCTGCGAGCATCCGCGTAACTTTCTCTCTGCCCACGGGGGACGGACATAACGGCCGGAACCAGGGCACGGGCGGTGCAATCGACCGGCAAGCCGGATTTGAGATTGCGAAGCCGACCGGGTAAGGTAGACAAGCCGGCAGGAGCCGGGCGGATGCGGTGCCAAGCACCGATCGGCCGGTCTGCAAGCTTCCCCCGCAAGACCAACTCACCGGGCGACCGGTGTGCTGCGGCGCGGGGACCTTTCGGGCGATGCGAAGTTGAGCCAAAGATCAGGCTTGACACAGCGAAGTCGACCGGGTAAGTTAGGCAAGTTGCCCCGAGAGCGGGGCCCCCGAGTTGGGGGTTTCGGATCGCGGTGTGTGTTTGTTCTTTGAGAACTCAACAGGGTGTTTGTATAAGCCAGTGCCAAGTATGGTTTTATACCCCGTCGGCCTCTTTTAGAGGCTGGTGGAGATTCCTTTGGCAACTTTTTGTTGC
>Ga0214467_1000290_pt1 | contig 12021 bp, 13 predicted proteins | sample RVTome_8_FD_187339 | JGI IMG/M metagenome (GOLD analysis project Ga0214467, IMG submission 187339) | Soil microbial communities from uranium-contaminated site in the Upper Colorado River Basin, Wyoming, United States - RVT160D0 HiSeq ...
TAGCCGGCCTCCACGAGGGTCGCCGCGTAGTACACGCTGGTGCCCTCGAACTCGGCCAGCCGCGGCACGTCCAGCCGCCGGTAGCGGGCACCGGTGGCGACGACCACGGCCCGGGCGCGCAGGTCCTCGGCGCGGCCGGCGACCCGTACGGCCTGGTACCCGTCCCGCCGGCCCAGCCCCACGACGGCCGCGGGCGCGGCGATCGCGGCCCCGAACTTCTCCGCCTGCACTACCGCCCGGTCGGCGAGCTCGGCCCCGGAGATCCCGGCGGGAAAGCCGAGGTAGTTCTCGATCCGCGACGAGGTGCCGGCCTGGCCGCCCGCGCCGACCGCGTCCAGCACGACGGTCCGCAGCCCCTCGGACGCGCCGTAGACGGCGGCCGCCAGACCGCCCGGGCCGGCGCCGGCGATGACCAGGTCGACCGTCGAGCCGGGCAGCTCGGCGACCGCGTCCGGTCCGAGCAGCCCGGCCAGCTCGGCGTTGGTCGGGTTGCGCAGCACCTGGCCGTCGTGCCAGATCACGAACGGCGTGTCCTCCGGGCGCACCCTCATCCGCCGCAGCAGGTGCTCGGCGTCGGCGTCCTCCTCCAGGTCGATCCAGGTGTGCGGGATGCGGTTGCGGGCGGCGAACTCGCGCAGCCGCCGGGTGCCCGGCGAGAACCGCGACCCGGCGATGCGGATGCCGGCGACCGCGCCGAGCAGCTGCTCGCGGCGGCACAGGAAGGCACGCAGGACCACATCGCCCAGCCGCGGGTCGCGGCCGACGAGCTCCAGCAGGGCCGGCACCGGTACGGCCAGCACCTCGCCCGCCTCGCGGACCACCGCCGACACGAACGAGGGCTGCCCGCTCAGCAGCCCCACCTCGTCGAGGAACCAACCCGGGCCGTGTACCCCGATCAGCCGCTCCTCCGGCGTGCCGCGCCCCTCCGCCACCGCGACGGCGCCGCGCAGCACCACGAACAGGTCGCGCTGCCGCTGCCCCTCCTGGATGAGAACGTCGCCGGGCCGGGTCCGCCGCCGCTCGCCGTACCCGCTGAGGGCCTGGATCTGGTCCTGGCCCAGCCGGGGAAACGCTCCGGCGGCGTCGGTGCTGTCCACGGCTCTCCTCCGGCGGTGCTCAGGGGTCGGGCGGTGGCTCCCCGTCGGGCGGGAACCGCGACCGGGCGGCGGACGCGCGGCGCCGGCGGTCCTGCCAGTACCAGAGCGTGACCAGGACGATCGCGCCGCCGGCGAGCATCACGATCACACCCAGCGCCTGGAGGTCGATCCACCAGGGATCGACCTGGACCGCGAACGCCAGCACGGCGCCGAGCGCGATCAGGAAGATTCCCCCGCCGATGCCCACAGCCAACTGCCTCCCCGGACCGACCCACCGAACGTAGCTCGCGGCCCGGGCCCGGACCGGCCCTGGTCACCTGGCCTGGGTGGGGTCGCGTCACCCCGTGCCGGCGAACCGTGGACGCATGGACAACGACGTCAACATCGCCGTGATCTACTACTCGGCGACCGGCAACGTGCACCGCCTCGCCGAGGCGCTGGCCGAGGGTGCGGTCAAGGCCGGCGCGCACGTGCGGGTGCACCGTGTGCCCGAGCTGGCGCCGGACACCGCCATCGACGCCAACCCGGAGTGGCGCGCGCACGTCGACCGCACCCGCGAGACGGTGCCCGAGGCGCGGCTGGACGACCTGGCCTGGGCGGACGCGTACGCGTTCGGCACGCCGACCCGGTTCGGCATGGTGGCGGCGCAGCTCAAGCAGTTTCTGGACCAGGCCGGCGGGCTGTGGCTCAACGGCGTGCTCACCGACAAGCCGGCCACGGCGTTCACGTCCAGCATCAACCGGCACGGCGGCCAGGAGACCACGCTGGTGTCGCTGTTCAACCTGTTCGCCCACTGGGGCTCGATCATCGTGCCGCCCGGGTACACCGACCCGGTGCTCTACGAGGCGGGCGGCAACCCGTACGGCGTGTCGTGGCCGACCGGCCAGCCGCCCGAGCTGCCCGACGACCAGACCCTGCGGGCCGCCCAGTACCAGGGCCAACGCCTCGCCGAGATCACCCGGCGGCTGGCGCCGAAGGAGGAGTCGACCCGCTGACGCCGGGTCAGGACGGCCGGGCGGGTCGTCCTGGCCCTGGTCCCGGCGGGCCGGCGGTCTACGGCGGCCCTACAGCACCTTGCGCATCTGCTGGCTGACCACGGCGTAGCCGGACGAGGCGTAGAGGTCGACCGCGACCGGGTTGTCGGCGAAGACGTTCAGCTGCATCTCGGTCCAGCCCCGGGCGCGCACGGCCTCCTCGGCGGCGGCCAGCAGGGCCCGGCCGTAGCCGGCGCCGCGAAACTCGGGCTCCACCTCGATGTCGTACAGGAACGCGGAGCCGGCCACGCCCTGCGGGTGCTTCCCGATCCACAAGCGACCGACCGGCGTGCCGTCCGGGCGGACCGCCTTCAGTATCAGCATCCCCTCGGTCTCGAGGCCATTCGGCAACAGCGTGGCGTTGCCGAACAGGGCCCGTTCGAACGCGCCCTCGGCGGCCCAGCTCCCACTCGCGATCCTCTCGTCGGCGAAGCGGCGCGCGAGTGCCCGCTGCCACTCCTCAAACTCGGCTTGCGTCATGGGCCGTACCGACACCTCGGGCATGGCAAGATCGTGGCACATGCCTCCGCCGACCGCCTCTCCACATTCGCCGGACCCGCACCGCGAGCGCCGGCGGGCACTGCTGGCCGGGATCGCCGGGCTGCTGCGCGAGGCGGGCATCGAGCCCGCCTTCGGCCCGCTGGAGTCCTATAGGGACTTCTACGGCACCCTGCCGGCCGGCACCGCCGGGCTGGTCTGCGAGCAGCCGCCGACGACCGCGCGGCTCCAGGTCACCGCCATCCGGGTACGCCCCACGCCGGCGCCCGGGGAGGGCGGGCTCTCCCCCGACCGGCGCTCGTGGGTGCGCGACGCCGAGGTGGCGTACGACCTCGACGGCGAGGGCGAGCCCGCGTTCGAGGTCACGATGCTCGAAGACCCGGACGACGGCCTCGGGCACACCCGGGACACCTCCGCGCAGCGCACGGTCACCGCCGACGAGCAGGCCGTCGTCGACACGGCCCGACTCTGGTACGGGTACCGCCACACCCTGCGCGGCACCCCACCCACCGCCGACCGCCGCCGGGAGCGGACCCGGCTGCGGCGGGAGGTCGAGAAGCGGGACGCGGCCGCGGCGGCGCCCGACCTGCGCACCGACCTGACGGGCGCCCCCGGGCCGGCCCGGGACAGGCTCGCCGGCGACCTGGCCCGCCTGGACGCCGGGCTGCTGTGCTGGCACTTCCCCCGCGACCGGAGCGGCCGCTACGCCCGCCGGGCGGCGGTGGCGCTGGCCTTGTACGGCCCGGATCCCGGCAAGCGCGGCCCCTGGCTGACCGCCCGGGTCCGAAACGGCGCCCTCGCGCTCGGCATCGAGTCGCTGATCGGCGTCAACCAGGACCACCGGTGGGACGCGACGCCGTGGCTGTGGAGCGCGGACGGCCGGCACGCGACCGCGCACGAGCGGTGGCAGGTGGCGAGCGCGGAGGAGGCGCGCCCGCTCGCCGCGCTCCTCGACGCGTACGACGTCGCCGGCGCCCTGGAGGCCGCCGGAGTGCGCGTCGACGGCGAGGTGGCGGGCCTGCTCGAGGGCTTCCCGACCCGCTACCTGCGCGCCGCGCACACCGACACGTGGGTGGCCGCCCTCTACGCCGGGCTCGTGCGGTCGGCGCCGTGGCGCTTCGCCGCCGCGTACGACGCGTGGCGCCGGGAGCGGGCCGCGCTGGGCCGGCCGGCCGGCGGGCCGGTGCCCCTCTTCGGCCTGACCGGCCTCAACCAGCAGCGCCGCCCGATGCTCGCCCTCGACCTGCGCGGCGACGCGCCGGAGCTGCGGATGGTCTGGACCGGCAGCAACGCCCGGCTCTCCAGGGCGCTGTGGGAGCGCCCCGCCGACCTGGACGCCGCCCTGGCTGGCTTGGCGACGCCGGTGCGGACGGCGCCGTGAGGCCGCCCGGCCCGTCGCGGCGGCACGGGTTGGCGAGGGTCCGCCGCGGGCTGTCGTCGATGGTGCCGCCGGCCGCCGCGCCCCGCACCCACCACACGACCGTCGGGTAGCGCAGGCCGGTGCGGCTGCCGCTGGCGGCGTCGCGGGCGGTCGCGGTCATGGTGGCGCTCTCCGTGGCCGACTGGCCGCTCCCCCGTAGGAAGAGCCGGGTCGCGGTCATCGCGCGGTTGGCGGTCGCCGTGGCGGAGACCGTGTACGTCACCCCGTCCGAGCCGCACCGCACCGCCGCGCTCGCCGTGACGGCGAACTCAGGCCTCGGCTCCCTTGTGGACGGTGTCGGGTCGGGCGGCTCGCTGACCGCGGGCGGCGGCGGACCGGTGGGCTCCGGTGTGGACGGTGACGTGGGCGCTGCCGTGGGCGGCACCGCCGAAGACGAGGTGGGTGGTGGCGCCACGGGCACGACCGGCAGCGTGGGCGGGCTCGCGGACACCGAAGGGGACGGTGCCGGCGGGCGGGATCCGCTCGCCAGGTCGGGCGGCGGGACCGGCTCGTCGGGCCGGGTCAGCACGATCACGACCAGCACGGCCACGGCCGCCGCGGCCCCGGACGCCGCCCACACGCCACGGCGCCGCCGGGTCGCCGGGAAGCCGTCGCGGTCGAACCGGACGTCCGGCGGGCCGGCCGGGCGCCACGCGGCGGCGGGCACCGCGGCGAACGGCAGGGCCACGTACCCGGTGAGCAGCGCCGCCGGGCTCAGCAGCGCGGCCCGGCTGGCCGCGCAGCGGGCGCACCCGTCGACGTGGCGGCCGAGCCGCTTGCGCAGCAGCGGGGTGAGCCGGCCGTCCCACCCGGGCACCAGCTCGCGCAGCGCCGGGCAGGCCGCCGCGCGCGCGACGAGCAGCACGCCGAGGGCCCGCTCCAGCTGGGACCGGGCCCGGGACAGCCGGGCGTGCGCGTGGTTGGCGGAGACGCCCAGCACCGCACCGATGTCCACTGCGGACAGTCCGTGCCGGAGCGCCAGCTCGATCACCTCGCGGTCGCCGTCGCCGAGCCCGGCTGCGGCGGCGTGCACCAGCTCGCGCGCCTCCGCCGCCCGCACGCCCGCGCCGAGGTCGGCGGTGTCCGCGCTGGCGTCGTCGAGCTCGGCGGGCGCCTCGCGCCGGCGGTCCCGGATCTGGCGCAGGCACTCGTGCCGGGCGATCGCGTACAGCCAGGGCAGCAGCCGCTCCGGCTCGCGCAGCTGCCCGGCCCGCCGCCCGGCGATGACGAACGTGTCCTGCACCGCGTCGGCGGCCGCGTCCGCGTCGCGCAGCGTCGCCCGGCAGTACGCGTAGAGCCGGGGCGCGTAGCGGCGGTAGGCGCCGTCGAGCCCGCGCGGGTCGCCGGCGACCATCGCCGCCACCAGCGCCCGGTCGTCCATCTCCGGCACGGTAGCTCCCCCTCGCACGCGTGCCGGTGCCCCGGGAGCGCGTCCCGGGGCACCGGCCGGCCGGATCAGGTCATCAGGCTGCCGATGGCCCACGCGATCGCCGTGCCGTGGTCGGCCGGGTCGCTCAGCTCCTCCCGGTTGATGAGCACGGCGATCGAGATGCCGTCGTCCGGGTAGAGCAGCAGGTGCGCGTCGGAGCCGCGCTGGCCGCCGGACTTGCTCGCGTACCGGTGGCCGTCCTTCGTTCCGACCCCCCAGCCGTACGCGTAGCTCCACCCGTGGCTGGTGCCGTCCCATACGTGCTCGACGTCGGTGAAGACGTCCCCTTCCAGCACGCCCGTGCCGAACCGCGCCATGTCCCGCACGTCCGACTCGATGCCGCCGCCGAGGAACTTGCCGGTGATCTCGTCGCGGGCGACCTCGTCGTTGTCCTCGCCGGCGTAGATCTTCGCCCGGCGAACCGACGTGTCGGCCTGCTCCTCCGCCCGCAACGTGGTCAGCCCGAGCGGGCCGGCGATCTGCTGCTGCACCAGCTCCTTGGCGCCGATGCCGGTCGCCGCCGTGAAGCCCCGGCTGGCGAAGGCGAGGCTGGGCGTCGAGTACAGGTACGACGCCCCCGGGGTGCACGAGGTCGACACGGCGCCGCTCTCGTACTTGCGCAGCGGGTCGCCGTAGTACAGCGCCGCCGCGTCCGAGGGATCGGCGTACCAGGTGCTGGAGAGCTCGGCGTCCGCGTCCTTCTCCGCCTCGAACTGGTCGGCGTCGATGCCCTCCAGCGTCGACTTCGGGTCGGTCGCGTAGTGCCGCACGCAGCCGCGGTTGCTGGTCATCTCCTCGAACGTCGCCGTGAACTGGGCAGGCACGTCGCCGGCGTAGCTCCGGACGGCCAGGTCGCGGTCCAGCTCGCCCTGCTCGTCCAGGCGCATCGCGAGCGCCCCGCCGACGGCCTTGGCCACGGACGCCCAGCGCATCACGTGTCCGGTGTCCATCCACACGTCACCGGCGACGTCCGCCTTGCCGAAGCCGCGGGTGTACACGAACTCGCCGTCCTTCATCACGGCCACCGCGATGCCGGGCACGTCGTCCTCGGCCATCTCCTGCTCGATGATGCGGTCGACGTCCGGATCCAGCGGCCAGGCGTCCCTGTTCTGGCGCCAGATCTGGGCGCTCCGCACGCCGTCGCCGGACTCGTACCGGCCGACGAAGATCTGCCGGAATCCCTCGTCGGCGTAGCGGTGCCACCAGTTGCCGTACTCGTGGCCGGTCATCGCGCGGCGCATCCGCCAGCCGCGGCCGTCGTTCTCCACCCAGATGCCGCCGGACAGCTGCAGCTTCTGCGCGGACGGCGCGGAGTCGAACGAGAGCATCCGGAAGCCGTCCGCCTCGTACTCGTCGAACGTGTCCGAGAACTGCGCGTCGGTGAGGTCGCCGTGCAGGTGCCAGTCGCGGTTCTCCAGGTTGGCCAGCGTGACGAGGCCGTACCTGATCCCCTCGGAGGTGCGGTACATGTCGAAGTCGATCGGCATGCGGCGGGCCCGGCGCTGCTCGTCCGCGTACGCGTCGAGCTGGGCGAGCGTGAGCCCGTACTGGGCGTGCCAGGACAGGTTGCCGACGTTCTCCACGAAGGCCGCGGCGAAGTTCCACACCCCCTTGTGGACGTACATCTCCCGGTCGACCAGGCGGTAGCCGTCCTTCTTCATCTGGTCGAACCAGGCGTCGTACTGCGCCTTGGTCATCATGGTCTTGACCTGCCACTCCCGGCCATCCAGGTTGGTCTGGAAGGCGCCGCCGAGGCTCGGCTCACCGTCGAACGTGTCGACCTCGATGTCGACCACGATCTGGCCGCGCCGCTTCCAGTCGGAAAGGTCCTGGTCGAACTCGGCGACCGTCCGGTTGCGGAGCCCGGCCCAGCCGACCGCGTGGGGGTCGAAGATGGCCGACGGCTGGCCCGGGTGGGCGCTGGCCACCGGCCCACCGGCGACGAGCGTGGCGGCGAGGCCGGCCAGCGCGAGGCCGGCGACCGCGAGGCGGGCGCGGCGGCGCGGTCGCCGCGCCCGGCGCCAGGCCTGCGAAAGATAGATCATGGTCCCTCCTGGTGTCGTCGAGGTTGACACCGGAACGAGACCCGCGCCGCGCGGCCACCAACACCTTTCGCTTGTCGCCAACCCAACACCGGCCACCCCGCGACCGCCGTTCCGAGGTCGGGGCGACGGCACGCGACTGCCTGTGGCAGACTCGCGCACCTATGAGCACTCAACAACTTCAAAGCCTGCAGACGCTCATCGTGCGGCAGCGCATTCGCATGATGGTCAACCAGTACGAGGTACACGCGGCCGGGCCCGACGGGACCGAGGCCGGGCTGATCGCCTTCGCCCAGCAGAAGCGGATGGCCTTCAAGGAGCAGGTCACGCTCTACACCGACGACACCAAGCAGCGGCCGGTGCTCGGGTTCAAGGCCCGCAAAGTGATGGACCTCGGTTCGGCGTACGACGTGACCGACCCGTCCGGCGCCGCGATCGGGCTGTTCCGCAAGGACTTCAAGCGGTCGCTGCTCCGCTCGACGTGGATCTTCGAGCAGCCGGGCCTGCCGGCCGCGACCGGCCAGGAGCGCAGCCAGCTCGTGGCGATCCTGCGCCGCTTCATGGAGTCGATGTCGTGGCTGCCCTACCACTTCGACTTCGTCTTCGAGGGTGAGCAGCCGGCGTTCTCGGTGGTGAAGAAGTGGGGCCTGCGCGACAAGTACGTCGTGACGATCCACGACCCGCGCCTCGACCGGCGGATGGTCATCGCGATGGCCGTGGGGCTGGACGCGCTCCAGAGCCGCTGAAACTCCGTTGCCACAACGGATCGGACGGCTTACTTTCTAGGTCAACAGCTTGTGGCTAGCTGCGGCCGGCGCCCTCTCGGGCGCTGACCCGGACGCGGCCGGCGGACACCTCTCTCGCCCGCCGGCCGTCGTCAGTTCCATTCCACAGTGGATTCTCACTTCAGCGGAAACCACGTGCCCTTGTCGGCGACCTTGGCGAACTCCAGCCCGTCGGCGATCGCCTTGATTTGCGCCGCCGAGAGCGTGCCGGACTGGTCGTGCACCTCGGCGTAGTAGCGGTCGCTGATCCGCACGTCACAGAAATGCTGGCCGGCCGGGCACGGCGGGGTGACCGGATGCGCGTACGGCCCCTCCGTCTCGACCGGCGCGACCGTGACGCGGATCGCCGCGGTGCGGCCGGCGTCCAGGTCGAGCGGGCCGGTGAGCGAGCCGAAGTCGGTGGTGGCCGGCACGTACCGCACCAACGCCACCGACGTGTCGCCCGTCACGAGGCCGCGGGCGCCCGCGCTGCCCAGCGTCCAGCCATCCGGCAGGTGGGTGACCCGGAAGGGCACCGCCGCCGGGACCCGCACACCGCTGGTGAACCGCTCGGCGATTTGGCGCAGCGTCTCGGCCGGCATCGTCTTGTCGCCCAGGTGGTCGGACTCGACCGTGGCCCAGCCGCCGTCCGCGTACTGCCACGCGATGGCCGGCAGGTAGACCGTGTGCTTGGTGGGATTCCGCCGCGACTCGAGGCTCGGCCCACCCATGGTCACCTCGCGCGGGAGGGTGGTCGAGAAGCCTTCCCGCCCGCCCACCGTGACCGGGGTGCCGGCGCGGAAGCGGTCCGCCTGAAAGACACCGGGGCGGTAGACGGTCGGCGTGCCGGCGGCGAGCGTGATCGGGGCCCGCCGCCCACGTCCACATTGGACCTCTCGATCAGGGTGCGCTCGTACCCGGGCGTGGCCTCGAGAGGGTCCGGGCGGCGGCCACGGCGGCGCGACCGCCGGTCACCACGGTCGTGACCGGGTCGAACCCGCTCGCCTGGAGGGCCCCACTCACCTGGGCGGCGATCGCCTCGACCGCCGCGCGGACAGGACGCTCGGCGAACACGTGCAGGGTGCCGCCGGGGGCGAGGAGGCGGCCGATCCGGTCGAGCAGACCGGGCGGTGTGGCCAGCCAGAAGAGGCTCACGTTGACCGCGAAGACGGTGTCGAACGACCCGTCCGGCAGCTCGGCGACGGCGATGTCGAGGTGCCGGACCTCCACGGTGCCGGCGTGGATGCGGGTGGCGTTGCGCTCGCGCGCCTGGCGCACCGCAGTGGCCGCCCGGTCGATCGCGAGGACGTGGCCGGTGGCGAGCCGCTCGGCGACCAGCGCCGTGGCGGTCCCACCGCCGCAGCCGATCTCCAGCAGCCGGTCACCCGGCCGGACCGACAGGGTCTCCACCACCCAGCGCTGCCGGTCCACCCCGCGGGGCGGACCCGACGGCGCCGCCGTCACCGAGGGGTGACCCGCGTCGTGAACGCACCCACCATGGTCAACAGCCTACGTCGGGCCGGCGCTCACCCGGTGTTGAAGTTGTCGTCCACGTCGCTGCACAGGTGGCGCATGGTCTCGTCGAGCACGTCCCGCACGCCCTGCGGGTCGAGGTCGGCCCCGTCGACGGTGACGACCACGTGCACCCGGCTGCCGCCCGCCGGGTGGTCCTCGACGCGGGCGGTGCCCCGCATGTGCGGCGCCTCGATCGACCGCAGCGTCAGCCGCATGTCCTCCGCCACCGCGTCGACCTCGCACTCCGTCGTCCCGAGGGGCGCGATGAGGCGTACCCGGTCGGGGCCGCACCGCTCCAGGTTCACGCCGAACGGCAGCCACCGGTGTACCCGGTCGGGATCCGTGAGGTTGTTGAAGACCACCTCGGACGGCGCGTGGAACCCGTACCTGCCACTGATCTCCATGCCTGTCTCATACCCAGTGCGGCGGAGGTTACCGGGGACGGCCCCGGGTATCCCGAACACATGTCTGATGGAACCCGTGGTGAGAGCACCGAGACCCTGGACGAGGAGATCCTGCGGGACGGTGGCCCGACGCGCGGCCACGGCGCCGTGACCACCACCGGCGGCACGGCCGGCCCGGCCAGCGTGCGCCGCCGGACGAACCGGGACATCGGTGACGGGAGGAAGGTGGCGCCGACCACGACCGGCGACGCGACGAGCGGCGGGATGGGCACGCCCGCGGGCGGCGCGACCAGCGACGGGACGACCGGCGGCGCGACCGCGGGCAACTTCACCGAGCGCTGATCCGGCCCCGACCGATGAGTTCACCGCCCCGGCGGAGTCTGACCCGGCAGGATACGAACGGTCACGACTCCGAGGAGCGGCAACTATGAGCGACACCACCACCGGCCGGTACGCCGACGTGAACGGGATCAGCCTCTACTACGAGACGCACGGCTCCGGCCGGCCGCTGGTGCTGCTGCACGGCGGCCTCGGCTCGGGCGAGATGTTCGGCCCGATCCTGCCCACGCTCGCCGAGCGCCGCCAGGTGATCCTGGTCGACCTGCAGGGGCACGGCCGCACCGCCGACATCGACCGGCCCATCGACGTCGCGCTGATGGCCGGCGACATCGCGGCGCTCATCGACCACCTGGGCCTCGACCGCCCCGACGTGGTCGGCTACTCGCTCGGCGGCGGGGTGGCGCTGCAGACCGCGGTGCGGTACCCGGAGAAGGTGGGCCGCCTGGTCAGCGCCTCCGCGCACGTGCGCACCGACGCGATCCCGGCGGAGATGCGCGAGCAGCAGGGCCAGGTGAACGCGGCGGCGGTCGAGTTCCTCAAGGACACGCCGATGTACCAGACGTACGTGCGGGTCGCGCCGCGCCCGGAGGACTTCCCGCGGCTGCTCGACAAGATCGGCGAGACGATGGCGAACGACTTCGACATGACCGAGGAGGTGCGTGGCCTCCAGGTGCCCACCCTCATCGTCGCCGGCGACGCCGACATGGCCCCGCCGAGCCACTACGTCGAGGTGTTCAAGCTGCTCGACGGCGGGCTGCGGGACGGCGGGTGGATGGGCGAGGGACGGCCGAAGGGCGGCCACGCGCTCGCGATCCTGCCCGGCGTCACCCACTACAACCTGTTCATGTCGCCGCTCTTCGCCGCGGTCACGCTCGCCTTCCTCGAGCCTGAGGCTTAGAGCGTCATTTCCCTGGGTACGGGTCAGGGCGTGGAAGGACTCGGCGAACCGGTGGCATACAGCGTCCTATCCGACGGCGTACCCGTGTACGACAGCGACGGCGCCCGCGTCGGCGAGGTGGAGCACGTCCTCGCCGACGAGGGCCCGGACATCTTCCACGGCCTGATCGTCGGCACCCCGGAGGGGCACCGCTTCGCCTCCCGGGACCAGATCGGCGAGCTGCGCCGCGGCGGCGCCGAACTCTCCGTGCCCGGCGCCGAGCTGCGCGAGCCGAGCGCCGATCCGGTGGCCGCCGACGCCGACCGCCCGCTCGGCGAGCAGCTCCAGGACGGCCTGCGCCGCGCGTGGGATTGGGTCAGCCAGCCCCGATAACGTGCCGAGGCATGTACCCGGAGACTGGCGCCACCCAGCGCGGACCGCTGCCGGCGGGCTACCGCCACCTGCGCTACCGGACGCGCGTCGGTGCTGGTGACGCGGCGTACGCGCGGGCGGTCGAGGCCCTGTTCACCTGGCGGATGCACGCGGCGATGGGCGTACCTGTCGAGGCCTCCGCGTCCCGCGCCGCGCCCGGCGTCCGCGTC
>Ga0214467_1000291_pt1 | contig 11971 bp, 8 predicted proteins | sample RVTome_8_FD_187339 | JGI IMG/M metagenome (GOLD analysis project Ga0214467, IMG submission 187339) | Soil microbial communities from uranium-contaminated site in the Upper Colorado River Basin, Wyoming, United States - RVT160D0 HiSeq ...
ACCCGCCGGCGGCGTGGCACGCGATGCGGGCCGCGTTGAGCGCCGCGGTCGCGGTAAGAGCCGGCCAGGTCGGCACGCAGAACCAGATCGACGCGCCGGAGCGGGCGCTGAGCTACCACCTGGCCAGGCTCGGCGCGCTGATGCCCGAGCTGCCGGTCACGGTGACCGCGCTGGCGCGGTGCGTCGCCGGTACGGCCCACGTCGCGGTGCGGGCGCTGTCCGGACACGACACGCCGGTGGCGATCACGTTGTCGACGCCGTACGGCGAGCGCTCCTTCGCGGACGTCGCACCGGGAGCCAACGCCTACCAGTCGTTCAACACCCGGGCCACCTCGGTCGCGGCCGGCTCGGCGACCGTGCGGGTCACCGGCACCGTCAATGGCACCGCGGTCACCACCGTCCGCACCGCCGGATACCCAGGCATCGACTGCGCCGGATAGCTCGCCGCGCACCGGCTCCGGCCCACGCGAGGACTCGCAACGCAGCACACGTCGAAGGAGGACATCAGGTGAATCAACGCTTGCGAAGAGCGGCCCGCCGGCGGGCCGCCGCGATCGTGGTGATCGCCACCATGGTGGCGACCGGGCTGGTCGCCACAGCGCCACCGGTCCAGGCCGCCGACGAGGATCTCATCCTCAACGGTGGGTTCGAGAGCGGCCTCGGCAACTGGTTCGTGAACAACGGGAACGCGACCGACAGCGCGGTGCTGTCGCCGACGCCGGATGCCTACTCCGGGGCGAGCGCGGTGCTCGTCACCGCCCGGGCGACGACGGGCTCGGGTCCGATGCAGGACCTCAGCGGGAAGGTGCGGGCCGGGCAGACCTACGCCCTGACCGCCCGGGTCAAGTACGAGAACGCGAACGGACCCGCGACCAAACAGTTCTTCGCCACCATGCACTACGGCGGCGGCACCTACACCAACCTGGTCAGCGTCGTGGCGACGAAGGGCCAGTGGGCGCGGTTCAACGGGACGTTCACGATTCCGGCGGAGCAGAACGCGTCGACGGCGCGGCTGTTCTTCGAGACACCCTGGACGAGCACCCCGTCCGCGGACCCCGATCTGCACCTGATGGACTTCAAGCTCGACGACGTGTCGGTGCTCGGCGCGCCGCCGCCCGCGCCGCCGTCGAAGACGATCGAGGTCGTCGGCAAGCTGCCCGGGGAGCACAACCCGTTGATAGGCCACAAGTTCGGCGCTGACGGGTTCGGCTTCGTACACGGCGGCCGGGTGTACATGTACCTGACCAACGACACCCAGGGCTACGCACCTGACCCGGTGACCGGGATCTCGCCCGGTATCAACTACGGCAACATCAACCAGATCACCGTCATCTCCTCCGCGGACCTGGTGAACTGGACGGACCACGGCGAGATCCAGGTCGCCGGGCCGAACGGCGTAGCGCCGTTCACGAGCAACTCCTGGGCACCCGGCATGGCGAGGAAGGTCGTCGGCGGGACCGAGAAGTTCTTCCTCTACTACGCCAACGGTGGCGGTTCGAGCAACGTGATCACGGGCGCGTCGCCGCTGGGTCCGTGGACCAGCGAACGCACGACCACGCTGATCAACGGCAGCACGCCCGGTGCCGAGGACGTGGTGTGGAAGTTCGACCCGGCCCCGCTCGTGGACGATGACGGCGAGGCTTACCTCTACTTCGGCGGCGGGCCGGCGTCGACGAGCATGCCGCCGGCGGAGCGGTTCAACAACCCGAAGAACCTCCGCGCGATCGACCTCGGCGACGACATGGTGTCGACCGAGGGGAGTGCCGTGGTCGTCGACGCGCCGGTGTCGTTCGAGGCGGGTCATGTCTTCAAGCGCGACGGCAGGTACTACTTCTCGTACTCCTCGCACTTTGGCGGCAACGACTTCGGCGGCCCGCAGACGCCGCTTCCCGGCTACCCCGGCGGCGGGCAGATCGGCTACATGATCTCCGACGATCCGATGACGTGGCCGAAGGAGACGTACGCGGGTGTGCTCTTCCCGAACCAGTCGCAGTTCTTCGGGGCCGGCACGGGCGGCAACAACCACCAGTCGGTGTTCGAGTTCGAGGGCAGGTACTACTTCACCTATCACGCCCCGACGTTGAACAAGCGCATCAACGGCAACACCACCCAGGGCTACCGCAGCCCGCACATCCAGGAGCTGGCCTTCAACCCGGATGGCACCATCCAGCAGGTCGTCGGCACCTACGCCGGCGCGGAACAGGTCAAGAACTTCAACCCCTATCGGGTATTCGAGGCGGAGACTCTCGGCTGGAGCAAGGGCATCGCGACCGCGAGGATCGACGGTCCGTCCGCCGAGTTCGGCGCCTCGGTCCCCAACCTGGTCCTGCGCGATGTCGACAACGGTGACTGGACCGCGCTGTCGTCGGTCGACTTCGGCACCGACGGCGCCCGAAGCGTGAGCGCGAAGGTGCGTGCACTGGGCGCGGGCGGCCACGTCCGGGTGCGGCTGGATTCGCTCACGGGGCCCCTCGTCGGCACGATCCCGGCCGGCACACCGATCGGCGAGTGGGCCGAGGTGAGCGGCGAGCTCGACGCAGTCAGCGGCGTCCACGACGTCTACTTCGTCTACGAGGGCCCGGCCGGAGCAGACCTCGTCGAGATCGACTCCTGGACCTTCGAACCCGCGACCGGCCAGGCCGAGCTGCCCGTCACCGGGAGCGCCCAGAGCCGGTGCGTGGCAGGCAAGGCATACGTGGCCGTGCAGGCTCGCAACGACCACGACGAGCCGGTGGACATCACGTTGCAGACCCCGTACGGCACGCGTTCCTTCGCGGACGTCGCGCCGGGCGCCAACGCCTACCAGTCGTTCGCCACACGGTCGGCCTCCATCGCGGCTGGCTCGGCGACGGCACGGGCCACCGGGACCATCGACGGCACAGCAGTGACCACCATCCGCACCACGGACTATCCCGGCGTCGTCTGTGCCGGCTAACCCATGACCAATCCAGGAAGGACAACGGAGCATCACATGAGCAGAGGACGCAAACGGCTGGCCGTGGCGGGCGCGGCGGCGGCCGTACTGGCCGGGCCGATCGCGCTGACGTCGCCGGCCGCGGCCGCGCCCGGCGACAGCGACGACGTGCGGGTCACGGTCGACATCGAGGAGATCCGCGAACCGGGCGTGCTCGCGATGTCCATCGCCGGCGACTCGGTCGCCTTGGCCGAAAACGGCTCCACCCTGCTGGTCCGGCAGTTCGCCGGCACCCTGCCGACGGTCACGGTCACCGACACGCGTACGGCGGAGGAGGTGCCCGACGGTGCGGCGTGGGCCGTCCTCGGCAGCGCGACGGACTTCACCGGCGACGCCGGCCAGCCGCCGATCAGCGCCGGCCATCTCGGCTGGACGCCGAACCTCATCGACGGTGGCACCGCCGGGCTGGTCACCGAGGGCGAAGAGGTGGTGACCGTCCTCGACGAGCCGACCCAGCCCGGCAACAACGTCGGTCTGGTCGACCAGGAGCTGCTGGTCTCGACGTTCGACTCCGAGGCCGTCACCGGCGACTCCTACTCCGTCAACGCCAACCTGTTCCTGCGCGCCCCGGCGGACGTCGCGGCGGGCTCGTACACCTCGACGTTGACCCTGTCCCTCTTCGAATGACGCACGGGTGGGGGGCCGCGGCACGCGGCCCCCCACCAGCCCCGGCAGCGCGGGACCGGCATCGGTGTGGCGGCGTGACATGCGCCGCCCGCTGGGTCCGGCCACCGCCGGGGGCGACGTCAGGAGGGGGTTGGCATCGATATCCGGGTGAGCGGCGTCGTGATTGACGTCAACGACCTCGACTCGCTCGCCCGCGCGGCCTCTTCACTGACCACAGTGGATGAGCCCGGCCGACGTCAACGCCGGCCACAGCTCGGCCGGGACATCGACGCCCGCCCGCCGGACAGTCTCCTTCACCTGGGCCGCGGAGCCCATCCCGACGACCGTGCAGGTGACGGCGTCGTGTGTGCGCACGTACGCCAGCGCGGCCTCGGGAAGGGTGGTGCCGTAGCTTTGGCAGATCTGTGCGATGCGCGTCGCTCGTTCGAGGAGCTCGACCGGGGCCGGCTGGTAGTTGTAGGTGGCGTTCGCCGAGGGCCGGTCGCGGGCCAGCAGACCCGAGTTGTAGACGCCGGCGATGACGACCGCTACGCCGTGCTCGGCCGCGGCCGGCAGCAGGTCGTGCAGCGCGCCCTGCTCGAGCAGGGTGAACCGGCCGGCGCACATCACCAGGTCGATGTCGGTCTCCCGCACGAAGCGGGCGAGCATCGGCGACTGGTTCATGCCGGCGCCGATGGCGCGGATGACCCCTTGGTCGCGCAGCTCCACGAGCGCCGGGACCGCCTCGGCCGCGGCCTGCTGCCAGTGCTCGTCGGGGTCGTGCAGGTAGACGACGTCGATGCGGTCCAGGCCGGTGCGCGCCAGGCTCGATTCGAGGGAGCGCAGCACGCCGTCGCGGCTGAAGTCCCAGACGCGGCGGTGGTCGGCCGCCACCTCGAAGCCTTCGGGGTCGGTCAGGTGCGCGGTGTCCGGCGACGGCACCAGCACGCGCCCCACCTTGGTCGAGACCACGAACTCGTGCCGTGGTCGCGAGCGCAGTGCGGCACCGAGGCGCCGCTCGGACAGCCCGATGCCGTAGTGCGGAGCGGTGTCGAAGTAGCGGATCCCGGCATCCCAGGCGGCGTCGACAGCGGCGGCGAACTCCTCGTCGCTTCGCGCGCGGTACAGGTTGCCGCCCTGGGAAGCGCCGAATCCGAGCTCGGTGAGCTGGACGGCGGGTCGGCGCGGCACGGCCACAGCTTTCATCGGTGCCCTACCACGGTGGTCGGGTCGCCGGTGTACGACCCGGTCGGCGTGTCCGCGTCGTCGCGAAGATGGGCACGTAACCAGGTCTCGGTGGTGGTGATGTGCATCAGCGCGGCCGCCTGTGCCTGGATCGCGTCGCCCGCGGCCAGCGCCAGGTAGATCGCCTCGTGCTCGCGCAGGGTGCGGCCGGCGGCATCCGCGTCGACGAGACCCCGCCACACCCGGGCCCGCAACGTGCGGCTCGAGATGCCTTCGAGCACCGTCGACAGGGTCTCGTTGCCCGTGGCGGCGACCACCGCGCGGTGGAAGGCGGCGTCGTGCTGGTTGAGCAGCTCCACGTCGTCGGCCGCCGCCCGCATGGCGTCGAGGTGATCCTTGACGTCGGCCAGCTGCCGCGGCGAGATGCGGGTGGCCGCGAGGCCGGTGGCGGCGGTCTCGAAGAGCCGGCGCACCTCGGTGAGCTCGAGCATGGTGTCGCCACGCAGCAGCTCCACGGCACCGCTGATGCCTTCCAGCAGGACGCGCGGCTCAAGGCTGGTCACGAAAGTGCCGTTTCCGCGCCGCACCTCGAGCACCCGGGCGGCCACCAGCGCGCGGACCGCCTCGCGCATGATGTTGCGGCCAACGCCGAGGTCCGAGGCGAGCTGCTGCTCGGGAGGCAGCCTGGAGCCCGGCGGGAGCTCGCCGGATTGGATCATCTCGCGGAGGCGCGTCATCGCCTTGTCGGTCAGCGACATTCGTGGGTCCCTTGACTCGCCCCGCGGGCGGGAGCGGCCAGCGGGGTGGTTGGTTGCGCGGGCCCAACCGTAACAGGTGATCCCATGTCTGGGGAACCTCTGACTGCGGACGCGGGCTCGCCGCTCAAGGTCCTAGCCGAAAACCCCTTTAGATAGCCGTGTTTCGAAACTGTGTCTAGACGCGGGCGAGGTCGGCGGCTATAAAGACATCCCATGGCACGCGGTTTGTCGGGTCATGCGGCGGCACGGCCGATGGCGGTGCCGGCGGCGGCGGGTGCACGGCGGGGATGGGTGGTTGGCAATGTCTGAGGTGATCGCCGCGGTCGACGCGATCGACGTCCGGTTCCCGACCTCCCGCGAGCTCGACGGGTCAGACGCGATGAACCCGGAGCCGGACTACTCGGCCGCGTACGTGACGATCCGTACCAGCGACGGCGGGGAAGGCTTCGGGCTGGCCTTCACCGTCGGGCGGGGCAACGACGTCCAGGTCGCCGCCATCCGTGCGCTGGCACCGTTGGTGGTCGGCTTGCCGGTCGCCGACGTCCTGGGAGATCTGCGCGCGTTCTCCGAGCGTCTGACCGGCGACAGCCAGCTGCGGTGGCTCGGCCCGCACAAGGGTGCCATCCACATGGCCGCCGGCGCGATCGTGAACGCGGCCTGGGACCTGTACGCCCGCCGGGAGGGCAAGCCGTTGTGGCGGCTGCTGGCCGAGATGTCCCCGACACAGCTGGTCAGCCTCGTCGACTTCCGGTACCTGCGCGACGCGCTGACCCCGGAAGAAGCGCTGGACATCCTGCGGGCGGCGCGGCAGGGCCGGGAGCAGCGGCTCGAAGATCTGCTCGCGCACGGCTATCCGGCGTATACCACCACGCCCGGCTGGCTGGGCTACACCGATGAAAAGCTCGTCCGCCTGGCCAAGGAGGCGGTCGCCGACGGTTTCGGCCTGATCAAGCTGAAGGTCGGCGCCGACAACAGCGCGGACATCCGGCGAGTGGCGCTGACTCGCGAGGCCGTTGGCGGCGACGTGCGGATCGCCATCGACGCCAACCAAGCCTGGGGCGTCGAGCAGGCGATCACCTGGTTGAAGTCACTGGCCCCCTACAACCCTTACTGGATCGAGGAACCGACGTCGCCTGACGACGTGCTCGGTCACGCGGCGATCCGCGAAGCCGTAACACCGATCAAGGTCGCCACCGGCGAGCATTGCCACAACCAGGTCATGTTCAAGCAGCTGTTGCAGGCGAAGGCTATCGACGTCCTTCAGCTGGATGCGACGCGGGTAGCCGGTGTTAACGAGAACATCGCGATCCTGCTCATGGCCGCCAAGTTCGGTGTGCCGGTCTGCCCGCACGCGGGCGGGGTCGGGCTCTGCGAGATGGTGCAGCACCTGGCGATGTTCGACTACCTGGCGGTCAGCGGCAGCACCGAAGGCCGGGTCATCGAGTACGTCGACCACCTGCATCAGCATTTCGTCGATCCGGTCACCGTCCAAGACGGGCGCTACGCCGCGCCCATGTCTCCCGGCATCGGGGCGCGCATGCGCCCGGAATCGGTGGCCGGGTACCGCTTTCCTGATGGCCCACAGTGGCACCTCCCCGCATGACTGGCTCAACCCCCACACTTCACGTTCGGGCACCTTCCACATAGGAGTCGTGATGAGACTGAAAAGCATCGCCGCGGCAGCGGCAGTCCTGGTGTCTGGCGCCGCGCTGCTGACCGCGTGCGGCGGCGACGATACGGCCGCCGGAGACGGTGGCACCAAGGCCCCGGTGGTGGGCGTCGACTACCCACGGTCGGACACCGACTTCTGGAACTCGTACATCAAGTACACGCCGCAGTTCGCCAGCGAGCTCGGGCTGGACCTCAAGACGACCAACTCGCAGAACGACGTGGCGAAGCTGACCTCCAACGTGCAGTCGTTCATCAGCCAGGGCGTCAAGGGCATCGCGATGGCGCCGCAGGACACCGCCGCGATCGCACCGGCGCTGCAGTCGCTGGCGTCCAAGAAGATCCCGGTCGTGACCATCGATACCCGGCCCGACTCGGGTGAGGTCTTCATGGTCGTGCGCGCCGACAACCGCGCCTACGGGGAGAAGGCGTGCCAGTTCCTCGGCGCCAAGCTCAAGGGCGCCGGCAAGGTGGTCATGCTGCAGGGCGACCTGGCCTCGATCAACGGCCGCGACCGCACCGAGGCGTTCAACGAGTGCATGAAGAAGAACTACCCGGGGATCACGGTCTTCGGTGAGGCCACGAACTGGGACGGCGCGATCGCCTCGCAGAAGCTGCAGATCCGGCTGACCGAGCACCCGGACATCAAGGGCGTCTACATGCAGTCCAGCTTCGCCCTGGCCGGCACGCTCCAGCTGCTGAAGCAGCGCGGCCTGCTCACCCCACCGACCGACCCGAAGCACGTCTTCGTCGTCTCCAACGACGGCATCCCGAAGGAACTGCAGGACATCGCCGCGGGCAACATCGACGCCACCGTCTCCCAGCCCGCCGACCTCTACGCGAAGTACGCGCTCTACTACGTCAAGGCCGCGATCGAAGGCAAGACGTTCCAGCCTGGCCCGACCGACCACGACAGCACCATCATCCAGGTGCGCGACGGGGTGCTCGAAGACCAGCTCTCCGCCCCGCTGGTCACCGCGGACGGCGCAAACTACGGCGGCGTGGCCAGCCTCAAACCGGACGACAAGTCGCTGTGGGGCAACAACATCGGCTGATCGGCCGCGGAGGAGTACCGGGCACATGAGCGGCAACGAGAAACCATCGACACGCTCTTCGTCAGCCCAGAACGGCGACGGGCGGGCCCCATCGGGTCCGCCCGTGGCGGAGGCGATCGATGTCACCAAGCGGTACGGCTCGACGGTGGCGCTCGACCACGCCCAGATCCGGGTGCTGCCGGGGGAGACCCACGCCCTCGTCGGCCGAAACGGGGCGGGCAAGTCCACTCTCGTGGCGATCCTGACCGGCCTGCAGGCGCCTGACACGGGGCAGGTGCGGTTCGCCGGCGCGGCGGCGCCACGGCCGTCCGACCGGGACGCGTGGCGGCGGCACGTGGCCTGCGTCTACCAGAAGTCCACCATCATCCCGCAGCTGACGGTGGCCGAGAACCTCCTGCTCAACCGGTACGACCGGGGGCGTCTCGGCCTCATCAGCTGGCGTTCGCTGCGGCGGCGCGCCCGCGATCTCCTGGCCGTCTGGTCGGTCGATGTGGACGTCGACGCCAAGGCGAAGGACCTGAGCGTCGAGCAGCGCCAGTTCGTGGAGATCGCGCGGGCGCTGTCGTTCGGTGCCCGCTTCATCATCCTCGACGAACCGACCGCCCAGCTCGACGCGGGCGCGATCGCCCGGCTCTTCGGCCACATCCACGACCTGCAGGCCCAGGGCGTCACCTTCCTGTTCATCAGCCACCACCTGCAGGAGATCTACGAGATCTGCGACATGGTGACCGTCTTCCGCGACGCCCGCCACATCCTCACCGCACCGGTCGCCGACCTTCCACGCGGCGAACTCGTCGCGGCCATGACCGGTGAGGCCACGGCCCTCGACGTCCCCCGGTCACGAACGGCGCCCACCGGCGGCGCCGGCGTGGTCCTCGACGTCGCCGGCCTGCGCCTCAACGGCGTGTTCGACGACATCTCGTTCCAGGTGGGTGCTGGAGAGATCATCGGACTGGCCGGCGCCGGCGGCAGCGGCAAGACGGAGGTGGCCGAGACCATCGTCGGGCTCCGCACACCCGACGCCGGCACCATCACCGTCGACGGCCAGGTCCCACGCGCCGGCCACGTCGGCGCGGCCCTCGCCAGCGGCGTCGGCTTCGTCCCGCAGGACCGCCACCACCAGGGCCTGGTCGCCGGCATGTCCGTCGCCGACAACGCCACCATGACGATCCCGGAAAAGCTCGGAGCGGCCGGCTTCCTGAGCGCGCGCCGCCGCGACGCGGTCGCCAACACGCTGATCGACGCCCTGGCCATCAAGACCCCGGGGCCGGACCTGCCCGTATCCGGGCTCTCCGGCGGCAACCAGCAGAAGGTCGTGATGGCACGCGCCCTCGCCAACGACCCGAAGGTACTCGTGCTCATCACGCCCACGGCGGGCGTGGACGTGCGGTCGAAAGAGTCCCTCCTCGACAAGGTCGACCAGGTCGCGACCGCCGGCACCGCCGTCATCGTGGCCTCCGACGAGCTCGACGACCTTCGTATCTGCGATCGCGTCCTGGTGATCTTCCAGGGGCGGATCACCGCCGAGATGCCCGGCGGCTGGCGTGACCAGGATCTTGTCGCCGCCATGGAAGGACTGACCGTCGATGCCTGAGACCGTGACCGCCGTGACCGCCGCGACCGACGGCTCCACCGCCGCGGCCGGACCACCACCTCGCCGGGCGATCGGAAGGCTGGCCATCGCGCGGCTGCGAGACCTCGCCCTCGTCCCGGCGATCGCGCTCATAGCCGTGGTCGGCCAGATCATCAACCCGGTCTTCCTCCAGCCCGACAACCTCATCAACATCACCCAGACCATGTCCGAGGTCGCCCTGCTCGTGCTGGCCCAGACGATCGTCCTGGTCGCGGGCAAGATGGACCTTTCCCTGGAGTCCACCTTCGGGCTGGCACCGGGCGTCGCGGCCTGGATGACGGTCGCCGTCGGAGCCGGCCACGGCACCGGACTGCTGTCCGGCGCCTGGTCGATCCCGATCACCCTGGTGGTCGGCGCGCTCATCGGGGTCGCGAACGCGGCGCTGATCGTCCGGTTCGGGCTGCACGGGTTCATCGTGACGCTGGGCATGCTCATCGTCCTGCGCGGCCTGCTCACCGGGATCTCCGGTGGGCAGACCTTCTTCAACCTGCCCGAGTCGATGATGTACCTGGGTACCGCCGTCTGGCTCGGCGTGCCGGCCTCGATCTGGCTCTGCGTCGCCCTCTTCGCCGCCGGCATCGTGCTGCTCGGCTACACCGGCTTCGGCCGCTCGCTGTACGCGATCGGCGGCAACGTCGACGCGGCGAAGGCGGCGGGCATCCGCACCGACCGGGTGCTGTGGATCGCCCTGGTCGGCGCCAGCGTTCTCGCCGCGCTCGGCGGCCTGCTGCTTTCCGGCCGGCTCGCGTCGGTCGCCGCTTCCCAAGGCAACGGCGCCATCTTCACCGTCTTCGCCGCCGCCGTCATCGGCGGCGTCAGCCTCAATGGCGGCAAGGGCAGCATGTTCGGCGCGTTCACGGGGATCCTGCTGCTATTCATGATCCAAAACGTGTTGACGCTCGCCGGTGTACCGGCACAGTGGATCGGCGCCCTCAACGGCGCGATCATCCTCGTCGCATTGGTCGTCTCCCGAATCACCGGCGGCAAGGCCCAGGAGTAGCGCTGCCGGCGACCGGCGCTCACCAGAAAAGCCGAAACTTGCTCCGGTATCGGGTTGAAGGCCCGTGAACGTTAACGCGAGTCCTAGACTGATGGTAATCTTCGGCGTCGTCGCCCCTGGGTCACATCGGATACGGCTGGAGATGTGCGACCCGGATCCCGGCGGATGGAGGCAACGGCGAAGCGGTGGTAATGGATCAACGCGGGCCTGGAGCTCAGACGACGCTTTTGCACGAAAGCGCCCGTTGCCGAGTGATGCGACTGTATTTTCCTGATGGCAGTGTGATCAGCAAAGAGCCCTTGGGCCCGGACGCCGACCGCCGCCTGCGCCACGAGCTCGCGATCCTGACCCGGCTGTCCGGGCTCCCGGGCGTCGTGCAGCTGGCACCGGCGCCGGCGCGACCTGGGGCGATCCTGCTGACCGACATCGATGGGATCTCGCTCGGCGGCACGGCGACGCCCTGGCGCCCAGCCGACCTGATCGCGCTGGCCATAGGGCTGGCGCGGGCGGTCGCCGGTGTGCATCGCCGGGGCATCATGCACACGGATATCAGCCCGACGAATGTCGTCGTCAGCGGCGCGGCGCGGGACGCTTGCCTGATCGATTTCGCCCTGGCGACGACGTTCGCGCAAAATCGTCCTGACCTGGCCGCGACAAAGATCGTCGGCACGTTGCCATATCTGGCGCCGGAGCTGACCGGCCGCACCGCGCATGCCGCGGACCAGCGCGCCGATCTTTACGCGCTGGGCGCCACGCTGTACGAAATGGCGACCGGTAAACCGCCGTTCGGTGCCGGTGACCCGCTCCAACTCGTCCATGACCACCTTGCCCGCGTGCCCGCTGCGCCGGCCGAGGTCAATCCGGCGATGCCCGATTCCCTGTCCGCGATCATCATGCACCTGCTCGAAAAGGAACCGGACAATCGCTACCAGACCGCCGAAGGGCTGATCCACGATCTGGTACGGGTGCGCGAAGGCTCGGCCGAGCACCTGCACATCGGCGAGCGCGACTTCCCGCTGCGGTTGCGGCCGCCGTCCCGGATCGTCGGGCGGGACACCGAGATCCCCACGCTTGCGGCGGCGTTCGAGGCGA
>Ga0214467_1000292_pt1 | contig 11926 bp, 9 predicted proteins | sample RVTome_8_FD_187339 | JGI IMG/M metagenome (GOLD analysis project Ga0214467, IMG submission 187339) | Soil microbial communities from uranium-contaminated site in the Upper Colorado River Basin, Wyoming, United States - RVT160D0 HiSeq ...
AACACCGGGGTCGGCTGGCAGTACATGCCCTCGGCGGCCACCGTGGCGTACGCGTTGGCCAGGTCGAGCGGCATGGTGGCCGAGACACCCAGCGTGAACGAGCCCCACCGGGCCGCCTGGTTTCTCGCCAGCTTCGCGTCGCTGTCCGCCCGGAACGTGATGCCCAGCCGCCGCGCCATCTCGACCACCTTGTCGGCGCCGACCTGCTGCTCCAGCCACACGAAGTACGTGTTGACCGAGCGCCCGAAGCCGGTCCACATCGTGCGGTAACCGTTCATCCACGACGGGGTGGCGTTGCGCGGGCACCACTTGTCGCCGCAGCCGGCCTCGCCACCGCCGGGGTATCGGGACATGAAACGGGTCGGCGCGTTGAAGCCCGTGTCCAGGTCCCGCCCGGACTCCAGCGCGGCCAGCATCGTAAACAGCTTGAACGTCGAGCCGGCCTGGTACCCGACGATCGACCCACCGCCGGCGACCAGTTGGTTGGTGGTGTCCTTGAGGCTGTAGTGGCGGTTGACGGCCATGGCCAGCACCCGGCCGGTGCCCGGCTGCACCACGGCCATCGGGGCGGCCCGGTCGTTGCCATACCCGTACACGTCCAGCACGTTGTCCTGGGCGATCCGCTGGGTCTGCGGGTCCATCGAGCTGACGATGCGATACCCGCCCTGGAACAGGTCGCGCTCCCGCTCCTGCGGCGTGGCACCGAACTCCGGCTGGGCCATCCACCACTGCCGCACGTAGTCGCAGAAGAAGCCCCACGTGTCATGGCTCGACGCGACGCAGCCGCTGGGCAGCTCGGTGGGCTTGAGCCGCAGCGGTTCGGCCTTCGCCTTGGCCGCCTGGTCAGCGGTGATCTTCCCGGTGCGGGCCATCGAGTCCAGCACGTACGCCCGGCGCTCCAACGCCTTGTCCTTGTTTCCGCCGATCGGGCTGTCAATGTCGGGCGACTGCACCAGGCCGGCGAGCAGGGCCGCCTCGGCCAGCGTCAGCTTCCCCGGCGCCTTGCCGAAGTAGCGGCCGCTCGCCGCCTCGATCCCGTAGGCGCCCGCCCCGAAGTAGGAGATGTTCAGGTAGCGGCTGAGGATCTCCTGCTTGGAGAGCTTCCGCTCGAGTGCGGCCGCGTACCGTATCTCCTGGAGCTTGCGGCGGGCGGTGTCGTCGGTGGCATCCTGGCGTTCCTGCGGGCTCAGCCCGGGATCGGTCTTCAGCACGTTCCGCACGTACTGCATGGTCAGCGTCGAGGCGCCCTGCTCGACCTCGCCCGTGCCGTTGGCCACGAACGCGCGGATCACGCTGCGCAGGTCCACGCCGCCGTGCTCGAAGAAGCGGGCGTCCTCCGCCGCCACGATCGCCTCCCGCACCACCGGTGCCACCTCGTCCAGCGGCACGTTCTGGCGGTTGACGTCGTAGAAGACGGCGATCAGGCTCTTACCGTCGTTCGCGTAGAGGTACGAGCGCTGCGGCGGCGGTGGCGTCCGCAGGTCGCTGGGCAGGTCCAGGTACGCATCGCTGGCCGACTTGGCGGTAAGCGCCACCACCGCGCTGACAGGGAAGCCCGCCACGGCGAGGACCATACCGGCGATCAGGCTGGAGACGACCAGGGTCAGAAACCTGGGCCGCAGAGACCGGACACACACCCGCCAAGGCTTGCCGTAACAGGAAGAAGTAAACCTAGGTCCGGCCCCGGATACAGGTAAACCCTCAGCCACACGCCTCAGGACCACTCCCCCGCATCGCCCGCCACGCATCCTCCACCCGGTAGACCCGCGGCGACGGTCTCCGGGTGCGCGGCGTCCAGCAGCCGCCGGCAGATTTCCCAACCACGCCAGGCCGCCGATCGTCGGCGCATAATCCGCTCATGACCTCCAACGGCTCCTCGCGCCTGTCGCTATGGTCCACCGACTCCGTGCTGTCGATCGGCTCCCACGGTTCGGTGCTGTCCATCGGCAGCGTCGGCTCGGTCGCCTCCATCGCCAGCATCGGCTCCGCCGGATCGATCCTGTCGGTCGGATCGGCGCTCTCGACCGGGTCGGCCCTGTCCTGGCGGTCACGGTGGTCGCTGCTGTCCGACCAGTCCTTCGGGACCGCGCTAGCCTCCCGCAGCGACGCTCGCGCACTCATCGGGCCGCCCGCCGCGTTGGCAGCCGTCGCGCTCGCCGCCTACGCCGGCTACCTGCTGGCGCGCGGCCGTCGAGACGGCACACGACGTTCTGCGCGATAACGCTGTCGCTACCTGCGGGATCGCGAAATGCGCCGCATGGACATTGACGCATTCAAGAACTGTTCGGGAACCTTACAGTCCGGTGAAAGCGTCACCCAGCGGATGGGAGTCCTCGTATGTTCAACAGAACAAGCCCTGGGCCCGGCAGGTGGACCGCGGCTGAGGGCGTACGCCGATGAAGCAGCGGCTCCGGCGAGGCATCGTGGCCTCGCTCCTCGCGGTCACGATCACGCTGCCGGGAGGCGCCCGGCCGGCGCAGGCGTTCGACCCGGCCACGATCCAGACCTGGATCACGATCGCCACCTCGGCGTACAACCTGGTCAAGGGCATCCTCGGCAGTGGCGCGTCCAGCGATCAGATCAAGGCGGCGGTCCAGCAGATCGTCGCGTCGATCGAGTCCGCCAAGACCGAGATCCTCAGGCACGTGGACGCGCTGGCCGCGGCGGAGGCGCAGGCGTGCGCCAGGCATCACGTGATCGAGTTCGCCGACATCAACCAGTTCAACCCGGACACGTTGCAGGGGTGGGCACAGGACGCGACCGGGTGCGCCGTCCTCATCGACAGCCTCATCAAGGTGGTCACCGACAAGGCCCAGGTGGACCTGCTCAACCTGGCGGCCAACGCGGTCGGACCGGTCGCGCTGGCCGCCAGGCTACGTGCGGGGTTCAGCACGGCCGGCCTGACCGCCACCCTGCGTTCCTCCAACAACGCGGCCCTCAGTCGGCTCGCGGCGGCCTGCTCGACCAGGAATGAGATCGGGCCCAACTACAGCTACGTGATCCAGGTGTACAGCTGCTACGCGTACAACGGCGGGGCGGAGGCGAGACGGCAGGTGTACCCGCCGACATCACAGCCACCCATCGACCAGGCGGCGGTCGCGAACGCGGCGACCAGGAACACCAGCATGGCGGTCTCGACGGCGGTCCTGCCGACACTGCAGTTCTGACCCGGCATGGTGTGGGCGGCGGCGCTTGTTCGCGCCGCCGCCCACGGGCGGATGACGCGGAGCGCGACCCGCTGCCGTGACAGAGCGACACGGCGCTGCCGGGTGACAGGTGGTGTGAAAGGGTTTTGAAGTCGGCCTGTGGTGCACTTCGACGCGTGACGACTCTGAAGCGGAACACGGCCCGCGTGGCCGGATCCACCACCCTGGCCATCGGTGCGCTGCTGGCCGCGCCGGCCACGGCGGCGCCCGCGATGTCGGCGCCGGGCAGCTGCTACGTCTGGGACAACGAGGCCAACATTCCGGGCGCCTGCGTCGACCAGTACACCAACTTCGTCCAGTCCGGCGTGGCCATCTGGAACGACCCGTACCAGCCCACCACGGTGCTCGGCACCGGTGAGAACCGCCAGATCTTCGCCACCATCACCTTCGTCGGCGATGGCGTCGCCTGGGCGTGCGAGAGCGGAGTGACCACCCGCTTCTGGTACTACGGCGACTACAAGGGCCACGGCGTCGAGGGCTGGGTGCCCGACTGCTACCTCAACGGTCACCCGACCTGATCAACCGCGCACCCGCATCCATCCTCTTCACGAGCGTCCCGGCCGGCGTCTTCTGCCAGCCCGGACGACGCGGCCTCGACGCACCGCACACCCCGTGACAGGTCTGGGGGCAGCAGTCAATTCGGGTTCGGCCGAAACGTTTTCGGGTCTGCCGGCGGCACGAAACAATCGTGACGATTCCGCTGTCTGAGGAGCGTTGCGATGGTTGCCGATGTTGTGTTCGCCGGCGCCGGTCCGAACGGGCTGGCCGGGACCGTACTTTCGGAACACCGGACCTCGATGGGCCTTGTCCGTTACCGATGGTGGGAAGGCGCGGTCATCGTCGAGCTGCTCCTGCTCGATCAGCCGACCGCGATCCTGGCCGTCGTACCCGGCGCGGACCGGATGGCACCTGGGGCATCCGCCCTATGAAGGCTGAATCGACATCAGGAGATCGCCTCGCGGAAGTGAATCCCGGCGATCCGCTCTACCGAGATTTGCAGCTGTGCGGGTACAACCGGCGTTTCGTCGGCACACCGGACAGCGTGTTCGTCGTGGACGACACGGACCAGGTGGTGAAGGCGGTCGACGCGGTCGTCGCATCCGGAAAGAAGCTCGCGGTGCGCAGCGGCGGCCACTGCGTGGAAGGGCTGGTCGACGATCCCACCGTCCAGTGCGTGATCGACCTCAGCCAGCTGGATTCGGTGTACTACGACCGCCGTCGGCGCGCGTTCGCCATCGAGGCAGGGGCGACGATCGGTCGCGTGTACCAAGCGCTGGATATGAGCTGGGGCGTGACGTTGCCCGGAGGTGGCTGTACCGGGGTTGGCATGGGAGGGCACGTGACCGGCGGCGGTTTCGGCCCGTTGTCGCGGTTGTACGGCCACCTATCCGATCACCTCTACGCGGTGGAAACAGTCGTGGTCGACGAGAACGGCAAGGCGAAGGCCGTGACCGCGACGCGAGAAGAGGACGACCCTCGTCGTGACCTGTGGTGGGCGCACACCGGTGGCGGTGGCGGAAATTTCGGTGTGGCAACGAAATTCTGGTTTCGCGGTGGAGATGGGCAGGGCGACGACCCGACCCTACTTCTGCCGAAGCGGCCTTCCGCATACACGATGGCTTCCGTCGCCTGGCCCTGGGCGGACCTCGACGAAGAGAGCCTCACGACGCTGGTCGACAACTATATGCGCTGGTGCGAACGGAACAGTTCGCCCGGCAGCCCGGCGGCATCCGTGTACGGCGTGCTGGTCTTGTTTCGCAAGGAATTCGGCGTGGTGACACTGACCGGCCAGGTCGACCCCGGGCAGCCGCACGGTGCCGAAGCGCTGGACACCTACTTCGCCGAGGTGACGGCGAATGTGCCGAACGGCACCAAGACGACAAAAGAATACGCGCCGTGGCTGTACACCACGATCCACGCCCCGGACGTAGCCGACGTGCTGGGCATACCGGCGACGCGACTGCGCTCGAAGACCAAGGGTGCGTTGTTGCGATCCGCATTGGACGGATCACAGGTCAGGACGATCTTCGAGCGCTTGACCGGTGACGACTATGGATGGCGTGGCGCCATGGCCGGGTTCGTGACGTGGGGCGGGAAGATCAACGCGTTGAGCCCGCAGGATACCGCCGTCGCCGAGCGAGACTCGGTAGCGCTGTTTTCGGTGGGCAATTTCTGGGACGACCCAGAGGAGGACGAAAAGCACCTGACGTGGAACCGAACCCTTTATCGCGACGTCTTCGCGGCCACCGGTGGCGTGCCGGTGCCCAACGATCGGACCGGCGGCTGCTACATCAATTGGCCGGACCCGGATCTGCTGGAAGAGGAATGGAACAAATCAGGCGTCCCCTGGTCCGAGCTGTACTACGGCGGAAACTACAAGAGGCTCCAGGAAGCGAAGCGCCGATGGGATCCCCACCAGGTCTTCAGCCACGCCCTGTCGGTCGAGCCGGGCTCGCGGCCCCGGTAGGTCGCGACCTGTCCGCCGGATAAAGGCATGGTCTGGTCGGCCAGATGCTAAATGGTGTTGAGCCTGATGAGGTCCGAGCCCAGGACGGTCGCGCGGTGGATCACCGCCTTGCCGTCGCGGCGGCTGGAGACCAGGCGGGCCGCCCGCAGCGCCGCGCTGTGCTCGGACGCCGACGCCGCGCTGATGCCAAGCCGCCGCGCGATGTCACCGGTGGTGTGCTCGGTGGAAAGCAGGCGCAGCACCGCCGCCCGGGTCGCCCCGAGGATCGCCGCGAGGGAGTCAGACTCGGCACCGACGTGGATACTCAGCACGGCTGGGGCGGGGTAGGCCAGCAGGACCGGCTGATCGGGCAGCTCGCCCACCAGCGGCGGTCCCGTCCAGAACGCGATCGGCGTAATCAGCAGTCCTCGCCCGCCCAGCCGGATGGTGCGGTCCTGCGGGCTGTCGATCAGCATGCAGTCTCCGCGCCAGCTCGCCCCCGGTATCACCGTGGTCAGCGCGGCACCAACCCCACGGCACGCCAGCAGCCGCCCGTGCCGCGCCAGTTCGCCGTAGTGGTTGGCCCGGACATCGGCCCAATACGGTCGCACCGCCGCCATGAACGCGGTCTTCGTCCCGTGCACCAGCAGCCGTGCGGCGTCGCGATCGCCCTCGAAGGCGTGCCACAGCGGAACACCCGAGTTGGGGGCGCTGAAATACAGCGCCATCTCCTCGCGCAACCGCTCCGCGCCGAAACCCAGAAACGTCTCCATCCCTTCGTCAAGATCCGCACTGCCGGCGAACGTGGGTGACAACGCCCAGGAGAAGTGCCCGCCGATTTGACGCACCGCCGGCCGCGCCGACATCGGGATCGCCGCCAGCGCGTCACTGCGCCACCGCTCCCCCCACGACGCGCTAATCCCCCGGCGCAGCCCAAGGGCCACGAACTTCAGCTCCAGCATCGGAGCCGGCTCGGGCAGGAACCGCGTCGACGCGAGGTCGTCCCGGGTGAACAGGATTCGCAGCATGACGTCCCCCTGACAGCCACACCATAACGTCCGTACCCGATGGATCCTGCCCGCCGACGGGGCGAGCTACACCCGGAATGTTCGGGCGGCATGCCCCGGAAGCCACACTTTGGACTGTTCCGGTACCTGTGGCGTCGATGATCGCCGCGATCCGCGCGTTGCCCTCCCGACCCAAGCCCGACGGCCAGCTCGTCCTACCTGCACAAGCAGGCCTCCGCCAGCTTCCCCGCCTCCGAGACGTTTCCGGAACAGTTCCGGAAGTTGTTGACAGTGTGACCAGCAGGTATCGATACTTGCCCTTCAATAGACATACATGAGTACCGATCACATCACGTCAAGCACTGAGGAAGGTCACGTGAACAGCAGCAGCCTGAGACAGCGCAGAAGAGTCACGAGCATCGCTTTGCCGACAGCGGTGTTGTTGCTGGTAGGCGGGGCTGTGGCAGTCCAGTCCATCGGCCCGGCCGCCGCGGCCGAGACCACGCTGCGGGCCGCGGCCGCCAAGGCCGGGCTGTTCTTCGGCGTCGCCGCCTCGCCCGGCCGGCTCAGCTCGATCGTCGGTCAGGAGTTCAACCAACTCACTCCCGAGAACGACATGAAGCCGGCCACGATCGCCACGTCGAGCGGTGGGCTGCAGAACACCGGCAACGCGGACACCCTGGTCAACCACGCCCAGACCAACAACATGCTGGTCCGCGGCCACACGCTGGTGTGGCACTCGCAGGCCGGCTCGCTGCAGGGTGCCAACCAGGCGACGCTGAACACCTTCATCGGCAACGCCCTGAACCGCTGGGGCAACAGGATCGCGTACTGGGACGTCGTCAACGAGGCGCTGGACGACAACAACACCGGCAACCGCCGCACCCAGTGGCCGCACACGCTGAACCGGGACGCGAACGGTGACGGAGACCTCTTCGACGCCGGCGACACCGACGTCATCCGGGACTCGTTCATCCGGGCCAAGCAGGTCGTGCAGGCCGGCGGGCTGACCACCAAGCTCTGCATCAACGACTACGACGTCGAGGGCCTGACGGTCCAGGGCGGCACCCAGAACCGCAAGGCCAACGCGCTGTACGACATCGTCCGCAACTACCGGCAGTACATCGACTGCGTCGGGTTCCAGGCGCACTTCAACGACAACCCGAACAGCATCATCAGCAACGACCTGCAGGCCAACATCCAGCGCTTCGCCGACCTCGGCGTCGAGGTGCACATCACCGAGCTGGACATCGACGACGACCTGAGCAACAACGACATCGGCGCCGGCCAGGCGGAGAACTACCGCAAGGTCGTCCGGGCCTGCCTCAACGTCGCGAAATGCACCGGCATCACCGTCTGGGGCATCGCCGACAGCGAGTCGTGGCGCTCCTCGGAGCGGGGCCTGCTGTTCACCGGCGGCAACGGCAACTACCAGAAGAAGGCCGCCTACACCGCGGTCCTCGACGAGCTGAACAAGGGCCGCGTCCCGACCGACCCGACCACCCCGTCCAGCCCGTCTGTGTCGCCGTCAGTCTCACCATCGGTCTCGCCGTCAGTGTCCCCGTCGGTCTCGCCGTCAGTGTCGCCGTCGGTTTCACCGATGCCGCCCGCCGGTTGCACGGCCACGGTCTCGCTGAACTCCTGGAACGGCGGCTTCGTCGCCACCGTGCGGGTCACCGCCGGCTCCGCGACGATCAACGGGTGGAACGTCCGGCTCACCTTGCCGTCCGGTGCCACCGTCACCAATAGCTGGAACGCCAACCGCAGCGGCAACAGTGGCGCCGTGCAGTTCAGCAACGTCAGCTACAACGGCCGGGTAAACGCCGGCCAGTCCACCGAGTTCGGCTTCCAGGGCACGGGGACGGCCACCGGCCTGACCCCGGTCTGCACCGCTTCCTGAGCACCGGCTATCCGGGACGGGCCCAAGTCGCCCGTCCCGGATAGCCGTGACCGCGTCGGAAAAGTCGCCGCCGTGGCCTGCCGAATCCTTGTCAAGCGGGAGTCCAGTGTTTGTCTAACGACGGCTGGGACCTTGTCCGTAACCGACACCAGGGATGGAGTAGGCATGAGACGGACAAGAACCGCACGGATGATCAGTCGGGCACTGGCGTTGACGGTGGCGTTCGCGGTGGTGCTACTCGGGGCGGTGGGCACAGCCTTACCGGCGCACGCCGAACCACCAACGGATCGGGGGGCACCGGCCCTGCCCAGCCGGGCGGCCGTCAAGGTGGACGGCGTGTCCGTCGCGACGGCGGATACCGCCAAGCGACCCGCGGGACCGCGTTCGACCATGTCCAATGGGGACGCCCCCGTGATGAAACTGGACGCGGGGTCACTGGGGTCGGCTGTGCGGATGGTCGACGCCGGACACCAGCCCTACGCGGGATGCACGCCGTACATCAGCGGGTACGTGAGCAAGAGCGGCCTCATGGTGCGGATCGACTACCTGGCAGAGATCGTGTGCAACTTCTACCTCGCCGGCGCGGGTCAGGCGTACGTGATCGAGCGGACCAGCGGCTCCCCCTACAACGGTCAGGTCATCGCGGCCGCCACTCCGTTCAGCTTCTACAACGGCTACTACGGGTACAGCCTCGGCGCGGTGCTGATCGACGGCAAGGTCTACGACGGCGGCGCCGTAATGGAGATCGGGTTCGATCTGGGGTTGCAGACCCTCAACGGCGCGACCTGGGCGGGCTGTTTCACGTTGCCGCCCGGGCATCGCTACCTGACCCCGTGCTTCGGCGTGGGCACGACCTACGTGTCGGTGGGGGTCGGGACCGGAGGGTTCGGCACGGGCCTCGCACCGGGCCGGCTGGACCTGCTGGCGAGCTGGACGCAGACCAGCGAGAGCAGCTCCCAGGCGTTCCACACGGCTCGGCAGAATCAGGCCGCGTACGCGGTGTACGAGTTCGACTGGTCCAACGACCTCTGTACCTGGGCCCCGGACAACCCCCTCGGGTTCTCCTTCGAACGCTCCTGCATCCGTCACGACTTCGGTTACCGCAACTACAAGGCGGCCCAACGGTTCCCGGAAAACAAGGACCGCCTCGACTCCGCCTTCTACGAGGACCTGAAGCGGGTGTGCGCGGGGTACGACGCGGTGCTGCAGCCGCCCTGTTACGCCTTGGCGCTGCTCTACTACGAGGCCACCCGGATCTTCGGATTCCAGAAGGTCACCCCCGAGCAGATCGCCGCCGTCGCCGAAACCATGCCGGACGCGCCTGCCGGCAAAGCCCCGGCAGCCTGACCGGTAGCGCGTAAGCCCTACCCCCACACGTCCATCCAGCGACACACCCGGTTCACGACGATGCGGCGCCAAGCCTCGCCGTGAACCGGGCACGGACCCAGGTCGCCGGCCGTTGAGGGGGTCAGGCGGGTCGGTCGCCCGGGGTGATGTGCAGGGCTCGGCTGTCTACTCCGGGCAGCATCTGGGCCGGGTCGCGGGTCACCGCCACGTCGACGACGAACGGTCCACTGTGGTGGTTGAGTGCCTTGGTGAGGGCGGGGGCGAGCTCGTCGGGGTGCTCGACACGGACGCCGTCGCAGCCGAGGGCGCGGGCGACGGCGGCGTAGTCGGTGGGTGACAGGTCGCTGGACTGGTAGCTGCCGTGGCCGTAGACGGCGTGCTGGAGGGCTTTGACGTAGCCGGAGGCGGCGTTGTTCACCACGATGACGGTGATGGCCGCGCCGGCCCGCCGTGCGGTCTCCAGCTCGCCGAGTGTCATGTTGAGCCCACCGTCGCCGGTCATGGCCACGACCGGGCGGCCTGGTGCGGCCAGCCAGGCGCCGAGCGCGCCGGGTAGGCCGTATCCGATGGAGGCGAACCCGCGGTCGGCGACGAAGCCGCGGCCGGCTCGCTTGGTGCGGTAGAGCAGGCCGGCCCAGTGGCTGGCGAAGCCGCCGTCGGCGACCAGGATCGCCTCGGGTGGCAGGTGGCGGTTGAGCTCGTGGACGAGCCGGGCCATCGCCACCGGGGTCTCGGCGCTTTCGTGCCGCTCCCGGACCTCGTCCCACCAGCGCCGCTTGCGGTCGGCCACCTCGGTGAGATAGCCGTCGCGGTCGCCGCGGCCGGCGCCGGTGAGGTGGGCGGTCAGGTCGGTCAGGCCGGCCCGCGCGTCGCCCCACAGGCCGACGGTCACCGGCGCCCACCGGCCGATCTCCTCGGCGGCCACGTCGAGCTGGATGATCGGCACGCCGGGCGGGGGCAGGCTGTAGCGCTTGGTGGCCACCTCGCCGAGCTTGCAGCCGGCGACCAGTAGGCAGTCGGCGCTTTCCAGCAGCGCGTTGGCGATCGTGCTGTAGCGGCCGAACAGCCCCACCGACAGGTCGTCTTCGCAGGCGATGGCGCCCTTGCCGCTCATCGTGTGCGCCACCGGGATCCCGAGCGACCGGGCGAGCTCGCCCAGCGCCGCGTGCGCGCCGGACAAGTGGATGCCGCCGCCGGCGAGCACGAGCGGGCGGCGCGCGCGGCGCAACAGCTCACCGGCCCGTGCCAGGTCGTCGTGGTCCGGGTGGCTGCGCCGGTACGGGACGCGGGGCGGCTCGCCGACCTGGAAGTCGGCCGTGGCGTAATCGTGCTCGGCGTGCGCGACATCCTCGGGGATGTCGAGGACGACCGGGCCGGGCCGGCCGCTGGTGGCCACCGCGAACGCGCGGCGCACCAGCTCCGGGACGCGCCCGGGCGACTCGACCCGCAGGATCTCCTTGACCGCCGGGCGCAGGATGTCGACCTGGCGGGTCTCCTGCGTCATGTTCCGCCCCGCGTACGCCCGATGCGCGTCGCCGACCAGGGCCACCACCGGCACACCCGCGTTGAGCGACTCGACGAGCGCGGTGACGAGGTTGGTCGCGCCGGGGCCGAGTGTGGCGTCGCAGATCCCGACCCGGCCGCTGACCCGCGCGTACGCGTCGGCGGCGAACGCACCGCTGCGCTCGTCGTTGATCAGGTGGTGCGCCAGCCCGAGCGCCCGGATCCCCTCGTAGAACGGCAGTAGTTGGAAGCCGCCCATGCCGAACATCGGCCCCGCCCCGTGCGCGCGTAGCGCCTCCGCGAGCGCTCGCCCACCGGTCATCGACCCGGACGTCATCCGCCCCACCCCGTCCCGTATCGCGATACCAGGTTTCGGGATTGTGGACCGTGTGGGTGTGGGTTGTAAACCCTAATCGCGGCGATCGGTCAGCCGCCGGACCGTCGACTGGGTGAGCCCGAGGGTCGCGTCGGCCAGCCGTTCGCCCAGTGCCGTCGCCTCGCTGGTGAGCCATTCGAC
>Ga0214467_1000295_pt1 | contig 11804 bp, 11 predicted proteins | sample RVTome_8_FD_187339 | JGI IMG/M metagenome (GOLD analysis project Ga0214467, IMG submission 187339) | Soil microbial communities from uranium-contaminated site in the Upper Colorado River Basin, Wyoming, United States - RVT160D0 HiSeq ...
CGAAGACGGGCTGCGGGTAGCGGCCGGAAAAGAGGAGCACGGCGGCGGCCACGAGGACGAGGATGCCGATCAGCCCGCCGCTGGCCGCCGCACCCCAGCCGTTCCCTTGCCACCCGAAGCCGCCGGACCACCCGCCCGCGAACAGGGCCACGATGACGTAGTGGGGGATGGCCAGCAGCCACCACTTGACCAGGACGAGCCCGCGCGAGAGGCGCTGCGGATAGTCCACCGTGAAGTCGGCGGGGTAGTCCGGATCGCGGCCAAGGCTGAACGGCGGGTACCGGTCCGTGCCCAATGCGCTGAACGCGTAGTACGAGACCCGCCACGTCCACCGCAGCACGCCGACGTTGAAGTCGAAGATCGATCGGGGGTACCGGCCGGTGAACAGGATCGCGAAGCCGGCCACCGCCGTCAGCGGGACGAACGCCAGCCACAACAGGATCAGCACCACCAGGTGTGGTATCGCCAGGAACCACTTGACCAGCCACAGCCAGCGGCTCAGGGTGGGTTCGAGCCGGCCGTCCAGCCGCGCCGGATATGCGCCCGGCACCGCGGCCGTTCGTTCGTTCGCCGCGGCAGCCGTCGAGGCCGTGCCTTCCAGGGCGATCACCACGAGGGCGACGCCAACGGCCAGCACGAGCAGGCCGGCACCGGCCAGGGCGGCGCCGATCGGCAGCAGCACCCCGGTCTTCGCGCCGACCGAAGCGTCCGCGACCACACCGGTGCGGGCGTTGGCGTTCAGGAGCACGACGGTCCAGTCACCGTGTTCGCTCCGCCAGGTCAGGGTCTGCCTACCGGTGCCGGTCGCCGATGCCACCCAGAAGGCCTGTCCGGCCGGTCCTGTCACCGGCGCGTCACCGGGGATCAGGTGGGTCTCGGTCCGGAACGGCCCGAACCGGATGTTGTCCACCCGCTCGTACGACGCGTCCGCCAGCCAGCCGTCCACGTCCGCGGTCGGCGCGACGCCGATGAACAGCGCGCTGCCGTCCACGGAGCTGGCCCGCACGCGTAGCGTCCCGACCGGCCGCTCCGGCACGAACCTGTCTGCGACGTCCGAACCCAGATCCAGTCGGGCCACGAGCGCGGCGGTCGCGGTGTCCACCCGCTCGGTCGGGCTCTGGTAGTAGCCGTCGCCGTCGCGCCCGGCAGCGTGGACCACCATCATCGCACCGCCGCCAGCGAGGGCGGCGAGGCCGACGACCGCCAGGATGGCGCCGACGATGACCGCGATGATTCGTCCGGCACGCATGACCGTCCCACCCCCAACCAGCGCCCGGCGCGGCGCCGGGCACGTTCGACCTCATCGCAGCTCCGGCAGAGCCCCCCGATCAAGGCCGATCGCCCTATGTCGACGGGGCGAACGGCGCGGTTCGACGGCCGGCGGCCGGAATGGGGGCCCAAGCCAGCGGGCCCTCGCCGGGTTAGGCGGGAAGCTCTCGGACCACGGCGACAGGGCAGGGCGCGTGATGGAGCAACTGCTGGCTCACCGAGCCCAGCAGCAGGCCGCGGAAGCCGCCCCGTCCGCGGGAGCCGACCACGACCAGCCGCGCACCCTGACCGGCCTCGATCAGTGCCTCGGCGGCCGGGCCCGCGATGACGTGGGCGCTCGCCGGGACCTCGGGGTACTTTTCGTGCCAGCTCGCCGCGACCTCCTCAAGCTCTACCCGCTCGACGGCGATCTGCTGCTCAAGGTCGAAGCCGGGCGGTTGCCACCGCGGCGGTGGCGGCGTCCACGCTTGGACCAGCCGCACCCTCGTGCCACGCCGGGCCGCATCGGCGAAGGCGAACTCCACGGCGAGCCAGGCGCCGTCCGAGCCGTCGAAGCCCACGACGACCGGAGCGCCGTCCGGTGGCTCCTCGCCCCGGATGACGACGACCGGGCAGTGCGCGTGCGCCGAGACCGCCACGCTGGTCGAACCGACCAGCAGGTCGGCGAAGCCGCCGTGGCCGCGACGGCCCAAGACCACCATGCGCGCCTGCCGCGACTTCTCAATCAGTACCGCGGCCGCGTTTCCGCCGACGGCGGTGCCGGAGACGGCCAACTCCGGGTGTGACTCGCGTAGCCGCGCCACGGCCGCGGCGATCCGCTTCTCGGCGGCCTCACGCACGCCTTCGTCCGGCCAAACCGCCGGAGACATACCGATCGATCCGACGACCGCTCGCCACTCGAAGGCGTAAACCAGCCTGATGGGTGTTCGGGTGCGGGCGCCCTCGTCCAGCGCCCAGCCGAGTGCGGCCTGGGCGCCTTCGGAAGCGTCGTAGCCGACGACGATGGATTGCGTGGTCATGATCGCTCCAAGGGTTTCCAGATTCCGCAACCTTCACCATGCGTCCGTCGGCCGGGCCACCGACAGGGTCAGTCAGGCCCCAACGCCGGGACCTGCGTCCCGGCCGGCCGCCGGTCAGCGATAGCGGCGCAGAGCACCGATGCCGTCAGCCAGGCCGGAGGCCTCGGCGCGCTCGAGCATCCACACGTCGGCCCCGGTCAGCAGGGCCGCGCGAACGTACCGCTCCCAGGCGAGACGACGAAGCGTCCCGCTGAGGTGGTAGCTGGGAAGGTAGCGCGCGCCGGGCCAGGTGTGCCCGGCCGGATGGCCCTGCAGGGCCGGGACCTTGGGCCTGTCACGACGCGTCGGCACCGGCGCACAAGCGCGTCATCGGGCCGGATGTCACCTGTGTGATGGTCAAGAGCCCTTGTCGGAAGACGGTCGGGGGAGCTGCGCTGGTCTGGGAACCACGCAATGGAATACGAGAGTCCACAAAGGACGCAACGTGGTGAGCGAGGGAGCGAATCATGCGACTGGAGGCAGGCCCTCTTATCGATGGCAACGACCAAACCATGCGCCTACTGGATCCCTCCGCCATCGAGCGGATCCCGTGGCAGCCGGTAGAGGGATGTCCCGGGATCCGGGAGAAGCAGCTGTGGAGCAACGCTGAACTGGTCTACGCACTGATCCACTACGCGCCGGGATCACGTACTCCGGGCCATTCCCACCAGATCGCGGATCACCACATCTGGGTGATCGGCGGGCGAGCCACCATCGGTGGCCGGCCGGTCGTCGCCGGTTCGTACGTGCATGTTCCGGTGGCGGTCGAGCACCCGATTCAGGACGTAGGCCCGGACGGACTCACCCTGTTGCAGCTGCACCACCGCTACCCGAGGTTCTGAGGACTCAGGGCCCGATCCTCGGCAGCGGCGAAAACCCAGAAAGTTCGCGCCGCCCTCGTCGTGTCGGGACGGTCGGCCGTGCGTTTCGGTTCCAACGACCCTGAGGCCCCGTACCCGTCCACACCCATGCTGGAGGGCGAAGGGAGGGCGACATGTGGCGACGACATGCGTGCCCGACAACGGGCGCGCGGCCGCGAACCCTGAGCGGCGCCGAACCCGCCGTCCGTTTCCTGCAGCAGGTCCTGATCGTCCTGGGTGCCGTGGTCGCCTACTTCGGTGTGCGTGGCTTGACCGAGGGCGACCTGGACACCGCCGTTCGCAACGCGGAGCGGCTGGTTGCCGTAGAGCGGCTGCTCGGCCTCGACTTGGAGGGCCGGCTGCAGGCGGTTGTCCTCAGCGTCCCGTTCGTGACCACGGTGGCCAACTGGGTCTACATCTACGGGCACTGGCCACTGATCGCGGTGGTGCTGTGCTGGCTGGCGATCCGGCATCGGCCCGTTTTCCTGCGAGTGCGCAACGCGATGCTCGTGTCCGGCGGGATCGGCATCGTCATCTTCGCCATGCTTCCCGTAGCCCCGCCCAGGCTGGCCGGGCTCGGGTTGATGGACACGGTGACCGAGCGGTCCAACTCATACCGCGTGCTCCAGCCGGCCGCGTTCACGAACCAATACGCGGCGCTGCCCAGCCTGCATGTCGGCTGGAACCTGGTCGTCAGCTTGGCCGTGATCCTGGCGACCCGCCGCGTGTTCCTGCGGGTCCTCGCCGTCGCGGTGACGCTGTCGATGGACGCGGCCGTCGTGCTGACCGCCAACCATTACCTGCTGGATGTCGTCGCCGGGCTGGCGCTGGCTGGAGGTGCCTGGGTCCTGGTCGGCCGCGGCTCACACCATGTCGAGGACGACCCGCGGAGCGATCATCAGACTGTTGTGCACCGTGCAGTGCCCGGCGACGGCACGCAGCGCGGGCCAGCGCTCCTGAGGCAGGTCCGCCGGCGGCCGCAGGGCGATCCGGATGATGGCGACCCGGGCAGGGCGGTCAGCGGCCATCTCGAAGGAGGCGCTGACCTCCAGACCGTCGCGGCTGTAACCGTGCCGGCTCAGGTAACGCCCCGCGTAGAAGGCCACGCACGCGGCGAGTGAACCGACGAACAGTTCGGTGGGCGTGGGAGCGGTGTCGGAGCCACCCGCGTCGACCGGCTGGTCGGCGAGGAGGCGGTGCCCGCGTGCCTGGATCTCATAGGCTTCCCCGGCGCAGAACCGGACAGTGATGGTGCCCAGCGCGGCCGGTGCGGTGTCAAGGTTCGCGGACGGCATGGTTCCTCCTCCGGGGCAAGGCGGCTGAGGCGACGGGGCGTCCCCTCGCCTCAGCCCCGAAAGACGCCGGACCCTTCACCCGGGCGGCGGCGCCACCAGCCGTACCCACCAGCGGACTCACCGGCGCCAGCGAACCGCCGGCACCGTGCGCCCACCGGCTGCGCACCCCCACCGGCTGGTATGTGGAAGGTAACGCGCGCCGTGCCGCGCCGGCGAGGGCCGACCGACCCGTGAGTGCGGGGACCATGGGCCCTGCGGCCCGGGGACCGCGACGCCAACGAGGCCGTATGGCCAGGCATGGGGGTCCGACGACCGTAGCCGTCCGCCAGCGCGGGGCGCAGGGTGAAGCCGAACAGGGCAGGGTAGGCGATCACCATGCGACATACGGTTCCGCTGGGGCGGATAGCCGGCATCCCGATCGGCATTCACTGGACGGTGCTTGTGATCGCCCTGCTGCTGGCGCAGGGCCTCGCGGGCACCCTGCTGCCGGCCAACGCGCCGGATCGCGCGACCGGCGCGTATTGGATCGTGGCGCTGATCGTGGCGGCGCTGTTCCTCACCTCCGTGCTCGCACACGAGGTGGCGCACGCCCTGGTCGCGCGGCACTACCAGGTGCGGGTCCGCCGGATCACCCTGTGGCTGCTCGGCGGCACGGCCGAGCTCGACGGCTGGCCGCCCCACGCCCGGGCCGACCTGCTGATCGCCCTGGCCGGCCCGGCCGTCAGCGCCGGCTTGGCCGTCCTGTTCGGCGTGGGGGCGGTCCAGGTGGGCGCGGTTGGCAGCTCGCCGCTGGTCGAGGCGTCGCTGGCCTGGCTGGCGCTCGTCAACGGCGTGCTGGCCGTGTTCAACCTGCTTCCGGGCGCCCCGCTGGACGGCGGCCGGGTCCTGCGCGCCATCCTTTGGCGCGTGCGCGGTGATCGAGCGGTCGCCCAGCGTGCGGCGAGCGGGGCCGGACAGGTGCTGGGCCTGCTCCTGCTCGTCGCCGGTGGCGCCGAGGTGCTGCTCGCCGCTGACCTCGGCGGGCTGTGGCTTATGCTGCTCGGCGCGTTTCTCGCGACAGCGGCCCGCGCCGAGCAGGCCGGTGACGACCTGGTCGCCCTCCTGCACGGTACGCGGGTAGGTGACGTGATGACCGCCCAACCCGTTTCCGGCGGGGAATGGCAGAGCGTCGCCTCGTTCGTCGAGACGGTCGCGAGCAAGGTGCCGTACCGCACGTTCCCTGTCGTGGACATGGACGCAAGGCCGGTCGGGAGCGTCGCTCTCGCCGAGCTGGTCCGCGTGCCGGCCGCGCGGCGATCGGCCGTCCGCCTGCGCGACATGCTGGTGCCCCTCACCCGGATCCCAGTGCTCGCCCCGGACACGCCCCTCGCCGAGGTCGCGGTCGCGGCCGTGCCCTCGCTGGCGCTCGTGGTAGCAAACGGCCGCCTGGTTGGTGTGCTGAGCCAGAACGACGTCGAGCGTGCCGTGCACCTCGCGATCCTGCGGGCACCGCACACCAGCGACACCTCCGGCAGATCCGCCAGCTAGAGCTGGCGCCAGGCTTGACGAACGCGCCCACGGGACGGCGTGAATCCCGCCCGACCCGCGCATCTCGCCGTGGGGGCCGAACGTCCCGCACGCCCGGGCATTCGGGCTCTGCCCGCACCCTCGGCGCGCGGCACACGCTGAAGGTGGATGAACAGGTCCCCCCGGGGGTGAACCATGAAAGCGATCTACGTCGACGCACGCCCGGCCCGTCCCGGCCGCAAGCTCACCGCGCGGGCGGCAGCTGACGTCATGAGCAGCCCGGTCGCCTCGGTATCCCAGGACACGGTGCTCGGCGAAGCCCTCCGGATGATGGTCCGGCTACGCCAACGTCACCTGGTCGTCGTCGACGGCGACGGGCGGTGCGTCGGCGTCCTCGCGGATCGGACGATCGCCGCCGAGTGGGCCCACAACCCCGCCTCGCTGTCGGTGCGCCGCGTAGGTTCCACGCTGACGAGACCGCCGGCCGTGGTGGGGCCACAGGCGAAGGTGCTGGACGTCGCGCGTTTCATGCGGGCGACCGGGACGGACGCGGTCGCCGTCGCCGATGCCGGTGGCCAGCCTGTGGGCATCGTGACCGGCACCGACCTGGTGGCGCTGCTCGCCGCCTAGCCGGCCAGAAAGGAGAACCCATGCGTGCCCTTGTGGTCTACGAGTCGATGTACGGCAACACCCACCGGATCGCGGAGGCGATCGGCGAGGGCCTGGCGCAGGTGTACCGGGTCGACGTCGTGCCAGTCGAGCACGCCGGCGCGCAGCTGGTCCAGGCCGCCGACCTGGTCGTCGTGGGCGGTCCAACCCACGCGCACAGCCTCAGCCGAGCCAGCACCCGGACATCGGCGGCGGCCGAGGCGCGCAAACCCGGCAGCCCGCTCACCCTCGACCCGGCGGCCGAAGGACCCGGCCTGCGCGACTGGCTTGACACACTGCCGGCGACTCACGCGAAGGCGGCCGCATTCGACACCCGCATGGACGCCGCCGCGCTCCTCACCGGTCGCGCCGCTAAAGGCATCGCCCGCCGGCTGCGGCGGCACGGGCTCGAGCTGGTGGGGGAGCCGGAGAGCTTCCTGGTCACGAAGCAGAACACTCTCGAACCCCAGGAGCCCGCCCGAGCCCGGGAATGGGCCCGCCAGCTGGCCGGCTCGCTCACCCCGCAGGGCTGATCAGCCAAACTCCTTGGGGAACGGTCACAGCAGTACCCGTTCGGCATAGCGCGGTAGAACCGCGGGCCATCCGAGCTCGGTGCCGATGCGGGCGGCCAGCGTCGACGCCGGTGCTGGCTCGCCGTGCACGACGTAGCAGGTGTGTGGCGGCGAGGGTGCCGACCGCAGCCAGGCGAGTAGGCCGTCGGCGTCGGCGTGCGCTGACAGTTCGTCGATGCCGGCCACCTCGGCGCGCACCGGGACGTACCGGCCGAACATTTTCAGCGTGGTGGCGCCGTCGAGCAGGGCTCTGCCGCGGGTGCCGGCGACCTGGAAGCCGGGCAGCAGGATCAGGTTGCGTGGCTGCGGTGCCAGGTGTTCCAGGTGGTGCACGACCCGGCCGCCGGTCGCCATGCCGGAGGCCGAGATGATGACACAGGGCGCTGCCGGGTCGTTGAGCCGCCGCGACTCTTCCACGGTGTGCGCCAGCCGCAGGTCGCCCGGGTCGAAGGGGTCGGTGGCGGCCTGCCGCACCTCGGCACGGATTTCGGGGCTGCCTTCACGCACCGCCTCCCGGTACACCTCCAGCGCGGCCAGCGCCATCGGGCTGTCCACGTACACCGGTACCACCGGCAGCACACCCGAGGTCATCAGCTCGCGCAGGGCCATCAGCAGCACCGGGGTGCGGTCGACCGCGAACGCCGGGATCAACACGACGCCGCCGCGGGCAAGCGCCCGGCTTATCGGCTCGGCCAGGGCGTGCAGGCTGCGCGGCGGGTGCCGGCGGTCGCCGTACGTGGACTCCACCACGAGCGCGGCCACGGCCGGCGCGGGCTCCGGCGGTGCCAGCAGCGGGTGCGTGGCGCGGCCCAGGTCGCCGCTGAAGGCCACCGAGCCGCCCGCAGCCCGGATCTCCACTGTGGAGGAACCGAGGATGTGGCCGGCGCGGCGCAGCCGTACCGTCATGCCGGCGACCGGCTGGGCCCGCCCGTACGGCAGCGGGCGCAGCAGCGCGATGGCCTTCTCCGCGTCGCCGGTGTCGAAGAGGGGCAGCGGGGGGTCGTGCCGGCTGGAGCCGCGGCGCGCGGCGTACTCGGCGTCCTCCTCCTGCAGGTGCGCGGCGTCGCGCAGCACGATCGGCGCGACGTGGGCGGTCCAGGGCGAGCAGTACACCGGGCCGGAAAACCCGTGGCGAACCAGGCGCGGCAGGTAGCCGCAGTGGTCCAGGTGCGCGTGGCTCAGCACCACCGCGTCCACATCGGGGGCGGTGCCCGGCAGGGGTGCCCAGTTGCGGTGCCGCAGCTCCCGGTCGCCCTGGTACAGGCCGCAGTCGACCAACACCCGGCGCTCCCCGCTGGTGACCAGGAACTTGCTGCCGGTGACCGTGCCGGTGGCACCGAGGAACCGTAGGCCGAGCCCGTCACTCATAGCCTCATCCCACCCCGGTGCCCGCCGGCGGCGTAGGTGCACAGGCCCCTCACGGACGGGCCTTGTGGCCCTGCCCGAGCAGGTCTGCCAGCCGGGAGGATCCGGCCGAGGCGAACGCTGCGCGAGAGGGCTGCCATGACCGTGAACCTGGACCGATCCTACCGGCATTGCCGCGCGCTGCATCGCGCGCACGGCCGCACCTACTACCTGGCCACCATGCTCCTGCCGGCGTGGAAGCGGCGGCATGTCAGCGCCCTGTACGGCTTTACCCGGTTCACCGACGAGATCGTCGACCACCTCGGCGAGGAATCCCCGCAGCGGCGAGCGCTGCGGCTGCGGCGATGGTCGGACCGGTTCACCACGGCGCTCGACGTCGGCCCGACCGGCGCCGATCCGGTGCTCCCGGCGGTCCTGCACACGATCGGCGTCTTCGGCCTGGACCCGGCCGACGTCGCGGCGTTCCTGCGATCCATGGCGATGGATCTGACGGTCACCGAGTACGACACGTACGACGACCTGCTGGTGTACATGGAAGGCTCGGCGGCGGCGATCGGCACGATGATGCTGCCGATCCTCGGCGCCGCCGACCCGGTCGCCGCCCGCGAGCCGGCCCGACAGCTGGGGCTGGCGTTCCAGCTGACCAACTTCATCCGGGACGTGGGCGAGGACCTCGACCGTGGCCGGATCTACCTGCCGCTCAAGGACCTGGCCCGGTTCGGAGTCACGCCCGACGACCTGCGCGCCCGGCGGGTGACGCCGGCGATGCGCGAGCTGCTCGCCTTCGAGGTGGCCCGGGCCCGGTCGCATTACGCAGCGGCCGCCGCTGGCATCCCGCTGCTCGCACCCGCCTCGCAGGCCTGCGTCCGGACCGCCTACACGCTGTACGGCGGCATCCTCACCGAGGTCGAGCGGGCCGGCTACGACGTGTTCAGCCGGCGGGCGACGGTCCCGCGACGTCGGCGGCTGGCGGTCGCCGCGGCGAGCCTGTTCATCCGGCCGCGGCGTCCGCTGCCGGCGGGGTGACGCGGTGGCCGGACCCGAGCTGGACGCAGTGGTCGCGGGCAGCGGCCTGAGCGGCCTGTCACTGCTCGCACACCTGGCGGCGGGGCCATGGCGGGACAGATCGGTCCTCGTGATCGACGACGGCGCACCCGCGTGGCGACCAGCGACCAGCTGGGGGTACTGGACCACCGGCATCGGGCTGCTGGACGGCGTGGCGTGCCGCTCCTACGCCCGCGTCCGGGTGCGCGCCGGAGGCCGGGACGGGGTGGTCGCTTTGGGCCGCTACCGGTACCGGATCGCCCGGCGGCGGGACCTGGACCGAGCGGTGCGGTTGATCGTGGACGATTGCCCCGGATTCGAGTTCCGGCCTGGGCGGGTGGAAAGTGTGCACACCGCAGGCGACGTCGCCGAAGTCGTCGTGGCCGGACATACCTACCGGGCGTCCTGGGCGTTCGACAGCGTCACCGCGGAGCCGGCGGGCCGGCCCGCCGACGGGCACCTCGCGTTCACCGGCTGGGAGGTCAGGTGCGCGGAGCCGCGGTTCGACGTCGAGACGCCGGTGCTGTTCGACTTTCGCACGCCGCAGGCCGGCCGGTCCCGGTTCGTCTACGTCCTGCCGGAGGGGCGGCACCGCGCGATGGTGGAACTGACCGAGTTCACCGGGCGGCACACCAATCCCTCCACTATGGACGACATGGGCGCCTCGCTCGCCGCGCACCTGGACCGGGCGGGACCCTATGACGTCGTGCGCACCGAGTCGGCCGTGCTGCCGCTGCGAGTGGCCCCGGCGCCGCGACGGTCAGGGCGGGTGCTGCGGATCGGCGCCCGCGGCGGGTTGCTCAAGGCCAGCACCGGGTACGCGTACCAGCGCATCCAGCGTGACAGCGCGGCCATCGCCGCCTCGCTGGCGCGGCACGGGCATCCGTTCGCGCTGCCGCGCCCGCGGCGGCGCCACCGCCTGCTCGACGCGATCCTCCTAGAGGTGCTGGACCGTGACCCGACACAGCTGGAGCTGGCTTTTCGCCAGCTGTTCCTGGCCGGCCCGGCCGAGCGGGTGCTGCGGTTTCTCGACGAGGACACCCGGCCGCTCGACGAGATCCGGCTGGCCGCCACCCTTCCGCCGGCGCCGTACCTGCGCGCCGCGCCTGCGGTCCTGCTCCGCCGTCCGTAGGCCTACCGGCCGTGGGGCCGAAGCGCCGAAACGCGAATGTTGAAATCCCGAACGGATCAGGCGTCAGGTCTCAGGCGTGCGGTTCAGGTCGCGGCGGGCTCCGGTGTCTGGGCGCGAGGGGTTCGCTCCGCGCGCTCCTTGATGCCCAGCAACATCTTGCGTTCCATCACGAGGCTGCCCGGCTCCAAGAACAGGAGGTTGAACAACCGGCGAGCGCCCGAGACGCCGGGCGTCGCGATCAAGTTGCGGGAAATCAACCGGGTGCCGCCGTCCACGGGATAAAGGGCGAACGTCCAGACCCACTCGGCGTTGTCGGCGCGCAGGCACAGCACCCGGTCAGGTTCGAGGATCGCCACCGTCATGCCCGGCCCGTCCGCGCCGACCGGCAGCACATCGCCCGCCTTCAGATCCTGAAACTCGGGCAGGATCTCGTCCGCGCTGTGCATGTCGAGACCGAAGAGGTTCTCAATCCAGTCGAAGGTGTACGCACCGGCGCGGCCGCTGCCCATCTGCACCAACCACGGCCAGATCGCCTCCGGTGGCGCGTCGATGGTCACCGCGCGGGTGGAGAGCACGTCGGGGTCTGGGACGAGATCGTCGCCCGGAATGGGCCGGAAGGCCTCGTCCGGCGTCGCGCCCCAGTGCAGGCAGCGGTCACGGAGCAGTAGCGGGTAGGCGGCGGCCAATGCGGCACCGAACCCTGCCGCGGTCAGCGTCCAGGTCACTCGTCTGTTCATCGATAACCCCTCCGGCTTGCCTCGGCCGCGGCCACCTCGCGCCGGTCCGCGCTGGTCTCTCACCGAAGGTAGGCGCCGGCCAGGGCTGCCGTGCAGGGCCTGAGGACCCGCGCGCGGCGGCAGTTCGGCCCCACCATCTCGAGCAGAAGACCATCCGACGGCGTTCACCTGCCGCGGGTGGGACGAGGCGTGCCTCTCGGATCTGAGGGCCGGTTCGGGCCATCGGACCCCTCGGCGGTGGCAACCTGCCCCTGAGCAACCCCGTCCGCATGTGGAAAGCAGGCAGTATGAGTATGTCAGAGGGTCACAGGATGGTCG
>Ga0214467_1000297_pt1 | contig 11681 bp, 6 predicted proteins | sample RVTome_8_FD_187339 | JGI IMG/M metagenome (GOLD analysis project Ga0214467, IMG submission 187339) | Soil microbial communities from uranium-contaminated site in the Upper Colorado River Basin, Wyoming, United States - RVT160D0 HiSeq ...
CTTGGCCATTTGTACCCCTCCTCGGATCCACGAGTGTGCGGACATTACCACGCGGTAGCCCGTGTGCGCAGCAGCGAGAATCCGGCGGCGAGCACGACGAGGGCGGCGAGCAGGTGAGCGGCGGCCGCAGGCCACCGGCGGGCCGGGACCGGGCGGGTCGTGGCGGCCTCCGGGTTCTCCCACAAGGCCAGGTACGGGCCGTCGAACGCGGGACGCAGCCCGGCCAGCGCGCCGGCCGGGACGTCGACGCCCGGCTCCTTGCGCACCAGCACCCAGCGGACGCCGAGCCGCGCCACGGGTTCGCCGGCGTCGAGCAGGGCCCGCACCCGCGCCGCGCGGGGGTTCTCCCCGTCGACGTTCACGTCACCCACCCGCAGCGCGTCGTTGATCAGCACGGGCACATCCAGGTAGCGCGGCGCCGGGTCGCGCACCACCTGGCCGCGATTCCAGCGGTAGCCCTGGTATCCGTGGAACGGCAGCGACAGCACCTCGCCGGGCGCGGCGGATACCCGTGCCGACACCGCCTCCCAGTCGGCCGGGTAGCGCACCGGGCGCAGCTGCCCGGCGGCACCGAACGCCAGGTCGGGCAGGATCGCCACCGGCGCCAGCAGGGCCGCGACGAGCACCACCCGGGCGGCGTTGGCGTCGAGGCGGCGGGCGAGCCGCTCGGCCAGCACCTCGGCGCCGACGGTCAGCGTGACGGCCAGCAGCAGGGCGTACGGGACAAGGAACTTCTGGCCGTCGCGCAGCAGCCCCGCGCCGGGGACGTGCACCACCAGCCACTCCAAGACCGGCGCGGCGGGCCCGGTGCCGGACAGGGCCAGCAGGAACGAGCCGCCGGCCAGCACGGCGAGGCGCGCGGCACCGCCCGGCCACCGGCGGCGAAGCTCGACGAAGCCGACGGCGCAGACGGCGAGCACCGCCGCGGTGGCGATCGGCACCAGCACCGACGAGCGGCTCTCCGGGACGGTCTGCGCGTTCCAGATCCCGCCGGTGCCGGCCAGCGCGCCCCAGACGCCGCTCCAGTTCTCGCCCCGCGCGGCGAACGCGGCGACGCCGTCCGGGTCGGACCGTCCACCCGCGACGGTGGTCATGGCGGCCACGACCCAGGGGGCGCAGAGGGCCGCGACCGCGGCGGCCGCCTTCCAGAGCCGTGGCCAGGTGAGCACCACCACCGTGGCCAGGGCGATCAGGCCGCCGGTCGGGGTCACCGCCGCCGGCGCCGCGGCCAGCACCAGCCGGGCCAGCGCGCCGGGGCGGCCGGCCCGCAGGTCGCGCGCCGCGGCCACCAGCCAGGGCAGCGCGGCGTACGCGAGCAGCAGCCCCCACTGCCCCAGCAGCAGCCGTTCGGCGAGGTACGGCGTCCAGGCGTACGCGAACGCACCGACCACTGTGGACAGCGTGCGCGCGGTCGGCACCAGCCGCGCCATGCCGAGGGCGGCGAAGTAGACGATCGCGGCGAGAGCGATCCGCTGCAGCAGCCACCCCGGCACAGCGAGGTTGGCGAGCGACACCAGCGCGTCCAGCGGCACCGCCCGGGGCAGCTCATCCGCCGGCGCGACCATCTCCCAGCTCAGCCGCTGCTTGGGGACGAAGACCATGTCGTACCGCAGGACGTAGCCGGGCGCGGCGAGCGGGGCGAGCACCACCGCCGTGATCACCGCCGCGGCGGCGTGCGGGACGAGCCGTGCGCGCACCGGCTATCCGACCGGTTGCGGCACGATCTCGCCGATCTCTATCTCGTCGGTGCAGAAGGTGGCCAGCGGGTCGCCCACGGTCAGCTCGACCTGGTCACCGCCGCCGAAGACGAGCAGGAAGATCGCGTTCAGCCCGCGGTGCGCGGCGAACGACCGGGCCTCACCGTCGCCGAGCCGGAACGTGGCGGACGTGTCCTTGTTGACGATGTACGCCACCCGCACCACCTGCCAGTACTCGACCACGCTGCCGTCGAGGGGCACGGTGACGCTCCGCCCGCCGGCGATCTGGTAGCCGCAGCCCGGCGCCGGCCCCGGCCGCGCCCTGATGCCCTTGACCCAGGCCGGACGGATCTTCCCGCTGTCGTCGAAGACCCACAGCTGCCGCGCCTGGGTCACGAAGACCGGTTCGTGGTCGTCGAGCGGCGCGAAGAACCGCGACTGCCTGTTCCAGGGATTGGAGAGCCGGTCGACCACGGTGGGGGGCACCGGCTGGTCCATGAAGACGGTGCCGGGCGGTGCGTCGGCGAGGCCCGCGCGCGCGGTGTTCAGGTAGTCGCGGCCCGCCTTGGACGCCCAGTCGGTGCCGAAGTCGACGCCGCTGTAGAGGCTGCTCGCCACCAGCAGCGCGGTGCCGGCCGCCAGCGCCGCGGCGAACGGCCGCTTGTGGGCCCGCACGGGTGCCGGCAGGGCGGCGGCCGGGTCCGGCTCGGTCTCGTCGTCGATCCGGCGCAGGCCGCACAGCGCCACCCCGACGCAGATCGCCGCGACCACCAGCACGTCGCCGAGGTAGCGCGGGACCAGGCCGGCGACGCCGCTGTATCCCGAGCCGAGGCGGGTGGCACCGATGATCCCGGCGGAGAGCCCGGAGTAGAGCAGCAGCAGCGTCCACGCGCGCACCGCCACGCTCCGGCGTAGCCACAGGGTGAGCGCGATGAGCGCCAGCACCAGCACCCACGAGATCCGCTGGGCGGTGAGCGTGGGAGCGGCGACCGGCGGGCCGTCACCGGCGTCGAGCCAGCTCCACGGGCCGCCGAGCAGCCCGACGCTGAGGCTCTGCCCGAAGTACTGCTGCAGGAACGTGCCCACCTCGCGGCCGGACGCCGGCTGGCGCAGCGTCGAGCTGGACATCCCGAGATACGCGGCGAGGAACACCAGCGAGACGCCGGTGAGCACGAGCCAGGACCGCCACCAGCGGCGGATGGTGGTCACCACCGCGCGGACCGGTCCGCCGGGCCCGTAGAGGCAGAGCGTGAGCAGGAAGACGACCGCGACGGCGAGCAGCGACTTCTCGAAGAACGCCAGGCCGAAGACGACCCACGCGGCCAGCGCGACGAGGTGCCGCCGCTCCCGGGTGCGCAGGTACCGGATCTGCGCGGTGATCGCCATGATCATGGCCAGCTGCATCGGCAGCAGGTTCATGCCCACCGCCCACCACGCGCTGTCCTCGAGGGTGAGCGGGCAGAACAGGAACAGGCACAGCGGCGCGAGCAGCGCCCAGGTCGCCGGCAGCATGAGGCGGAGCAGGCGGTAGAACGCGACGCTCACCACCGCCTGACCGGTGACCATCAGCGTGGCGTACGGCCAGTAGTCGAAGCCGGTCAGCCGGTTGGTCGCCCACGTGACCAGGCGAGCGGCCGGATTGAGGTGGTTGTTGTACATCTCGAAGAGGTGGCCGACGCTCAGGCCGGCGGCGTCGGCCTGCGAGATGAGCGGAAAATCGTCGATGGCGAGGTAGCCCCGGGTGGTGATGCTGGCCCGCCAGACCACGCTGGCGGCAATCAGGACCAGCGCGACGACGCGCAGCGGATCGCGCTGGATCCAGGCGGGCACCGCGACGCTCACGGTCCCGCGCGCCGGCGCCGGCGCCGTCTCGACGCTCATCGAGACCCCTCCGGGCGGAATAGGACGAGGTTGACGTACCGCGGCCAGGGGGCGACGACCCGCCGCGCGAAGCTGTGCCGCACCCGTCCCAGCGCCGCCTTCTGGTGTGCCACCAGGTCGAAGTCGTCCAGCGGGAGCCAGCGCTTGCCGGGCATCACGAACGGCCGGTAGCCCCACCCGCCCAGCAGCGCGAGGATCGGCTCGATCGGCTGCATCCGCTCCTCCACCTCGACGAGGAGCAGCGGCGCGTCCCGCCGGATGGTCCGCTCGGCGCCGCGCAGCGCGGGCAGCTCGTGCCCCTCGACGTCGAGCTTGACGAAGCTGACGCCGGTGAGCTCCAGGCTGTCGAGGCTCACCCGGGGCACCGTCACCGGCCGGCCGTCGCCGCCCTCGACCGAGGAGGTGCCGACCCCGGCGCCGCCGTCGGGCAGGTAAAGCGTGGCTGTGCCGACGTGGTCGGAGGCGGCCGCCTGGACCACCCGCACGTCCGGGTACGCGGCGGCGACGAGCCCGGCCAGGTCGGCGGCCGGCTCCAGCGCCACCACCCGGTCGGCGAGCCGCCGCAGGCCACGGGTCCACGGCCCGTACCACGCGCCGACGTCAACCGCGGTGCCGCCGCGGGGCGCGTAGGACGCGAGCCGGGCCAGCTCGGGCTCGACCCGGGGGTACACCGCCCGGATGGCGGACCCGACCAGGCCGGCCGGCATGCCCGCCGCGAACCGGGCACTCAGGGTGGAGGACAAGCTGCCGGCCATGGTGGGGAACCTTAGCCGCCCCGCTCGCCTTTCAGGTACCGGGTGGACCGCAAAGTTTCCCACCAGTAACCTGCTCCGATGACGCCGGCGCAGTCCCTCAAGGCACGCGTCGGCACCGCCGCCGCCTGGGTCTGGCTCGCCGGCCTCGCGTCGAACGCGGTCGCCTACCTGGTGCCGGTGCTCGGCGCCCGCCAGCTCAGCGCCGGCGACCTCGGCGCGCTCGTCACCATCTCGGCGGTCGCGGCGATCGGCGGCGTGCCCGGCCTGGGGCTGCAGATCGCGGTGGCCGTACACCGCGCCCGCAATCCCGGCGCGCCGACCGGCCGGGTCGGCTGGCTGACCGCGGCCACGTGCGCCGCCGCGGTCGTCGCGCTCACCCCGGTCGCCGGCGGCCTGCTGGACCTCCCGGTCGCCACCATCCCACCGCTGGCGCTCTACACGGCCGCCATCGTGGTCGCCGGCCGCTGGCTGGGCGAACTCCAGGGCGACGAGCGCTTCCGCCGCCTCGCCCTCGGCATGGCGATCCTGGCCGCCGGCCGCTACGGCGGGCTCGTCGCCGGCCTGCTGCTGGGCGCCGGCCTCACCGGCTCCATCCTCGCCGGCACCGCCACCGCACTCCTGATCCCGCCCGCCCTCGCCCTGCTCACCCGCCACCCGCGAGGCCAGGCGGACGGCGCCGGGATCACCGCCCGGCAGGTCGTCACCGCCTGCTCGGCGACGCTGGCCATGCTGGTCGTCTCCTACGCGGACCTGCTGCTGGCCAGGCACCTGCTTCCGGCCGCGTCGTCGGGCGCCTACGCGGTCGGCACCGTGCTGACCAAGGGCGCCATCTGGGCCCCCCAGGTGGTCACGGTGATCGCGCTACCCAAGCTGGCCCGCGGCAGCCGCCGCAGCCTGGTCATAGCGGTCGCGCTCGTGGCGGCATCCGGCGCCGCGCTGGTGACCGCGTCCTCGCTCTTCGGCGCGCTCGCCTTCCGCCTCGCCGGCGGCCCCGACTACGCCCACCTGGGCCGGTACGCCCCGGTCTTCGCCCTGACCGGCGCCCTCTACGCGCTCGTCTTCGTGGTGGTCAACGCGGCCGTCGCCGCCGGCGCCCGCTGGCCCTCCGCTCCACTGTGGATCGCCTGCGCCGCCCTCGTGGCCACCACCCAGTGGCTGGTGCCCCACACCTTCACCGCCATCATGTGGTGCGCCGCCGCGACGGCCGCCGCCGCCCTGACCCTCTCGCTAATCACCCACCGCACGACCCGCGCTCCTGGTCCCGTTGATCAGGGACGTGGTGGGCGTGCCCCCCGGCGCGCCCCGACACCAAATCCCTGATCAAATTTGCCCGCGTCCGCGTCACCTGCGGACCGCACGCTCCCGCGGGCCGCCGGGTCCGCGGGTCAAGACCTTCGGTCGGGGTGGCCTGGTCAGCGTGAAGGATCTGGGTCGCTGGAGCGACCCGGATTCTTCACGATCCTTCGCGGTGGCGCTAGACGCCGCTGCGAAGGTCTTCGAGGCGCTCCGGGCGGAAGGTGATCTGGTCGAAGGTGACCGCGCAGCCCTCGCCGACCGGGGACTGGGCGACGAAGCCGACCTCCACTGGCGCGGCGCCCTCGCCCAGGGCGAAGTGGCGCACGAAGTGCCAGTACGCGCCGTCGAGGCTGGCGTGGAAGGCCCAGCTGGGGCCGAGGCGGGAGATCCGCAGCCACAGCGGGTCGCCGGCCGGCACGGTGAAGGAGTTGCCGTCGTCGGAGAGGCCGCGGGTCACCACGGAGACCGCCATCGTCTCGCCCTGTGGGGAGCGCTCGAAGCAGAGCTTGCCCCAGGTGGCCTCGTCGACCCACACCAGCAGCGCCCCGGCGTCGTATGTCCCGGCGAACTCGACCCGCACCCGCGCGGCGAGCTGGAACGGGCCGTCCGGCGGCGGGCCCAGCTCGCGGGCCGCGTTGAGTGTCGGCGCGCTGCCGCCCGGGTCGACGAAGAGGTCGGTGCGCGGCGCCGCGGTCATGCGGATCTCAGCCGGCAGGTCCGTGAGGGTCAGCGTCATCCGGCCACCATAAATGGTGGAGCCGGCGACGCCCGGTCGCCGGCTCCACCGTTCGGGGAGGTTAGAGCCTGCCCGCCCCGGCGCCCGCCGTGACGGACGCCTTGACGTTGCCGACGTTCTCCGCCGTGTAGCCGTACGGGATGGGGTCCACCGTCCCGTTGACCTCACACGGCCCGGAATTGGTGAGCGAGTTGTTGCGCGCCACCAACCGACCCGGATCCGAGTCGGCGTACCCGCTCGCGGACCAGCACGCCTGCTGCACGTTTTCGAAGACGTTGCCCTCGACGAGCACGCCGGCGTCCATCGTGGACGCGATGGCGTACGAGTCGGCGTTGTTGTTGACGTTCGTGTAGTAGTTGTTGAACACGTGCACCGTCTCGCCGAAGCGCACCCGCGGGCTGCGCTCGAAGGTGCGGTCAAACCAGTTGTGGTGGTACGTGACCCGCAGGTGGCCGGTGTCCTCGCCCGAGTTGCCGTCGGAGTGGCCGACGAGCGAGGTCTTCCAGTGGTTGCGGACGATGTTCCACGAGACGGTGATGTAGTCGCCGGCGTGGGTGATGTCGATCATGCCGTCGTAGAAGTCGACGTCATCCTCGATGGTGCTGGAGAGCGTGTTGTGGTCGATCCAGATGTTCGTGGCGTTCTCGATCTGGATCGCGTCGGTGCCGGGGACGCCGCGGATGTTCATGTTCTGGATGATCACGTTCGCCGGCCGCATGTCCTCGATGTTGAGGGTGGTGCCGGAGACGCCGGAGCTCGAGCCGACGCCGCGGATCGTCTTGTTGGCGGTGACCTCGATGGTGCCCGAGCCGCTGAGCATGCCGTTGACCAGGATGGTCCGCGTGCCCGAGGCTTGCGCCTGGGTGCGCAGGTCGGCCCAGCTGCTCACCGTGACCGTAGAGCCGCCCGCGCCGCCGGTGGTGCCGCCGCCCTGCGTGGCCCAGCCGACGATCCCGGTGGCCGGCGGCGGACCGGTGGTAGGAGGCGGGCCGGTGGTCGGCGGCGGACTGGTGGTCGGCGGTGTCGATGGGGTGGGCGAGACCGAGGGTGACACAGGCGGCGAGGTGGTCGGGCTCGGGCCGGCCGAGTCGGTCACCAGGACGTCGTCGAAGGAGCCCGCGGTGTAGTTGGCCACCAGGCCCGCACGGCCGGTGGCGTAGGAGCTGTCCGATGTGGACACCACCTGCGCGCCGTTGACCGAGCCGACCAGCGAGCTGCCGGTCGCGCTCAGCGTCACCGTGTACCAGGTGCCGGTCGCCGCCGAGAAGGACGCCGAGGCGAGTACCGTCGTGGCGCCCTTGCGGATCTGCACCGAGGTCGGTGTGAGCACGAGCGCGTAGAAGCTCGACGTGCTCTGCACGCGGGCCGCCACACCGATCCCGCGCGAGCTGGAGCCGCTGAAGGTGTTGGCCCGCACCCTGGCCGTCGCCGTGGCCGTGGTCCACGAGGTGTTGCCCGCGAGGGCCTTGGCGCTCGCGCCGGTGCTCGCCTGGGAGTAGGCGCCGGACGAGACCGACCAGGTACCGCCCGAGGTGCTCCAGCCGCTGGCGTTGCCGTCGTTGAAGTCGTCGGAGAAGAGGGTGGCCGCGTTCGCCGCCGTGCCGATGGTGAAGACCAGCGCCGTGACCGCCGCGGTGACGCCAGCCACCAGCGCGATCCGCGTGCCCCGTCCCGGCCGGCGGGTCGGGATGTGCCGCGCTTCCTGCATGAAGGACCTCCCGCGTTGGAATGCGCTTTCCTGCCAACGCTAAGAAGAGGTAATCAAAGCAGTCAATGGGTACCATTTGCAGGTTTGTTGCACTAAATCCGGTCAAGCCCGGAAGCCGACTCGTCGGTCGGCCCGGATATGAAACCTATTGGTGGGATTTGGGGCGCCGCACCCACTCCCCTCATTCGCAGGATTGAGGTGATCCTATGGCAAGCGCTTTCCCGAACCAACGGCAACGGCCACCCAGGAAGCGCCCGAGCCAACGGGAACGGCGGCCCGGGATAGCTCCCGGGCCGCCGCGTTGGATCAGCTGCCGTAGACCTCGAAGGTGAACAGCGAATACCCCCACGCCGTGCCGCGCGCGGTGCCGTTGATCCGCACGTACCGCGCCGACGCGCTCAAGCCGGTGTTGTCGTCCTCACCACCGTTACCACCGGTCACCGACCGCGCCGTACTCCACGCCGTCCCGTTCGTCGACGTCTGGATCTCGTACGCCGAACCGTACGCCGCCTCCCACACCAACCGCACCCGGCTGATGTCGTACGTCGCACCAAGGTCCACCTGAATCCACTGTGGATCCGAGAAGGCACTCGCCCACCGCGTCGTCGCCGACGCGTCCACCGCGTTCGACGCCACGTAGGCCCCCTCCACACTGGAGGCCGTCGCCGGCTTGTTCAGCGCGAGGTTCGGCGACTGCGGGGGTGTGCCGCCGCCCAGCGTGAAGGAGTCGAGGTCGAAGAGCGACCCGGCCCCACCGGTGAACACCAGGAAGAGGTTCTGCGTCCCGGATGGTGGGGTGATGGTGCCGGTGACGTCGGCCCAGGTCTCCCAGCCGCCGGTCGGGGCGACCGTGGCCGTGCCGATCACCGGTCCGGTGGCCGAGCCGGTGCGCAGCGAGATGGTCCCGCCGGTGCCGGCCGAGGCGACCCGCGCGGTGAACGAGCCGATCCCGCTCAGGTTGTACGGCGTGAACGAGAGCCAGTCGCCGCTCTCGATGAAGCCGACCGCGTTGCCGCCGTTGGCCGACGGCTTGGCCACGGTGGTGGTGCCCTGCTGGCCGCTGAAGTGCTCGGCCTGGCGGGTCCGCGGCTGCAGCACGGCCTGCGACGAGGTCACCGGCGTGGTGGAGCCGACCGGCGTGTACTCGGCGACCATCACGCCGAAGATGTTCGCGTTCGCGTCGTGCTCGCCGTCCACAGTGGTCTGGATCGTGCCCGAGCACCCGGTGGCGCTGGTCATCGGGTGGCCGTGGCTGTCGTGGCCGAGGATGTAGTTGACCCGCACCCGGCTACAGTCGACGGTCGGCGCGTTCGGGTCGCTGACCGTGACCTGGAAGGGGACGGCGTCGCCGAAGTTGAAGACCCGCCCGTTCACCGGCTGGCTCAGCGTGACCGTCGGCCGGCCGACGCCGATGACGACGCTCGCCGTCGAGCTGCGGCCGGTGCTGTCCCGCACGGTGAGCGTGGCGGTGAAGTCGCCGTTGCCCGTGTACGTGAACGACGGGTTGGCGGCGGTCGAGTCGGTGCTGCCGTTGGTGGTGAAGTCCCACGCGTAGGTGATCGGATCGCCGTCCGGATCGCTGGAGCCGGCCGAGCTGAACTGCACGGTCAGCGGCGCGTTCCCGCTCGTCGGGTTGGCGGACGCGGAGGCGACCGGCGACCGGCCGCCACCGGAGTTGTACTCGATCCGGTAGAGCGCCGAGTTGGCGTCGCCGCCGAACCAGCCGGTGCCGTAGTCGAGCACGTAGAGCGCGCCGTCCGGCCCGAACTCCAGATCCATCACCTGGGTGCCGGTGTAGGCCGGGAAGGCGTCGATCGCGCCCACGCCGCCGGTGCCGGTGACGGTGGCCGCTTTGATCCACCGGCGGCCGAACTCGCCGAGGAACACCTTGCCGTTCATCGACGCGGGGAACTTCACGTCCGAGGCGAGCGTGGCGCTGTAGTTGTAGACCGGGCCGCCCATCGGCGAGAGGCTGCCGCAGCAGAGCGCCGGCGGGTCCTGGCCGCCACCGTAGGGCAGCCAGGCCGCCTGGGAGGGCGGCAGCTGGGTGAGGCCGGTGTTGTTGCGCGAGTTGTTCACCGGCCCGCCGGTGCAGTTGAACGCGGCACCCGAGGGGCCGGACGGGAAGGTGAAGTCGATGTACGGCGCGTTGTAGTTCGAGCAGTACGGCCAGCCGTAGAAGCCGGGCTGCGTGATCCGCTCGAACGACACCGTGCCAGAGGGCCCGCGCGTGGGGCTGCTGGTGCCGGCGTCCGGACCGTAGTCGCCGAGGTAGACGGCGCCGGTGGCGCGGTCGACGGCCATCCGGAACGGGTTGCGGAAGCCCATCGCGTAGATCTCCGGGCGGGTGTTGGCCGTCCCGGAGGGGAACATGTTGCCGGCCGGCACGGTGTACCCACCGCCGGCGCTCGGCCGGATCCGCAGCACCTTGCCCCGGAGGTCGTTGGTGCTGCCCGAGGAGCGTTGGGCGTCGAAGGCCGGGTTACGGTCGGCCCGCTCGTCGATCGGCGTGTAGCCGCTGGAGTCGAAGGGGTTGGTGTCGTCCCCTGTGGACAGGTAGAGGTTGCCGGCCGCGTCGAAGTCGATGTCGCCGCCGACGTGGCAGCACATGCCCCGGCTGGTGGGCACGTCGAGGATCGTGACCGCCGAGTTGGGGTCGAGCGTGAAGTCCGCGTTGACGGTGAAGCGGGAGAGCCGGTTGACCCCGTTGAACGGTGCGAACTGCGCCGCCGTCCCGGTCGCGGGGGCGTCACCGCCCGGTGTGGACAGTGGCGGCGCGTAGTACACGTAGACCCACCGGTTGGTGCTGAAGTTGGGGTCGGCCTTGATGCTCTGCAGGCCCTCCTCGTCGTGCGTGTACACCGGGATGGTCAGCGCCACCTTGGTGTTGCCGGCCGGGTCGGTGTAGCGGACCGTGCCGTCGCGGGAGGTGTGCAGCGCGCCCCGGTTGGGCAGCACCGTCAGGCCCATCGGCTCGCCGACCTCGGCGACGCCCTTGGCCAGCGTCACCTGGTTGTAGCCGGCCTGCGGCGGCTGGCCGGTGGAGCAGTTGCCGGTGCCCTGCGCCGCGTACCGGATGCCGCCGAGCAGGTGCGTGCGGAAGTTGGCCTCGGCATAGCTCTCGATGGTGTGGCCCATCCCGGTGTACCAGGAGCGGCCGCCGTCGTACCCGCGGCACCAGGCGATCGGGTGGTCGCCGCCCATCGAGCCGCCGGTGTAGGTGCTCTCGTCCAAAGTGGCCAGTACGTGCGTCTGCGCGCGCGGGTTGGTCCGGTAGTTGTACCACTCGTCGAGGCGGTTCCAGGCGACCGGCAGCCCGGCCGTCGACGGGTGGGAGGTGTCCTCGATGCGCACCGTCGCGTTCTGGTTCGCCGGGTGGCTCGCGAAGTACGCCCCGACCAGGTTGCCGTACCAGGGCCAGTCGTACTCGGTGTCGGAGGCCGCGTGGACGCCGGCGTAGCCGCCGCCGGCGCGGATGTACCCCTCGAAGGCCGTCTGCTGGGCGGCGTTGAGCACGTCCGCGGTGGTGGAGAGCCAGATGACCGCCTGGAAGCGAGCCAGGTTGGCGGTGGTGAACTGGGCGGCGTCCTCCGTGGCCTCGACGGTGA
>Ga0214467_1000300_pt1 | contig 11599 bp, 9 predicted proteins | sample RVTome_8_FD_187339 | JGI IMG/M metagenome (GOLD analysis project Ga0214467, IMG submission 187339) | Soil microbial communities from uranium-contaminated site in the Upper Colorado River Basin, Wyoming, United States - RVT160D0 HiSeq ...
CCGCCTGGCGGGCCCGGCTAACCACCTCGCGAACCCACGGCCCGGTCCGCTCCGACTGCTCGCCCGCCGTGATCCACTCACCCGCGACCAGGCAGCCGACCTCGGTGACCGGACTGTCGAGCATCTCAGCCTCCTTTGGCTGGAACCACTAGGTGGTACTTCTGGACCGTGGTTCGGACTAGGTGTAACGTACGGGCGGCGGCGCCGGCTGGCAATAGCCGGTTCCGAAACCGTTACGGGGGCGTGAATGCGTCCGGGGAGGCGCGAGAGCATGGAGTCCGTGACCAATCAGCAAGCACCGACGCAGCGCTCCGACGCCGAGGCGTCCGAGGCCGGCGGCGTGCGCAGCGTGCAGCGGGCCATGGACATCCTGTCGTTGCTGACCGACAGCCGGCCGGTGGTGAGCATCCGCGAGATCGTGGAGGAGACCGGCCTGGCGAAGACCACCGCCATCCGGCTGGTGCAGACCCTCGAGCAGGCCGGGCTGCTGTGGGCCACCACCAAGGGATACACGGCGGGGCCCGGCCTGTGGCGTTGGGCGCACCTGGCCCAGCGGGCCTGGGAGCTGCCGCCGGAGACGCAGCAGCTGATGCGCGACCTCGCCGCCCGCCAGCGCGAGACCGTCAACCTCTACGTGGCCCGCGACATCTACCGGGTGTGCGTGGCGCAGCAGGAGAGCCCGCAGCCGCTGCGCCACGTGGTGCGGGTCGGTGACGAGCTGCCGATGTGGGCCGGCGCCTCGTCGAAGGTGCTGCTGCGGGACGCCACGCCCGCCCTGCTCACCCGCGTGGCGCGCAGCTCGCCCTACGGCGAGTCGCATGTGGACACCCTGCGCGAGTGGATCGACGGCGTGCTCAAGACCGGCTACGCGGCCAGCGCCGGCGAGCGCGAGGCCGGCCTGTCCGCGGTCGCGGTGCCGGTCACCGGCCGGTCCGCGGCCGTGGTCGCGGCCCTCTCGCTCAGCGGCCCGACGATCCGCTTCACCGACGACCGGATCGCCGAGTTCGTCGACGATCTCAAGCGGGTCGCGGCGCGCATGTCCGAGCGGGGCTTCGACCATCCCCTCGCCGGGCCGGCCTGACCGGCCGCCCCCGATCCCCGCCCGCGGCGCCCACCAAGGAGTACGCGAATGCCTGACCGACCGCTCAGCGGTGTCCGGGTCCTCGACCTGACCAACGTCCTGGCCGGGCCGTACTGCAGCTACCAGCTCATGCTGCTCGGCGCCGAGGTGGTCAAGGTGGAGCTGCCCGGACACGGCGACCTCGCGCGCCACCTCGGCCCCGAGCCGGAGCTGAACGACGCGGGCATCGGCGCCTCCTTCCTCGCGCAGAACGCCGGCAAGAAGTCGGTGGAGCTGGACCTCAAGGACGCCGGCGACCGGGCCCGGTTCGAGGACCTGCTGGGCGAGGCGGACGTGCTGCTGGAAAACTTCCGGGCCGGGACGCTGGCCCGCATCGGCTACGACTGGGACCACCTGCGCGAGATCAACCCGCGGCTCGTCTACTGCGCGATCTCCGGCTTCGGCCAGACCGGGCCGATGAGCCAGGCACCCGCGTACGACCAGGTCATCCAGGGGCTGTCCGGGATGATGAGCATCACCGGCACCTCCGAGACCGCCCCGCTGCGGGTGGGTTTCCCGGTCTGCGACTCGGTCGGCGGGCTGGTCGCCGCGCTGGCCATCGCGGCGGCCCTGGCCGGCCGGGCCCGCACCGGCGAGGGCTCCTTCCTCGACGTGTCCATGTTGGAGGCTTCCCTCTCGGCCATGGGCTGGGCCGTCTCCAACTACCTGGTGAGTGGGATGCCGCCGGAGCCGATGGGCGACCAGAACGCCACCGCCGCCCCGTCCGGCACGTTCGACGCCGCCGACGGACCGCTGAACATCGCGGCCAACAAGCAGGAGCAGTTCGAGACGCTGTGCCGGCTGGTCGGCCGGGAGGACCTCGTCCTCGACGAGCGGTTCGCCGCGCGGGATGCCCGCAAGCGCCACCGCGCCGCGCTCAACGCCGAGCTCAACGCGGCGCTGCGCGAGCGGCCGGCGGCGGAGTGGGAGGCCATCCTGTCCCGCGCCGGTGTCCCCGCCGCCCGGATCCTGACCGTGCCGGAGGCGGTCGAGCTGGACCAGCTGGCCCACCGCGGCTTCTTCACCGACCTGCCGTTTCCGGACGGGTCGGCCCGGACCCTGCGGGTCAGCGGCAACGGGGTGCTCGTCGACGGGCGACCGGCGCGCCCCGCCTCGCCGCCGCCGCTGCTCGGCCAGCACAACACCGACCTCCGTCATCCCGCCACCTCCGGGGAGGCCGCATGACCACGCTCCAGGACGTTTCCGACTGGTGGGCCACCGGCGTGTCGCGGGTCGCGCCCGGGGTGATCGAGCTGCGCGGCCACCCGGTCCAGGAGCTGATCGGCACGACGGGTTTCGGGTCGGTGATCTGGCTGATGCTGCGCGGTGAGACCGCCACGGCCGCGCAGGTGCGGCTGCTGGAGGCGGCGCTGGTGGCCTCGGTCGACCACGGCCCGCACGCCCCGTCGATCGCCGCCGCGCGGATCGCGGCGACCTGCGGCGTGGGCCTCAACAACGCGGTCGCGACCGGGGTCAACCTGCTCGGCGACAGCCACGGCGGCGCCGGGCAGCAGTGCCTGGAGCTGCTCGCCGACGTGCGCGCCCGGCACGCCGGCGGCGCCACCCTGGAGTTGGCCGCCGCGGACGCGATCGCCGCGTGGCGGGCCCACTCCCGGTACGTGCCCGGCTTCGGCCACCGCTTCCACGCCGTCGACCCGCGCCAGGCGCCGCTGCTGTCCCTTGTGGACGAGGCGGTGGCGGAGGGCACGGTGGACGGAGACGTGCTGCGCGCCGGGCGGGCCGTCGAGGCGGCCCTCAACGCGGGCCGCGAGCGCCCCATCCCGATGAACGTCGACGGCGCCACCGCCATCATCTACGGCGAGCTGGGCTTTCCCGCGCCGCTGGCCCGCGGGCTCTTCGTGCTCGGCCGCACCGTGGGGATCCTCGCGCACGCCTGGGAGGAGACCCAGCAGGGCCGGCGCAACAAGGGCCCGATACCCCCGGGGGTCACGCCGACCTTCGTCGGGTGACCTCGTACTCACCTCCCCCGCCACGAGATCCCATCGACCGTTCCAGGAGTCCTCATGCCCAGACGGCGATCCACCCTGCTCGGCGCCGCCCTCGGCGCCGCGCTCACCGCGACCCTCCTGTCGCTGACCACCGCGATCCCCACCTCCGCCAACCGGGGCGGCGACCGGCACGAGGACCGCGGCGCGCGGAACCTCGGGTACAGCGACTACGGCGTCTGCCGCGGCACCAACCCCGACTGCTACCACGACTGGGGCAACTTCGACCCCGCCAACGGCTACCGCGTGCTGGTGTACAGCCGCACCGTCGGGCCGCGCCACGCCCACCTCGGCCCGGCCCTCGCCCCCGGCCTCAACCCGCCGCTCACCGAGGCCAACGCCGCCGTCAACGGCCTGCGCGCGCTCGGCGCCGCGGGCGACTTCGCGGTCGACTGGACCGAGGACGTCACCCAGCTCTCGTCGGCCGGCTCGCTGCGGCGGTACAACGCGGTCATCTTCATGAGCACCACCCGCGACACCCTCGACGACAACGCGCAGACCGCGCTGATGCAGTACATCCGCGCCGGCGGCGGGTTCGTCGGCATCCACAACGCCTTCGGCACCGAGTACCACTGGAAGTGGTACGAGGGGCTGCTCGGCGGCGCCAACTTCTACGACCACGGGCCCAACCAGCCGGGCGTCGTGCGGACCGAGAGCCGCCGCGACACCTCCACCGCCGGCCTGCCGCGCCGGTGGGCCTTCACCGACGAGTGGTACAACCTCATCCCGTTCCCGTCGCAGGTGCGGGTGCTGGCCACAGTGGACGAAGACACCATGCTGCGCGGCACCACCGGCAACCTCGGCCACCCCGGGCACGGCGACAGCCACCCGGTCAGCTGGTGCCAGTACTACGACGGCGGCCGTTCGTGGGTCACCACCCTCGGCCACTCCGTGGAGGCCTGGACCGAAGCGCCCACCGAGGGCGACGCCTACTTCCTCGCCCACGTGCTCGGCGGCATCGAGTCGGCCATGGGCCGCGAGCCGTTCTGCCGGTAGCCCGGCGGCCGGGGTGTGGGGCGCGCCCCGCACCCCGGTCACCTCGCCACCTCCACGCCCGTGAGGTCGGCGAAGTGGCGCAGCATCCGCTCCGGGTCCGGCGCGACGCCGGCGAAGAGGCGAAACGCCTCGGCCGCCTGAAACACCACCATGCCGCCACCGCCGAGGGTGCGGCAGCCGAGCCGGCGCGCGTGGGCCAGCAGCTCCGTCTCCAGTGGACGGTAGATGATGTCGGCCACCCACAGCTCGGGCCGGAGCAGTTCCACCGGCAGCGGTACACCTGGATGCCCGACCATCCCGATCGGTGTCGCGTTGACGAGCCCGTCCGCCTCGCCGAGGCTCTCCGCCAGCAGGTCCGGGCCCCCGCCGCGCACCCGGCCGGTGCCGAACGTGCCGGCCAGCGCCCCCACCAGCCGCGCGGCGCGGCCGGCGTCCGGGTCCACCACCGTGAGCCGGGCGGCGCCGAGCCACAGCACCGCGTGCGCCACGGCGGCGCCGGCACCGCCCGCACCGAGCAGCACCACCCGCTCGACCGGGGCGCCCGGCAGCCCGCGCTCGAAGCTCGCCGTGAAGCCGGACCAGTCGGTGTTGTAGCCGACCGCCGTGCCGTTCGACCACACCACGGTGTTGACGGCGCCGATCGCGGCCGCGTCCGGCGACAGCTCGTCGAGGTGGCCGACCGCCGCCTGCTTGCACGGATGGGTGACATTCACCCCCCGGAAGCCCAGCCGCCGGGCCTGCCCCAGCAGCTCACCCGTCGCCTCCACCGGCAGCCCGAGGGCGGTGATGTCGATCAGCTGGTACAGGTAGCGCAGGCCGAGGTTGTCCGCCTCGCGCTCGTGCAGCGGCGGGCTGAGCGACGTGCCGATGCCGGCGCCTAGCAGGCCCACGAGGAAACGCCCCTCCACGCCGCCTCCTAATGTACGGACTAGTACGTTAGTTATCCCGTGCGGCACAATCGCCGTCAAGACCTCGCCGACAGGTTTGGAGCGAACGCGATGACGGCACCCGCCCTCCCCGACCGCCAACGGGACGCCGAACGCACCCGCGCGGAGATCCTGGAGGTCGCCACGCGCGAGTTCGCCGACCGCGGGTTCAACGGCGCCCGGGTGGACGACATCGCCGCCCGGACCCGGACCACCAAGCGGATGATCTACTACTACTTCGGCGGCAAGGAGCAGCTGTACATCGCCGTGCTCGAGCGCGCCTACGCCACCATCCGCGAGGCCGAGCAGACCATCGACGTCGAGCACCTCGACCCGGTGACCGCCATCCGCCGGCTAGCGGAGATCACCTTCGACCACCACGAGGCCCACCCCGACTTCATCCGGCTGGTCAGCACCGAGAACATCCACCGCGCCGAGCACCTCAGCCGGGCACAGGACCTGGTCACGTTGAACACGCCGGCCATCCGCCTGATCCAGGGCATCCTCGAGCGGGGCCGGGCCGCCGGCGCGTTCCAGCGCGACGTCGACGCCGTCGACGTGCACATGATGATCAGCGCGTACTGCTTCTTCCGGGTCGCCAACCAGCACACGTTCGGCACCATCTTCGGCCGCGACCTCATGGCCCCGGGCACGCGCGACCACTACCGCACGATGCTCGGCGACATGGTCGTCCGCTACCTCACGCCCGCGGCGGGGTAGCCGGCCGCTGTCCGGCGCTGTCCAGCGGTGTCCGGGATCGCGGGCGCGCGGGGCCGGCGTGTGCGAGCCTGCGGTCCCCGCTCCTCCGACCCTGCGGAGTCATCGATGACCGTCTCCCTCCTACGAAGGCTGGCCATCCTCGCGACCGCCGCGCTGGGCGTGCTGGTCGTGGCGAGCCCCGCGCACGCCGCCACGCAGCTGCCCACGCCCGGCACGCCGGTCGCCACCGAGGTCACCACGACGAGCGTGAGCTTCTCCTGGACGCCGTCCGCCGGGCCGGTGGCCGACTACACCATCCAGACCATCGACGTCGTCGGCCGGCCGTGGCGCGTCCTCACCACCACCTCGGGGACCTCCTACACGCACGCGAACCTCACGCCCGACTCGGTGTACGAGTACCGCGTCATCGCCAACCCCGCTGCCGGCTCGGACTACACCGCCAGCACCCCGACGCCCCTGCTGTGGGTCCGCACCGCGCCGCTGCCCGACCCGGTACCACCCACGACGCCCGGCACCCCCCTCGTCTTCGCCATCTCCACCATCGCGGCCACGCTGTCGGCCGGCTTCTCCACCGACAACCGGCGGGTCGACGCCTACTGGGCACAGCGCCAGGTCGACGGCGTGTGGACCGACTGGGCCACCAACAACATCACCACGATCTACCTCCGCGACCTGGCACCGAGCACGACGTACACGGTCGCGGTCGTCGCCGTCGACGCCAACGGCAACCGGTCGCCCCGCTCCAACCCGGTCACGTTCACCACGCGCGCGACCGAGCCGGCGCCGACCTGCCGGGTCCAGCTTCAGGCGTACGGCCAGCAGTACCAGGCCAACGTCACCATCGAGAACATGACCGCCGCCACCATCGTGGAAAACTGGACGGTCACGTTCACCTTCCCGCCCGGGCAGGCGATCCTGTTCAGCTTCAACGCCATCACCACGCGCGACGGCACGGTGGGCACGATGACACCACAGTGGTACGCCGCGCGCATCGGGCCGGGCGGCACCATGACCGCCGGCTTCAGCGCCTCCAGGCCGGCCGGCACGCCACTGCCCAGCGGCTTCACGGTCAACGCCAGCGCCGGTGCGTTCCCCTGCACCATCACGTAGCCGACGAGCTCGGCCGCCCGCTCCGGGACCGCGGGCGGCCGAGCGTCCATGCCGTCCGCGCGGAGCTTTCGGGGTGGGGGTCATGTCCGCCTGTCTTTAGGACCTTTTTTTGCCCGCGTTCGTGTCAGTGGCGGGCCGTTTGCTCCCGCGGGCCGGCGGGTTCGCGGTGGTTGGCGTTACCCCTTGCCCCCGGCGGGAGCGCTCCGGACCAAGATCTGCCGTCTTGACGCGCGGATCCACCCTATCCGCCACGTTCCTTCACGGTTTTGCCACCAACGGCCGCTGGCGCGGTCATACGGTCCCGAGCATGCCGCTGACGCTGCCCACGCACCCGATCGCCGTCGTGCCGCTCAAGTTGTGGCGGCCGCGCTGGTTCGACGGGGTGGGTCTGGTGATCGGGGCGGTCGCGCCGGACCTCGCCTACGCCGCCGACGGGTACGGGGTGACCATCCACAGTCATGCCTGGCATGCTCCACTGTGGTGGGCGGTGCCGCTCGCGCTGGTGGGCGGGCGGCTCGTGCGCTGGATGGCGCCGGTGGTGGCGGCGCACCTGCCCGGCGGTGGGCGGCTCGCGCTGCGTGACTACGGCGTTCTCGGCGGGGTGCGGCATCCGTGGTGGGTCACCGCCTGGTCGGCCGTGCTCGGTGCGGTGAGCCACATCATGTGGGACGCGTTCACCCACCCGTATGTGGACGGTGGGCGGCTGCTGTTTCCCTGGCTGCACCATCCCGTGACACCTGGCCTGCCGTGGTGGGAGCTGCTGGTCCGGATCTCCGACCTCGCCGGCTTCGCGGGGGGTCTCGGGCTGGCGCTGCACGTCGGCAAGGCTCGGCTGTTGCGCCGCTGGCACGGACCGCCCCCGCCGGCGCCGCGCCGGCCGGCCGCCTTCTGGGTGACGGCCTCCACAGTGGTGGGTGCGGGTCTGGCCCTGCTGCCGTTCCAACCCGTGCTCATGCTGCCCGATCAGGCCATCCGCTGTCTCGTGATCGCCTGCCTCGCGCTGCTCGCCGGCACCGTGGCCACGCGGTCCGTCGCCGCCCGCGAAGCGCGACGCCTCAGCGCGGCAGGCTCGGCAGCGGCGCCGAGTAGAGCCAGGCGTCGAAAAGATCGGACAGCGACCGGCCGGCGTGCCGCTCCGCCAGCGCGGTGAACGCGGGCGTGGTCACCGTGCCGTTTCGGTGCTCGGCGACCCAGCTTCGCAGGAGCCGGAAGAACCGCTCGTCGCCCAACTCGCGGCGCAGCACGTGCAGGGTCAGCGCACCGCGCTTGTAGAGCCGCTCGTCGAACATCCGCGCCACGCCCGGGTCGGCGATCCGCAGGTCGGCCGGGCGGGCGGCCAGCCGCGCGTGCCACATCCGGGCCAGCGCCTCCACCGACGGCCCGCCGGATACGCCCGACCACAGCCACTCCGCGTACGTGGCGAAGCCCTCGTTGAGCCAGATGTGCCGCCAGTCGGCCACCGTGAGGCTGTTGCCGAACCACTGGTGGGCCAGCTCGTGCGCCACCAGCCGCTCGTGGGTCCGCCGCCCGTCGACGTGGTTGGCGCCGAAGACGGACATGCTCTGCGCCTCGATCGGGTCGTCGAGGTCGTCGTCGGTGACCACGACGGCGTACTCACCGAACGGGTACGGCCCGAAGAAGCGTTGCAGCGCCTCCATCATCTCGCCCTGGCGGCCGAAGTCGTGGGCGAACCGCCGGCGCAGCCGCGCCGGCACCGCGGCCCGCTGCGCCGGCCCACCGCTGTTGAGGTCGACCCGCTCGTACCGTCCTATCTGGACGCTCACCAGGTAGGGCGCGGTCGGCTCCGGCAGGTGGTAGACCCAGGCCGTCGTGCTCGCGCTCCGCCGGCGTTCCACCAGTGTCCCGGTGGCGACGACGGTGTACGGCGTCGCCGCCGTCACCGTGATGCGGTAGCTGGCCTTGTCCGCCGGGTGGTCGTTGCACGGAAACCAGGACGGCGCGCCCACCGGCTGGCTGGCCACGAGCACGCCGTCGGCCAGCTCGTCCCAGCCGATGTCGCCCCACCGCCCGGTGACCGGGCGGGGCCGCCCGCCGTACCGGACCTCGACCCGGAACTCGGCGCCCGCCGGCAGCGGCCTGGCCGGCCGCACGCGCACCTTGTGGCCCACGTGGCTGAACCTCGCCGGCGCGCCGTCGACGAGCACCAGGCTGACCCGGAGCCCGGCCAGGTCGAGGCTGAAGCGGGACAGCCCGTGGGCGGCGACCGCCGTGATGGTCGCCCTGCCGGTGAGCCGGTTGGTCGCGATCCGGTAGTCGAGCTCGAGGTCGTAGTGCCTGGTCCGGTAGCCGCCGTTGCCGTGTTCTGGAAGGTATGGGTCGCCGGAACGCTCCGCACCCGGGCTGGCGGCGGCCGTCATTCGCGGGGCTCTGCTGGCCGGCTCGCTCCGCTCGCCTCGGCCCCGGATACCGGCTCGATCCGGCCCGGTCGCCGCCCGCCCGGCTCCGGCTCGATCCCGTCCCGGGACCGGGTCGGCCAGGCCGCGATGGGGTTGCCGAGCCAGCGCGTGTCGGCTGGCACGGTGTCGCCGCGGGTCACCAGCGAGCCAGGCCCGACCGTCGTGCGCGCGCCGATCGTGGCGCCGGGCAGCACGATCCCGTGCGGGCCCAGCGTGGCTCCCGCCGCCACCGTCACCTCGTCCATACTCATGATCCGATCATGGAACAGGTGGGTCTGCACGACGCAGCCCCGGTTGACGGTCGCCCCGTCGCCGAGGCGCACGAGGTCCGACTCCGGCAGCCAGTACGTCTCCAGCCACACCCCTCGGCCGATCTTCGCGCCCATCGTACGCAACCAGCCGGCGAGCACCGGAGTCCCCGTGGCGGCGGGCACCAGCCACGGCACCGCGAGCACCTCGACGAAGGTGTCGGCGAGCTCGTTGCGCCACACGAACGAGTCCCACAGTGGACGGTCGCCGGCGCGGAGCCGCCCGACCAGCGTCCACTTCATCGCGGTGGCGGTCGCGGCGGCGAGCAGGCCGGCGACGAGGAGGACGGCGCCGGAGAGCGCGCCGGCGGCCACCGGGCCGAGCGCCTGCCAGATCGCGGCGAGCGCGGCCAGGACGAGCACGGCGAGGGCGCCGGCGCACACCACCGGCACCAGGCGGAACAGCTCGACGAGCGCGCGGGCGGCCTTCAGCCGGGCCGGCGGGGCGTACGTGCGGCTGCTGTCCGCCTCCCCCGGCGAGCGGCGCAGCGGCATGGGCGGCATGCCCAGCCACGACGAGCCCTTCTTCGCCTTGCGCGGCGCCGAGGAGAGCACCCCGACCAGCCCCCGCTTCGGCACCGAGTGCCCGGGCGCGGCCATCCCGGAGTTGCCCAGGAACGCCTGCTTGCCGATCCGCGTGGGAGCCACGTGCAGCCAGCCTTGCCGCAGCTCGTAGGTGGCCACCATGGTGTCGTCGGCGAGGAACGCGCCGTCGGCGACGGTGGTCATCTTCGGCAGCGCGAGCACGGTGGACGCCTCCACGCCCCGCCCCACCTTGGCACCGAGCAGTCGCAGCCAGGCCGGGGTGAGCACGCTGGCGTACAGCGGGAAGAGCCCCACCCGCGCCATGCCCATCAGCCGCTCGGTCGCCCAGACCTGCCACGCGACCCGGCTGTGCACCGGGTGGTAGCCGGCCCGCAGTCCCACGCTGAGGACCCGCACGGCGACGAGCACCAGCAGCGCGTAGGCGGCGACGTAGGCGAGCGCGGCCAGCGGCATGGCGACCAGCGCGGCGCTCAGCGCACCATCGAGCGTCCCGGCGTCCGTGGACGCGCGCGCCAGGATCGCGATCCCGGGCAGCGCGGCCAGTGCCGGCAGCATCCCGAGCAGGAAAGAGGTCACCCCGTACATCGCGACCCACCGCCGGGACCGGGCCGGGCGGCGGTCGGGCCAGGTGTGCGCGCTCTTGCCCGCGCGGATGGCCGGGGCACCGACCCAGCGTTGGCCGGCCGGCACCGCCCCGCGCACCGTCGAGCCGGGGCCGATCTCCGCCCCCTTGCCGACCCGCACGCCCGGCAGCAGCGTGCTGCGCGCGCCGATCCGCGCACCCGCGCCGACCCACGTGTATCCGATGTGGACGAGGTCGCCGTCGACCCAGTACCCGGAGAGGTCGACCTCCGGCTCCACGGCCGTGCCCCGGCCCAGCTTCAGCAGGCCGGTGACCGGCGGCGCCGAGTGCAGGTCGACGTCGCGGCCGATGTCGGCGCCGAGGGCTCGCGCGTACCGGATCATCCACGACGCGCCGGCCACGCTGGTGGCACCGCTCAGGTCGGCGAGCCGCTCGGCGGCCCACAGTCGCAGGTGGACACTCCCGCCCCGGGGATAGCTGCCCGGCCGGACGCCGGACAGCAGCAGCCGCGCCCCGCCGGCCGAGATGGCGATCCGGCCGACCGGGCTGAAGAGCACGAACCAACCCAGCGCCACCCACCACCAGGAGACCGACGGCGCCCACGGGGCGCCCAGCAGCTCGGCGACCGCTGCCAGGACGGTCAGCCAGCGCAGCCCGACGATGGTCAGCAGCGGCGCCATGAGCAGCGTCTGGATGGCACCGGCCCGCCGCGGCGTGGGTGCGATCGTCCGCGTGGTCGTGGCGCTCGCGCCGAGCCCGTCGAGCACCGCCGCCAGCTCGGCGAGCCGCGGGTGCTGGTAGAGCTCACCCACCGACACCTGGGGGTGCCGGACGCGGATCCAGGCGACGAGCTGCGCCGCCGCGAGG